>Ga0207670_10000555_pt1 | contig 20667 bp, 17 predicted proteins | sample KBSS23HmetaG_FD_184339 | JGI IMG/M metagenome (GOLD analysis project Ga0207670, IMG submission 184339) | Switchgrass rhizosphere microbial communities from Kellogg Biological Station, Michigan, USA - KBS S2-3H metaG (SPAdes) (version 2) | ecosystem: Host-associated > Plants > Roots >... | reverse complement strand
TTCGCTTTCGATCATGTAGCCAGCGTGTCCGGGGGTGTGACCGGGTAGAAGCACGGGCTTGATGCCGGGCACCAACTCCGCGGTGCCGTCGAACGGCTTGTATCTGCCGGAGCCCACATAGGGCTTTAGCGCAGCCTGGGCGCCCTGGAAGAAGCCCTTTTCATCCTTTCCGGCCTTGTCCAGGTTGGCCTGGCTCAACCAGAAGTCGCCTTCGCGTTGGTCAGCGCGCACGATCGCGTTGGGAAACACTGCCTTGCCGTTGGCCACAAGGCCGCCAATGTGATCCGGATGCATGTGCGTGATGTAGATCTCGTCCACCTGCTCAGGGGTGTAGCCGGAAGCCTTCAGCGCATCGATCATCTTGCCCAGGTTGGGACCGAACAGGGCGCCTGCTCCGGTATCGATCAGCACGAGCTTGTCGCCGGTGTTGATCACGAACGCATTGAAGTTCATCTCGTAAGGCATGCTGATGTAGTTCGCCGCAAGCGCCTTCTTCACCTGCTCGGGCGTGGTCTGCGTCAGCAGTTGGTCGACCGGCAGCGCCGTCGTGCCATCGGAGAGCGCGGTGACTTCGAACTTGCCAAGCATGAATCGGTAATACGCAGCACCCGACTTCTTGATCTGCGGTGCCGACGCATGGGCCTGCTGCACCGGCGCTGCCACAGCAGCCAAACCGAGGATCACGGCCATTGCAAGGCCGGCACGCATCAACACACCTGAGGATTTCATTATCGATGACCTTATTTTTTGCAGTAAGACAACGGGGTACCTCGCGACGTTGCACCGTCGAGGCATGGAGGGAAGCAAGATTTCACATTCTGGACTAAATGGTCCACAATAGAGCCACGCACTGTCAAGGTGAGGACGTCATGTCGAAATCTGTGTCCCGCGCCGGCCGACCTCGATCGTTCGATCAACAGGTGGCTCTGGGCGATGCCCTGGACGTGTTCTGGCGCAAAGGCTACGAAGCCACGTCGCTGGATGACCTCACCGAAGCGACCCAACTCAGCCGCTCGAGCTTCTACGCCGCATTTGGCTCGAAGCGTGAGCTTCTCCTGCATGCCTATCGGCGCTATGCCGATGCGTTCCATGCCGATATGAAGGCACTGGCCGAAGAGCACGACGATGCAAACGCCGCCCTGAGGGCCGTGGTCAAGGCCATGGTGGACGCCCGGCCCGACAACCGCGGCTGCTTTTGTGTGAATGCCATCGTGGAGCTGGCCCCCTGCGACCCGGAGCTGGCTGAACTCGGACGTGCGCACATCCAGCGCATGTGCGCGCTGCTCGAAGAACTCATCACACGACGCGGTACCCGGCGGCCCTTGGCGCGATCCCTGGCGGCCACACTCATGACATTGACCATGGGCAGCGCCGTCTTTCGCAAAGCCAGCGTCGCCGAAGACACGCTTAAATCCGTGCAAAAGCAGGCCCTCGGCTTGCTTGACCTTGGCTAAGCCGTAGCGACGGAAGATCGGTCACTGCGACGCCATGCGTACACCTTCAAAATTGATTCGCCAGGCCGTCGATCGTGGGCGGCGTAAGACTCAAGTCCGAACATCGCAAGCGGTCGCCATGTACGCTTCTGCAATCTTGGTATCTCACGATATCCACCGTTATCCCCAGCAATGTGACTTATGAACAAGCCCTCCTCTCCCATCGACTCCGAACTCGGCGCAGCCGTCTATTCCGACCGAGTACTGAAGATCTACGACCGCTGGGTCCTCGGCTTTTCCAACCGCTACGCATGGAAGTGTCCGACGAACACCGTATTGCTGCCTTTTTTTCAGGAGCACCTGAGCGCCAACCATCTGGATGTAGGCGTGGGTTCGGGCTACTACCTGGCACACAGCTCAGACAGGCCGGAGCAGAAAGTCACCCTGCTGGACCTCAATGACAACAGCCTGAAGGCCGCCGGTTCGCGCATTGCGCACTTGCAGCCGTCGCTGGTTCGCGATGACGTACTGCAGCCCAGCGGTGCACTCGGGGACAGGAAGTTCGATTCCATTTCCCTGTTCTACCTCTTGCACTGCCTGCCGGGAAACATGGCCGAGAAAGGACGTCGGGTGTTTTCCACGCTTGGTGCCCACCTGGCCCCTGGCGGCGTGCTGTATGGCGCGACGATCCTCGGCGACGAAGCCAACCACAACTGGATCGGTCGCCGGCTCATGAAGCTTTACAACCGCAAGGGCATTTTTGGAAACCAGCACGACACGCAGGAAGGCTTGCAGTCGGCTCTCAACGAGCACTTTGCCAAGGTTGCCGTGTGGAAGGTCGGAAAGGTCGCCCTGTTCACGGCGGAAAAGCCGTCAGCTTAATTCGAGCTGCGCGCGGTGGACACGTAGCGAAGCCGCAGACCATCGACTCGACTGATCAGAACTCGGATCGCGATGAAGTGACTTGCGCGCTTTCTCGCGATTTCCGAGGAAGGCTCAGCCGGTAGCGCGGCGCGCACGAAGTTTACAGGCGAACTTGGTAAATTTCGCCTCATCTGCACGCGAAATCCACTCTCCCGAGTGTTTGCTATGCCTTTTCATCGAAAGCAATCTGCGTGTCGGTCGCAGGTGGAAAGAATCGCCCTGCAGCCGGTCTGAAGTGAACTCTCCAGGCGTGGTCTGTCTAGCCATCGACGAGCCCAGTGCCCAGGACGAATTCTCACTTGCATGGCTGTCCGATCCGAATGCGCAATCATTGACCGATTACTGAGATCCGTGCGTTCGAGCCAAAGGCTCGGCAAGGATTGCCGGCCTACGTCACGGAAGGAGCGCTTGCCCCGCCTCATGAGCGCAGCAGACAAGGACTTCGAAAGAAGCCGCAGGGAACAGCCCTATGCCTTGCGGAACATCAGCCTCTCAACCGATCGATTAGAGAAGGAGAAGGTCAGTGTCCAAGAAGCCCACCATCGTATTCTGTCACGGCATCTGGGCCGATGGCTCATGCTTCAGCAAGGTGATCCCTGCCTTGCAGGCAGACGGTCACGAAGTCATTTCCGTTCAATACGGCCTGGACTCATACGCAGAGGATTTGGCGACGGTAAAGCGCACGCTCAACCGTGTTGGTAGCCCCGTCCTCCTCGTGGGTCACTCTTATGGGGGCGCCACGATCACTGGCGCGGGCCTGGATGAGCGAGTCGTCGGCCTGGTTTATATCGCAGCGGTCGCGCCAGATACCGGCGAAACGGTGCAGAGCCAGCTCAACAAATATCCGACGGACATCTTTACCCGTATCGAAGTCGCCGATGGGCGGGTCTGGCTGCGGCCGAATGGCGTTGAGTTCTTCGCGGGCGACCTTCCGCTAGAGGAACAGAAGCTGGTCTGGGCCACGCACTACGCGCCCGTTGCCGATCTGTTTGAGCAACAGAAGCTCGAAAACGTTGCATGGACGTCGAAGCCAAGCTGGTTCATTGTGGCCAAGAACGACCATACCGTTCACCCCGACCTCCAACATTTCCTCGCCAAGCGCATGGGGGCAACCGTAGTCGAAGTGGAGAGCAGCCATGTTCCGATGCTCTCAAAGCCTGACGTTGTCATCGACGTGATCCGCAAAGCCGCCGCGGCAGTGCAAAAGTCTTAGAGAAGGCATCCCATCGCGGAGAAGATGGTTCGAGACCGTGCCGCGCTGACGGTCTCTGCCACCCCATCGCCGATGGTCATGCGGTGAAATGGGTTCGAGACAATTTGCCGTGAGCCCACCACTATGCTCGGCTCGACGCGATCCCGCAGCTCACCGCGCGCGACGCAAGCTGTGTCTGTCCGGCGACTCGTGCTTCCCCAGATTTTCGAATGGCCAAGATCGCGCACCCTTCGTGGATTTTTTTACGGGACCATCGTCAACCCTGCGGGCTGGACGATAGAGCCTGCATCCATGGCTTCGAACGGTACCGATCCCAGCCGTCCGGAAGGATGGTGACAATCGGGCCGTTCACTTGGCCCCGGGCCGCAACGCGCATCGCCGCTGCTACGTTTGTGCCTGAGGATCCGCCCACAAGAAGGCCCTCTTCGCGAATCAAGCGCCGGGTCACCTCAAAGCTCTCGTCATCGGAAATGCGTTCGACGCTATCGATGACATCGCGATGCAAGTTGGCAGGTGGCTCGGCTGCGCCGATGCCTTCTACGGCGTACGATCCATCGGGTCCGGGGATGCCCGTCTCAACCCAATGGGCCAGAGCCGACCCCACGGGGTCGGCCAGAACCACCAAGGTGTCTTTGTGGTGCCCCTTCAGTCGCCTGCCTACGCCGGAAATCGTGCCGCCGGTGCCCGCGCCTGCTACGAAGGCACCGATTCGTCCGCCAGTCTGCTCGATGATCTCTCGCGCGGTCGTCGCCTCATGAACACGAACATTGGCGGGATTGCTGAATTGGTCCGCGAGAAACCAGCCGTTCTCGCGCGAGAGGCGTTGGGCCACATTGCGGAAATTATCGTCGCTCGATGGTGGCGCGTTTGGCGTGATGATGACCTTTGCGCCGAGCACCGTCAGGGCGCTGCGTTTGTCCGAGGACATTTTTTCAGGCATGACGCAAACAAGCCTGTAATCACGCGCCGCTGCCACCAGTGCGAGGCCGACGCCGGTATTGCCGGCCGTGGCCTCGATCAGTGTCATGCCCGGGTGCAACATCCCGCGCGCTTCGGCGTCATCGACAATGGCCAGCGCAATACGGTCCTTGATCGACCCGCCCGGATTCAGATGCTCGCACTTCACCCAGATCTCGCAGGGCAAATGGCTGCCGACCCGCCTGAGACGCACCAAGGGTGTGCGACCGATTTGCTTGAGGATATCTTGGCTCATCGAGTGATCCATTCATGTCCCATGACAAACGGCACATCGCGCCGCACATCGAGCAGCGATACAAGCTGCGCAATCACCTCACTGCACTATCCCAGTAGTCACATGGACGTGCCGTGCCAATAGGCCGATCATCGACGCAACAGTCGATCCATGGACCCCGAGCCCTTCGCCAACGGCGGATGGATAACCCGATGCATGCTTTCCCTCCTCCTCCCGCCTTGGCGCCAGCCAGCCGGCAGTGCTACGCCCCGAGTCATAGCCTGGATCGCCACTGCCACTATACCGCCTACGCTACGGTGATCCTGGGCGGCTCCTACCTGGAGGCGGGCGACGAGGGAAGGCATACCGTGCAGGCAGGTGATGCACTGGTGCATCGTGCGTTCGAGTCGCACCTGGATTTCTTTTCCGCACGCGGTGCCGACGTCCTGATCATTCCCATGCCTTTCGCGGCCCGATTGCCGGTGCGTGGGCGTGTACGCGACGTCGATGCCCTGGCGCGCATGGCCGAACGTTCGCCCGCCTGCGCCTGGACCGCATTCGCCGAAGCGTTCGAGGCCGATGGTTCAGGCCACGACGATTGGCCGGATCTGCTGGCACGGAAACTTCGCGAGCAGCCGGATACGCATTTGGGCGAATGGGCGGAAGCAACGGGCTTGCGCGCCGAATCGATCAGCCGCGGCTTTTGCCGGGCCTATGGCATCTCTCCGAAGGCCTACCGCGCACAGGTGCGTGCGCGAGCCGCCTGGGAGGCCATCTGCGGGTCGTCGCTCGCCCTGGGCCGACTGGCGACGGAACTCGGATTCGCCGATCAGGCGCACATGACCCGTGCCGTGAAGAGCCTCACCGGACATCGGCCGCAGGCCTGGCGCATGGCGGCAGACGCCTGAATCAAGGGCGGCCCGCGTCAACTGGATTCAAGACGATATACACGGCGGCCCCCTATCGTCGCTGCCAACACTCTCTTACGGATCGATCATGCGCAAGACCCTGCTCGCCCTCGCCGTTGCGTTCTTCGTATCGCCGCTCACGGCGATGCCCGCCGATCACGTGGCCCAGGTGCTTGCGGCCAACCAAGCCGCAACCGCGGGCAATCATTGGGAGGCAAAGGACAGGCTTGAGCTTCACTATGCCTACTCCGGCCAAGGGCTCACCGGCCGCACCGCCTTTACGCAGGATCTCCAACGCGGTCGCTTCGTCGATCGCTGGGAGGTCGGCCCAAGCCACACCACCACGGGCTTCGACGGCAAGAAAGCGTGGGAAGTGGAGTCCTCCGGAACGGCAACGCCGCAGGAGGGTGGCGATGTTCGCCAACTCGCGGTCAACGAGGCATACCGTCTGCAGAACCTCTGGTGGCGAAGCGACCGGGGCGGTGCCACGATCACTGATGCGGGATGCAAGAGCGACGGCGGCAAGCCATACGACGTGCTCATCGTTGCGCCCAAAGAAGGCAAACCGTTCGAGGTGTGGTTCGACGCGACCACCCATCTCATGGCGCGCACGATAGAGGCGAATTCCACGCTTACGATCCGCACCGACTATGCCGACTTTGCGCCGACCGACGGCGTGCAGCTGGCGCACTCCGTGGTCATCGATGATGGCGGTGGCCAGGCCAACCTGCAGAGGATGACACTGTCATCGGCCACCTTCTCGACGGGTGGCGACGATGCAGCCTTTGCACTGCCCAAGACCGACCTGCACGATTTCGAACTTGCGCCCGGCACGACGCAAGCGAAGGTGCCGTTCCTGCTGGCCAACAACCATGTCTATGTGCAGGCATCGTTCAATGGCGGCAAACCGCTCACGGTCATCGTGGATACGGGCGGCCACAACATCCTGGTGCCGGATTCCGCATCGGCCCTGGGCATCAAGGTGCAAGGCGCGCAAACCGCCAGCGGCGGCGGCGACTCGGTGCAACAAAGCGGGTTGGCGCAGGTGCAGTCCATCCGCGTGGGTGGCGCCACGCTGAAGAACCAGACGATCAGCGTGCTGCAGTTCTCCAACGCCGCCGAAGGCCTCGATGAGCAAGGCATGATCGGTTACGAGTTTCTCGCGCGTTTCATTACGCGCTTCGATTACGGCAGCCATGAGCTGACCTTCATCGACAAGAAGCATTTCGATCCCAGCGATGCGGGCACCCCCGTGCCCTTCCGGCTCTATCATCAGTTTCCCGAAGTGCTGGGCAGCTACGACGGCGTGCCCGGACGCTTCGGCATCGATACCGGCGCACGCACGGTGCTGTCGCTTACGCGCCCGTTCTCCGAGCGCCATCATCTTCGCGAGCACGAGAAGAACGGAACCGAAGCATTGACCGGATGGGGCGTGGGTGGGCCAGAGTACGCCTATGTGTTCCACGGCAAGGATCTGCAGCTCGGCGACGTCACGGTGAAATCCTTTCTGGCCGAACTCAGCCTGGACAAGGGCGGTGCCGGCGGCGTCGAAGCCTTCCCCAACAATGTCGGGGGCGGCCTGCTCAAACGTTTCGTGGTCACTCTCGATTACGACCACCAGCTGATGTACCTCAAGCCCATTGCAGGCAAGGTAGACGATCTCGATACGTTCGACCGATCCGGCATGTGGCTGAACGTTGCCGACGAGGGCTTTGGCATCGTCAGCGTGAGCAGCGGCTCGCCCGCGGCGCAAGCGGGGCTCGCAGCGGGAGATGTGATCGAAACAGTGGATGGCAAAGCGGTGTCGTCCATCCATCTCTACGACCTGCGGCGACGCCTGCGCGATGAACCACCCGGTACGAAAGTGGCGTTGACCGTCGAGCGCAACGGCCATCCGCGCGAGGTCACGCTGGTGTTGCGGGACTTGATCTGACGCCGGCCGCATCCTTAGCCGGGAAAATACATTTGCATCGGTGGCGCTTGCAGGTGCTGCCGGAGACGTCGACACCCCAAGGTTCGGTCGTCGTGCAAGGACCACTGAAAGCTTTGAAATCATCCACACGTTGCTGGCAAACCCAGCGTCGTCCATCTGCCGTGCACCAAGGAGAAGTCATGAAGGATCTCAAGCCACGATCCACCGCGCTGGCGACAGTTCGTTGTACCAGGAACCTTTTAGCCACGACGCTGTTAGGCCTTCTCGCTGCTTCGCCCATCATGGCCGCACCGCTGTCATCCTCGCGCGACAGCGCGCTTAAGGAACTGCTCGAGCGCAGTGCCGCGACGAAAAGCGACGCCGTCGTGATCTGGCAGGACGGCCACGAACTCGGTCATTACTACGCCAACGACAGGGCGCCAGGTCCCATCGAGCTAATGTCGGTAACCAAGTCGGTCGTGGCGCTGGCCATCGGCCCACTGCTGGCAGATGGCCGAATCAAATCGCTCGACCAACCCGTCGCCGATTTCTATCCGGAGTGGCGGCAGGGGCAAAAGGCCAAAATCACGATCCGAATGATCATGAACCACACCTCGGGCATGCAGAACTTTCTCCGCACCGACGTGGAAATCCAGCCCGCGCCGGATGCCATCCAGTTGGCGCTGGCGGCGGAACTTTCGAACGCGCCAGGCGAGAAACCCGCCTATAACAACAAGGCGGTGAACCTGCTCAGCGGCATCATCGAGAAGGCGGCGGGAAAGCCGCTGGATGCGTTCCTGCACGACGGTCTCTTCAAGCAGATGGATATCCATCCGGGTCCGTGGGACAAGGACAAGGCCGGGCATCCGTACGCGATGTCCGGGCTGCCTCTTACCGCTGCGGATCTTGGCAAGCTCGGCGAGCTTGTGTTGAACAAGGGCAATTGGCACGGCAAGCAGTTGATTCCTGCCCGCTACATCGATGGGCTCACGCAGCCGCAGTCGGAAGCCAGTATGGGCCTGCTGTGGTGGATGGCACCGCAGTACCGGCATTTCACCACCAACCCGGAGATCTTTGCGATGTTACGAAAGCGCGGCGTGCCGGAGCCGACCGTTGCCGCGCTGGAGAAGGGCCTGCAAGGCGCACAATTCGATGACAAGGAATCGATGTTGGCGGGCATCCAGCAGGCGCTGGGTCCGAATGCTCGTACCGTGTTGTTCGACGATCTGATGAGTCGTGGCATTGGTCCGCAACGCCTCTTCCATGTCACCAGCGGCCAAACGGCGGCATATTACGGCGAAGGTGATGGCGGCCAGTACTTGGTGGTCGTGCCTTCTGCAAGGATCGTCGCCGTCCGGCAGATCAAGGCCAGCGACGACAGCGAGGAAGAAGGCGAAGACTTCGTTGGCTTCATTGACAAGGTGCTTGCAGTTGCTGGGGATTCCGCAGCTCAAACCGGGGAAGCGGCACGCTGATGAGGGGCGGCGAACGGCAAGAGAGCGCCACCCCTCTCCGCTGCTCTTCGTCCTTGCGCCGTTACGGCTTCACCATCGCGCCGCATCTCGTCAGCCATCTTTAGTCTGCGCATGTTCGAACGCAAAAAGGGCCCCAAAGCAGGGCCCTTTTTTTGGCAAAGTCACAAGACCCGATGGCGATGCCGACGTTCGAGGCAGGAGCGCTCCCTCGACCGATCAGAGTCCGGCAGAGACATCGATAATCACGCCGCTTGAAATCAGGGTCAGGTAGAACTGCCCACCATCCGCGCGCACCCAGCGATAGCCGGGATCGGGACGGCGCAGGTGATACCGCGCATAGTCCGTCACGTAGTAGTCGTGTGCGTAATAGTTGGCCGGCAGGCGCTCGCCCTTCTTGTACCAGCCCTTGTGCTTGCCGTTGTCGTGACGACCATCGTCCTTGGGATTGTGGCCATGGTCGTCCCAGTGTTTGTCGTTACCGTGGCCATGATCGTCCTGCGGGAAAGCAAGGGCCGATGCACTGCCGACCAGAAGAACGGCTGCCAGGGCAAAAGCGAGAGGACGTTTCATATGGGCTCCGCGGGCGGTTGAAAGGAATGATGGACATCGCGAGGTTCGATGGCATTCGCCGTGCCGCCGTGTCCACCAGCCCCAACATTGCACAAAACCGGCGGCGCGTGTATTACCCGCCGCACGAAGCGTTCAGGGAAGGAAAAGCGAGATACGGCATGGCACCAGGCAGTGCTGCCGATGCCTGGAGCCTATCTCGCCTTGGCGCGAATCTCAGCGAATCACCCTCACGTAACAACCACCCGTGCATGCTGATGGAGCGCCAGGATAGAAAGTCTCCTCCTTGGCAGGCGTCTCAGCCACGCGGTCCTCTCTCCAACGCTATCTGAGTATTTCTCCGATCTGTATCGGAGTTGCGGCTTCGTCCGCTCTGGATTCGCCCTGCGGATCCTCACTGAAGGCAAATACTCATGTCCAATAACAACGATTCCAACGTTTCAAGCGTCAGCAGCAAGAACATCGTGGATACCGCGGCCGCCAATGGCAGCTTCCACACGCTCGGCAAAGCGCTTGAAGCGGCAGATCTCACCAACGTCCTGAAGGGCACCGGTCCCTATACCGTTTTTGCGCCGACGGATGCGGCGTTCGAGAAACTGCCCAAGGACACGCTCAACAACTGGCTCAAGCCGGAAAACAAGGCGGAGTTGATCTCGGTGCTGAAGTATCACGTCATGCCGGGTCGCGCGTCCGCCGTCGAGGTCGAGAAACTCACTGCACCGAAGATGATGCAGGGCCAGACGGCGGCGATCACCAAGGATGGCGACAAGGTCCGCATCGGCGGCGCCACCATCACGAAGTCCGACATCACGTCGAGCAACGGCATCATCCATGCCATTGACACGGTGAACGTGCCAACCAAGCAGTAACCAGGAAAGCTTTGTGGTGGGGTTCTCCCCACCACAAACCTGCACCAAGATCCACGGGGATTCGCTTTCGCGCTGTTGCGCGCTTCGAATGCCATGGCGGGCCCGATCACTATCCCAGGCAGATCAGAACAGACTTCCTTCTGGCCGCCCGAGACTCTACTTCGCCGCCCTCCCAGGCGCGGCGTTGCAACTCAAGGTGACACGCATGGCCGCCCATTTTCGCTCTCCCTCGCGACCGCCCAGGCTGGCGCGATTCGTCCGATACATGGAGGATCTGTTCGACCACATGTTTGGCGAACGGTACTCGCAGCCCTTGCCCGTCACGTCCCGGAAACAGCAGCTTGCCGCAGCGGTGGAAGCGGCACGAAGACTCAGGCGAGGCGGCAGTCGATGATCCCCAATGCCGTCGCGAGATTCTCGTATTTCTTCCGGCCTTTCCGACGAGGCGCTTATCGGCATGCGCCATCGATTGAAGAGCTCTATGTGATGCGACAAAGCTTGAGATCCCGGGTAAGCGGTTTATGTCGTGGACTCGTTCGCACCATCCGAGAGATCGCGGGGCGATAGGCCCATGGCTCTTACCCGGTCGCAGCTTGCCGAGGAACTCCGCTCTCTGGATGCAGAATTGCTGAGTCTTGAGGCAAAGGGCGCGCCACAGGAAGCGATCCAGTTGGTGTTTGAGCGCATGGTTGGCGCCTCGACACGTACGGTGGGGCCGAGAGATCGCATGTGGTGGTGGGGCCAGTTGTATTCGGCCATGGATCGGCAGGCGATTCGAGCTCGACATTCGGCGATGGCCTCCCTGGCCGGCCATCCGATGGTTGCCGGTCAGGGAGGCCACTGCCTGTGATTTGTCGCCATGCTCGATGAAGGACGCCATCGAGCGGCCGGCGCACTGCCCTACCAGCGGTAGGACAGGCCGAGATACCCCTGCGTGTCCGGCGTCGCGGTGTTCAAGCCCATGTTGGCGCCCAGGTCCAACTGCAGGTTCGGATTCACCACGTAGACGAACGCGATGTCGCCCGACTCCTGCTTCACGTGGCCGGATGGGTCGCGGTTGTCCTGGCGCCAGTATTCAACGGCCACGGAAAGCTTGCTGGTCAGCGAATGGGAAACGTTGACGAGGTTGGTCACCGAAAGGTGGCGGCCATGTCCGTCCACGTCGGCCAAGGTGTCGAATTCGGGCCCGATCGTCACGGTGAAACCGCCGCCCACGGCGGCGCTCATCGGCATCGCCACGCCGCCCTCCCATTGGCCATTGCCCATGCCGTGCGATGCCGTCGGCGCCTTGACGAAGGGAATGATCGAGGCGCTGAACCAGTCGCCGGTATACAGGTTCGTCTTGACGCGCACGTACAGGTCGCCCGCACCGTTCGCGGTGTGGTGTTCGCCATCGGTGCTGGTGCGAATGCGAATGTCCGGCGCCCAGTTCACTTCGATGTCGGTATGGCTGCCGATGCCATACTTGAGATACGGATTGAGGAAGTACAGGGTCTCGGTGCTGCTGCCGCCGTGCGCATCGCGGGTGTAGTTGCCGACGTCCGTTTCCAGCTGCCACATGCCTTCGGGCACGGTGCAGGTGGCATTGGCCTTGGTGGGGCGGTCCGTACAGATGGGAGAAGCGTCGTCCGCTCGCGCCGTGAAAGCCGGTAGAGCGATAGCCAAAGCAAGCGGGAAAAGCAGGATGGAGCGGGGAGTCATGGTCACGCCTTTGGATCAAGGATGACCACCCATGCTAGGCACATGCATCTAAGGACGGTGCAGCATTCTCCGACGCGATATCAAGACGCCATCAAGACGACTCGACGATGCCGGCGAGGCGATAGCCCACCTGCAACTCGGTCACCAGGTGGCGGGGGCGCGCAGGCTGTTCCTCCAGTTTCTGCCGCAGGTTCGCCATGTACACGCGCACATAGTGCGAACGCGAGGCATGGCCGGGGCCCCACACATCGATCAACAACTGCCGATGCGTCAGCACTTTGCCCTGCCCGCGCACAAGCGTCGCCAACAGGCGAAACTCGATCGGCGTCAGGTGCACCGCTTCGCCACGGCGCGCCACTTCGTGGGTGGCGAGATTCACCTCGATATCGCCAAAGCGCACGATCGCGCTCGCCTGCCCGCGCGCACCGGCGAGGCTGGCGCGGCGCAGCTGGGCTCGAACCCGCGCCACCAGCTCCGGCACGCCAAAGGGTTTGACCAGGTAGTCGTCGGCACCCGATTCCAGTGCAGCCACTTTCTCCGCCTCGCTCTCGCGCGCAGACAGCACGATGATCGGCGCCGACGACCATCCACGCACATCGCGAATCACCGCCTTGCCATCGTCGTCGGGGAGGCCGAGGTCGAGCACGATCAGGTCGGGCTGGCGACTGGCGGCATCGATGCGCGCCTGCAGCGCATCGCCGGCTTCGAATACCGTCATGTCCTCGCGTTCCAGCGCAAGGCGCAGAAAGCGGCGGATGTCGGTTTCGTCTTCCACCACCAGGATGCGTGGCTTGTTCATGCGGGATCTTCCAGATCGACGGTCGGCGGCTCGCCAGCAGCCAGGAGGATGTCGAAGCAGGCGCCGTGCGGCTCACGGCGCGAGGCCGAAATGCTGCCACCGTGTGCCTCGACGATGCGGCGCGACAGCGACAGCCCCAACCCCACGCCGGGTACGGCCGATTCGCGCGTCCCCCGCGCGAATTCGGCAAACAGCGCCTGGATGTCGATGCCAGGCGGAAAGCCCGGGCCGTCGTCTTCCACACGCAGGCGCAGCTTCGAGCCGGTGTGGCCGGCCCGGATATAGAGCGTGGCATCGCCGGGCGTGTACTTTGTCGCGTTGTCGAACAGGTTGACCAGCACGTGTTCGAACAAGGTGGCGTCCAGTTCCACCAAGGGAAGCTCGGCCGGGATGTCGACCACCACCTGCCGTGCACCCAGCGGCGTTGCCGCCAGGGCGGAGCCGACCAGTTCGTCCAGCGCATGCCATTGCAGATCCAGACGCACACCTTCGCTTTGCAGGCGTGCGGCATCCAGCAGGTTCGTCACTTGCCGTTGCATGCGATCGGCCTGATTGACGATGGCCTGCGCCACCTCGCTTTCGCCCAACATGCCGGCCATGCCACGGATGGCCGTCAACGGCGTGCGCATGTCGTGCGATACGGCCGAAAGCAGCGCGTTGCGCAGACGCTCGCCTTCCACGTGCAACTGGGTTTCGTGCGCAACCTCGACGAAGTGCACGCGCTCGATGGCAAGCGCAAGCAACGACTGGAAGGCGCGCAACAGGCCTAGCTGCTCGGCATCCAGCGGCTGCGCCGCGCCGCGTTCGAGCATGAGCACACCGCGCGTGCGCAGAGGCGTCGTCAATGGCAGGTAGGTGGCGCTGTTCGCGGGCAACGTCTCGGTGCCACGCCCCGCCGGCAGTCCTTCTTCGAGCACCCACTGCGCGATGCCCGTATCGCCATGGCCAGACGACGGCATGCGTTCGTCCCTGCCGGGAAGCAGCAGGGTGACCTTGCCGTCGAGCAAGGGCCCGATGCGCGTGTCGCAGATGCGTGCAATGTCCTCGTCCTGCACGGCCACGGAGAGATCCGTGGCCACCGTCGCCAGGGCGTTCGCCCGTCGTTCGCCCGCCGCCGCTCCTACCGCCTCGGCGCGCAGGCGGGCAGCGAGCTGGCCGGTGATCAGCGCGACGACCAGCATCAGAAGAAACGTGAAGAGATATTGCGTATCGGAGACGTGGAACGACCACACCGGCGGCACGAAGAAGAAATCGAAACTGGCCACGGCGATGACGGCAGCCAGAGCGCCTGCAGCCCGCCCCCAGCGCAGCGCCACCAGCATCACGGTGAGCAGGAACACCATCACCACGTTCGACAGATCGAACACCCGCAACAGCAAGGCGGCGATGCCGGTGGTGAAGGCGCAGGCTGCCACGGCGTAAACCAGCACCCGATACTGGAACGGGCGCGACGGTATGTGTGCGGGATACGGGATCATCGCCCGTCATGATAGCGGCCCGCTGGTGGGCGCAGCTATCGCCAAGCGGATTGCGGCCTGGTACACCGCCGCATCCACGTAGCACATGCAGGCATCGTCCAGGCAACGATAGCGAAGCCGACCGATGCGGCTGAAGACGGCCGTGGAAACAGCTTAACGCAGCAACACTTTGCCGATCAGGTAGGTGGTTGCCTGGCCGCCGATCAGCACGCGATCGCCCGCCAGCTGGCAGCGCAGGTCGCCGCCGCGTTCGGACACCTGGCGCGCCAGCATCTTGGTCTTGTCGAGCTTTTCGGCCCAGTAGGGGATGAGCATGCTGTGTGCCGAGCCGGTGACCGGATCTTCGGGTACGGCATCGCCAGGACTGAAGAAACGACTGACGAAGTCATAGTCCCCGTTCCCTCGCGCAGTCACACAGACCATTTTTCCCAGCGGCAGCATCGCGTTGATATCTGGTCGGACGGCCTCGACCTGCTGCTGCGATTCGAGCACCACCATGTAGTCGCGCGCCACGCGGACTTCCTTGCATTCGCCGATACCGAGTGCCTTGAGCAACAACGGCAGCGGGGCCGACGGCTCCGTTTCCCAGGCGGGGAAGTCCAACGTCAGCCATTCGCCTTCGCGAGTAACCGTCAAGGGCCCCACAAACCGCGTGGAAAATCGAATGGTGCGGCGGGGGTCGCCGAGGTGTTCGAAAATGACGTGGGCGGTCGCGAGCGTTGCATGCCCGCAAAGATTTATCTCTCCCAGCGAGGTGAACCAGCGCAGCTCGAAACCTTCATCCGTGGGAACGAAGAAGGCAGTCTCCGACTGCTTGTGCTGCTTGGCCATCTTCAGCAGGATCTCATCCGGCAACCACTCGCTGAGTGGGCAGACTGCCGCCGTGTTCCCGCCGAACGTGGCGTTGGCAAAAGCATCCACCATGTAGAAGTCGATTGATTGCATTGCATCAGGCTCTGATGGTTGTGGGTGACGGCAGGACGGAGTCATGAGTGGGGTGGCATGACACGCCTATATGTACCAGCTCAAGGATGGCAGGGTCGAGGCAATCCCGGCGGGTCAAGGCGAGCTGCAACGACTGGGGCCGGACGCGCTGGTTGCGTCGCTGCATGCCGCCTTCAGCACCGCATCGCGGGCCGCGCGAAACTCGTCATTGGCAAACCAGTTGGGCCAATCCCGTCCCTCGGCCAGTCGCAGGCCGATGCCGAAATACAAGTCCAGATCTTGCACGGCGCCTGACCAGTCCCAGTGGGGATCGTAGGCGTCGGAAGGCTGGTGGTAGCGGTGCGTGACATAGTCGTCCAGTTGCCGGCTGCCCCAGCCTGATGGCTTGCCGATGACGTCGATGCCATTTCCCAACACGACCACCGGCAAGCCGGCACGCGAAAAACTCAGCGTATCCGAGCGATAGCGCATGCCTGCCTCGGGCAAAGTGTCGGGGGTGACGGTTCTTCCCTGCGCGGCGGCTGCCTCGCGCACGGTGCGGGCCAGTTCGGTTTGGTCGGCAACGAGTGAGATGTCCCTGGTGGCACCGAGCATGTAACTGAGCGGATCGATGTCGATGTCGGCGACGGTATGCGCCAACGGATAGAGCGGATGCGTGGCGTAGTACTGCGAGCCCAGCAATCCGTACTCCTCGCCGGTCGTCGCCATGAAGATCACGGATCGACCCGCGCCTCCCTTTCGATGGAATGCGCGCGCCAGTTCGAGCAGCCCGGCTACTCCGCTCGCGTTGTCGATGGCGCCATTGCAAATGTCGTCGCCCTTGTCGTCGGGACGGCAGCGACCCAGGTGATCCCAATGAGCCGTGTAAAGGACGTATTCGTCGGGATGGGTCTTTCCGGGCAGGACGCCCACGACGTTGTTCGACATGCCCGTCCGCGCGTTGACCTTGAAATCGAACTTCGCCGCGATCCCCAGCGAACGCGCCCTGAAGCCCGGTGTCCCGGCAGCCTTTGTCAGCGAGTCAAGACGCTCGCCGGCCAGGGCCAACAGTTTCTCGGCGCCCGCGCGAGTGATCCACGCCTCCACCAGCAGCGGCTCGTTGCTGTGATCCAGTGAAACCCGGGGACCGCTCAAGCTCGAGGTGAGCACCGAAAACGGATAACCCGCCGCCGCATCGCTGTGCACGATGATCGCAGCGGCGGCGCCCTGGCGGGCCGCTTCTTCGTATTTATAGGTCCAGCGGCCGTAGTAGGTCATGGCCGCCCCACCGAAGGCACCCACGCCGAGAGGGTTTTGCCAGTCGGGATCGTTGACGAGGATCAACACGGTCTTACCGCGAACGTCCACACCCTCGTAGTCGTCCCAATGACGCTCCGGCGCATGGATGCCGTAGCCCACGAACAGGACGTCCGTCCCCGGCAGCGCCACCCGGGACAGGTTTCTTCGCGTGTTGAGCGTGATGTCCTTTCCGTAAGAGAACGCTACGGTCCGGGCGTTCCCGGTGACCTCAAACCGCGGGGTTGGATCGGCCAAGGTCTCCGTCTGCACCAGCGGCACGGCTTGAAGGAAGCTGCCATGCGCGCCTGGTTTGAGTCCGGCCGCGTGCATGGCAGCGCCGATATAGGCGATCGCTTTGTCTTCCCCCGCGCTAAGTGGTGCACGGCCTTCGAAGGCATCGCTGCTCAGGATGCGTGTGTCGCGCTTGAGCTGGTCGACCGAAAACGCGGGCGATGCATCGCTCGCGCAAGCCGCGCTCATGCCGATCAGCATGCCCATCATCAGCAGTACGCCGGCGTTCCGATGAGTTGTGCAGCGGTAGTGTCTTGCCATCGCTTGTCCCGTTCCTTTGCCGTGCGGTCTGGACAGACCCGACCCGCCTGGCGTGATCCAGGCCACCGAAGCATGGACGATGGGCGGTGCGGAAACGTGACATCGCGGACACCCGGCGATCCCAGTAGAACTACTGAGGCGGGCTGGCGAGTTCTACCGATGCATCGATAAACGCTGCTGGCGCAAGCTACATGCCTCAATGCTGCCGAGGGGTGGATCATGACGCCGCGCATTCACGCTACGACCATGGCTGCTGCGCTGGTGACGCTCGCGGCCTGCGGACGTCCCGAGCCCACGGCGGCACCGCCTCCTCCCGCGCCCTCCGGCCGCCAGCTCCGCCGCCCCCGTGGCGCAAACCGTGCCCGGCCCGGTGGCGGGTACGCGGCTCACCGAAGCCTATGCCCGCTCGGTGGCTCGCAGCGTGTATGTGTGGGCGTGGCCGATGGTCAACGTGTACAACCGGCGCATCGGATTTGCGAACCTCAAGGAGCCCGGACGTCTCGGTGGCGTGCTGCCTGCTGCGCCACCCAATCGCCTGAGCATGCTCAACAACTATGTCGAGCCCAGCGAGCGCGAGGTCGCCTGTCCCAATCAGGACGTCGTCTACGGCGGGGGCCCTCTCGCGCTCGATGTCGAACCGGTGGTGGTGCAGGTTCCCGACTTCGGCGATCGATTCTGGGTCTATCAGATCGTCGACGTTCGCACCGACAGCTTTGTCGATCTGGGCAAGATGTATGGCACCAAGCCGGGCTTCTACCTGTTGGTGGGACCGGACTGGCATGGCACGGTGCCTGCCGGCATCACCAAGGTGTTTCGCGCCAACTCCAACACGGGCTTCGCCATACCGCGTCTCTTCATGGACGATACCGATGCCGACCGCGCGGCGGTACAACCGCTGGTGAGCCAGATCGACATGTACCCGCTGTCGCAGTTCGACGGCAAGATGAAGCAAACGGACTGGAGCAAGGCGCCATCGTTGCCTGCACCACCGCCTGAGCCCGGTGGCGGCGAATCGCCCAAGGTCATTCCGGCAAAGTTCTTCGATGAATTGGCGGCGATCTTGAAGGACGCCCAGCCGTTGCCGGGCGAACAGGCGATCTATGCCCAGGCCGAAGCGCTGCTTGCGGCGGCCAAAGCCGATCCCGCCATCCGCGCGGCCATCGACGACGAAGCCGCCAAGGCGGAGCAAGCGATCATCACTCCGCTCCTGCAGTTCCACAACTTCGGCATACCGCTGCCGCACGAGTGGACCACGGTGAGAAACGGCGCGATGTTCGGCACCGACTACTACACCCGCGCCGCGGTGGCGCGATCCAACATCTTCGTGAACAAGCCGAACGAGGCTACCTACTTCTACCAGGATCTGGACGACGCCGGCACGCGCCTCAACGGCAGCAAGCGATACACCGTCACGTTCGCCGAAGGCGAGCCGCCAGTGAAGGGATTCTGGTCATTGACCCTGTACGACGCGCAGCACTTCTTCGTGCCCAACCCGATCAAGCGCTTCTCGCTCGGCACCAAGAACAAGGATCTGAAGCTCAATGCGGATGGCAGCCTGACCCTTTATATCCAGGCCGATGAACCCACCGATGCCAACCAGCGCGCCAATTGGTTGCCGTCGCCCAAGGGCAAGGACTTCTCCCTCTATTCGCACCTACTGGCCCGATACCAGCGTGCTCAACGGACAGTGGACGCCGCCGCCGGTCAAGGCCGGAAGCTAGCCCGTTCCCGGCCCGGAGCCTGCGCTGCGGGCCGCACCGCCACCGGCCTCACCGCTCTTTCAAGGCCGGCGGGAAATAACTGCGGTCCGCGACGGCGCCCTTGGGTCGATAAAAGCGGAAGGTGAGGCTGTAGCCCGTTCCCTTCGGCGTCGGGATCCAGTTGCTCTCGGGCGCGCCGTTCGGCGTGGCACCGAAGTACAAGGTCAACGAGCCGTCCTTGTCGAACTTCAACGGCGAGAAGTTACTCAACAGATAACGCTTCTGCGGATTGGGCAAGACCCGGCGATGGACGGAATCGACGGCGATCACCGACCAGAAGTACGTGGCAAACAGCGTTGGCATCTGATCCTTCTCGAAGCGCAGCGCATACGAATGGTCGCCGTTGAGCGGCTTGCCGGAAGGACCCACAAAGGCCTTGTAGTAGATCACCTCTTCATAGCTGTTGGCCCAGATGCCGCCAAGATTGACCAGGGTGCGCAGCAGCCAGTTGTTGCCATAGACGCCGATCGTCGTAGGCAGTGCCCAACCATCCTTCACGGTGCCATCGCCGAGTGTCGGCGAGGCCTTGTAGATCGCGGGAATCGCCTGCTGCTGGATCACCTGGGCGACATGCTGACGCGCCGCAGGGTCCTCGATTGCCTTGGCCACGGCGCGCGTGCTCGCCTGCAGCTTGTTCATGCCCGGATTGGTGTCCGCCGCGCTATCCAACGCCGCGGTCGCCGACTCGAACGCTTCGACACCAGGCAACTTCTCGATGTCGAACCTCACCGTCTTCGGTACCTCGGGCAAAGCCGGGTGACCGCTGGCGCGGATGTTGAACTTCTTCTGCAGCGCGACGGCTTCGTCGGGGTTGGCGCCAAGTTCCACGCGAGAAAGCACACGCAGCGCCTTGGCGGACACATCCACGCGCTGAGTCGCTGCCGGCAGCTGGACCTGGGCGCCGTCCAGGCAAACCGCGAACTCGCCATCCGGGTGCTGCGGATACACGCGTTCGTTGATGTTGGCCAGGGTCTCGCCCCAACCATTGAGGAACTGCACGGTGTAGTACCGGCCCTTCACCTTGGGCACCGTCACCAGTGCGCAGCTCTTCTCGTCGATGGCGACCCACGCCTCCGAATAAGCAACATCGAGATTGGGATTGGGCCAGTCCACCTCGCCTACCTTGCGGTGAACGAGCTGATTCCACTGGAAGCCGTTGGCGAAATCCGCCTGTTCCTGGTTGAGCACCAGCAGTCGGCTGAGCAGATAGATATAGCTGTCGCTGACGTCCTTGTCGGTGGGCAACGGCGTCGCCGCCTGCGCGTAGGCTGTTGCGGCAACGGATGCCAGCAGGATCAGGCTCAAGGACCGCGGATGAACATTCATGATCGATCTCCCATGGCGCAGCCGACAGCGTGCACCTTCGGGACCGGTCATTTCGTCGGCAAAGTTACCGCTTGCCGCCAGGTACTTTTACTTAGCCACCGCCTGCGACGGTCACGCCTGGCTACCATCGTGCGCATGACTCGCCTTGCGGATTGCCGCCATCAGATCCGCGCGTCCGAACGGCTTGGGCAGACGCACCAGATCGAACGCGGCGCCCGAGGGAAGTTCCGCATAGCCCGATGCCAGGATCACCGGCAAGTTCGGCATGCGCGCTCTTACCTCATCGACCAGCTCGAGCCCATTCATGTTCGGCATGGCGTAGTCCGTGATCATCA
>Ga0207670_10000554_pt1 | contig 20673 bp, 14 predicted proteins | sample KBSS23HmetaG_FD_184339 | JGI IMG/M metagenome (GOLD analysis project Ga0207670, IMG submission 184339) | Switchgrass rhizosphere microbial communities from Kellogg Biological Station, Michigan, USA - KBS S2-3H metaG (SPAdes) (version 2) | ecosystem: Host-associated > Plants > Roots >... | reverse complement strand
ATAGCGCTCTCGCTCGGCGCCGGCGATGATCGTTCAAGAGTGCGGTTGCACGGTCCGTCGCGGATACGGGCGTTCGGGTCCCTTGATCACCTGCCACAGGATGCGATTGAACAGGGCGAAATCCGCCCGGTCCTCCTGGCTCAGGTCGAGCTGGCGCGACCATCCATGCCGCCGCTGTACCGAAACTTGCGGTGGGCTTGGCGAGGGCACCCACGGGCATCAAGTCCGCGTACGTGATGTCCGATGACAGAGAAAGACACGTCGTTCTCGTCCCTCGCGGAGGGCCGCATGCCCCCGGATCGCGTCCCCCCCTCCTCCAGCCGCGCCGGCGCGCGCGCCACCCAGAAACTGGAGCCCTACCTCGCGGACGTCGCAACGTGGCTCGGGCAGTTCACGCGCACGCTGAAGACGTGCCGGCTCTACGAGGTGCGCAACCCGAACACGATCCGCTTTCGCGAGGAGCTCGCCGGGAACCTGCGCACGCTGCTCCATCGACACGGCTCGTTCCGGCTCGAGTTCACCGCCAACCAGGTGCTCTGCGACGAGCAGGCGGTGGCGACCGCCACATCACGCGACGACAACTTCGCCATGCCGTTCTTCCGCGACGGCCTGTACGCGCTGTCATTCCGGCCCGGCATGGAGCCAGCCGAGCTCGAGCGGCTGCTGGACATCCTGCTGCGCGTCACCGCGCGAGCCGTCGACGGGCGCGAGGACCTGGTCACGCTGCTTTGGGACGCGGATCTCCCGCACCTGGGGGTCTCGTACGTCTCGGCGGAGACCGACACCGATCTGGGCGACGCGGGCGATCCGCTCCCCGAGGACGCGTTCACGCCGCGCGGCCGGCTCATGCCGTGGCCCGCGCGTGACGCGGCGTCGGAGAGCGGCGAGCTCGGCGCGGGCAGCCGCTACGGATCCGCGGGCCAGCCCGGCAGCGTCGCAGGCGACGCATCCATGGGTGGCTCCGCGACCGAGACGCCGGGCGCGCACAGCGAGGACTGGCCGATCGCCGAGCCCGAAGCCGACCTCGAGCACGCGTTCGCTTCGCTCGATGCCACGAGCGCGGAGGACGTGGACGCGTTCATGACCCGCATGCACCTCGAACGCGGAGAGCCGGTCGCGATGGCGGCGATCGCGCTCGTTCGCGACGCGCTGCAGGCGCAGCCGAACGACCAGGATCGGGAAGACTTCGTCGAGATGCTCGAACGCTTGTTGCGCGATGCGATCGCCGACGCGCGCTGGGCGGAGGCTGGTGAGGTCGTCGCATATCTCGGCGAGTGCACTGCCGGCTACTGGGACGCGACGTTCCTCATGCATGATTTCGCGCAACCCGAGTCGGCCGTGACGAACGCGCTGGTGCGGCGACTCGACGAGGCGCCGATCGTCGAGACGAACGAGCTCGCATCGTTCGCGCACGGGCTGGGTGCCAGCTCGATCGAGTGGCTCATGGGCATCGTCGCCCTCGCGAACCAGCAGCGCACGCGCCGGGTGCTCCTGCGCACGCTCATCGAGATGTGCGCAGGCAATCCGGAGCGCCTGGGGCCGTGGGTGAGCGATCCAAGATGGTTTGTGGTCCGCAACACAGTGCACGTGATCGGCGCCGCCGAAGGCCGTGTGCCGGTGGGGATGTTCGCACCGCTCGTGAAGCACCCCGACGTCCGCGTGCGGCGGGAGGTGATCACGGCCCTGGCACACGCGGAGCCCGACGATGCACAGCCGCTGCTGCTGCAGTTCGTGGGCGATCCCGACGCGTCCGTGCGCGGGCCGGCATTGCACCGCCTCGGCTCGCGACGCGATGCGCGCGTTTCCAAGGCGCTGCTCCGCATCGTCAACGAGCCGGGTTTCCGCAGGCGGCCCGAGGAGGAGATCCGTCCGGTGCTCTCGGCGCTCGGCGGCTGCTCGCTCGACGACGTGCTGCCGGCGCTCGAGGAGCAGCTCTTCGAATCGATCGGCTTCCTGGGCGGCAGCACGGCATACCAGCAGGCCATCGCGCGCTGCATCGCGCGCATCGGCACTCCCGCCGCACAGCTGCTGCTCGACTGCGGTGCGCGCTCCCGCCATGCCTCGGTGCGCGAAGCCTGCAGGCTCACCCAGAGGGGCTCCGGCCATGCGTGACGACTCCCGCGCGGGACACGAGCCGGTCGAGCCGGCCGCGCTGTCGACCCGGGATCGTGACGCCGCGCTGGCGCTGATCCAACGGCTGCACGGCGTGATCAAGAGCCTCAAGCTCTACGATCCCGGCCACGCGGCGCTGCGCACGCAGCTCGACGAGCTGCTGAAGGTCGTGCGCGAGATGGAGCGCGACGAGGTGTCGCTGCTCGGCGTGGGCGGCTACTGCTACGTCAACGGCAAGCGCCTGCGGCCCGAGGCCGCCCACCTCTCGATCGTTCGCAGCGTACTCGAGGAGCTCGAGCTGCGGCACCTGGGTGGCCTGCGGTTCTCGCCCACCCTGGATGCCGACACGCTGCAGGCCTTCCTGCGCGTCTTTCACGCCGAGCGCGCCGAGCACGCGTCGGACGCGATCGAAGCCGCGATCGACCGCGGGCGCCTCCACGGCATCGGGCTCATCCGCGCCCGCTCCTCCGGCGCGCTCTCCGACGCCGATGCCGACCCAGCGGCCGCCGGCGACGAGCGCCGCTTCACGCGCCTCGTCTTCGACCGCGCGGTGAGCGGCACGCGGGAGCTGCTCGCGCACTCGCAGCGCACAGGACAGCTGGCGCTGCTGCAGGCACGGCGTGTCGTGCAACCGATCGTGGACCAGCTCCTGCGCAAGCGGACCTCGCTCGTGGGCATGACCGCGATGAAGCGCCACGACGCCTATACGCTCGCGCACTGCGTGAACGTCAGCATCATCGCGGTGCGCATGGGGCAGTTCCTCGGCCTCTCGCGGGGCGAGCTCGCGGCTCTCGGCACGGCCGGCTTGCTGCACGACGTGGGCAAGATCCGCGTGGACGCCGACGTGCTGCGCAAGCCCGGCCCGCTCGCTGACGCCGAGTGGGCGGTGCTGCGGCGCCATCCGCTCGAGGGCCTGCGCCTGATCAGCCGCTTCTCGGTCACGTCCGAGCTCATGCTCGATGCGATGCGCGTCGCCTTCGAGCACCACATGAACGTCGATCACTCCGGCTACCCGGCGATCGAGCATCCTCGCGAGCTCGGCTCGTTCTCGCGCATCGTCGCGGTCGCCGACTGCTTCGACGCCGCAACCGCCCACCGTTCACACGCGGCGCGCCCGCTGACGCCCCACGAGGCGCTGCGCGTGCTCGTGGGGCGGAGCGACACATGGATGGACCGCGCCGCGCGCTGGGCGCTGGTGCAAGCTCTCGGGCTCTATCCCGCCGGGACGCTGCTGCGGACCCGGGCGGGCAGGCTGCTGCTCAGCCTGAGCCCGAGTGCGACCGACCTGCGCCGCCCCATCTGCAGGCCCCTCGAGGTGACGCCCGAGGGCGCCGTTCTCCCGCATCCCGAGATCCAGGATGCACCGATCGCGCCTGACGACAGCGTCGTCCAGGTGATCGCGCCCGAGGAGCTGGGCGCGGACGTCGAGGAACTGCTGGCGGCGTAGACGGGGACGCAGGCCCCGCGCACCCGGCGCGGGGCCTGGAACCTACGCCGACACCGTGACGCCCTCCTCGGCGGCTCCCGGCTCTCGCTCGGCCGCCGCGACCCGCACGTGCGAATGCGCCACGAGCATGTAGACCGCCGGCACCACGAACAGCGTGAAGAACGTGCCGATGATCATGCCGCTCACGAGCGTGATACCGATGCTGTTGCGCGCTCCCGCCCCCGGCCCGGATGCGAATACCAGCGGCAGATGTCCGAACACGGTGGCGGCACTGGTCATGAGGATGGGTCGCAGCCGTGTGCCCGACGCCTCGATCACCGCCCTCAGTTTGTCCATGCCGGACTCGCGGAGCTGGTTCGCGAACTGCACGATCAGGATGCCGTTCTTCGCCACCAGGCCGACCAGCGTGATGAGCCCGACCTGGCTGTAGATGTTGAGCGTGGCGAAGCCGAGGAACGTGAACAGCAGCGCCCCGGAAACAGCCAGCGGCGCCGAGCCCGCGAGGATCACGAACGGATCGCGGAAGCTCTCGAACTGCGCGGCGAGCACGAGGAAGATGAGGATCGCCGACAGCCCGAAGATCGCGAGGAACTTGCTGCCCTCGGTGCGGAGCTGGCGCGACTGGCCGGCGTAGTCCACGGTGAAGCCCGGCGGCAGCATCTGCTTCGCTTCCCGCTCGAGGAAGCTCAGCGCCTGATCGAGTGACACCGGCGGCGGGATGACGCCCTGGATGCGCACGGCGTTGAGCTGCTGGAAGCGTTTCAGCTCGCGCGGTTCGGTCGTGTTGCGGAGCGTCGCGAACGTCGACAGCGGCACCAGTTTGCCGTTCGTGCCGGTCACGTAGATGTCCTTCAGCTGGTCCGGCGTCAGCCGCTCGCTGCGCTTGACCTGCGGGATCACCTTGTAGCTCCGGCCCTGGATGCTGAAGCGGTTGACGTAGTTGCCGCCCAGCAGCGTCGACAGGTCCGCTCCCGCCTGGCCCATGTCGATGCCCTGTGAACGCACCTGGTCACGATCGAACACGACCTCCGTCTGCGGCTGGTCGAACTTCAGGTCGGCGTCGGCGTACATGAACAGCCCGCTCGCGAACGCCTTCTGCACGAGCTTGTTCGCGAACTCGACCAGCTGCTGCGGCTCGGCCGTCGACGCGATCACGAAGTCCACCGGGAAGTCGCCACCGCCCGGCAGCGCCGGCGGCACCATCGAGATGACGCGGACGCCGGGGATCTTCCCGAGCCCGGCCGCCGCCTCCATCTGGATCTGCGTGGTCTTCTTCGTCCGCTCGCTCCACGGCTTGGTGACGATGCCGCCGAAGCCGCCCGCGGGCGTGATCAGCTGAAACGTGTGCTGATACTCGGGGAACGACTTGTAGACGTCCTGCACCGCCGCGGCGTAGCGCCGCGTCTGGTCGATCGTGGAGTTCGCGGAAGCCTGGATGATGCCGAACACCACGCTCTGGTCCTCGGCCGGCGCCAGCTCCTTCTGCGAGAACATGTAGAACGGGAGGATCAGCAGCACGACCACCACCCAGACGACGTAGGTCACGGGCCGGTAGGCGAGCGTCCCGGTGAGCGAGCGTTTGTACGCCTCGCGCAGCCGGTCGAACTGGCGGTTCACGAGGCCTGCGAACCCCCGCTCGTTGTCCGCCGCACGCAGGAGCTTCGAGCCCATCATCGGCGACAGCGTGAGCGCTACGACGCCGGACACGATGACGGCCCCGGCCAGCGTGAACGCGAACTCGCGGAACAGCGACCCGGTGAGCCCGCCCTGGATCGCCACCGGCGTGTAGACGGCGGCGAGCGTCAGCGTCATGGCGATGACCGGACCGATGAGCTCGCGTGCGGCCGCGAGCGCCGCCTGCAACGGCGGCGTGCCGTCGCGCAGGTGCCGCTCGACGTTCTCCACCATGACGATGGCGTCGTCCACGACGAGCCCGACCGAGAGCACGATCGCAAGCAGTGTCAGCAGGTTGATCGTGAACCCCGCCACCAGCATCAGGAACACGGCGCCGATCAGCGAGATCGGGATGGCGACGATGGGGATGATGACCGCGCGCAGCGAGCCGAGGAACAGGAAGATGACGCAGATGACGATGAACAACGTCTCCGCCAGGGTCTTCAACACCTCGTGGATGGCGCTCTGGATGTACTCGGTGGCGTCGTACGGGATGCCGACCTTCATCCCCGCGGGGAGCTGCGCCTCGATGCCGGGCACGGCCTCGCGCACGCGGCGGATCACGTCCAGCGCGTTCGCGGTCGGCAGCACCCAGATGCCCATGAACGTGGCGCTCTTGCCGTCGAAGCGCACGTCCTGCTCGTAGCTCTCCGCGCCGAGCACCACGTCCGCGATGTCGCCGAGGCGCACCACGTCGCCGCGGACCTCCTTCACCACGAGCTTCCGGAAGTCGTCCGCCGTCTGCAGGTTCGTGTTCGCGACCAAGTTGACCGACACCGCCGAGCCCTTGGTCTGGCCCAGGGCGGACAGGTAGTTGTTCCTCGCCAGCGCGTCGCGCACCTGCGAGGGCGAGATGCCCATCGCCGCCATCTTCTCGGGCTTGAGCCAGATGCGCATGGCGAACGTGCGCGCCCCGAGGATATCGGCGCGCTGCACCCCGGCGATCGAGCTCAACCTGGGCTGGACCACGCGCGTGAGGTAGTCGGTGATCTGGTTCTGGTCCAGCGCGTCGGAGGAGAACCCGAGGTACATCGATGCGAACTGGTTGTCGGCGGTGGCCAGCTCGATGACCGGCGCCTCGGCCTCGGGCGGCAGCTGGTTACGCACCTGCGCGACCTTGGCCTGCACCTGCGTCAACGCCGCATTGGTGTCGTAGTTGAGCTTCAGGTGCACGGTGATCGTGCTCACGCCCTGGGCGCTCGACGACTCGATGTAGTCGATGCCGTCGGCGCTGGCGATCACGCGCTCGAGCGGCGTGGTGATGAAGCCGCGCACCAGGTCGGCGTTGGCGCCGACATAGGCGGTCGTGACCGTGACCACGGCGATGTCACTGCGCGGGTACTGCCGCACGCTCAGCGAGCGGATCGATTGCAGCCCGGCGATCAGGATCACGAGGTTGACGACGATCGCCAGGATCGGCCGGCGGATGAAGAGGTCCGTGAATCGCATCAGCTGTCCTCCGGCTTGGGGGCGGGGTTGTTGGACGGGGCGAGCTTGTTGTCGATCAAGACCGCGGCGCCGGTCCGGAGCTTGAAGCCGCCCGAGGTGACGACCTCCTCGCCGGGCTTGAGCCCGGAGACGACCGACACCTGGTCGCCCCGCCGTGGCCCGAGCTGCACGAAGCGCTGTTCCACGCCGCGGTAGGGCTTGCCGTTCGCGCCCTTCATGTCGGTGACGACGAACACCGAGTTGCCGTACGGCGCGTAGTTCACCGCGGACGCCGGCAGGCCGATCACGGTCGCGCCGCGGCCGAGGCTCGCCTCGACGCGCACGAACATGCCCGGCCGCAGCCGGCCGGTGGGATTGCGGAACGTGGCCTGGACCTGGACGTTGCGCGTGGCCTCATCGACGATCGAGTTCATCGCCGTGATCACGCCCTCGGCGCGGCCGACATCGATGTTCTCCGCCGAGACGCGCACCGCGGCGCCGATCCTGAGCGCCGCCATGTCCTGCTGCGGCAGCGCGAAGTTGATGTAGACGGGGTCCATCGACTGCAGCGGCACCACGGCATCGCCGCCGTTCAGGTACTGACCGAGATCGACCTGGCGCAGCCCGAGCAGACCCGAGAACGGCGCCCGGATCGTCTTGCGCTCGATACGTGCCTGGATCTCGCGCACGGCGGCTTCGGCCTGCTTGGACTCGGCTTCCGCCCGGTCGAACTCGGCCTGCGAGATGACCTGCTTCGCGAGCAGCTGGCGTGAACGGTCGAGGTCCAGGTGCGCGAGGTCGCGATGCGCTTCGGCCGAGGCGAGTTGCTCGCGCTCCTGGCTGATGTCGAGGCGAACGAGCACGTCGCCGGCCTGCACGCGACGGCCCGATTCGAACTCGATGCGCTCGACGATCCCGGGCAGGTCGGCACTCACGGTGACCCCCTGTACCGCGGCCACCGAGCCGATCGCCCCGAGCGACGACGGCCACTCCTCCACGTGCGCCACGGTGGTGCTGACCGCCTCGGGCGGCGGCTGCCAGGCGGCACCCTGTGCCATGGCCGCCCGGATCTGCATGAACTTCGCGCCCCCGAGCCCGAGGACGACGAGGAGCAACAACGCCACGGTCTGGATCATCTGCTTTCGCATGGGAACCTCCTCAAGGAGTCGGTGAGGGCACGTCGATGCCGTGTGCCTGGACGAGGGAACCGGTCGCGAGCGCCAGCTCGGTGCGCGCGCTCTCGTAGTCGGTGCGGGCCGAGATCTCGTCGAGCCGGGCCCGCGAGAGATCGTTCTGTCGCGTGAGCACGAGGAAGTTGGTGGAGCGGCCGGACGCGAACCGGTCGCGTTCCGCCGCGAACTGGATCTCCGCCGCCTCGCGCCCCGCGCGCGCGGCCGAGACGCGCTGGGCCGCGGTTTCGAGCGCCGCGGCGGCATCCAGCACCTCGGCGCAGATCGTCTTCCGCAGCTTCAGGAGCGCGGCCTCCGCCTGGCGCTCGGCGCTGCGGGCTGCCGTCACCGCCGAGCGCGCGCTGCGATTCGTGATCGGCAGCCCGAGCACGACTGCGATGCGGGCCGCGTCGGTCTCGCCATCGCCCAGCGCGCTGATCGCGTTGCCGAGGTCACCCGAGAGACCGGCTGGAGCGGCGCCCGGGGGCGTCGCCGGGTTCGGTGTGCCGGAGAGCCCGAAGCGCTCGTACGAAACCACGGCGTCCAGCGACGGCCACACCCCGCTACGGGCGCGGGCGGTCTCCGCACGCCGCCGCTCGAGCTCGGCACGCGCCTCGTCCAGCTCGGGCCGGCCCGAGAGCGCCCGCTCGAGCGCACCGGCGCGGTCCACGCTCCCGGCCGCCAACGAGACGCTGTCGGTGGGCGCCAGCGGCTCGAGCCACCGCCCGGCGTCGTCGTCGGTGAGGATCAGCAGCTTGAGCGCGTCCTGGGCCCGAACCTGGGCCTCGCGCTCGGCGAGCAGCTCGCCGCGCCGGCGCTCCAGCTCCGCGCGCGGCTGCGAGAGCTCAGTCCCCGAGACCGACCCCGTCTGCACGCGGCTCATCGTCTCCTCGAGCTGCTGCTCGGCCAGGCGCACGGCGTCCTCGCGCACGGCAAGCCCCTGGCGCACCGCCACCAGCGCCCAGTAGGCACGCTCGACCGCGGCGACCGTGTTCGACGCGTTGCGGCGCAGCGACGCCATCGCCGCCCCGCGATCGGCGTGGGCGACGCGCAGCCGGAGCCGCACGTCGTCCACGGCCAGGTCGCGAAGCAGCGGCTGGCGAAGCTCGACGCCCACGCGGGTTCCATACGCGGGCGAGAGCAGCGCCGCCGCACCATCGGTCGTCTGCCGGAGCCCATGCGCCGTCAGCGCGAGCGAGCCGCCGGTCGGCAGGTACTGCAGGATCCCGCCCCCGGCCTCGGCGATCGTGAACTCGGGGCCGAGGTGGCCCAACGGCGCCCCGGAGAACACCGAGTTCACCGGCTCCTGCGAGCGCGACCAGCCTCCGTTCAGCTGGAGCACGGGGTCGTAGGCGCCCTGAGCGCCGCGGACGTTCGCGGTCGCGATCGTCACCGACTCACGGCTGATGACGATGTCCTCGTTCCGCTCCAGTGCCATGCGCACCGCGTCGTTCAGCGTCAGTGCGTGGTCGGCGCTCGCGCGCCCCGCGGCCAGCGACGCGAGCAGCGTTGCCAGCGCCGCGGAGCGCAGAAGGTTCACACGTTCCATCTCGGGACTCCCGTGGTCTCGATCCGCCGCAGGCGCGGATCGATCGCCCGGGCGAATCGCGCAAGCTCCGCCGCATCGAGCGTGAGGAGCGAAGCGTGTTCGCATTCGTTCAGTTCCAGCCCTCGCGCGACCATTTCCTCCAGGGCCCCGCGCGGGTCCCTGGCGAAGCGGCGCCGCAGCCCTTCGTCCGTCGCCAAGGACCCGATGATCCGCTCGACTCCACGCTGGCTCATGACCTGTCCCCCGCTCGTTCCGGTCCGAGCCATCAGAAGCGGAAGTCCACGCCGACCGTGCCCCGCTCCATCCAGATGGGGTCGGCGCTGCCGTTCGTCGACAGCCCCGACGCGCCGTCGCCGGGGAAGCCGACGAACTCGCGGAAGTCCGCGCGCAGACCCCAGCGCGCGTTCACCGGGAACTGGGCGCCCGCGCCGAAGTTGATCGCGAACATCGTCTGCGCCTTGTCCAGCTGCGGCACGCGGTCCGATCCGGAAGTGGACAGGAACGTCATCGCGCCGAGACCGGCCGCGAGGTACGGCGACCAATTCGTGAGCGGGTAGCTCCCCCGGATCCCGACCTGGTAAGCGAGGACGTCCGAGGCCGTGAGGTCCTGCGTCACGCCGCCACCCATGTCGATGTTCTGCTTCACCGGGATGAACCAGCTGACTTCGCCCTCCGCCGCGAAGTTCGGCGTCAGGCGGTAGCTGGCGGCGCCGGCGACCGGGACCCCCACGAGGTTGTCGGGGATGGCGGTGTCGTTCTGGTTGAACGAGTGAACGCCGCCGAGCACGGAGACTTCCACGCGCGAGCTCCGGGAGTCGTCGGCATTCGCCGTCGTGGCGGCGAACATGGTGGTGACGGCGGCAGTTGCGAACAGGATGATGGTGATCAGACTGCGCATGACATGGCTCCTTGCGATTTCAACGTTGGTCCGTGCGGCCGGTTCATGATCCTTGGAGCCGTGGTCGACTCCCGGCGGGATGCCCGCCGGCCCGCGCTCGTCGCGGCGGACGATCGCGTGGGACGGGAACTCCAGCACCCGTCCGCTGGCGCCGAACCGGGCGGCGCCCTCCATTCCTTCCTCGTGCCAAGGCTTCATGGGTCCTCCTGCTTGATCGCGCTTCATCGCGGCCCTACGCGGCACGCGTTACATCAAGCGTCGTGCCAGTGAGTGCGACCGCGTCGCCGCGGCAGGCAACGGACGGTGCAGGGCGCGCTTGGCTCGGGCGCACGTGGATGAGCAACGCCCGTGATGTCGTCGAGCGATCGCGGATACATCGACAGGTGTCGATGCAGCCGCACCCGGACCCGCAGTCGGTCCTTCCACGCGAACGGCCCGCTCATCGAACGACGAGCGGGCCGCGTCAGCGTCGGGTCATGGAGAGCTGGGAACCCAGCTCAGTCGAGGCGATATTTCTCGATGCGCGAATAGAGCTGTGCCCGGCTCAGGCCCAGCAGCCGTGCGGCTTTCGACTTGTTCCCTTCGGACTTGGTCAGTGCCTCGACGACGAGGCCGCGCTCGACGACGTCCAGGTTCAGGTCATCGGGCGCGTGTACCCGCGCCGCGCCGTGGTCGCGATTCGAGCCGCCGTTCACGTCGGCCGCCGTAGTTCCGAGGCGCACCTGGAGCTGCGGAAGGTGCATGCGCGTGATGAGCCCGCCGTCGCAGAGCAGGATGGCGCGCTCGATCGCGTTCCGCAGCTCACGGACGTTTCCCGGCCAGGGATGCGCGAGCAGCCACTCGCGGGCGTCGCGCGAGATGCCGGCGGCAGGCCGGCCCATCGACCTTCCCAGATCGTCGAGGAACGCCTCGGCGAGCGGCAGGATGTCCTCGGGCCGCTCGCGGAGCGGCGAGATGTGCACCGTGAACACGTTCAACCGGTAGAACAGGTCTTCGCGAAACGCCTGGCGCGCGATCGCCGCGCCCAGGTCGCGGTTCGTCGCCGCGATCACGCGCACGTCCGCCTTGAGCGTCCTCGTGCCGCCCAGCCGCTGGAACTCGCGCTCCTCCAGCACGCGCAGGAACTTCGCCTGCACCTGCGGGCTCATCTCGGCGATCTCGTCCAGGAACAGCGTGCCCCCCGCCGCCTGCTCGAGACGGCCGATCTTGGTGGAGACGGCGCCCGTGAACGCGCCCTTCTCGTGGCCGAACAGCTCCGACTCGAGGAGCTGCTCCGGCAGCGCCGCGCAGTTGATGGCGACGAACGGCTTGCCGTTCCGCGGAGAACCCTCGTGCACGAGTTTCGAGATGACCTCCTTGCCGGTCCCGGATTCGCCCGTCACCAGCACGGTGGTCTCCGACGCGGCGACACGGCCGACCGCGCGCAGGATCTCCTTCCACATGGGCGACCGGCCCACGACACGGCCGCGGCCTCGCGCCTCCAGCTCGCGCGACAGCGTCTCGACCGTGGCCTCGAGGCGCTCGGCGCGCTCACTCGCCTCGGCGGCGACCCGTGCTTCCTCCGCCAGCCGATGGAACGACAGCGAGAGCGCGATGCGATCGGCGACACGGCCGGCGACCTCGGCGTCCTCCTCGCTGAAGCGCGCCGGCTCGCGGTGGAAGAAGCTGAGCCCGCCGCTCACCTCGCCGCCTGCGAGCCGGACCGGGACGCGCAGCCAGGAGCGCAGGCCGGACGCGAGGATCAGCCGTTCGCGCTCGGTGCGGGCCTTGAAGTGCGCGGGGATGTCGCGGATGACCTCGTGGTCGGCGCGAACCTCGCACTCCTCGGACGTGAGCGTCACGCCGGTGGGCGGAATGGGGATGTCGTACCCGCCACTCGCCGCCACGATGCGGAGCGTGCGTTCGCGAAGGCCGAGCTCGGTGAGCACCATCATGTCGTGAGGCAGAGTGGACTGGAGCTCGTCGGAGAGCGCCTGGAACACCTGGCGCACATCGAGCGAGCCGGCGAGCGTGCGCTGCAGCCCCTCGACCGCGTTCAGCCGGGCGTTGCGCCTGCGCTCCCGGTCCCAGATCCGCCAGTGCTCTACCGCGGAGCCGAGCAGCGCGGCGATCGGCCGCAGCACCTCCTGGTGTTCGTCCGAGTACACGTGCGGCTCGAAGGAGCAGAGCCAGACGCCGCCTGCGAACGTGCTCCCGGCACGGAACGGTTCCCACAGGGCCGACCGCACCCCGGCCGCGACCACCTTCGCGTCCATGGGGAAGGCGAGATCGAGCTCCACACGAGCGTCGCCAAGACGGATCATCGGGCCCGCATGCGGGCGCCACCGCGGCGACCACGCGCTCAGGTACAGCGGGTCGGAGGAGTCGTCGGCGGGCGCGTGCTCGACGGTCGTTGCGTGATGGATCACGCGATCCCCGTCCACGATGCGAACGACACCCAGCTTGTCGAACGGGAGGACCCGGCGGACGGCCGTCGCGACGCGCGGAAACACGTCGCGCAGCTCGAGCGTCTCCGAGGCGATCTCGGCCACCTCGGACAAGACGCCGGCGACGGTGCGCGAATCGATTCCCGCGATCGGGTCAAGGACGGGAGTCATGCCGTTGTTGGATGCCACCGGTCGCGCCCCGGACCAAAGAAATCCGGCATTCGTGCGTCGGGTGAACGCCGCAGCCTGCGCGACCGATGGCGGCGCACCGGTCGGTTGCGGGCTCGCGACCTCCATCCGTCATGAACTCCAGTGATCGCAACAGCTTGCGGTGACTGCGTTGCGACTGCCGAGACCAACTCGATCGACGCCTACTGCTCGTAGTTCTCCACGACCTGGGGCGGCCTGACCTTCGCCTTGTCGGGGTCGTCTCCGAACTCGCGCAGTGCTCGCCGCTGCCGGAGCAGGTCCCAGCATTGGTCGAGCTCGACGCGCACGGTCCGCAAGCGCGCCTCGGCGGCAGCGTCCGGCGTGCCGCCGGTGTGGAGAGCGTGCTCCTCATCGACGAGCTTCTTGATCGCTCCGAGGACCTGTTGGTCCGTCTGGTGGTCCGGCATCTGAGCCTCCTTCACGTGCGCCCGCGAAACGACTGCTCCACACCCGGGTGGGTTGGCAGCGGCGCGTCGGGACCGACAGCATAGCGCTTCAGCGACGCATGGAGGAGTCCGGCTCGTCGCATGAGCGCTTCAGTTCTTCTGCTTCATCTTGCGCCACGCGCCCGGCGACAGGCCGGAGATCCGCTTGAACGCTCGCGAGAAGGCGGCCTCGCTCTCGTAGCCGACGTCCTGCGCCACCTCCATGAGCTTGGCGCTCGTGTCGCGCAGCCGGCTCGACGCCAGCTGCATCCGCCAGTTCGTCAGGTACTGCATCGGCGGCTGGCCGATCAACTGCATGAAGCGCTCGTGCAGCGACGAACGCGAGAGCCCGACGTCCTCGCTCAGGCGCTCCACGGTCCAGGCTTGGGACGGGTGCTCGTGGATCAGTGACAACGCGCGCCCCACCGCGGGATCCCGCGTCCCGGCGAGCCACCCGGTCTCCTCCGCCGGCAGCGTGTCGACGTAGCGGCGCAACGCTTCCACGAACAGCATCTCGCTCATCCGCGCCAGCACCGCCTCGCCTCCCGGACGCTTGGCGTCGGACTCGGCCACGACCGCCCGCATGAGCGTCGTGACCCAGGAGTCCGCGGCCAGCGTGCTGCCGGAGACCCGAAGCACCCGGGGAAGCGCCGCGAGCAGCGGATTGAACGGTCGAGCGTCGAGCCCGAGGAAGCCGCAGACCACCTTGGTGCTCTCGTCGGGGTCGTCGTCGACGTGCGTCATCGACAGGTCGGTCGCTTTGACGCTGATCGCATAGGGCAGCTGCGGAGGGCGCTGGGAAAAGAAGAACGAGGTGCCCTCGCTCGGGGCACGCATTCCCGGCGCGCTCGACATGACGTGCGGGTCGCCCTGCGGAAACAGCACGACGTCGCCCGGCTGCATCGCGATCGGCGGCTCGCCGTCGACCCCGGCCCAGCAGGCGCCGTTCACGAGCGCGTGGAACATGATCATGTGTTCCGCGCCCGGCATGATGGCCGGGATGATCTCGTGCACGTGCGGATTCTCCACGGCCCAGGGCGGGTAGCCCTTGACGTAGTAGAACACGGCGCCATGGAGCCGCACGGTGCGCAACAGATCGGAAAGCGTGTCCCTGGTCATGGCGCCTCCCCAAGGTGACCGCCGGGACCGAAGGATCTTCTCGGCAGCGATCGGCGGACGTTCTGCAAGCCCGCGCGGACTCCTGGCAGTGCTCGATCGCCCTCGGACACTCGGTCATGAATTCGCGACGCGCGGCCAGTCAATGACGCGGCTCTCCGGTTGAGCCCCCGCATCATACCTCAGCGGCGCAAGAGGACTCAGCCGGTGGGCAACAAAGAGCGTTGCCGAGCCCCTGTGTCCGCGCCACCGCCGAACCGCGGCCGCGACCCGCGCGCCCGCCGAACCGCGGCACACCCACACGAGGAGAGCCACGAGATGAACGCCAAGAATGTTGGCTTCCCGTTCGTTCTGCTGGCAGCCGTGATGGTCATGGGCTGCTCGAAGGACGACTCGCCGACGCGACCGGCTCCCGGCCCGCAGGCGACCGTCATCTCCGCCTCCGGCGACATCGCCGCCAAGGTCGCGGACTTCCGCACGCTGCTGGGCGATCCCTCGAACGGCGGCACCCCCGGGCCGCTCCCCGCCGGCCGGCGCGAGATCAACTGGGACGGCGCCGCCGCGAGGCCGTTCAACAACCAGAACGGCTTCCCGAACGACTTCTTCAACACCACCGTCAAGTCCGGGCTGGTCTACGACGGCGGCACGTTCCGCAACGACAGCCTGAGCTTCTCGGAGATCAACCCGACCTACGCCAACGAGTTCAAGCCGTTCAGCCCGAAGCTGATGTTCGCCGACGTCGCCAGCCACTTCATCGATGCGGTGTTCGAGATCCCCGGCGCCGCGACGCCAGCCGTCGTCACCGGGTTCGGCGCCGTCTTCTCCGACGTGGACGTCGACCAGGTGACCTCGCTCGAGCTGTTCGACAAGGACGGCAAGAGCCTCGGCCGGTTCTTCGTGCCGAAACGGACCGACGCCAACGGGCTCTCGTTCGTGGGCGTCAAGTTCGACGTGCCTGTCGTGGCAAGCGTCCACATCGTCTGTGGCAACGGCAACCTCAGGGCCGAAACGAACGACATCACCGACGGCGGCACGGCCGATCTCGTGGTCGTGGACAACTTCCTGTTCGGCGAGCCGGCCCCGGTGCCGGGCACCGCGATCGCGCGGAGGTGAGCCTTGCGCGCCAGGATGGCTCTTGTGCTCGCCGGTAGCGTGTTCACCGCGGCGTTCGTGGCGCTGCCAGCGTCGGCCGATTGGCCGACGCTGGGCCGCCAGGTCACCGCCGACATCAGGAACCAGAATCTCCCGCAGGTCGCCACGGACGCCGCGTCCGGCGCGATCATCGTCTGGCAGGACTTTCGCGACAAGCAGGGCACGGTGTTCGCGCGCCGCGTGCTGGCGTCCGGCGAGCTGGACCCGGCATGGCCGGTGGATGGACTGGAGGTATTGAGCGATTCCGCCGCGAACGACACGGCGTTCCTGGGGCAGGCGCTCCCCGTGATCGTCTCCGACGGCACGGGCGGGGCGATCATCGCCTGGCAGGATGGACGGAGCGAGGTAAACGCACTCGACATCTTCGCCCAGCACGTCCTCCGCTCGGGGGTGGTCGACCCGGCGTGGCCGGCGAACGGGCGGGCGCTGTGCACGGTTCGCGCCGATCAGCAGCTTCCGAAGATCGCCTCGGACGGCGCGGGTGGCGCGATCGTCAGCTGGATGGACGACCGCAGCAGCGCCACCGGCACCGACATCTTCGCGCAGCACGTGCGTGCCAACGGGACCGTCGATCCCGCCTGGCCGGACGGTGGCGTCGCGCTCTGCACCGCGCCCTCGCTGCAGGCCCATCCCCAGCTCATCAGCGACGGAACGGGCGGCGCCATCGTGACCTGGCACGACTTCCGCTCGAGCACGACCTCGGCCGACATCTTCGCGCAGCACGTGACCAACTCGGGCGTCGTCGATCCGGCGTGGCCGTCGAACGGCCGCGCGCTGACCCTCGTCACCGGCGCCCAGCTCGAGCCGACCATCACCACGGATGGCCTGCACGGGGCGATCGTCGCGTGGCAGGACGCGCGCGCTGGCGTGAGCCACATCTTCGCTCAGCACGTGCTCGGATCCGGTGCGATCGCTCCGGGCTGGCCCGCGAACGGGCGCGCCGTGGCCGTCGCAGGCGACGACGAAGTGCAGCCGCTCATCGTCTCGGACGGTGCCGCACCTGGCGCGGCCGGGTCGGGTGCGATCGTCACCTGGCTGGACGATCGCAGCGGCGTCAACCACAACCCGTACGTGCAGCACGTCCTCGCCACGGGCAGCGTCGATCCGGCCTGGCCGGTCGATGGCAGGGCGCTCAGCCTGTCGACCGGCGAGGAGATCACCGCGTCGATCGTCGGAGACGGCTCCGGCGGCGCGATCGTCTCGTGGGAGGAGGACTCGTTCGTCTTCGTGAACCACGTGCGGGCCTCGGGCGTCCTGGACCCGACGTTCCCCGTCAATGGCCGGTTCGTCCGTCTCCTCCTCACGTTCCAGCACCACCCGGCTCTCGTCGCGGCCGGCAGCGGTGGCGCGATCGTGGCATGGGACGACCAGGTCACGGCCGACGCCAACATCTTCGCGACGATCGTTCCGACCGAAGCCACTGCGGGCGTCGATCCGGGCGTGTCCGGCTCGGGCCTCGCGTTGTCCCGGCGCGGGCCCAGCCCCTCGCGAGGGCCGGTCACGTTGAGCTTCGCGCTGCCTCACTCTGCGGCGGTGCGGCTCGCGATCTTCGACATCAGCGGGCGGCGCGTGCGCGAGCTCGTGTCCGGGATGCAGGCCGGCGGCACGCACGACGTGGTCTGGGATCTGCGGGACGAGCGCGGCGAGCGGCTTCCAGCGGGCATCTCGTTCGCGCGACTCGAGGTCGATGGACGTTCACTGTCCGAGAAGCTGGTGACGCTCAGATGACCATGGACCCGGCCCCCCGAGGAGCACTCGCCATGCGTATTCGATCCGCCTTACTCGCGTTCGCAACGCTATCGCTTCCCGCGGGCATCATCGCCGTGCCCGCATTCGCCGACTGGCCCACGTTCGGCCGCGCCTTGTGCACGGCGCCCGGCGATCAACTGGGTCCGGTGATCGCTTCGGACGGAGCGGGAGGCGCGATCGTCGCCTGGCAGGATCGCCGTATCTTCCCCTTCAACATCGTCGCCGGGCACGTGCTGGCGTCCGGGGTCGTGGACGTCGCCTGGCCCATCAATGGCAGGACCCTCATCAGCGACTCTCTTGCTGGGACGATCGTCCCGCAGGGAATCGAGTCACCGGCAATCGTCTCGGACGGCGCGGGCGGCGCGATCGTGAGCTGGCCCGACGGCCGCAGCAGCACGAGCGGTGTGGACATCTACGCCCACCACGTCCTGGCGACGGGGGCCGTGGATCCGGCCTGGCCCGTGAACGGCACGACCGTGTGCTCGGCGATCGGCGAGCAGCTCTCGCCGGTCATCATCTCCGACGGCGCCGGAGGAGCCTTCATCGCCTGGACGGACAGCCGCAGCGGCACGACGGTGAACGAGCTCGACATCTTCGCCCAGCACGTGCTGGCTTCCGGTGCCATCGATCCCAACTGGCCCGTGAACGGCGCGCCCGTCACCATCGCGCCCAAGGCGCAGACCGGGCCCGTCCTCGTGGAGGACGGCGTGGGTGGATTCTTCGTGGCCTGGGACGACCTTCGCAGCGGGAACCCGGGCATCGACATCTTCGCCGAGCACGTGTTGCGCTCGGGAACGGTGGATCCGGCATGGCCCGTGAACGGGGTCGCTGTGAGCGCCGCGCCGGGCACCCAGAGCGCCCCGCGGATCGTCTCAGACGGCGTGCACGGAGCCATCGTGGCCTGGACCGACACCCGTGACGGAACCAACCAGGTCTTCGCGCAGCGCGTATCGAGCACCGGCGCGATCGTTTCCGGCTGGCCCGTGAACGGGCGGCTCGTTTCCATCGGCGGCACCGACGAAGTGTTACCCGTGCTCGCCCCGGATGGCGCGGGCGGAGCGATCGTGGCGTGGGGTGGCGGGAACACCGGCCACCACAACTCGCTCGCTCAGCACCTGCTGGCTTCGGGGGCCCTGGACGCCGCATGGCCGGCCACCGGCAGGTCGCTGGGCTTCACCCCCTCGGAAGCGACCAACCAGGTCATCGCTTCGGATGGCGCGGGCGGCGCGATCGTCGCCTGGCAGCAGAGCGATGACGTGACCCAGACCGACATCTTCGCCCAGCACGTGCTGGCATCGGGCGCGCTCGACGCGGCGTATCCCGTCAACGGCCGCGCCGTGTGCGCCGTCCTCCGCCCGCAGCACGAGCCCGACATCGTCGCGACCGGTGACGGCGGGGCGATCGTGACCGGGGAGGACACGCGCGACGGCTTGAACGACATCTACGCGCTCCAGGTCCTGCAGGCGGGCACGCTCGGCGTGCCGGGTCCGCCCGAGCCGGCCGGTGTCGCGTTCGCGCAACCGAGCCCGAACCCTGCACGCGGCGCCGTCAGCCTGCGATACACGCTGCCGCGCGATGCGACGGCGTCACTGGCGATCTTCGATGTGGGCGGACGCCGCGTGCGCCTGCTCAGCTCCGGCACCCAGACCGCGGGCGAGCACGTGATCGCGTGGGACCAGCGCGACGACGCTGGGCGCAACGTGGGCGGTGGGCTGTACTTCGCGCGTTTCGAGGCGGAAGGGCGTCGGCTCACGCAGAAGATCATGGCGCTCAAGTAGCAGCACGCGACCGGGGCCATCCTCAGATGGGGGCTCGAGGCCGGGATCGTCGCACCGCCGAACGGCGCCCCCGCCGGCCCTTCCCAGGGCAGCCCGTGGCCCAGTCAAGCCCTACTCAAGCGCCACGCCGCAGACTCCGAGACGGCTGAAGTGGAGGTCGCCGGTTTCGAACCTCTTCGGCCGCGACCGCCTCTTCATCACCTCGCGGAGGCGCGTCATGTTTGCCGGACGAATTCCGATTCTCCTCACCGCCCTGGCCCTGACTCTCGGGTGGTGGGTCGGAGCGGCCAGCGTGGCCCGGGCCGACAGCATCTCCTACAGCGGCCGTGCCTACGGCGCCCAGGTCGTACTCGTCAATCCGGCGCCCAACATCCTGCTCTTCTCCGACACGGGCCCGCTGCCGCAGAGCGGCGGCACGCTGTCCGCGACGCTGCTCACGATCCTGCTCGGGACGACGCTGTCGTCACACACGATCACCGCCAGCACCAGCGGCGTCTCCGGTGTGGCAAGCAGCTCGGCGCACCAGGAGACGATGGTCGCCTTCCAGGGACAGCCGGCCCAGCTCACCGCCGATGTCGTCGAGGCGCACTCGCAGGCGACGTGCGCTGGGATCTCGGGCTCCAGCGTCGTCACCAACCTCACGTTCGGCGGCAACGCCGTCGTGGTGACCGGAGCGCCCAACCAGACCGTGTCGATCCCTGCGATCGCGACGCTCGTCATCAACGAGCAGATCGTCGTGCCCGGAGCGCTGGACATCACCGTCAACGCGTTGCACCTGACACTCGGAACCGGCGAGCAGGTGATCCTGTCGAGCGCTCACAGCGACATCAACTGCGCCACGCCGGCGCGCTCCACGACGTGGTCGAGGATCAAGCAGATCTATCGTTGAGACGGAGGTCCCGGGACGCTGAGCAATGTCATGCGCTGACGGGCCGCCCGTGAGCCGGCGGGACGCGGCGCGCTGGGGGACGGGCTGCGCGATCCCGGGACCGCAGGCTACCGACTCATTGAAAGGGAGACTCGCCCGGTCGTGTGCTCGAGCTGGTCGCCGTAGAGCCGCTGAGTGACCGGCACCTGGATCGCTCCTTCCAGCCCCATGCCGGGGCCGATCGACCAACGGATGCCGGGTACGGCATAAGTCACGAGACCGCCCGTGTTCTCCCCGACGCTGCCGTCCTCGAGGCGGTCGCGCTCGGCCCAGCGCCCATTGACTTGGGCGATGACCTGCACACCGTTCCAGGCGTGTGACGTGAACCCGGCGTTATAGAGCACCGCCCTGCCGTAGCGGTATCCGTGGGCACTGGTTCCGCTGATCCGGCTGAGCACGCTCGCATCCCAGGTCCCGCGGCCACCGCTGACCGCGAGGTTGAGCCCCGTCGTGCCCGACCACGCTCCGATGCCCGGCTGCAAGTGGATATCGAGCCGTTCGCCACTCGCGTCGCGCAGGTCGTTCGAGCCGGATGGCGCCGTCGCTCCGAGCACGAGACCGAGGGTCATGGCGTGTCGTGAGGCGGTGCGCGCGACTCCCACGAGCAACGTG
>Ga0207670_10000553_pt1 | contig 20713 bp, 18 predicted proteins | sample KBSS23HmetaG_FD_184339 | JGI IMG/M metagenome (GOLD analysis project Ga0207670, IMG submission 184339) | Switchgrass rhizosphere microbial communities from Kellogg Biological Station, Michigan, USA - KBS S2-3H metaG (SPAdes) (version 2) | ecosystem: Host-associated > Plants > Roots >... | reverse complement strand
AGGGCCCCGTGCAGATAGCACGGGGCCACGTCCGGTCTAACGTCCTCCAGGCCCTCGGATCAACCCGTCTTCGCCTTCCCCGCTCCGGTCTCTTTCTTCGCCTCGACCTTGCTCGCTTCGCCCTTCTTCGCCTCGGCCTTCTTCGCGTCCGGCTTGGCGCCCTTCGCCTCCTGGACGACCGGCAGGCGCTTCTTCTTCTTCTCGCCGCCGAACTTCGACAGGAGCCAGCGCACCGGGTCGTAGTAGTCGTCGGCGACGCGCTCCTTCAGCGGGATGATCCCGTTGTCGGTGATCCCGATGTGCTCGGGGCACACCTCGGTGCAGCACTTCGTGATGTTGCAGAGGCCGAGGCCGAACTGCTCCTTCATCATCGGGCGCCGATCGATCGTGTCGAGCGGGTGCATTTCGAGCGTCGCCAGGTGGATGAAGAAGCGCGGGCCGGCGAAGCTCTTCTTCTTGTCGTGATCACGAAGGACGTGACACACGTTCTGGCAGAGGAAGCACTCGATGCATTTCCGGAACTCCTGAATGCGATCGATGTCGTATTGCTGCATCCGCCACGTGCCGTCGGCCTCTTTTTCGCGGGGCGCGAGCGGCGGGATCTTCTTCGCCATCTCGAAGTTGAACGAGACGTCGGTGACCAGATCTTTGATGATCGGGAACGTGCGCATCGGGGTGACCGTGATCGGCTCCCCCTCCGGGTAGTGGCTCATACGCGTCATGCACATGAGCTTGGGCCGCCCGTTGATCTCGGCGCTGCACGAGCCGCAGCGGCCCGCCTTGCAGTTCCAGCGCACGCCGAGGTCCGGCGCCTGCTTCGCCTGGATCTCGTGGATCGCGTCGAGGACGACCATCCCCGTGTACGTCTCGACCTCGTACTCCTTGAACTCGCCGCCCTCCTCGTTACCGCGGAAGACGCGCAGCTTCGCCTTGTCTGCCATCACTCTTCCTCGAGGACTTTCTTGATCTCCGGCGGGATCGGCGGGAGCGGCACCTCTTCGAGCTCCATCTCACCGCTCGCCCCGCGCCGGAGGACGATGTTCACCTTGCCCCAGTGCTCCTTGTCCATCTCCTGGAAGTCGTCGCGCGCGTGGCCGCCGCGGCTCTCCTTCCGCGCGGCCGCGGCGCGCGCCATCGCCTCGGAGACGATGAGCATGTTCCGCATGTCGATCGACTCGTGCCACGCCGCGTTGTAGTGACGCGGTCCGCTCACGGCGATCGTCTCCTGCGCCTCCTTCATCCGCTCGAGCTCCTTGAGCCCCGCGGCGAGGTCGCCTTCGTTCCGCATGATGCCGACGTAGCGCTGCATCTGGTTCATCAGGTCTTCGTGGAGGGCGAACGGGTTCGGCCCCTTCTCGCGGTCGAACGGCGCGAGCGCTTCCTTCGCGGCCTCCGCGATCGCGGCGTCGTCGTTCGCCTTCGCCTGCACCTCTTTGGCGTACTTGCCGGCGTGGAGCCCGGCGATCCGCCCGAAGACGAGGAGGTCGGAGAGCGAGTTCCCGCCGAGGCGGTTCGACCCGTGCATCCCGGCGGCGCACTCGCCGGCGGCGTAGAGCCCCTTCACGCGCGACCCCTGCGTGTCGGGATCGACCTTGATCCCGCCCATCGTGTAGTGCGCGGTCGGGCCGACTTCCATCGGCTCTTTCGTGATGTCGACGTCGCCGAGCTCCTTGAACTGGTGGTACATCGCGGGGAGCTTCCGCTTGATGTCCTCGGCCGTACGCCGCGTCGCGATGTCGAGGAAGACGCCGCCGTGCGGGCTCCCCCGCCCCGCCTTGACCTCGGTGTGGATCGCGCGGGCGACGATGTCGCGCGGCAGGAGATCCGGCGTACGCTTCGCCTTCGACGTCACGCCCGACGTGCTCTCGCGGAGCCACCGGTCGGCCTCCTCCTCGGTGCTCGCCGTCTCGTTGGCGTAGAGCTCCGGGATGTAATCGAACATGATCCGCTTGCCGGCCTTGTTGCGGAGCGTGCCGCCCTCGCCGCGGACCCCTTCGGTGATGAGCGTGCCGCGGACGCTCGGCGGCCACACCATCCCGGTCGGGTGGAACTGCATGAACTCCATGTCCATGAGCTCCGCGCCGGCGAGGTACGCGAGCGCCTGCCCGTCGCCGGTGCACTCCCACGAGTTCGAGTTGATCTTGAAGGCGCGGCCGATCCCGCCCGACGCCATGACGATCGCCTTCGTGTGGAAAACGACGAAGCGACCGTTCTCGCGCCAGTACCCGAACGCGCCGGTCACGCGATCGCCCTCGGTGAGGAGGCGCGTGATCGTGCACTCCATGTAGACGTGCATCCCGGTGTGGATGCCGTGCTGCTGGAGCGTCCGGATCATCTCGAGGCCGGTGCGGTCGCCGACGTGGGCGAGGCGCGGGTACTTGTGCCCGCCGAAGTTCCGCTGGAGGATCCGCCCGTCGGCGGTGCGGTCGAAGAGCGCGCCCCACGCCTCGAGCTCGTTCACGCGGTCGGGCGCTTCCATCGCGTGGAGCTGCGCCATGCGCCACTGATTCAGGTAGCGCCCGCCCTTCATCGTGTCGCGGAAGTGGACCTTCCAGTTGTCCCTCGGCTCGACGTTCCCGAGCGCGGCGGCGACGCCCCCCTCGGCCATGACCGTGTGCGCCTTGCCGAGGAGCGACTTGCAAATGAGGCCGACGGAGAGGCCCATCGACGACGCCTCGATCGCGGCGCGGAGCCCGGCGCCGCCGGCGCCGATCACGAGGACGTCGTGCTCGTGCGTCTCGTATTTGGTTTCGGACATGATCAGAAGAACCTGATGTCGGTGATGGCGCCGGAGGCGACCATGCGGATGTACAGGTCGGTCAGCGCGACGCCGAAGAGGCTCGTCCACGCGAACGCCATGTGATTCTTGTTGAGCTTCGAGACGAGCGTCCAGAGCGAGTGACGGAGCTTCCCGAGCGGCGCCTCGGAGTAGCTGTTCACGCCGCCGCCGATCAGGTGGCGGAACGAGTGGCAGCCGAACGTGTACCCGCTGAGGAGCGTCACGTTGGTCAGCATCACCAGCGATCCGAAGCCGAAATGGAACCCGTCGGGCCACGCGAGCGACTTGATGAAGTCGTGCCAGAGGAAGACGAGGAAGAGGACCGCCACGTACATCGCGAACCGATGCAGGTTCTGGAAGAGGAGGATCTTCGTCTCGCCGTTGTACTTCTCCGGGTTCCGCTCGCCGACGGCGCAGGCCGGCGGATCCATCGCGAACGCGCGGTAGTACGCCTTCCGGTAGTAGTAGCAGGTGAATCGGAAGCTCGCGGGCCCCGGCAAGATGAGCATCGCCGGCGAGAGGAACGGGACGCCGAAGCCCGTCGTCTCGATGAGCGGCGAGTAGAACGGTGACAGGTAGGGTCCGTACGTGTAGAGCCCGTTCTCGAACGCGCGGAACGTGGCGTAGACGATGAAGCTGGTCAGGACGACGAACGTCACCGCCGGACCGACCCACCACGCATCTTTTCGCAGTGTCGAGCCCAGACCCACGACCGGCAGATGAACGACCTTGTTGTTGGCCATCGCGACGCGCTGCGCTTCCCCGATGCGGGCCGATCCGATTCGGCCGAGCGGCACGGACCCTATCTCCAAAGGCACGTTCGCTGCAAGCCCGCTTGTCCACCCGCCCCGGTGCGTGCGACCCGTCGCCCCGCATCGACGTCGAGCACGATGCCCGGATGCCCGAGTGCGCGATCGTGTTCGAGAGGAGACGGCGATGACACGAGCACCACCACCACTCGATGGCGCTATACTTTCATGCAGCCACTGACCGCACCGACCGCCAGGCCGATCCTCTGCCTCCGCGAATCCCTGCGACAGAACCGCGAGAGGAAACAGCCATGACCGGAGCGAGCACATGAACCGCAGAGGCGAGGCGGCGGAGCGATTCGCCGAGCGTCGACGTCAGGAGGACGCGGCAGCGCGCCTGCGGGATGTCGTTCCCGACCTCATCGCCTGCCGGATCGAGATCGCCGAAGGGCGAGCCCACTCCGCGCCCGCCGACGTCACCCACACGAGACACGTCGTCGTCGCGCATGCACCGGCGCTCTTCGTCATCCCTTGCTCCGATCCGTCGTGTCGCGACGGCGGCCACGACATCAGCTCGGCGCTGCTCCGCGGCCTCAGCGAACGACGCACCGACATCCGCAGCGAAGACACCTGCCACGGGACCGTCGGATCGGTCCACTGCGGCCGCGTTCTCCGCTTCGCCGCCTTCGCCACGTACAAGCCCGCGACATGAGGCGGGGTGGGCTCACGCTTCGATGAACGATCGCAAGTGCGGCGCCCCGCCCAGACGCAGCCGCTCGAGAGCCTTCGCTTCGATTTGTCGAATGCGCTCCCGCGTGACCGTGAACCGCTGACCCACCTCTTCGAGCGTGTGCGCGTCCTTCTCGCCGATGCCGAAGCGCATGCGAAGCACGCTCGCTTCGCGAGGCGTCAGCGTGGCCAAGAGCAGCTCCGTCTGCTTCGCGAGCTTGGCGTGCGTCGCCTGCTCGAGGGGCGAGGCAGCGTGCTCGTCCGCGAGCGTGTCGCCGAGCACCGAGCTGTGATCCTCTCCCAGCGGCGTCTCCAGGCTCAACGGCTGGCGCATGGAACGCAGCGCCATCTGAACCTGGGCCGGACGGACCTCGAGCTCGCTCGCGATCTCGTCGGGCGTCGGCTCCCTGCCATGCTCCTGGACGAACGCCTGGCTCGTGCGCCGGATCTTGTGGACCAACTCGAAGACGTGAATCGGTAGACGGATCGTCTGCGCCTGATCGGCGATGGCGCGCGAGATCGACTGCCGGATCCACCACGTGGCGTACGTGCTGAACTTGTACCCGCGACGGTACTCGAACTTCTCCACGGCGCGCATCAGCCCGATGTTGCCCTCCTGGATGAGATCGATCAGGTGGGGCCCGCGGTTCGTGTATCGCTTCGCGATCGAGACGACGAGGCGAAGATTCGCCTGAATCAGCGCGGCGCGCGCCGCCGTGGCAAGACGATTCGCTTCGGAGATCGCGAGCCGCGACGCTCGGATCCGCCTCGTCTCCAGCGGCGAGAGCGCTTCGCCCGGCGGTTCGCGGTCCACGTCGCCGAGCGCGCGGACGATGGCGTCCACGGCGCGCTGGTTCAACCGCATCGCGACGAGCGCCTCGAAGATCAGGCGTTGTCGATCCCGGCGCGCCGAGGTCCCCGTGCGCTTTCGCGGCGTCCTCCGGCGGCTCGTTTCGGCGCTCGCGCGGCGCCTGGTGAGGCGTGCGACGGTCTCCACGAGCCCGAGGACGCGACTCCGCTCTCGGTCCTCCCAGCCGTCGTCTTCATCCGCCGCGGCGCGAACGAGATCGGTCACCCGCACGTTTCCGCGGCGTAGTCGCTCGCCGAGGAGACGGATCTCCCGTACGCCGGCGTCGCACGTGGCGATGGCGCGGAGGATCGCGTGCTCCCCGAGCTCGATGCGTTTGGCGATCTCGATCTCACCCGCACGCGTCAAGAGCGCGACACGGCCGATCTGCTCGAGATACGCGCGAACCGTGTCGCGCGTCGTCGTCGTGGCGATGGTCATCGAGAGCCGGGGCTACTAGTACTACTAGTAGCCGCCGCGACGTCCGCCACCACCGCCGCGTGGTCCGCCGCCGCCACCGCGCGGCCCGCCGCCGCCACCGCGCGGCCCGCCGCCGCCACCGCGCTGCTCGCGCTCCCGCGCCTCGTTGACCGTCAACGACCGACCGCCGAGCTGCGCGCCGTTCATCGCGGCGATGGCGGCCTGCGCGTCCTTCTCGGTCGCGAAATCGACGAACGCGAAGCCACGAGGCTGGCCGGTCTCCCGATCGGTCACGATGCTGACCTTCGAGACGTTGCGGCCGTCTTCGGCGCAAAGAGCTCGAAGGACGTCCTCGGTGGTGTTGAAGGAAAGATTGCCGACGTAAATGCGCGTACCCATGATGCTCACCTCTCACCTAGCTCGAGAGCAGCTCTCGAAGGCTCAACTCGTTTGCGGCGAGACGGAACGCGCGCAGAACCAACCGGAGGCCGCGACTCGCACACCAGCCGTATCTAGCACGAGGTGAACGCCGCTGCGTCGCTCGAATTTGGACATCGCGAAGCCGACTGCAGGCGCGATTTCGTGAACCGAGTCATGAACCGAGTTGCACGAGGCGCGCCAGCGCGCTAGTGCTCGTCCACTCACGAATCCACCAGCGCACCCGTTCCACGACTCCGTGTCCCGACGCCCTCTGCGTCCCGTGGCTGGAGCTTGGCCCATCGGCGGCTGGTCTTTTGGAGCGTGATGACGCGGCCATCAGGCGCCCCGTCGCGCCCTTCTGGATCCCGCGGCGATCGAGGACGGCATCCGAACGCCCGGCATCGGGCGCTGCCGCGAGAGAGTTGTTTTGTCGTGAATCTTCCTCGTTCCAGGCGGCGCCGCCGCAAGCACGGCCTCGCTGCGCCCCACTCTTCGGATCGACCGTCTCTTTCTTCTTCGTCTTCTTCGTCACGCGTCGCCAGCCACGCGACAGGCGACAGCGGGAACGCTGCCTCTCTGTCTCCGGAGCTCGCCGAAGCCGTCGCGATCTCGCCCTTCACCCGGCTCGGCCTCTCGCAACCGCTGGTGCGCGCCGTCGTGGAGGAGCGCTACGCGCGACCTTCGCCCATTCAGGCCGAGGTCATCCCCCACGCGCTCGGAGGCCGCGACGTCATCGGCTGCGCGCAGACCGGCACGGGAAAGACCGCGGCCTTCGTCCTTCCGCTGCTGCAACACCTCGCCGCGACGACGTCCCCTCGAATCCGGGCGCTCGTCCTCACGCCCACGCGCGAGCTCGCCGCCCAGATCGCCGACCGCGTCGCGGTCTATGGACGCCACGTCCACGTCCGCCACGCGGTCCTGTACGGAGGTGTGAGCCAGCGCTCGCAGGAGAGCGCCCTCCGCGCCGCACCCGATCTCGTCGTGGCGACGCCGGGGCGGCTGCTCGATCTGGTGCAGCAGAAGCTCGTCGACCTCGCCGGCATCACGCACTTCGTGCTCGACGAAGCGGATCGCATGCTCGACATGGGGTTCGTGCACGACGTGCGCCGCGTGGTCGCGATGATCCCGCACAAACGACAAACGCTCTTCTTCTCCGCCACGATGGCGCCCTCCGTGGAGACGCTGGCCCGAAGCATGTTGATCGATCCCGCGCGCGTCTCGATCTCGCCCGCGGAGACCACCGCGCGAACCGTGGATCAGTCGGTCGTCTTCGTGGCCCGCGCACACAAGCGAGCGCTCCTTCAAGACGTCCTGCGGGACGAGACCGTCCAACGCGCGCTCGTCTTCACGCGGACCAAGCACGGCGCCAACCGCCTCTCCGATCAACTCGACCGCGCCGGCATCGATTCGGCCGCCATCCACGGGAACAAAACGCAGGGCGCGCGGGAGCGTGCGCTCGACGCGTTTCGTCGGGGAGCCACGCGCGTCCTCGTCGCTACCGACGTCGCGGCCCGCGGCATCGACGTCGAGGGCGTATCGCTCGTCGTCAACTTCGATATCCCGAACGTCGCCGAGAGCTACGTTCACCGCATCGGGCGGACCGGGCGCGCCGGCGCGTCCGGACGGGCCATTTCATTTTGCGACGAGAGCGAGCGCCCGTTTCTCGTCGACATCGAACGGCTCATTCGTCACCCCCTTCGCGTGACGACCGCGCCGATCCGATCGGCGGCGGCGACGCCGTGGAGCGGCGCCCCCCCGCGAGAGCAACCTCGACCGCGTCTGACGCGTCCTCCGTCGGGCTAGCGTCGGACGACGAGGACGCGATACCTTTCGCCATCGGGATGAAAATCGCGAGCTGACGCGACGATCAAGGCCCCTTGGCGGAACGGTAGACGCCGCGGATTTAAAATCCGCTGTCCGCGAGGACGTCCCGGTTCGAATCCGGGAGGGGCTACGACGCTCGCCACGCGACGGCAGCGCGGCGAACGAGGCCTGGAGGACGGTAGGCCGGACGTGGCCCCGTGCTACCTGCACGGGGCCCACCACGAGGGAGGACACCGCGCCGGGACCATGAACCGCTTCATCGAAATCAAATGCCCCCGCTGCTCGTCGTCGAGCGTCGTCCAGACCGATCCGACGCACTATCGATGCGGCCACTGTCAGTCGATCTTCCTCTTCGACGCGCCTCCGCCGGCGCCCCCTCCGTACCCGCCCCCGCCGCCGCAGCCGGTCGTATCGGCGTTCCGCGGCCCGCCGCCCGGGCCCGCCCCGTCGCGCGGCGTGAACGTCGTCGTCATCGTGATCGCCGCCGCCTCCGCGCTCGTCGTGCTCGGCGGGATGATCGCGGGCGCGCTTCTCTTCCGAGTGAGCCGGCCCGCGGCGCTGCCGCCCGGTCCCGTGGGGACGATCGCAACCGGCGCGATCCCCCCCGCGACGGCGACGGCCGTCGACGTACCGGCGCCGTCGCCGCCGAAGGCCGCGCTCTCCGGGACGCGGCAGGGGAAGAGCCTCGCGTCACCGTTCTGGATCACGACGTACAAGAACACCGGCGCCGTGCCGATCCAGAGTCCGTCGGTGCGCGTGAGCCTCTTCGACGCGCAGGGGAAACGCGTCGGCGAGCAGACCGGCTACTCGGCGGTGAAGGAGCTCGCCGCCGGCGCCGCGACCGAGGTGCTCGTCCTCGCGATGAACGCGCCGGCGTTCGCGCGGGCCGACGTGCAGCCGGTCGACCCGGAGCCGGTCTCGTTCCCCGAGGGGCAGGTCTCGCTGAAGGTGATCGAAGAGAGCGTGCAGCCGAACGGCGGCTCGCTCGCGAACGTCGTCGGAACGGTGCAAAATACACGTTCTTCGCACGTCCGCTTCATCGAGATCGTCGCCGTCGGGATCGGTCCGACCGGACAGATCGCGAGCTACGCGCGCGGCTACGCGACGGCGAAGGAGCTCGCGCCGGGGTCGACGAGCGGCTTCAGCGTGTCGACCGGCACGTTCGAGGTGGAGAAGCCGGTGAAATACCGCGTCTCGGCGATCGCGAGCGAGGTGCGGTGACGCTCACTGCGCGGGGAGCGGCGGCGGATAGCCGGGCTGCCCGTACGGCCACCCCTCCGGAAACGCGTGGTCCGCGGGGAGCTGCTTCGTCGCGATCATCCAGTATTTGAGCGCGCGGCTCGCCCATCGCCGCATGTCCGGGTCCTTCGCGTTCTGCACCGCGTCGTCGATCACCGGCTTCGCGTCGGGCGCGCCCGACCTGCCGAGCGTGATCAGCTCCGCGCCGCGCACCTTCGGCGTCTGCTCGGTCTTGAGCGCCTCGAGGAGCGCCGGGACCGCGTTCGGCGGCACACCGTTGTCAGTGCGCAGGCTGTCCGCTGCCTCCTGGCGCCGGTCCGGATCCGGGTTCTTCAGCTCGGCGATCGCCTGATCCGGCGGGACCGAGTGATGACAGGCGAGCGGCGACGCAGCGGCAAAGAGCACCAAGGCGGCGAGGGTTCCGGTACGCATGGACGCTCCCTACCACACGTGCGAGCCCGCCATCACCGCAGCGGGCCGACCGCCCCCTCCACCGCCGCGACCAGCCGGCCCGACGCGATGAGCGCCGCGACCGCTTCGATGTCGCGGTAGAGCGGCCGGTCCTCCGTCATCGGTGCGACGAGCTCGCGCACCGCGACGAGCGCCGCCTCGACGCCGCGGCTCGGACGGAGCGGCTTCCTTTGATCGAGCCCCGCGGCGGCGGTCATGATCTCGATCGCGATCGCGTTCCGCGAGTTCGCGACGACGTCGCGGAGCTTCTTGGCGCTGACGCTCCCCATGCTCACGTGGTCCTCCTTCCCCGCCGACGACGGGATCGAGTCCACGCTGGCCGGGTGACAGAGGACCTTGTTCTCGCTCACGAGCGACGCGCTCGCGACCTGCGCGATCATGAAGCCCGAGTGGAGACCGCTGCCGGCGGCGAGGAACGGCGTGAGCCCGGTGGAGAGCGCCGGGTTCACGAGCTGCTCGACGCGCCGCTCGCTGATGTTCGCGAGCTCCGCGGTCGCCATCGCCGCGAGGTCGAGCGCGAGCGCGAGCGGCTGCCCGTGGAAGTTCCCGCCGCTCAGGATCTCGGCGTCGCCGCGCTCGTCGAGGAAGACGCTCGGGTTGTCGGTGACCGACGCGAGCTCGCGCTCGAGGACGCCGCGCACCCACGCGAGCGCGTCGCGCGTCGCGCCGTGCACCTGCGGCATGCAGCGGAGCGAGTACGCGTCCTGCACCTTCCCGCAGTCCCTGTGGCTCTCCATGATCTCGCTCTCGGTGAGGAGACCGCGGAGGTTCGCCGCGACGATCGCCTGCCCCGGGTGCGGGCGCGCCTTCTGGAGGCGCTCGTCGAACGGGCGGCTCGTCCCCTTGAGCGCCTCGAGGCTCATCGCGCCGGCGATGTCCGCCGCCGTGGCGAGGCGCTCCGCCTCGAGGACGGCGAGCGTGCCGAGCGACGCCATGAGCTGCGTCCCGTTGATGAGCGCGAGCCCCTCCTTCGCTTCGAGCGTGACCGGCTCGATCCCGACCATCCGCAGCGCCTCGGCCCCCGGCACGTTCACCGGACGGTAACCGGCGCGGAGCGCCGCCCCCGCGCGCACCGACGCTTCGACCGACGCCTCGCCCTCGCCGATCATCGCGAGCGCGAGGTGGGCGAGCGGCGCGAGATCGCCGGACGCGCCGACCGACCCTTGCACCGGGATCCGCGGGTGGACGCCGGCGTTGAGCATCGCGACGAGGAGATCGACGAGCTCCGGGCGCACTCCCGAGTGGCCGAGCGCGAGGACCTGTGCGCGGAGGAGCATCATCCCGCGCACCTCGGCGATCGCCATGTCGGGGCCGATCCCCGTCGCGTGCGATCGCACGAGGTTCCTCTGGAGGGCGCGGATGTCGCCCGCCGAGATCCGCGTCTCGCTGAGCGCTCCGAAGCCGGTGTTGACGCCGTAGACGCGCGGCGCGGCGTCCCCCGCGAGCGCGATCCGCTCGACCGCCGCGCGCGACGCGGTCACACGCGCCCGCGCCTCGGGGGAGAACGCGACCACCCGACCGCGCAGCGCTACGTCCTCCAAGCTCTCGAGGGTGAGCGTCCCCCCGACCATCACCGGATCCATGACGACCGCTCGTAGTGAGGTTGCGCCCGCGGAGCAAGGTCCTACCATTTCCCCCGACCATGTCGGAATGTACTGTCGTCGATAACGACCTCGGTCTGTATGCGATCGCCGATCCCATGGGTGGCGACGGCGGCTCCAGGGCAGCGACCACGACGCTGGAGACGCTCGTCGAGTACCTGCGCGCGGGCACCAGCGGCGCTGGCGAGCCGGAGCTGGCGGTGCGCGACGCAATCGTCGAGGCGAATCGGCGCGTGATCGAGACGGTGCCACGCGGTGCGGGCTGCGCCGTCGCGGTCGTGTGGTTTTGCGGAGAGCGCGCCGTCGTCGCTCACGTCGGCGATTCGCTCGTCTTCCGTTGGCGCGACGCGGAGCTCGTGTGCCTCACCGCGGAGCACTCACTCCGGAACGATTACATCGCGAAGGGGTTCACCACCGAGCAGATCGCGACGGTGCCCGCGAACATCATCGTCCGCACGATTGGCATGGGTCCGGAGGTCCGGCCAGACGTCCAGGTCCTCGACGTGCGCAGCGGCGACGCATGGCTCCTCGCCAGCGACGGGGTCGTCGCGTCCGTGGGGGAGCCCGCGATCGCGGAGGCCGTCGCTTGGCGGAAGCCCCCGGACGCCGTGCGTGAGATCCTTCGCCTGGCTGAGGAAAAAAACGGCCCGGACAACCTCACGTGCGTGGTGGCACGGAGGTGGTAGCGGCGCGCGCGGCGGGTCGCTCGCGTGATCGGTTCACGCGGCACGCTCTCCCGAAGGCCGACCAGATCGAGTAGCGTTCGCGGCCATGCGTTATTACGTCGCGCTCGACGCCGACCCGGCGCACGCGCCGATCGAGGTGGATGTCACGGAGCTCCCGAGCGGTGCGCTCGATGTCCGCCTCGCCGGCGAACGGATCGACGTCGATGTCGTCCCGCTCGCCGGCCACCTGTCGATCCGCGTCGGGGGGCGCGTCGTCGACTTGACCACCGAAGGGGCTCCGCCGGACCTCGGCGTCATCGCGAGCGGCCACCGGTCGTACGTCCGCGTCGTGAGCGAGCGGTTGCGCGCCGCCGAGGCGGCGAAGAAGGCGGGCGGAGGAGGCTTCGAGAAGGTGCTGAAGTCGCCGATGCCCGGGCGCGTCGTGAAGGTGCTCGTCGCCGCCGGCGACGAGGTCGCCGCCGGGCAGCCGCTCCTCGTCGTCGAGGCGATGAAGATGGAGAACGAGCTCAAAGCGAAGGGCCCGGCCAAAGTCGCCGAGGTGCTCGTCGCCGCCGGCGCCACCGTGGAGGCCAACGCGAAGCTGGTCACGTTCGCGTGAGGCGCGTCGAGCTCGTCCACGGGCCGACGCCGATCGTCGCGCGCCGCGCGCTGTCGGACATGCTCGGCGTCGATCTCTGGATCAAGCGCGACGACGCGACGGGCGGCGCCGAAGCCGGGAACAAGGTCCGGAAGCTCGAGTACCTCCTCGGCGACGCGATCGAGAAGAGGTGCCCGTACGTCCTCACGTGCGGCGGCACGCAGTCGAACCACGCGCGCGCCACGGCGATCGCGTGCGCGGCGCTCGGCCTCCGCGCCGTCCTCTTCCTCCGGCGCGGCGACGGCGACGCCGAGGACGCCGATCTCACCGCCGGGAACCTCCTCCTCGATCGCCTCGTGGGGGCGGAGATCCGATGGATCACGCCGGCCGAGTACGCCGATCGGGCGAACGTCATGGAGGCCGCGGCGGCCGCGATCGCGCGCACCGGCGAGCGCGCGTACGTGATCCCGGAGGGGGGGTCGAACGGCCTCGGCTCGCTCGGCTACGTCGACGCGATGGAGGAGGTGCGCGTGCAGCTCGACATCGGCCTCGCGGGGCGCACGCGCTTCGACGTCGTGGCGCACGCGTGCGGATCGGGCGGCACGGCGGCCGGCGTCGCGCTCGGCGCGCGCCTCCACGACGTCTCGGACCGGACGTGGGCGTTCGCTGTCTGCAACGACGCGGGGTACTTCGAGCGGACGATCGCACGGATCATCGCCGAGGCGCTCGCGCTCGACGTGGAGCTCCTCGAGCTCCCGAGCGGCGCGCTCGTCGTCGACGATCGGGCGAAGGGGCCGGCGTACGCGGTCTCGACGCCGGAGCAGCGCGAGTTCCTCGTCGAGGTCGCGCGGAGGAGCGGCGTCATCCTCGACCCGGTGTACACGGGCAAGGCGCTCTTCGGCCTCTTCCGCGCGATCGAGCGCGGCGACATCCGGCGCGGCGCGCGCGTCCTCTTCGTCCACACGGGCGGTCTTCCGGGCCTCCTCGCGCAGGGGCGAGAGGTCGCGCAGGCGCTCGAATGACGGCACACGCCGGCGCGCCTTCGGCCCGCCCGCCGCTCGGCGACACGGCGCGCCGCGCCGGCCTCGCCGTCGCGCTCTTCGGCGCTGCGCAGATCGCCGCCGCGGTGCTCGCGCAGAACGCGAGCGGCAGCGCGGCGGTGCAGGCGGTCATCGCCGAGTTCGGCTGCGCGCGCCTCGGCGTCGCGTGGTCCGATCCGCTCGCCCCCATGCCCACGGCGCGCGCGATCGCCGCGCGCGCGCTCCGCGGCGCCGCGTTCGGCGCGCTGGCCGCCGGGGCGATCGCCGCCGTCGCGGCCCTCGCGCGCGGCGCGCGTGTCTCGTTCTCCACCGCCGCCGCCGCGCAAATCGTCGTCGGGCTGCTCATCGCGTGCGTCGCCGCCGTCCGCGACGAGCTGATCCTCCGCGGCGCCGTCCTCCGCGCCTTCTCGCAGGCTGTGCCGCTCCCCGCGGCGCTCGCGATCTGCGGCGTCGCCGGCGCGGCGGCGCACTACGGGACGAACGGCGGCGGCACGGCGGAGCTCGCCGCGGCCGGCCTCGGGGCGGTCGCGCTCGCCGCGCTGTGGGTGCGCGATCGCGGCGCCTGGCTCGCGTGGGGCGCGAACGCCGCGTTCCGCTTCGTCACGGGCCCGCTCCTCCACGGCGGGCTCTTCGACGTGCGCGCCGAGAACGCCTGGGGTGGCGGCGACGGCGGGGTCGACACCGGCTTTGCCGCGGTCATCGTCCTCGGCGCGGCGGCGATCGGCGCCGGCTCCTGGGCCCTCCGAACCCCTCAAAATTCACGCACCGGCGATCGCGTAGGATAACATCGAGGCCACAGCCCCGATGGATGACGACGTCAATCGGCGGAGTTTCCCTTCGACCATGGTGCCGCGTCCGTCGGACCCGGTGGACTCGTCGCGCGACGTGGCGGGCGAGGAGTTCCTCTTCCACCTCTATCGAGGGAGCGAGCTCCTCCAGGACAGCCGCGTGCACGAGGCGAAGGAAGAGCTCGAGCACGCGCTCCTCCTCCAGCCGCGCGACCCGAAGGGGCAGGACCTCCTCGGCGTCGTGTATTTTCGGCTCGGGCTCTACCCGCGCGCGATCCAGATCTACGAGCAGCTCAAGGTGCAGAACCCGCAGGAGCTCTCGCTGCGGATCAACCTGGCGCTCTGCTACTTGAAGACCGGTCAGGCGCAGGCCGCGCGCCTCGAGCTCGAAGACGTCGTCCGCGCGATGCCGGACCACCGGCGCGCGTGGGGGTACCTCGGGCTCGCGTTCGAGCGCCTCGGCGACTCGGAGAAGGCCGAAGAGGCGTTCGAGCGCGGAGGGCACGCGGCGATGGCGCGGCGCGTGGCCGAGAAGCGCGCCGCGAGCCTCCTCCCCCGCGGTGTGCCGGGCGCGGAGGCGCTCGAGATCCGCGCGGCGGTGGCGAAGTCGTTCCAGGACCTCGACGCCGGCGAGCTCTCGCTCACCCTCGCCGAGCCGGCGCAGCGCCGCATCGGCGAGTCGGGGACGTGGCGGGCGATCGAGCCGAGCGCCGCCGTGAAAGCGGTCACGTCGACCGATCCGCCGCGCCACATCCGCGAGCCCACGATCTCCGAAAGGCCACCGGACATGCCACTGCCCCCGCCGCCGCGGTCCACTCCCCCCCGATCCCCCGCGTTTTCGAGCACGCCGCCGGGCCTCGCGGATCCCCTCCCCCCGCCGAAGCCGCGCTTCTCGACGCCGCCGCCTCCGCGCGGCGACTCGCCGCGGTCGGTGTCGATCCCGCAGGCGCCGCCGGTCCCCTCGGCCGCCGCCGTCCCGCCGACGCGCGCGCCGAGCGCCCTCGCCCTCCCCGCGTTCTCCGAGGTCGCGCGCGCCGCCCGCGTGCACCCGTCCGACGCGGCGATGGTGCTCGATCCGACCGGGCTCCTCTCGCTCCGCCTCCTCCACGGCGGGCTCGATCACGCGCCGGCGCGCGACTTCGCCGTTCGCCTCGAGGCGCTCCGCGCGTACACCGGCGATCTGACCGCGACGGTGCTCGGGCGGCGCGGGCGGACGAGCGCGCAGGGCGAGCCGTTCGGCGGGCTCACAGGGGCGCTCGTGCGCCTCGGCGGCGAGGGGCTGGTCGTCCTCGGCCCGCGGCCGTCGCGCCACCTCACGGCGTGCTCGCTCCGCGACGAGGTCGTCTTCCTCCGCGAGGACGTGGTCGTCGCGTTCGATCTCGCCGTCTCGTACGAGAACGGCCGATTGATGCGCGGCGACGACGAGCCGATCCCGATCGTGCAGCTCAAAGGGGCCGGCGAGGTCGCGTTCGAGCTGGGCGAGCCGCTCCGATCGCTCGAGGTCGTGCCGACGCGTCCGGCGGCGGCGCGCGTCCATACCGTCGTCGGGTGGATCGGCCGGTTGATTCCGCGGGTCCTCCCCCCGTCGGAGGCGCCGGGCGGGCAGAAGGGTCTCGTATCGTTCGCGGGAGACGGGGCGCTGCTCCTGTCGGGCCGATGAACGCCGAGCCCTCGCGCGCCGCGCGGCGGAAGACGCTCGCCGACGACGCGCTCAACCTGCCGAACCTCCTGACGATGGGGCGGGTCGTGATGATCCCGCTCTTCCTCTGGCTGCTCGACCGCGGCGATCCGCGGAGCTGCTACTGGGCGGCGATCGTCTTCACCCTCGCGTCGCTCACCGACGCGCTCGACGGCTATCTCGCGCGGAAGCTCGGCGTCGTCAGCGTCCTCGGCAAGCTCCTCGACCCGCTCGCCGATAAGTTGATCGTGATGGCCGGGCTCGTCTGGATGGTCCCGATGGGGCGGATCCCGGCGTGGGTCGTCGTGCTCCTCCTGTCGCGCGAGATCAGCGTCACCGGCCTCCGGAGCGTCGCGGCGAGCGAGGGGGTCGTCATCAGCGCCGGCGACGAGGGGAAGACGAAGACCGCGCTCCAGATGATCGGGATCATCGCGATGGTCATCGGCTACCCGTACCGCCTCTCGTACGTCGGGATCGATCTCGGCGTGTGCGACCTCATCGTCGTCGGCCGCGCGCTCATCTACCTCTCGCTGGTCTTCTCCCTCGCCAGCACGGCCCAATACCTCCGCCTCTTCGCCGCCGCGGTCGACGCCAAAGACGCGCGCCGCCGCGACGAGTCCGTCCGCGACGTCAGCGCGTGACCGCGCGCCGGGTCAATACTTCGTCGACTCGAGGAAGAGCTTCTCCATGAGGGAGACGGCGGCGGACTCTTTCCATTCGCCGTTGCCGACGAGGATGACGCCCGCGTTGTCCTTCGGGTCGAAATACATCTTCGACGTGATCCCGGGATCGTCGCCGTCGTGGCCGAGGACCTTCGTGCGCGATCCGAACGAGTCGAAATACCAGATGAGACCCTGCGTATCGTCGAGGTCGGGGAACTGGATCCGCCGCATCTCCTTCGCCGTCGCGGCGCTCAGGATCCGCTTTCCGTCGAGCTCGCCGAAGCGCATGAACATCGTGAGGAAGCGCGCGAGCTGCGGGACCGACGTGCGGAGGAGCCCGTCCGGATACGTCGGGAAGCCCAGGTAGCCGACGGGCTTGAACGTCGCCGCCGACCCGCCCTTGTACGGCATCGCGACGTGATCGAGGTCGAACGGCTTCAGCCGGAACGACGTCTCGTTCATCCCGAGCGGAACGAAGACGCGGTCCATCGCGAGGTCGTCGAACGACGTCTTCGTGATCGACTCGGCAAGGTAGCCGAGCATCCCGGCGCCGACGTTCGAGTACGAGTTGATCGTCCCGGGGCACCCGTTCGCGAAGCTCCCCGACGAGCTGTAATACCGCCCGCCGGGGACGAGGTAGTTCTGGAGGAAGTCGCCGAGGGCCACACGCGAGTCCCCGGGCGCGTACGAGTCGGCGTACACCCCCTTCGTCTCGTTCTCGATGATCGACGAGTTGTGGGTGAGGAGCTGCCGGAACGTGATCGGCGCATCGGGGCACGCGGGGACGTGCACCTGAAACGGCAGGTAGCCGTTGATCCCGTCGTCGAGCTCGAATTTCCCCTCGTCGAAGAGCGTCATCAGCGTGACCGCGGTGACCGTCTTCGACACCGACGCCCACGTGAAGACGGTGTCCGGCGTCACCGGGCGCTTCTCTTCGATGTTCGCCATCCCGGCGACCGCCGTGCAGACGAGCTTGTCGTTCTTGATGATCCCGGCGGAGAGGCCGGGGACCTTGAGGAGCGCGAGCTCCTCTTCGAGACTCGTCGCGCAGCTCGCGACCGCCGGCGGGAGCGGTCCGCGCGGGAGCGTCGACGGCGTCGTCGACGCCGGACCGCCCGATCCCGCGCCGCCCGGGTCTGCGCTCGCGCCGGCGGCGGCACCCGGATCGCCGCGATGGGCGGCGACGGCGGACGGCGGATCGCCGCCCGTGCTCGAGCAAGCGAAAAACCCAGCGCACACGACGACGGCGAGAGCTCGCGACATGATCTCCTCCCACGGGCGGACGATCGGACCACCGCACGTCCCGGGCCAGCGCGCGAGGCCCCGCGCGGCATCGCTGGTTCCCTCGTATCTTTCGGTGAAATGAGCTCCGGACGCGCACGCGACACCCACGGGCGGCCAGGCCGCGGTGGATCGCACCGATCGACGCCGTCTCACCGAGGAGACGTTCGACCGAAGATCAGCGCGTCACGGGACGCGCTCGTAGATCCAGATCTCGCGCGAGAGGCTCGCGTGGATGTCGAGCTGCGGCCAGAGGGTGCTCGTCCACGTCGACGCGTGCGCGAGGCGGTAGCCGCGCTCGCCGTGGACCAGCCCCTGGAAGAACCACGTGCCGTCGGGGTCGCTGCCGCTCGCGATCTGCGTCGGCGGAAGGACGCGCCCGTGCGCCTCGGTGGCGTGCGGGTCGAGGAGGTACCGCCACACCCATCCCTGGCTGACGACGATCCACCGCGGACGGCGCCCTTCGATCGCGCCGAAGCGGTCGACCTTCTCCTCGATGATCCCCGGCATCGGGTTCCGCTTCGCGACCGGCTCGGGCCCCACGCGCACGACGCGCGCGCCCGCGGGGAAACGGGGAAGATACACGTTCAGCCCGTGCACCTCGACGGCGTCGCCGGGGGCGACGTGGTCGTCGAGCCAGCGCTCGGCGTCGTACCGCGGGTCGAGGACGAGGTTCGCGTCGACGTCGAGCGACGCGAAGACGCCCCACGCGAAGAGCACGCTGAGCGCGGCCTGCCACGCGATCCGTACGGCCCTCGACGCGGGCGAGAACGCGAGGCGCTCCGCGGCGATGCCGATGTAGACGGCGGCGAGCGTCATCTGCGGGAGGAGAAAGCGGTGCTCGGTGCGCCGCGCGACGCAGTTGAACGCAAGGGTGAACGAGATCATCGCGAAGAGCGGCGCGAGCGCTGCGGCGCGGCGTTCCCCCCCCCACGCCTCGCCCCCCCAGGCCTCCGCGCCGGGCGGAGACGGCGCGGGCCCGCGCACCGCGAAGACGAGCCCGAGGAGCGCCACCGCCGCGAGCGGTACCGGGTAGTACCGATCGAAGTGGAGGAACGAGTCCTTGATGACGAGCACGCGCCCTTGCCAGTCGTTCGAGTAGTGGGCGAAGTCCTGGCTCGCGCTCCCCACGAGGAACCCGAGGCGCGCGCGGAAGCCCGTCGGGTTGAATGGGACGGCGTCGACGAAGACGAGGAGCACCGCGCCGATCGCGAGCGCGACGCCGAGCTCCTTCGCGATCGCGCGCACATGGCCGCGCGCCCACGCGTCGAGCGCGAACCACGCCGCGAGCGTCGCCGGGACGCCGAGGAGGAGGAGCGCGTACGCCTGATCCTTCGTGCCGACGGCGAGCGCGGTCATGACCGCGAGGCGGCGGAAGCGGCGCGGCTCGCGCCACGCGACGGCGCGGACGAGCGAGAGGAGGCCGAGCGACGCCCAGAAGAGGTACGGGACGTCGAGGTTCGTCGTGTGCGCGTAGTACGTGAGCGACGCGTTGACGCCGCACGCGACCGCGGCCATCCACCCGGCGCGCGCGCGCCGCTCGGCCGGGACGACGCACTCGGCGATCCGCGCCATCGCGACGACGATCCCGAGCGACATCGCGAGGCTCACGAGGCGCGCGATCCACGCGATCGCCGTCATGTACGGGACCTTGAGCACCTCGCCGATGACGTCCGCCGGCGCGAGCGACGGCGCCTTCGCGAGCGCGACCACCGTCACGGGGGACGTGAGCACGCCGAGGAGGACGAGGTGAACCGGCGGGTACGTGAAGTACCGACCCGGCGAGAACGTCTCGACGAGCCCGGCGAGGAAATCGCGCGGCGCGACGCCGTCGTTGTCCCAGCCGTCGGACGCCGGGAGACCCCAGCCGATCCCGACGGCGTGGATCGCCGCGACCGCGATCACGATCCACGTGAGCGGATCACGTCGCGCCGCGCGGAGCCCCACCACAAGCGCTTCGCGGCGATCCATCCATGAAGTCCTGGCGACCGACGCCACGCCGTTCCACTATCATCCTTTTCGCAGCTCTGGCGCGCCCCGCCGCGCCGTGGGTAGACTGCGCTGGCATTTCCCGCCCCCTCATGAGCATCCAGGCTCCCCTCCGCACGACCCGCCTGGCGACCCCGTCAGACGCTCAGGTCATCGCGCCCGCGGCACGGCCCGCGTGGATGGGGCTCGCGGCGCGGGGACTCGCGGTGGTCCTCGTCGTCGCGTCGGTCCTGGTCTTCTGGCTCTTCGACGCGCTGCCGTTCCAGGACCTGCCGGCCCACGCCGGGCTGATCGCGATGCGGCACCGCTTCGTCGACTCGCCGTTCGAGCAGCGCTTCTTCGTCCTCGCGCCGCACATCGGCCCGTACTCGCTCTTCCGCTTCCTCGGCGAGGGGCTGGTCCGGGTCGTGAGCCCCACCTCGGCGGTGCGCGTCATCGCGACGCTCCCGGCCCTCGCGACGCCGGCGGCGCTCGTCTTCGCGCGCCGGCGCCTCCACGGCGACACGTCGCCGGCGATCGGCTTCCTCGGGATCGCGCTGTCGTTCGGGCTCATGACGCTCCTCGGCTTCGCGAGCTACCTCCTCGGCGTCGCCGTGATGCTCGTGGTGTTCACGCTGTGGCTCGAGCTCCTCGCCGCGATCGACCGGCGCGAGCCGACACGGGCGAAGGAGCTCGTCGTCGCGCTCCTCGGGCCGTTCGTCTTCATCGCCCACGGACACGCGTTCCTGCTCTTCCTCGCGCTCACGTCGGTGTCGGCGATCGCCGCCGGCGACCGCGTCCGGCGCGTGGTCGCGCTGCGCGCGCTCGCGCCGTCGCTCGCCCTCGCGGCGTGGGTGGCGTGGCTCGAGCGCGGATCGAGCACACCGCCGGGATCGCTCGCGGTCCCCGGGTCGGGCCTCGAGCCGCACTTCCAGGGGGCCACCGACAAGCTCT
>Ga0207670_10000550_pt1 | contig 20733 bp, 8 predicted proteins | sample KBSS23HmetaG_FD_184339 | JGI IMG/M metagenome (GOLD analysis project Ga0207670, IMG submission 184339) | Switchgrass rhizosphere microbial communities from Kellogg Biological Station, Michigan, USA - KBS S2-3H metaG (SPAdes) (version 2) | ecosystem: Host-associated > Plants > Roots > Rhizosphere... | reverse complement strand
TTACTGTGCCTGCGACTGCCCCGGCAGTACCACGCGATAGAATCGCTTGGTGGTCCAGTTCTGATCGGTCAATTGTTCCACGCGATCGCTGGCTTTGGCCACGATGTCGCCCAGCTTGTTCCAAAGACCACTCGAAAGATCATCCGAGTATTGCACCGTGTAGCTTCGGTTGGCGATGGCTGCCACGGAGATCGTGACCGTGCCAGGCACTGTCGTTTGTTCAACCTTCAGGTAACTCGACGCATTCTGCGGATCGGTTCCCGCCAGGTACTCATCCCGATTGACCATCTTGTCCCCATCGAGATCGCCGGCACCGTCCGCGCCGCTGTTCGGATTCAAGCCCAACGCCGTCTCCACCACATCCGGGATGCCGTCGCCATCGGCGTCCGCCAGCGTGACGATGTTGGCCATGTTGGACGGTGCCCCCGGATTGGGGTTCGCCACGTTCTTGACTACGACGCGGTAGGTGTTAGTGCCGGGGACCGACAACGCATTGAGCGCATAGACGTCGTTCGAACCGGACGTGGTGGTTGTGGCGATGGGCGAGGAGCCACGTCGCCACTCATTGGTAAATGGCGGCGGGAATCCCGTGTAGGCCACGCTCAGCCCGAACGGGCTGCCTACCGCCACCGTCTGCGAGGCCGGATGAGTCACGATGCCTGGCCGGATCATGGGATACAACACTGCGGGCATGCTCAACACGGTAGCAATGGCATCGCTGATGGCGCATCGGTATTCTCCGTAATGCGTGGTCTGAACGTTCACCACCGTGTAACTGGCGTTCGTGGCATTGGGAATGGGGCTACCATTGAAGTGCCATTGATACCGGATCGACGTGGAACTGGTGCCGCCGGCGGAAAAGGTCGCATTGGTCGTCGGGGCCGCGGCGACATCGGGTTTGATGTAAACCTTCACGTCAGCCGGTTGCTGCGTGATGGTCGGCGGATACACCACGGTCAGGCTTCCCGCACTGCTCTCCGTGCTGCCCGCCGAATTGAAGATGATGCAGGAATAGGCGCCGACATCGGTTGGCGCGACCTCCGGGATTACGAAAATCGAATTGTTGGCGCCGTAGATGTTCCGGCCATTGACGCGCCACTGGTAAAAGAACGGCGCCGTACCCGAAACCGTCACGCTGAAGGAAGCGGATTGTCCAGCAACGGCTCCGACGTTGGCCGGTGGGTTGACCACGACCGGCGGATTGCCGCCCGGCACGTAGGCCGAACCGGCGGACGGGCCGACGCCTGTCCAATTGGTGACATCGTTGCCAAAAGCACTGGCGATGATCCGCTGGAGGGTCGGGCCAACTCCGTCGGGCGCACTCGGCCATGGGAGCTGGCTTCCGTATTCGACTTCATCAACAAGGATGTAAGGAACTTCGCCGAGGTCCGGCGCGTCGGGACGCAACAGCCGAATGCTTTCACCGGCATTATCCAGATGCCCGCCATACGGGCCGAAGATCGGCACGCCGGCGGGAACCTGGAAGCGGCTGCGAAACGAGCCCAACACGGCCGCGTTGGTAGGATTGAAATTCACGAGCAGCGCGTAGCCGCCCGCCGGTAACGTGCCGTTGCTTGGGAAGTCGAAGTCCACGCCGCCACGCATCCGCCAGGTGTTCGCGGGTATGGCCGGATCGTAAAACGGGATCGGCAAGGCCGTGAAGTTGAACAGTTCGATGTATTCGTCGACATCGTTGTCCAGGCCGCCTGGCAGATCGACCGGACGATAGTTGATCTCGCTGATGACGACCGGGCCGACGGACGGACCCGCATTCGGGCCACCCAGCGTCAGGCCGGATTGAGCCACAAACAACCGGTTTGTCTGACTGTTCACATAACGGCCGAAGGACACCCCATTGGCCGCGGCTCCATACGAGTACCCCTGATAATAGCCGGTGAGATCAGTCCCATTGCCGGAGAAGAGATAGACCTCGTCGCCTTTCGAGCTCAGGGAAAACGCGGTGGGCGAGCCCGGCGCATTAAATTCGGTCTCCGAAATAACAAGGTAGCCTCCCGCGGGAATCGTCGATCCAGCCGGGAGTTGGTACTTCTTCGGCGTGTTGAAATCGTCGGTCAACCACCAGCCGTCGACATTCACACTGACGCCCGTGGGATTGAACAGCTCGATCTGGTCGACGACAGGAAGGTCCGTGTGAGTCAGGATCTCGCTGATCTCAATGTCGGAGACGGCAGGCGGCGCCGGATCGGAGACGCCCGGTCCTCCATTGACGGTGCCGCTTGGGCGCCATTGCTCGCTATGTCCCCAGTCGTCCGGGGCAGCGCTCTCGTTCACGACGACGAGCGAGAAGCCGAGGCCATCGGTGATCTGATACCACGAGTTGTTGAAGCTGAAATCGAGGATCTCTTCATTCGTGGCGTCGAGCAACTGAAGGCGTTCTCCGCTATTGTCGAGGTTGCCCGTGAACTGTCCAGCCACCGGGAAGCCACCACCATAGCGGGCGGTAAATGCCGCCAGATTCTTTACCACGAGCACGCGCGCTCCGGGGGCCAGACTGGTCACACCGCTGCCGGTGAAGTTGAAGTCCACGCCATTGAGGAAACGCACTCCGTTCAGACTGACCGTGGTGTCGGTCGAGATATTGCGCAGCTCGATGTACTCGAATTCCTCGGCGTTCGTGTTGGCGGCATGGGCGGACGGATGATACATCAGCTCCGTGACGCGCAGGAAACGCTGCGCCGCGCTGGGCGCCCCGGGATAACTGTAATTGTTCACCGTCTGCCCGACCTGGTTGGCGATGGTCAATGTCTCGCCTCGCGCGGAGAGCTGGCCCTGGTAGGGGCCGACCACGAAAAGACCCTGGCCGCCGCGTGGTCCGGACGTTCGGGACCGAAAGGCCACTGTATCGGGCGAGACGAAGAGCACGTTCGTTGGTGCAATCACCGTGCCCGGTTTGAAGGTGAAATTGATGCCGCCTTCGATCTTCCAGCCGGAGATGTCCAAGGCCAGCGTGGTGGGATTGGTCACGCAGACATACTCCTGATTCTGGTTGGCGGAGCTCGGATTGAACTCGACGGCGAAGATGGTGACCGCGGCGTTCGGAGGCTGCGATTGCGGAATGCCGGCGTTCTCGTTGTTGCGAATCCCTATGACGCGGCTTGTGTTGGTGATGTTGTGTGTGACGTACCAATGCGACCGGCGCAGCGCGACAAACTGGTTCAGCAGATCGCCGACACCATCATTGAAGGTTTTGCCGGAGGCCCAGGGCGAGAATCCCCATTTGGCACGGTCGAGATTGGCCTCCACTGAGATCAAGTTCGTCATGTACTTGATGTAATTCTCGAGGATGAGCGCATCTGCCGGCGTGCCCGGCGGCTGGACCATCTGGTCAAGGATCGAGCGTTCCCGTCGTAGCAACATTTGCCGCGTCTCGGGCAGGGCAACGATGACATCGTAGAGACGATTGTAATTTCCGCCGGTGCTGGAGCCGCCGTAAAGAGGATGGCTTTTGGAACCGTCGACGGTCGCCTCGAGCGGGTTGCTGCCGCCGTAGAGCTGTCCCCACGACGCATTCATATCGAAAGGAATGCACCGCCATAGCCCGTCGCCAAACGTGTCGCGATAAATGCTCATGTTGGCCCAGACGTCGTCGTTCTCGGAACTCCAGCGGGCGCCGGACAGGTGATTGATCACCTGGGGCACATCGAGCAGATCAAAGACAGTGTTGCGCCGGACGGTTAGGCTGGCTGATTCGTTGATGCCATTGGCGAGGGCCAGGTAGTCCGTGCGGCTCGGGTCATTGTCGGGTTCCAGTTTTTGGAACACACCGGTGCTGGTGAATCCGGGAACCAGATTACCGACCGCCTTGTAGAGGGCGCCTTTGGGATCGTAGCCCATCCGTTCCACCTGTTCCTGGCCGATCACATCGTTATGAAATGCCAGCTGGTAAAATTGTCCGTTCATCTGGACGCGCACGGGGTAGTCAAAGGGCGCGGGGACACCGATTTGATTGAGGAACCAGAAGCAGAGATGCTGGCGCAGATAGGCTGGATCCAGATACTCGCCCAACAGGGAGGACTTGCGCGTGCGCCCGCCTGGACCGGCGTGGCGCAACTCGTGGCCGCGGTTGAATTCCAGCCGGTGAGCCTTCTTGGCCAATCCCGCCGAGGTGTTGCCGCGCAGTTCCATGTAGACGTTGTCGTAGAACTCGCCGTCGTAGAAGAACGAGATTCTCCCGCCGCTCTCGGAGTCGATTCCCCCCATCTGGCCGGTGGCCACAAAAAGATGGAAGATCGGAATCTTGCTGGTGACGTTGGTCGGGTTAACGATGGTGCCGAGGTATTCCTCCGTGCCGGTTGGACTCGTGAACAGGGGCCAGCGCGAGGCATTGGCCAGAACATCCGTCGCTGCGATCAGATAACGAATCATCTGGCCGTTGGTGGATGCGCTGGCGGGGATGGTCGCGCCGTAGACGCCATCTCCTGCCAGACCGTCGCCGTGCGCGCCATCGTCGAACATCGCCGTCGACACCTCGTTGCTGAACATGATGCGATAACGCATGGTCACGCCGCCCACTGCCCGAAATGACGGACGAACGCGCGCCGTCACAATCAAGTTCTCATGATCGAGGGGAACGTTAGGCGTGTGCTGCACGTCGTCGATGATGGGCCCGGGCACGGCGGTTCCGCCGAGATTTACGGTGTTTGGGGTGGGTGTGGTGAAATAGACCGGCGTGTTGCCGGTCGTGTATTCGGGAGGGGATCCGGCCTGGGTGACTCCGTAGGACACATCGGGCATCTGCTGTGGGAATACCGGATTGAACTCGCTGACCACGGTGCCATCCGGTTGGACGAGGGCCAGGTACTCGCCGCCGGCCGAAAGTTGAAAGCTCGTGTGCAAGCGGGCTCCCGGAATGCGGCGGTCATTGCCGGAGGCGAACACGACCAGGAAACTGCCACCGGCGAGATTCGTCGCGGGGAACCGCCACTTATTGAGGTTGCCGGCGTTGTCTGTCAGGGACCAGCCGTCGAGGTTCACGGCGATCCCGCCTGGATTGTAGATCTCGATCCAGTCCTCAAAGAATCCGTTCTCATCGGCCAGGATGCGGGTGTTGGAGGCCATGAACTCACTGATGTAAGGCGTCCCGATGCGGGCATTTGGATCCAGCGAGTAGGTCCAGGAGCCGCCGGCGAACGTGTTCGGGGGCACTGCGGTATCGACGATGCCGTGCGTTCCAGCCCAGGCCACTTGGACCGTGCCCGTGGCTGGCTGGGAGAACGTGAACGAATACTGACTGGCGGCCACGGTGGTCAGGCCCGTGGCGGGGCTGCCATTGAGCAACAAATCTGAGGCGTTTACGCCCGAGACTGCTTCACTGAAAAGCACAGTGATGCTGGTGAGCGACCGCAACGTCGATCCGGCAGCAGGGGTGACTGCCGCCACGGTGGGCCTGGTGGAGTCCACGAGGTTATAGGTCCAGGATGCCCCGGCTGCCGCTTGATCGAAGCGATTGGGAGTGACGGATTGATCGAAGATGTTGTGGCTGGAACTCCACGAGATGTTGACCGTGCCATAAGGCGGCTGCACGAAGCCAAAGGTGTAGGTGGAACTGTTGACCGCGGTGAGATTCGCGGCGCCGATGCCATTCACCAAAAGATGTGCCGCCGCCACGCCGGAGACCGGTTCGCTAAAGGCGACCGTGATTTCAGTGAGGTTGCCAATGGTGCTGCCCCGCGTCGGAGTGACGCTGGTGATCGTGGGCGGAATGGACTCGGCCACCAGCGTTTCCAGTGAACAATCGAATCCCAGGTCGCTGCTGCTGAGTGCGCTTTGAAACACCTGCACCGCCAGGACGTTCGTACCCGCGACGAGGTAGGCCGCCGGATTCAGCAGATCGTAGGTCGTAAATGGCGGTGGTTCCGTGGCGTTGTTGGCCAGCGTGCTGATGGAAACTGCTGTGCCGGCGCTACCCGGCATGCCCACCCGTTGAACCTCGGTGCCGTTGATCCACGCCACAAAACCATCGTCGACCATCGCGCCCAGACGTAGTCCTCCGACTTCCGACAGGTTCGAAATGACAAACGTTTTGCGCAGAAAGATGCAGCCGTAGACGTTTATCATGCCGTTGATTTGAGTGCCGCCGGGCAACACATCGCCATACCAGAAGGGCTCCGGCGCGGTGGTGAACGCGGAGTCGTTGAAGGCAAGGGCGCGCCATGCTTCCACGGGTGTGGAGGCCTCGGTGCTGCCGGGCCGCCATTTCCAGTTCGAGCTGCCGCGGTCGAACAGGACCTCCGCTGACAGGTTGGCCATCAGGAGCAGGGAGGATAAAACAACAATCAGTGTTACAAGTAACGACTTCTTCATAACTTCAGAACCAATGACGCGAACCAACTGCACAAATCCCCTTCCCGTGTGCCCACGAGCACCGGGTTGGAGCGAAGGATGGCCTAAATTATCCGCAGTCGCCGCAAAAGTGAAATGGTTTGTTACGGAAATGAAACGAAACCGATGCGTCTGGGTTAGCTGCAGGCGCAGGTCGCCGAGTATTTGCGGCGGTTGGAGGGCGCGGTCGAGATTGGTTGAAAACTCCGGGCAGCTTGGCCAAAAAAGAATAGAGCTTCGTTCACCCTCTGCAGTCTTTTGTGTCTTCTCGCGGCTAAAAAGACAAACCTGGTCCGCAATTCACGGTCGCTGCTGGTGAAACCACGCCCGACCAGGTGATGCGTGTTTAACGATTCGCTGAGTCTGCCGGGTTCGGCGGTGGCTTCGCTTCGGCAGGCTTCGACACGGGATAGACATACCGATACGAAGCAAAGAACATTTCGTTGAACGTTTGATCGCCCCAGCCGACCGTTTTCGTTGGGTCCGGGTTGTTCAGATTCAATGACGAGTTATCCCAGGCGGCTTCAACAATGAGTTCCGTTCCCTTGGGCAGCTTCTTCGGCTCCTTCAATTCGTAGTTGCGCTGCCAGTCGAATCGATAATCCGGCACATTGAGAAGCCGTTCTTCGCTTCCGTCTGGATACCGGGCGGTGTAACGCATCCATTTTCCGCGAAGGTGCATGTGCGGGTTCATGCTGTAGAGCAGCGCATCGCGTTCCAACCGGCGCGACTTCTTGGCCACAAACTCGCGGGCCCCTGGAGGAATCTTAAAATCGGAATCCATCAGGACATTGCTTCGGAGCTCGCGCGCCGGCTTCACCTTCGCCAAATAAAGGCCCAGCCGGGAGCGATCCACTTCCGCCTTGCCCGACGTCGTGTAATGCAATTGAAAGACAATCCGCGAGCCCGCCCGCAAGTGGATCCCCGTTCCCTCCGGGAGCAAATCCGGTCCCATGCCTGGCGCATACCCCGTGAGCGCTTTTCCGTTCTTCGTCCGGTCTTCGCCCGGCAGGATGGTCGTGGCAATGATGTGATGCAGCACGCGGGTATTGCCGGGCACAATCTCCGTCCCTCGCAGCCAGACGTCTTCCTGGATCGGCACGTCGACTTCGACGTAGCGGTAATCGATGACGCCCTCGGCCGGAACGGATTGTTCCGGAATGGCCACGACGTAGTCGGGTGTACCGAGTTTCCATTCCGGCAGCTCCGGCTGATACCCGGCCAGCGGATCAGAGCCGGAGCCCCGCGGAGCACCGGCATCAATCCAGTTCACCAGGGTCCGGACATCCTCAGGCGTCAGCGCAAACGCATTGGCGAATGTGCCGACATGCGGATCCGCCTGCCAAGGCGGCATCCGGCGCGTGACGAGCACCTCGCGAATCATCTCGGACCAGCCACGGACTTTGTCATAAGTCGACATGGCGAACGGCCCGATGCCGCCTCGGGTGTGGCATCGAACACAATTGGCCTTCAGCATGGGCGCGATCGTTTCGGAGTAAGAAGCCGGGGCAGACTTGCTATAGGTAATAACGCACCCGGGGCCCGCGGCTGTTGTAGTCTTGATGGGCTCACCGGCAAGGAGCGAATCCAGCGCCTCCTTCAGATATTCGCGAGTGGCCGCAGGTTTCTGGGTTTCGTAGTTGAGACGATCATCGATCGCGCCCCGGTAGCGAATACGCCACGTGTTAGGCTCGATAACAATGGCCTCCGCCGTCCGGGTGATTTGGAGACCGGCAGCGACCAATTGCGTCGGATCCAGGAGGATCGGCAGGTCGATGCCAAATTCCGCGGCTTCTTTGGCCACTTCATCCCGGCGGTCCTGCGGGTTGGCATTGAGCATCCAGAAAATAACTCCCTTGTCGGCATAGGCGTCGCGCAAGCGCTTCAGTTGGGGCACCCGCTGGCGGACGAGCGGACAGCCATTTCCCTGGACGAAAAGGACGATGGCTTTGGTCGCCGGATCCTTGGCGTAATAATAAAGACGCCAATTTGCTCCCCGATGGTCGAGCAGGGCAAAGTCTCTCACCGCCTCGCCCGATTTGACCGGCGTCAGCGAGACTTCCGCGTGGCCCGCCGGGGCGAGCGACAGGCCGAGGAATATCGCGGCCAGGCCGCGAACCAAGCGACGGGATTGCCAGTTAGATTTCATGCCACCGCGAGCCAAACTTCGACGTTTTCCGTGAGATTCCACGTTTCGTAGACTGCCGGCTGCGCTCGTTATTCATAAAGCATTTGGAACCGAAGATCGAACAAAAACTCGCGGGGTGTGCACGCGGAATCGATGGGCAGGCCGTTTCACGTTGTCGCGCCATGCCTCTGTCGGAGACAACCACGGAAATCACGGAAATACACGGAAGGACGGGTTTGCGGCACGGGATTCGGTGCCAGGGGGTGCACCGTTTTTTCGAGTACCATCCAATTGCAGCGTTTGCAGTTTTTCCCTTGCGGACCGATGCGTCTTTTTAGCCGCGAAAAATCGCAAAAGACGCAAAAAACTAACCTTCGTACGAACCCGCGGCCCGATTGGTCACTTCATCAGCAACCGATCTTAATTCGGTGCCGACCTCCTCCGGAGTCTCACATTCAATGACAACAATGGCGCCGGGGCGGCCTGTCGGTACCGTCCCGGCGCACCTCCTTGCTGTGCACCGCGACGCCGCTGTCGTATTGGTCGGCGCCATGAGGATAGCGGTGACGTTTCTCCATCGATCCATTGCTGAATAACACCGGCAATCTAACAAATTTCAAATTGCGAGTTTCAAATTCTAAACGGCATGCCTTTGGAATTTGAATTTGGAATTCGGAATTTGAATCCCTACTTCCTGCCTCGCGGTTGAATCCCGGCCCACCGCCCCAGCTCACGATGAAGTCGGGCCACGCGCTCGATCTGGCCCTTGGCCGGGAATCGCTCGTAGAAGCCTTCGTTGCGAAATGCTCGCGTCTGTTCGGTCCAACCCACCAGACGCTCCCGCCAGCGTCGGACGCGGGTGTCGGCTGGCTCGGTCTCGGATTCTGCTGCGGTAAGATCAGCGCAGACGCGAATCATGGCTTTGAGCGTGACCGGCTTGGTGATCATGTAACCCGGGTTCCCCCATGCTTCACCCCAAACTTGCGCCGTCGCCTTGAGGAAATCGCGCACAATCCCATAATATCGCCCCGCCGCCCGCTTGTCGGTTCCCTCCGATTCAATCTGCTTCCACGCCTGCTTCACCCAGCGATGGATTTCATTAAATAATTCGGCCTGGAGGATCCATTTCTCCTGCCGGCTTCGTCCGCCCAGACGGTTGATGCGATAGCGCAGGGGGCTGTCCGATTCGCTGTAGAGCATCTCGACAATGTGAGCGGCGAAACGGCGGTTAGGCTCGGCCCACGACACGCGTTCGTACAAGTCGACGAGGTGACTTTTGTTAATGCGAGTTGGCGTGGAGTTGATGATGACGAACATCTCGGTGGCGAAGTCCTCGCTGCGTCCGTCGAAGATAATGCACGGCACCTGAATGTTCCTGGCTTCCTCCGGGTGCGAGCGCTCATAGAACTGAAGTGCGGCGAGACGATGCTGCCCATCGACGATGAGAAACTTGTCCTCCGGCTCTTGGAGCCGGCCGATTGCACTGCCGGATTCCATTGCATCGAAGCGCAGCTTTTGCGCCGTGAAGAGCAGAACCGTTCCGGGGATGGGAGGCTGGGAGACGGCGGTCTCGTAAAAATTGCGAATGGCTTTGATCTTGGATCGGGAGAGTTCGCGCTGGAACGCTTTCTCACTGCGTTCAATCCGGGCGATGAACTGCGCCACGTCGTCTTCCTCGGGCACGTCTTCGGGCTTGATGTCGCCCGCGGTCTCGTCGTAGAAGCGGCTGATGAAGCGCACGCGCTCCAGCAAACGCTCCGAGGCATACGAGGCAAAGTAGAATACGGCATCCTTCTGGCGAATTTGTGTCGCTAGCATGGCAGGAACATCAAACCAGGAGGGCAAGGCTGACAACGGTTTTCTGGAGGAAACTTTTCGGGTGGACCGGAAAGACGTTTTAACCACGGAGGGCACAGAGAACACGGAGGAAAGGGTGAACGCTGGAGTTGCTAATGCGCCCGACCCGAATGATGTCCGCAAGCCCTCCGATCGAAGGCCCGGTTTTCCGGACAACTTTTTTTGAAATAATCTTATCCGCGGGCGGAACCTTGCTCGATCCCATCGAAGCGCCTGGCGTTTTCCACAATCAACTGAAAAACCGCCTACACGGGCGTGGCGAGGACTCCAGCGAATCAGCCTGGCTCATTGCGCTGATTCTTTTTACGGGCTTCAAGTCGTGCGCGGGTCATGCGTTCGCGAAGTCCGCCTTCGGCAAGAAAGGCTTTCTCCAGCGCGCGGATTTGCTGGTCCAGCAGGTAATTGGTTTGGTGAATGAGGCAAATGAGGATGTTCGCGACAACCGGCGCCGAACGGCTGTCAATATACGTCCTATACGACTCATACGTCGCATCCCGATTTACACCGATCCGGCGGACAAACAAGGCTTCAGGTGAGTTCTTGTCCCAGAGCGGGTGCTGGCGGGTGCGCAGGAAGTCCCGGTAATCTTCCAGCAATTCCTCCAGGCTGGCCCGCGCCACGTTCATCAATTTGATCTCGGTTTCCTTGGATGTTCCAGAGGCCTGGCTACCTTCGAGGATATTCTGCTTTCCCGAGCGCGCTGCCTGGATCATCTGGTCGACTGTTCGATCTCGCTTGTTCAGAAATCGCTCACAGAATCGCATCGTGCCATCGTAGACGATGCGCGCTTTCTTGTAGGAAAGCAGTTCTGCATAGCCACCGTGTGGTGGGATAAAGCCATCCATTTTACACTCCTTTCAGTCCCGGCGAGGTCTCGGAAGCCGCGACCGCCACTGTCATAATCCTTCAGCCTCCTGGTGGCAAGAAAATGGAATCATCGCCTCAGTGCAAATCCCGGTCTCAAATTTCACATTCTTTTTGCCACTTGTCCTGAACCAAAACGGAGGCCCGAACGTTGAAGTCGTATATGCTCGCGACCCTCCAACCCAGCAGCCGGGCCGTCACCGAGGAAAAGGACCCCGTTCAAGTCGAAGCCATCGCCTGGCTCGCCGACCGAAGAAAAGCCCTCGTTGAACAACTCTCCAAAGCCATCGTCGGGCAGCGCGAGGTCATCGACAACGTTCTGTTAACCATCTTTTGCGGCGGACACGCGCTTATTGTCGGCGTGCCGGGCCTGGCGAAAACCCTGCTCGTCCGTTCGCTGGCCCGCGCCCTGAACCTCTCCTTCAGCCGCATTCAGTTTACCCCGGATTTGATGCCTTCGGACATCACCGGCACGGACATCATTCAGGAAGACCCCGTCAGTGGCCAGCGACGGCTCGAATTTCTGCCCGGCCCGATTTTTGCCAGCTTGATCCTGGCGGATGAGATCAACCGCACGCCACCCAAGACCCAGGCGGCCATGCTGCAAACCATGCAGGAGCGTGAGGTAACCGTGGGCGCCAAAACGTACCCTTTGCCCGCTCCCTTCCACGTTTTTGCCACGCAAAACCCGATCGAGATGGAAGGAACCTACGTGCTGCCGGAAGCCCAGGCGGATCGGTTCATGTTTAGCATCCATTGTGGATACCCGACCAACGCCGAGGAGGAGCTCGTGGTGCGAAACACGACGGGCAATTCGATGCCAGAGATAACGCCGATTCTGGACGGGCGTGAGATCGTGGAAATCCAGAAGCTCGTGCGGGCCGTGCCCGTATCCGATGAAGTGGTGCGTTACGCCGTGCGTTTGGTATCGCGCTCGCGGCCGGAGGATCCCGACGCACCCAAGTACGTGAAGGAGTACCTGCGCTGGGGCGGAAGTCCGCGCGCTTCGCAATACTTGGTGCTGGGCGCCAAGGCTCGCGCGGCCGTGCTGGGCAAGCTCTGCGCGGATTATGACTGTGTGCGCTCGGTAGCCCGCCAGGTCTTGCGACATCGGTTGCTGACCAATTTCAACGCCCGCGCGCAGAAGATCTCGATCTCGGACGTGATCGACAGGCTGCTGCAGGAGGTGACGCCCTGAAGCCCATTTACGATATGGGATTTACGATTTACGAGCGCCTCTTGGTTCGGCGGCACCATGGAACGGAGCGCGGGTCTTTGACCCGCAGCGGGCGCGGCAGGCCGGGCGCGATCGAGAAGGACAGACCCGGCCTGATGTTCGGACGTGCTGCGGCTCACAGAGCCGCGGTCCGAATGTATGGGCTAGCACTGCGAGGGTGACCGCCATGCCTTCCGCCTTCAACATTAACGCCAAAACGCTCGCGCTTTGTGAGGACCTGGATCTGTTGGCGCGGACGATTGTCGAAGGCTTTTTCGACGGGCTGCACCGGAGCCCGTTTCTTGGCTACAGCACGGAGTTCTCCGCCTATCGCCAGTACACTCAAGGGGATGACCTGCGGAGAATCGATTGGAAGGTCTGGGGCCGCACCGACGAGTTCTACGTGAAGCAATTCGACGACGACACGAACATGCGCTGCCAGATCTTCCTCGATACGAGTGCTTCCATGGACTTCGGCGCCGGAGATGCGAACAAGTTCAATTATGGCCGCGTGCTGGCCGCCGTGCTGGCTCATTTGATGACGCGACAGCACGATGCCCCCGGTCTGATTCTGTTTAGCGATCACGCCTCGCAAGCGGTTCCTCCGCTCGCCAGTCGGCATCATGCGGAGGAAATCTTCATCGCTCTCAGCCGCGCCCAGGCGGCGGGGCGGACAGTGCTGGGCCAGAATCTGGTCCCGGTGCTGGAGACCCTGAATCGCCGGGGAGTGGCCGCGGTCGTCTCCGACTTTTTCTCCCCGGGCGAAACCGCCTTCGAGCTGCTCAGCCAACTGAAGGCGCAGGAGCAGGAGGTCATCGTGTTTCAACTGCTGGCTCCCGAAGAGCTGGAGCTTCCTTTCGAAGGTGAAATCCTCATGGAGGACAGCGAGACAGGCGAAGAACTGCCCGTGCAAGCCGACGAATTCCGTCGCGAGTATCAGAAGCGGTTGAATGATTTCTGCAGCCGGCTGGCGGGCGAATGTTTGAAACTGGAAATCGACTATTGCCGAATGCGCACGGACGCGCCGCTCGACGAAGCGTTGATCACTTACCTCGATTGGAGAAACGGAGTCTGAAAGTGGAGTTATGCCAGTCGTGTTCTTCACCAATCTGGCTCTGCTTGGCGGGCTCGCCGCCCTGGCGATTCCGATCCTGATTCATCTGCTGATTAAGCGAAAGAAGCAGCGGCTTCGTTTCAGCACTCTTCAGTTCTTCGTCAAAAAGGATGAGCAGGCGAGCAAGCGGCGCATGCTTCGGAACTGGCTGTTGCTGGCGCTCCGAATTCTGCTGGTCACATCGCTGGTTTTGGCCTTCGCCCGGCCCTTCACTCGAATGGCTCCAGCCCTGACCAATCAAACGAAGCGCATCGGCATCTTTGTGCTCGACCGCTCGGCCAGCATGCAGGCAACGGTACGGGGAGAGACCGCATGGAGTCGGGCGCTGAGTCAGGCCCGCGCGGCGCTGCGCGAGTTTAAGGTGAATGATCAGGTGGCGATTGTGACGTGCTCCGCGGGTGCCGAAACTTTTTCGGGATTCAACCCTCCGGCAGCCATCGCGCATTTGCTCGACGGACTCACGCCGGAATTCACCAGTGGCGAGCTGGCCGAGGGATTGCGAAAGGCATTGAAGCTCGCGTCGACCATTGAGGCGAACGCCGCCGCAACAATCTACGTGGTGAGTGATCTGCAGAAGAGCGGCTCTCAGGATCTTTCATCCGTGGCTGTGCCCGCGGAAATCGAAGTGAAACTGCTCAACGGCGGCGAACTCTTCGCGTCCAACGTGGCCATCGCGGACCTCCGACTGGAAGGCCAGGTGAAACCACAGGCGCAGATCACTTTGAAGAGCTTTTCGGACGAGGACCATCCCGGCATGGCTTTGTCCCTGATCGTCGATGGACAGGAGATCGCGAACACCTCGATAGCATTGAAGGCAGGCGCCGCCACGAACCTGGCCCTGGCCTTGCCCGCTTTTAAACCTGGGTGGCACAGCGCGGAAGCCCGTCTGGTGACGAGCGACGCGTTGAAGGCCGACGATACGCGCTCCCACGCCTTTTTTATTCCCGAGCCGTTGAGGGTTCTCTGTGTCGAGACGAAATCCAGGGCCCGGATTCACGAGCAGGACAGTTTCTTTGTAGCCAGCGCGTTGCAGCCGGACGCCGAGCCCGGCACCAGCCTTCCGGCCCTGTTCACCGTGGAAATCACCGACTCACCGTCTCTTGCCGGCAAACTGTTGGCGGCAAAGCGTTCCTCCGGCCACGCCGTTGTCGTGCTGCCCGCGCTTCGGCAGATCCCGGCGAACGCGGGCGAAGTTCTGTCGGCGTATGTGCATAACGGGGGTGGACTCCTGTTGTTCCTGGGCGAGGGCGTGAGTGCGAATCGATACAATGCCGAGTTCCGCGAGTTGCTGCCCTGGCAGTTGGATACCGTGGATTCGCGCGCGAATGCCGGGTGGCACATCGACGCGTTCGAAAAGAACTCGCCCGTGTTCGCGGCCTTTCGAGGCGCCGCCACGGTCAATCTGCGCATTCCTGAATTCACCCGCCGCTTCCGGGTCTCCCCGATTTCGACTGCTGGCGCCGCGTCCACGCTGGCAACCTTCGACGATGCGCTTCCATTGATCGCGTCTCGAACGGTCGGCGCGGGCCGCGTGGTGCTCATGAACACTTCGGCCGACGCGAGTTGGAGTGATTGGCCCAAGCGGAAGAGTTTTGTTCCATGGTTGCACGGGACAGTTCATTACCTGGCCGGGCGTTCGAGCAGCGAAGCGATGCAGCCCAGCCGCTTGTTCACGGCGGGCGACGAAGCTGAAATTGTTTTGGGCCCACAGTGGAAGGGACGTTCGCTCGTAGTCCAGCGCGTGGGTGCGAAAGGCGAATCTGTCGTTGCCGATGAGGAAGGCCGCTTGCCAAGCCTCAACCTGGGAACACCCGGTTCCTATGTGGTGCGGGATTCGCAAGGGTCCGAGGTGCAGCGTTGGGCGGTCAATCCGCCCCCGCGCGAATCGGATCTCCTCGCGCTCTCGCCAAAGGAATTTCAAAAGCAATTGGTGCGTTCCAAGGAGACCCGTCCCGTGAATCTGGAAGCGAGCTTGTTCGGAGTGGCGAAGACCGAGCGGGAATGGTGGCGGGTACTGTTATTGGCGTCGCTGGGCCTTCTCTTCGTGGAAGTGTTCCTGGCCAATCGAACGAGGGCATGAACCCATTTTCGATTTGGGATTTACGATTTACGAGCGTTGGACGGTTCGGGGGCTTATGGGATCAAGGGCGAGGGGTGAGGAGCACGGTCAAAGCGTAAGTTTAATTGTGAACAAAAATTAAAATTAAAAAGAGCACTTCATGAATCCGGATTCGACACTCGCCAAGGCCCCCTTGGTACGTGCGGCGCAGGCCAAGGACAAGACGAGGTGCCGGCGCTGGTTCATGATCATTGGTGCCGTTGCGCTGCTGGCCCTGCTGAGCTTCGCCGCGATGGACTACTGGCTTCTCCTTCCACTGCACCTGCGTTTTGCGACATCCGCATTTTTGACGATCGTCGCTGGCCTTGGCGTCGTCGGATGGCGCAGGCGGTTTCGAAGCGCGACATCGCTAAAAGAAGCCGCGTTGGACGCTGAGACGCTGCAAACGGAGAAGGACTGTGTTGTTTCAACGGCCGCTGAGTACGCGAGCGGCCAGGCCCAAGCGGCCCATGCCTATGAACCCGAGCTGGCGGCCGCGTTGCAGGTCGTGGCCGCCCAGCGCCTCGGAACAGCTCGGTTGCCCTACGGACGAACGCTGCGGGGGCCGCTGTCCGTTCTTGCGACGGCGGTCGCCGCGCTCGTCATTTTTATTGTCGTCATACCGGGCGCATGGACGGCGCTCAAACGAGTTGCCCTGCCGTGGCTCGGCGCGCAGTACACGCAAGTGGAGGTTCAGCCACGAAATGTCGAGCTGCCGATGGGCCACTCCGTGGAGATTGCCGGCGTTTTCACTGGCCGGCCGCCGCTCGATCCGCAACTTCATTGGCAGCCTGACGGCGAGCCCGCCTGGCGAGCCGCCGCCATGGCCAAGTCCGGCGACGGGGCCTTTGTTCATCCGCTCACGAATGTGACTGTTCCGGTGAAATATCGGGTGAGCGGCGGGGACGCCATCTCACCGGAATTTCAAGTAACGCCATACCTTCCCCCTGAGGTGAAAGAACTCAGGATTGGGCTGGCCTACCCCGAATACACGAAGCTAAAGCCCGTCGCACAGACGGCGCCGGACATCACGATTCTGCGCGGCAGCACGGCAACCCTGCATGTGCGCGCCAACGTGAGCTTGTCGCGCGCCCGGCTCTGCTTTTCCGGCACGAACCAGGCGCCGGTCGATTTGCAAAAGGATGCAAACGAACTGTGGACGGGTAGCCTGAAGATTTTGCAGGACTCGGATTACTCCATTGAGCTGTTCGACGAGAAAGGTCGCCGAAGCGAGGTGGCTGCGCCGCATCATATCGTGGCCACGGCAGACAATCCGCCCAAGGTCGAAATCCTCGAACCGGGCCAGGACATGCGGGCCGACGCGACGAACCGGATTCCCATCCGCGTATCCGTGGCGGACGATTATGGAGTGGCTGGAATCAACGTGATCTACCACAAGTTGAATGGCGCGGCGCAAACGGTCGGGTGCCAAACAGAGTCGGCGAAGAATGGAGAGTGGATCGCCAGCACGGAGATCAATCTCGCGACGCTTGGACTGACGAACTACGACGTGGTGGCCTATCACGTCGAGGCGCGGGACAACAACACTTTGGATGGACCAGGCATTGGACGTTCCTCGCTTTACTTCATCGAGATCACCGACAAGGAATCCGGCCCCGCCCCACCGCTGCCGCCGATGCCGGGCGAGCAAATCAATTTGCTGGTCGTCCAGAAGCAGATCATCGCCGACACGGTGGTGCTGGATGCACGGTCACCCGCGACCAACTATTTCGAATTGGCGCTGCGGCAGACGAATGCGGTGGAACTCGGTCGCATGTATCTCGAAACAATGGCGGTTGCTCCGGCTGAGGCGGTGGTTGCGATGAAGGCTGCCATTGGTTCCATGGAAGAGGCGGTTGCGCCATTGAATAAATGCGATCGCGTCGCGGCAATTCCGCCCGAGGAAGCGGCCCTGGCGCATCTCTACCGCGTCCTGGCGCTGCTACCGGACTTGAAGATATTGGCGGTGCCGCCCACGCCACCGCAGATGACGAATGAACAGAAGCCGCAAATGACTGTGGCGCTGCGCGAGATCAAGAAGCCGGCGCCGGAACCGCCTCCGGCGGATCCAGAAATCGAGAAGGCCTTGGAGGAGGCCAAAGAATTGAGTCGCGCTCAGGCCGAATTGAATGCAATCGGGGAAAAGCTGATTAAGGCCGAGAGCCGAGGTGAGAATCCGGCTCTCGCTGCAGGAGAAAAACAAGCCCCGCCACCAGCCAACGGGAAAGGGGAGGGCAAGGGTCAAGGGCAAGGAGAGAGGAAAGGAAAAGGTCCGGGTGCAAACAATGGACAGAAACTGCCGGGGCAGCCGGGAGCCGAAAAGCAGTTCGCCAAAAACACCAACAGCATTAACCTCGAAGCACCGCAAATAGCGCAGACGACCAACGCTGGTGCCACCAACAACGCTCCCAAGCGACCGGCTGAACCCGGGACACGCAAACCCAGTGAGGCCTCAAAGCAGACTTCGCCTACCAAACAACCCCCGATGACGAAGTCACCGACGCAGACCGCGCAGTTGGCCCAGGCGCAAAGTGGCAAGGGCGAAGGCACCAAACCAGGCAAAGGCCAAGGCAAGGGCAAAGGGAAAGCGAAAGCGGCCGGCCCGAAGGGGAAGGGGAAAGGCCAAGGCACGAAACCCGCAAACGGTTCCGGACAGCCATCAAACCAGCAAGATGTTGGGCGGGCGGAAATGGATGCAATCAATCCTGACGATGCACCTGATACCACGGAGGAACTCGCTCAAGAGGAGGAAGAGTTAAGTGCCGAGGCGAAGGCGCTCGGTGGGATGCTGCGGCGATTGGCCGGCAAGGGGACACGCGTTGGACACAATCTGGCCGTCACCGCCAATAAGGCCGCGGAACACATGGAGGGCGCGGCCTTGGCGCTCAAGCAGGGCAACGCGTCGGGGGCGGGAAGGCGCGGCACCATGAGCAGCGCGGAACTTGATCAGGTTGTCGGCGAATTGGAGCGCATCCTCGGCAAGAGACCGGACCTGACAGATGTGGCCAGTGAAGAAGCACCAAAGGAGTACGAAGCGTTCATCTCCGAATACTTCAGGAAGCTGTCCTATGAGAAGTGATGTGGGTAGGGCTGGCCCGCTGGGCCGGCCCCGCCGCGTTCAGCGGCGGAACCGTTTCGTGCAACCTTGGTCCCGAGCCAAGCGGGCAAGAATCTCGGCGCGTTCGTTTGGCGCGTCGTCTTCCAAGGTTCGAAATTCCCACAGTCGCGTATCAATGGTGCAAGAAAGGATTCCGCCGCTGGAACGCGGCGGTGCCGGCCCAGCGGGCCAGCCCTACCCATGACCGACTTCGCCTATCTACCTGACCCGCGCCTGCTGACTACTGCCGGAGCGATCGCTCTCGCCTTGCTCATGTTGAGTTACTGGTTTGTGAAGGGCCGCGCTTCCTGGATCCACCGTCTATGTCTCATTGGCCTTCGGCTCGCCGTCGTCGCTGTTGTCGCTTTTTGCCTGCTTGACCCGCACCGAGTGGATGAGAACCGCCATCAACCGAAGTCCCGCCTGGCGGTGCTCGTGGATACCTCGCGGAGTATGAGTATTAAGGACGTCCCCGACGGCCGCCTGGCTCAGGCGACGACCTGGTTGAAAAACAAATTCGGCCCCGCCGTGCCCAGCTCGATCGCAGTCTCGTACTACACCTTCGATCAATCCCTCAAACCCCTGGGTGAGCTCGACTCAGCCAGCCCGACGGGCAGCGTCACGGCCCTGGCGGACGCGCTGGAAAACGTTCTCGCGCTCCCCAGCGAGGAGCCGTTGCTCGGCGTCGTCGTTTGCTCTGATGGCATTGAGAACAGCCCCCATGATCCCGAAACCACTGCCCGGCTTTATCGGCGGAGAGGGGTGCCGATTCACGCGCTGGCGGTTGGAACCACGAACGACATGCACGACATCGTTGTCGAAAACGTCCAAGTCAGGCGCGCCGTTCCGAACCAGGCGCCGACCAAGCTGACGCTGTCGTTGCGTGCGCCCGGCTATGCCAACCGCACTGTGCCAGTCCAAGTGATGCAGAAGGACCGCGTGCTCGCCGTGCAAGAGGTGCAGCTCACCGGTCAGGAGCAGGAGGTGCAACTCGACTTCACCCCACAGACCAAGGGCTTTCAGACGTTTGAAGTCAGCGTGCCTGCGCAACCGGGTGAGTGGCTCGCATCGAACAATCGGCGGCGCTTCGGGCTCGACGTGATCGATCCGACGATCCGAGTTCTCTATCTCGAAGGCACCCCGCGGCAGCCGGAGACCTCGACTCCGGAATGGGACTACTTGAAGGACGCATTGGAGTCCGACAAAGACATCCGCGTGAAAGTGCTGGTGCGAGTGAAGAGCGCCGCCGGCAAGCGGATTGAGCCCGGCAGCAAAGACCCTGAAACGGGAAAGAGCGTCTATCCGGTCGAGCATCCGAAGCATGGTTTTCCGAAGACCCTGGAGGAGTTGCTCCACTACGACGTGGTGATTCATAGCGATATTTTGAAGGAGTCGTTTACGCCTGACCAAATGCGGAATATTGCGCAGCTGGTGGAGGAATATGGCGGCGGCTTCGTGATGATTGGTGGTGCGTCGGCGTTCGGAAGGGGCGGCTATCACCGGACGATTTTGGACCGCGTCATTCCGGTGGCCATGGAGCGATCGGAGGACATTCAGACGCGCTTGATCCAAATGCAGGTGCCAACGCGCGCCTGGCGGCATCCGCTGATGATGTTGGGATCCACGGTGGAACAAACGCGGGCCATCTGGACGACCAAGTTTCCCAAACTTTACGGCTGCAACCTGGTGGACCATGCCAAAGCGGGCGCGATCGTGCTCGGGGAGGACCCGAGTTGGCGCAACAGTTCCGGTCCGGTCCTGCTAATGGCGGCCCAGCAGATCGGGCGTGGACGCAGCATCGCTTTTACGTCGGATACGACACGTTCGTGGGGGCGTGACTTTGAGACATTATGGGGCGAACCCATCGACCCGGCGTTGCCGCTCAGCGAAGGGAACTGCGATTCCCGCTACTACCGTCAATTCTGGGTGAACGCCGTGCGTTGGCTGGCGGCTGGCAAGCGGGGCACGACCAACAGTGTCGTCAGTCTCGAACTGGCGCGAAATTACACGACACCAG
>Ga0207670_10000546_pt1 | contig 20777 bp, 25 predicted proteins | sample KBSS23HmetaG_FD_184339 | JGI IMG/M metagenome (GOLD analysis project Ga0207670, IMG submission 184339) | Switchgrass rhizosphere microbial communities from Kellogg Biological Station, Michigan, USA - KBS S2-3H metaG (SPAdes) (version 2) | ecosystem: Host-associated > Plants > Roots >... | reverse complement strand
CATCTTTGAATTTCGTAAAGAAAAGCGTTCGAAACATCAAAGAATATCCTCGAGACATAACTTCTCGAATCCAAGGCCTGTCAATAACTTTTGCACCTTTTGCAAGTCGTGAACCAATCGCAATATCAGCGCCGTTTTCAAGTCTTTCTATTAATGTTGGGAAATAAGAAATGTCGCTCGAAAGATCAACATCCATATACGCCAGAAAATCCGCCTTTGATTTATTCCATGTTAATTTAAGTGCTCGACCTCTTCCCTTTTTATCCAAGCGGAAATAACGAACTCCTTTTGTTCGAGCTAAGTCTTGGCCAACTTTTTTAGTATTATCAACTGATGCATTATCAGCAATTACTATTTCCCAATTATAGTTACTCATATTCTTGGAGAGGAATTTGTGAAGCACCGGTATATTCTTTGGAAGATCTATCTCTTCGTTATACACAGGGATAACAACAGTTATGCTTTTTGCCATATTTGTATTTTCAATACAGATCAGGTTAGTCTATCATCTCACGCATATATTCTGCAATGACATGAGGTTTTAACCCGTCGAATTTTTCAGATTTTAAATTTTTGAGCGACTTCAATGTATTGCGAGTATTGTCCGACACTTCCCTGAGGAAGATAGTTTACGAGCATTAGGAGCTCAAATGTTTAAACCTGGGAAATTCTCACGGGTGGCTTTCTTTGGTACTTTCTTGGCCACGCAAGAAAGTACTACAAATAAATTCGAAATTAGTTGTAAAATATAACTATGCTGAAACGGTTAACAAACTCAATTCTTTTAGCAGTAATCCCAACAATCCTTATTTGGCTCCCCTTCTTTTTCAGATGGCAAAACGTCCTTGGAGTTCCTATTCCAGAAAATGGCATGGCTACTGTTGTTGCAAACTACGACGGACCTCTCTATATAGTAGTCGCCAAGACGCTGTATGATCCAATACTTGCCAAGGCATTCCCCTTTGATATCCCATCAGAATACTACGCAGCACACTTCCCTCTGTTCCCTCTTTTAATTAAAGCATTCGCGCTTCCCTTGGGCTTCCCGTACGCCATGCTTTTTGTGACCGTTTTATCTTCAATCTTTGCCCTCTATTTCTTTCAACTTTTGATTGGCGAGTTTGTTGAGAAGAAACATATTTTGTGGTTAACACTTGTCTTTGCACTTTTCCCAGGTCGTTGGCTTATTGTCAGATCAATTGGTTCTCCTGAACCACTTTTTATTGGGGCGATCATTGCGTCTTTATATTATTTTAGAAAAGGGAAATATTTGTGGGCGGGGATATTCGGTGCGATTGCACAGTTCACCAAATCACCTGCAATCCTTCTTTTCATTGGATATGCTGTAACCATTGTAACCACAGAAACACAAAAACTCGCCACAATGTCTTCTTCTAAATGGTTGAAGCAGTCAAAACCCCTGTCTTACTTGCCATTATTCTTTATCCCTTTAGCTTTAATGGGGGTTTTCTATTTCTATAAAATTCAAATGAACGATGTGCTCGCCTATTTCCATTCAGGAGACAACATCCATCTCCAATTCCCACCATTCCAAGTCTTTAACTATACACAGCCATGGGTAGGAAGTTTCTGGCTTGAGGATATTCTTTTTGTATACCTTTTTGGAGCATTAGGACTTGCAAAACTCATGAGGCAAAAGGAAGATGCACTCTATTGGTTTACTGGAATTCTTTTTGCAACACTATTATTCGTATCACACAGAGATATTATTCGATATGGTTTACCAATAGTTCCATTCTTGTTCATCGCATTCCGAGATACGTTAATTAGCAAAGAATTTAAGTTTGCATTTGCAATATTAATAATTCCCATTTATTTATATTCCCTAGCATTCATCTCCAATAATGTAATGCCAATATCCAATTGGGCACCATTGATCTAGAAAGATATAAAGCGAAAAAGATATTAAGCGCTTTTTTTCTTTTCTTTTGATAACCGCTCGGTAGTTTTAATTAATCCACTTAAAATTATTGCAACTTTCTGACTCTTGATATATGCCACTTCAAATTCATTATTATTAAGATATGACAAATCCTTTGAGATAATAAGTTGACATTGAACTTCGGCAATCGACCCTCTTGAATCGTAATAAAAGTTTAGTCTATCTTTAAAATGATATCGAGAGAATCCTTCTGCAATACAAGATTCTATAGAAACAGAGGCTCTCCTTAACTGTGAAATAAGCGAAGAGCTCATGTTTAGGAAACAATGAGGTATATTTGTAGATGAGGAGTGTTAATTTATGAGATTCTTTCCATGCTTCTAAGTCTGTGAAGGTCTCTATTTTCCCCATGCACTTTATATCTTAATATCTTTTTCGCTTTATATCTTTTTTCTTCCCATCTTCCATGTCTTCCAAATAAACAAATTATACATTGCATAGTTGTAAGGAATGATAAGGAATCCTATCGCAATGATTAATGAGATCTGACGAACTAATGCCACATCACCGAATAATGTAACCGCGGTTCCAATTACAATAAACTGAATCACAATTGCCCCTAAGGAAGTGAAATTGAATAATAAGAACTTAGAAATTCCATCACCAATATTGGTAATTCTCTTTTCTTTAAACGTCCAGAAATTATTGAAAAGAAAATTTGAAATGATTGCAAGTTCTGCTCCTAATGCTGCAGCCCATGAAGAAGGTTCTGCAAAAATAGACAGTCCCCAAATATTCTGAAGCCCTGAAGAAGCATTTGCTAGATTAATCGTAATTGACGTGCGTCTGAAGAATTCAATACCAATTGCATTTACAATAAACCCAACAAATCCAACAATTGCAAATTTGATAAAGCGCTGCTTATCTAAAATCCCAAGTAAAATCGCAAGCTTAAATGTCGCAATCATTTCTTTTGGATTGAACTTTGAAACTTCTTGCGTTCGAGGTGCAAATTCCAAAGGCACTTCTACCGTCTTTTTAGAATTTTTAATACTCTGATATAAAAGATCAACTTTATATGCAAAGCGTTTCAATTCTCGAATATGATCCAAATCAATTTTATCTAATACTCCTTTGACGCGAGTTAATCGAAATCCAGTTGTCAGATCATGAAGCGAAGGTTTCAAAAGAACGAGTCGAATGAATAAATTCCCTGCCCAACTAATAAACCTTCTTGAGAATGCCCATTCCTTTGGCACTGATCCCCCTGGAATATACCGCGAACCGATGACATAATCGGCACCCGCAACATACGCGTCAACCATTGGTTTCACAAATCGCGGAGGATGCTGGAAATCTGCATCCATTTCCATGACCGCATCAGCTCCCAATTCTTTCACTGCATATTTGAATCCTCTGATATACGCCCACCCTAAACCACCTTTCTCTCCTTCCAAAAGATGGAGATTTTTATACTTTTTCATAGCATCTTTTACAATCTGTCCTGTTCCATCAGGAGATTTATCGTCAACAATCAGAAGGTGCATATCGGCGTTGGTGATTTTGGGGAACTCTTTTTCAAAAAGAGCGGGGATCATTTGGGTGATATTTTCGCGCTCGTTATACGAAGGCATTACGATGACTACTCTATCCATTCCTTAATGGTATCAGAAAGATACCAAAAACAATAGTAAAAAAAAGACCTAGTAAGTTCTACTTGACTGAAAGGAAGAATTATGTCTATGCTAATTTATAGTATAAAAGGGGGTGATATATATGGCAGCAAAGAAAAAAGCTAAGGCAAAAGCAAAACCAAAGACAAAAGCAAAAAAGACGACGAAGAGAAAGAGTGCAAGTGTAAGATAAGAGCTTTCATGTAATTTATGGGCGTACGACCATAAAATTACTGTTCTGAGGTTTGATGTGTTTGGAATTGGGCAATAACCTGTGGGATTTGTTGTTCTTTTATTGGTAGTGAAGATAGTATTTTAATTTTGTCTCCAAAAAGTATCTTCATGAAGTTAGAAGTTTGTATATGTTTTTCCTCTTTTGGGTTTATAGACATATTCCTCACCTTGTCATATGAGTGTGGTGCACACGGAAAGCCTTGTTTTTTTCGTTGGATGATAGCTTTCGGGATGATTCCTTCTGCCGCCTTCCGAAGAATAAATTTCTCTCTACCATCATATTTTTTTATTGATGCGGGGATAGATAATGCAAGTTCAATAAGTCGCGTGTCCAAGAATGGCAATCGAATTTCGATACTGTTTGACATAGATAATCTATCTTCCTGATGCAAAAGATGTACCAGATGTGTCTTTAATGCAAAACGAGTTAAGGTATCATAATGGTCTTCTTGATCATATGCATAAAAATTCCGTTCCAAATTCTTTTCAATGACTTCTTTGACTCTCTTTTTTATAACTGAATCCTTTATATAATCAGTAAAGTACGATGAATCATACCAATATCGTGCAAAAACGCCTTTCTTATAGATGCTTTGTGGCATTCCAAAAATAGGATCAGCATGCAGATATCCAAGCCACTGCTCATCAGAGCCCTGACCGTTGAACACACATTTTAACCCAATTTCTTTTGCACTTTTGTAATTTTCGTACATTGAATGAAGAGCCGTATCGGTTGGTGGCTCTTCCAGAGCTGACATTACGCTTTTTTCATATTTCGTCAGGTCAGATTTCTTCATTATAATTTCGTGAAGTTGAATCGACGGATGTGAAGCAGCGAGGAGTCTCGCATTTTGTAAATCGCGGTTGACAACTCCGTCATACCCAATAGTAAAACAATGAAGAATGGCCTGTGGAGTCATCGACGTCGCGAGTCCTGATATTAAACTGCTATCAAGTCCTCCTGAAAGGATTGAACCAATGGGGAGATGTTCAGGCATTTGGAGTCGGACCGCATCACAAAGGAGATCTTTTGTTTCCGCAATAAGTTCCGGGATGTCCTTCGCCGTATAATCTTTGATCTGAATATCGGATAGATCCCAATACTTTTTAAATACACGATCAGTTTGGCCATGAAGATCAAACTCACAAAAGTGCCCAGGTGGAAATTCAAAAATGGCATCAAAAAAAGTTTCAGAAGGATCTGTATAAATATTAAAAATGAGTGTCCCAATACACCGATCCAGATTCTGTAAGCATGGAATGTCAGGATGGACGAATAGACCTTTTATTTCGGATGCAAACATATGATCTCCATTTTGTGCTTTCGTATATACGAGTTGTTTTTCGCCCAATCGGTCACGAGCAATAAGAACTTTTCCTGTTTTTTTATTGTAAAGAATGAAAGCAAAGCAGCCATTGAATTTTAATAATGCCTTCGTCCCCCATGCTGAGATTGCATGAATAAGTACTTCAGTGTCGGATTCAGTTTGGAAGAGATATCCTTCTTTTTGAAGTTGTTTTTTGAGTTCTCGGTAGTTATAAATTTCACCATTAAAAGTAATAACGTAATCGTTCACTTCCAATGGTTGATCAGAGCGTTTTTTTGGATCAACAAATGCCAAGCGATTATTCCCAAGTCCAAGTAGTCCTTTCTCATCAAAATATGTACCAGATGCATCCGGACCACGATGATTCATTGCAACGATAGAACGATCAATTATTTTTTTATTAATTTCCTTTTTGCTATTGAAGAGAGCGACAATTCCACACATGGATCCTGTATAGTTAAGAGAGAAAACTCGTAATGTATACACTCAAAAATACCACAAAATTACATCCATTACACGCTGAATCACAAGTGATACTTCATACGCTTCGGTGGGGAAAAGAGGAATCAGGATATACGAGTGTCATCAGAATCGACACTGATGATGGACTCATCCTAGATAAAACTCAATCAGAGGTCCTCCATTCTCTTGAATTAGGGAACTCCATAAGAGAGACGGGACAGAAGACAAACCTATCAAAGGACATCATCTATGATCTTGTCTCCTATTTTAAATCGGTTGGATTTGTAAAATCAATTGATGGAGGAAAAATACCCGACACCGCTATTGCGATCAGACCGATCTTCCCCACTCTATCAAGGAAGTGGTTTACCTGGTCGATTAATCCATTTTTTTTAATTGTCTCGTTTGTCTTTATTATACTGGGATTTGGAATTGCTTTTTTCAACCCAGAATATCTCCCGACATTTGGAGACTTCTTTTGGACGAATGATTTTATTCTTATTCTCTTAAGTATTCATGTCATAACCTTAACCACTACGTGTATCCATGAAGCTATGCATTATATTGTCACGAGAGCTGTTGGAGGCCAAGGACGTATTAATCTTTCAACTCGATTTATATATTTTATTTTTGAAACTGAGCACTACCATCTTGCAGTTATACAAAAACCGCTCCGCTATCTCGTATACATTAGCGGCATATACGCAGAACTAATTCTCATGTCAATCATTATGATAATTTTTTTCCTATCAGAGACCTATCAGTGGAATATTGCAATAATGATGCCATATTTGAAAGTCACACTCCTTATCCAACTGACTGGTCTTATCTGGCAATACAGTGCTTATTTGCAAACTGACTTTTATAACGTTTTTTCAGAATATCTGAATGAGCCAAATTTATATGTAAATATGAAAAAGTATATTGGGATGAAACTTCGTCGTTCAAAAAATCTGTCGTTAGGATTCATAACGAAACCATTATCAAGACTCTTTACTACCCATGATGTTATTGAGTCTGCGGATCAGTTCTCTTCTTTAACACAGAAAGAGAAAAGACAGCTTCAAATATATGCGGTATATGTATGTTTTGGGCTTATCGTCTCACTTTTTACTTTTTTCTATTTTTACGTAATTCGGGATATCACACTTTTTTATAAAGCATTGAATCAAACATACGAGGCAATATCGAATCATAATATTGGCGAAATTCTGCGAGGAAGTATTGCTTCATTTCTTGCGCTTTATTTTTATATTATGACGGGCATAATTATTGCATCAAAGATAAAAAGGAGGGAATCGATTATATGAGTCCGATTACTTCATATTTTCTTTTTTTAGAGTTGCCACGAATAGTATTCGTTGCGATTTGGGCTGCAACAATTGCTCTTATCTTCTTTGTACTTGTACAATATTTTAAAAATCAGAATCATTAGCCCCCATTGTAGAAACATTTTGTGAGACATATAATTACGTATACTTCGTGGGTTACTATGGTACGAAAAATAAAAATTCCTTTATTTCAATGGTTCTGGGATCTTTCTCGAGTCAAAAAGATTCTTATACTGCTTATTCTTTTGGGAATTGGATATTGGCGTTATTCTGCCATGAAGAACGCTGGTATTACACCTGAAGTAACAGAAGTAACACGCGGCGAACTCACAGAAAGTATTTCTGCATCAGGTGAAGTAAATGCATTGGAAACGGCGAGTTTGAGTTTCCAAACGGCAGGCAAACTCTCCTACGTTGGGGTTTCAGAAGGAGATACGATCAAAAAAGGCAAACTTATTGCAGCACTTGATACAACAATACTCAAAGAACAATTAAAAAAATATTTAAATGCTTTTAATAAACAACGTACAACATTTGACGATACGAGTGACGCAGCAGATGATGTAACTTTCAATGATGCTGTTGCACGATTGAAAACGCGCGCGCAAGTTGATCTGGATCAAACAGTGCTTGATGTTGATATCCAGAATGAAGCAATTCGACTTGCAAATTTGTATTCACCAATTACCGGTGTCGTAACAAAAGCTACCCCCACGAGCCCTGGGATTAATGTGGGACCAACAACAGCAAGTTATCAAATAGTAAACCCAGATACGGTATATTTCTCAGCAAATGTAAATGAGGTCGATGTTCCGAGATTAAATAATGAGACTCCCGTTGAAATTGAGCTCACTGCATATCCAGATGAAGTTTTGCATGAGTCAATTCAATCAATTGGATTTTCCAGTGTTATAACGTCCTCTGGAGGGACTGCATATAAAGTACAGATAAGTTTACCAGACAATAGTGCAATGAAATATCGTCTTGGGATGAATGGTGATGTCAAATTTATTTTAGACAAAAAGGAAAATGTACTTTTGGTTCCTGGGACGGCAATTGTGGAATCAGATGGCAAATCCTATGTGTGGGTTGTGACAGAAGCTCATACTGCACATAAACAGGAAGTAAAAACAGGAGCGTCATCACTTGAAGAAACAGAAATAACCGATGGACTTGTCGATGGACAAAAAGTTATTGATAGACCAGGAAAGGATGTTGTTGAAGGAGCCAAAATTAAATCTACTTCTTAAATGTCACCAGTCATCCAATTAACCAACGTAATCAAGACCTACACCATGGGTGACACTACGTTTAATGCTCTCGATGGAGTCACGGTTACTATTCAAAAAGGCGATTTTGCTGCAATTGTTGGCCCTTCAGGAAGTGGCAAATCAACGCTCATGCACATCATTGGGATTTTGGATCGTCCTACATCGGGAAAAGTTGTTTTGGATGATCATGACGTAAGTACTTTGACTGAAAAAGAAGCAGCAATCGTACGAAACAAAAATCTTGGCTTTGTTTTTCAAAGTTTTAATCTCTTACCTCGAACAAGTGCGGTCGACAATGTTGCACTTCCTTTGATCTATGCTGGAATTAATAAGACCGAACGAACCAAACGTGCGCAAGAAGCATTAGTACGCGTTGGACTTGAAGGCAAATTTGATAATACTCCTGCTCAACTTTCCGGCGGACAACAACAACGGGTGGCGATAGCACGAGCTTTGATTAATAATCCATCGCTCATTTTGGCAGATGAACCAACAGGAAATTTGGATAGTAAATCAGGGAGAGAAATCCTAGATTTTTTCAAGGAACTCAATAGAAACGGAAATACTATTGTACTTGTTACCCATTCCCCCGAAGTCGCGCGAGAAGCAAAAAGGGTTATTGAAATTAAAGATGGGAAGATAGAGAGGGACACTCATAGATAATTCGTGAGTAAGTACTATGGATATTACAGAAATTTTCAGACTATCAATAAAAGCAATTTTATCAAATAAACTCCGAGCATTTTTGACTATGCTTGGAATTATCATTGGGGTCTCCTGCGTCATTTTATTGGTTGCCGTTGGCCAAGGACTTCAGCTTTACATTACGCAACAATTTGAAAGTCTTGGTGCAAATACAGTTGCAGTTTTACCTGGAACAGTGAGTCTGGAAAATGGTCTTTCTGGATCTCAACCAAATTTTGTAGGAAGCAAATTAACACTCAAAATGGCAGATGATCTGGATCGACTTGGAGGACCAATTGAAGCGGCAGGAGGTGCTTCTCAAATTCCATCAACCATTCAATATAAAGGCAAATCAAAATACACAACAGTTGCCGGAATTACTGCAAATTATTCTGATATACGAAATTTGACGGTTGGGTCTGGCAGAAATATCAGTACAACTGATGTAGACTCTGCACGAAATGTTGCAGTTATTGGAGATGGAATCAGAGAGACGCTTTTTGGCCAATCAGATTCAATTGGCAAAGATATAACCATTGCTGACAATAAATTCACGGTCATTGGTATTTTAGAAAACAAAGGCTCAGGTGGACTTGGTTTAGATATCAATAGCTTTGTTGCAATCCCCATTACTGCAGCTCAGAGACTGAATGGGTCAACAACCATTCAAGCAATGAATATTAAGGCAAGAAGTAAAGAAGATATTCCAGCTGCAATTGATTTGGCAAAACGGTATATGAGTAAGCAACTCAAAAAAGATGAATATTCAGTTTTGGATCAACAAAGTTTGGTGAGCTCGATCAACTCGATTTTAGGAATTGTCACCGCAGCTCTCGGTGGCATTGCTGCCATTTCTCTCGTTGTTGGAGGTATTGGCATTATGAATATTATGCTTGTTTCTGTTACAGAACGGACAAAAGAGATAGGTCTTCGAAAAGCAATTGGGGCAAAACCCAATGATATCTTGATTCAATTTTTGATCGAGGCAGTTGTTTTGTCTTTAGTTGGAGGAGGAATTGGGATAGCTCTCGGCTATGGTGGATCACTCCTCATTCAACGTGCCTTCCCCGCCCAAGTAACCTTCTGGTCAGTAGCCCTCGCCTTTGGCGTCTCCTCCGCCGTCGGAATCATCTTCGGAGTCGCCCCGGCAATCCGCGCCAGTAGACTTGAGCCAATTGAGGCTTTGAGATATGAGTAAATCTTTTCAACTTTGGCAATGATGATATAATACTTTTACAATGACTCCAGAACAAACGTCAGAACCATTTATTGCCGATGATGTAAATACTACAAAATTGATAGATGCTTTAGAAACCGCGGAGACTTGGGGAGATTTAAGAGAGAGTGATATCGTTCTAGGATTTATAACAACTAATATTGGAGACACTCCTTCACCAGAATTCAATTCGTTGAAAGCATATTATGATCTTATCCATAGTCATTTAGGACTAAAAAATGGAGCACTTCCTGCAAATACGGTCACATTAAGTGACAAATTTTTGGCCTTACAATCTCAAATTCTTTCAACTGAACCAGATAGTATGATTACTTCAAGAATAGTTGCAAGCTTAAACAACAAATTAGCATCGCAAATCGCTTCTCATGAATTCCTCCCACCTGAACAGAGAAACTCTTCATTCTGGATGATTGCGCTTCAAGGAAAAGAAAATGAGGCGGGTAAATAGTTAATTAGGAAGAGGTTCTCCAACATTATGTCGACCTTTCCTATCTCTTTTTACCTCATACATATTTCTATCAGCATCTTCTATTTGTTGTGACATAAATGATAATCTCTTCTGATCATGATCTCGTCTTGGCCAAGCATCAACTTTTCTTTTTTCATCATCATTCCAATCAAAATGTTTAAGCCCGATACTAACATCTAATTCGAGGCCCTGATCTATGTACGGTTTCAAGGGATGGTCGCTCTCAACTGGAGTTTTGAATTCTTGGCGTATCCGTTCTGCAATTGTTTCAGCACCTTTTTTATCGATACCCATAAGTAATGCTGCACATTCATCTCCACCGGGACGCGCTTTTTTATCACTTTCACGAGACATTTTCCCCAATGCTTTCCCAAAATGTTGGATAACTAAATCTCCTACTTTATGACCAAATCTATCATTGATGCCATGTTTAAAGTTATCAATATCTGTTACCAAGACAGCAAATGGCAAATGTCCGCGGACAATTCTATCACTATCTTCTGATAACGCTCTTTCCCATCCTCGTTTATTTAGAAGTTCTGGACAGAGTGTATCTCTCTCAACCAATGGTCGCATCTCAGCATTTTCTCTCTTGAGTTCGGTATTCTCTTCTTGAAGCTCAACTAATTTTCCTGCAATTTCAGCCATAGCTGCCGGATTATCCTTCATTGATAGAACCAAAGCGTCAACTTTTCTTTGTCGATCAGCATCTATGTCTGGTATTTGAGCTTCAACTATTGGTTCAATAACTATTCCAGTGGGGACATCTTCAGCCATATTCTCTATTTTAATCTATTAATGATAAAATACAAATTATGAAAATATCTATTCTCACTCTCTTCCCCAATATGTTCACTGGACCCTTTGATGAGTCTATTATCAAGAGGGCTCAGAACTATGGATTGGTGGAGATTGAGACGAGACAACTTAGGGATTGGGCCCATGATAAACATCAGACGGTGGATGATAGGCCGTATGGCGGAGGAGTTGGGATGCTCATGAAGATTGAGCCAATTGCAGAAGCACTCAAAGAATTAAAGGTTCAAAGTTCAAAGTGCAAAATTGTTTTAATGGATGCTGGGGGGGAAAAGTTTACCCAGAGAAAGGCTGAGGAGTATTCAAAACTTGACCATCTCATTTTGGTTTGTGGAAGGTACGAAGGAGTAGATCATAGGGTCCATGAACATTTGGTAGATGATGTGATTTCAATTGGCGACTTTGTCGTTACAGGCGGAGAAATCCCAGCAATGCTTGTTGTGGACTCTGTAACGAGATTAATCCCGAATGTTCTCGAAAAAGACACCGCAACAGATTTCGAATCCTTTTCTCTTTCTCAAATGGAAGATGGTAAATCGAAAATGGAAAATTTATTAGAATATCCACAGTATACCAGACCAGAAGAATTTAACGGCTGGAAAGTACCTGAAGTTTTATTAACAGGAGATCACAAAAAGATTGAAGAATGGAAAAAGGAAGAGTCAATAAAGAAAACAAAGAAAGTAAGACCTGATCTTCTGAAATAATTTAGTTAGACTTCTTGAGTAAATACCAACTCAATACTCCAAACCCTGCAGCAATCAAACCATTGGTCAGAAGAAAACTAAATAGTCCGGTGCTTTGAGTTACGCGAATAGATGAAGCTAAAGAGTCTGAAGCCGAAGATTGTCCTGCAAAAAAGAAAAGCAAAAACACGTGAACAATAACACTCAAGAGAGCTTTTCTATTTTTATGTACGAATCGTTTCATATCCTTATATGGGCATTGGCAGGATATTTCTCGCGAACCGTCAAATTATACGCTAGACAGGCGTTTTAATCAAATCCTCGGGGTATACTATCGATAAATTGAGGTGATTGCAAGGATTAAAAACCATCGACCCTACGCATTCGGCTCTTCGCAACCGCAAGTAATCGCTCAAGTTCTACTTTTTTTTCTTCTTGAGTAAGATTCTTATAATTAGGTATATGGGGAATTAAAATATCTGCCAAAAGCCAATCGGGGTTATTTTCAAATTGTCCAAATTCTGCGTGATCTATCTGAGGTGGTTTTTTAATGGTTTCTGCACTCATTAAAAATAAATTTTACCAGAAATGGTGGAGAAAAATAGTAGGTAAAAATCACTAACGTAATGAAAGTATATAGTTGACTTCTCTTTCTAATGCTGAAATTTGCCTAGTACCATTTCCATCCCCACATTGTTTTAATGATTCATCTTTATACCGCTGGAGTTCAGTTTCTAGATCACGCTGTGAAGAATCGGGGTGTTGTCTCGTGAATTTACTTATTGCACGAATTTGACCAATACTTGTAAGTGGAGGCAATTCAGCTTTTATCATTATTCATAAATATACATCTTTTTTTTATTTTGGAAAGAGGTGTTTTATTTTATGTATGCTTATCAGCAACTGAGCTTGCTCCCCAACTTTCTGGCTTAGTCTTTGCAACATATCCACTTCCTGTTACCATCCCAACAACTTCCCTGATCATTTCTCTGGTTGGACCATTAGGACCTACATCAATATGAATTTCAAGATCATATTTTTCTTGACTAATTGATTCTCTGATTTGAGGGACTAAAACCTTTGCCAGGTCCAAACTCATCAATGTTTCAGTATAAATCCTATCTCGCAAGACTGGCTTTTTGTGCTGTTTTTCCTTTCTGAAAAAATACCTCGCTCCCTTTTTCTGACGATATACAACGACTGCAGTTACAAAATCAACCTCAGTACTTCCATTCGAATGTTTTATTTGAGAATCGGTTCCAATGATAAGTGTATAAAAGCATGTGAGATCCTCATCCATAAATTCTGAGATGTCTGAAATCATTTGCTCAACAGAAAGAGATCCCTTTGTTGGGCTAAAAAAGGTTCCGCTCTTTTCAATCAGAGTATCAGTAATAATTTGCACCATAGATCTTCTCATTATACCTTAAATGGTGTCGTGGAGAAAACAAAGAGCAGCGATTATAAGAAGAGAAGACTAAAGATAATGACCACACCAACAAAGGCAACAGATGCATATTCGGCAACAATATAGGCTTCCAGATCTCCATGGATATAATGATGCACTATCCCCCAGGAGACATATCCACATGCAATTGCGATTGTTACTGCAAATTGAAAACTAGCATCATAGGGAAAAAAGAAAATGCCACAAATCCCCACAATAAAAATAGCAAAGAGCGGAAGGTAATGTTGGATATGTCGACCAAATGTAAGCATAATTAAAGTATCTTTCCAGCCCTCAAAATAATCACCACTACAATAATCATACCGAAAAATGCCAGATGAGCAAACGACCTTCCGCCCCGACGTTTCATGTTTTTAACAAATATAATAAGTCCATCAATTGCAGTAACTAAGAATAACAGCCCCAAAACAGCAAGTGAGATCCCCTTCGTTGTCTCAAATTGAGAAAGAAAAAGCGATATACCAGAAGCTGAGGCAACTGGTTCATTGTTTGCAACTAATTGTTGAGTTTCATTTGACGGAACGGTTGTCTTTGGTTCTTCTGTTGGGGGCGGAGTAACGGTTGGGCTTATGTTCGATGCAACTCCTTTCACTGGTTGTGTTGTTGGGCTTATATTGGATGCTGCTTTGGCAATCGGGACAGGTTCTGAATCAGAAAGTAATGTTCCAAAGAGCTGAACAACAATCGTTGCATCGCTTCCTGCGAGATCTCCTTCCACGACAGCCACACCTATATCTTTATATTTCGGCGAAAGCATATTCTCCCGGTGTGAAGGCGAAGCCATCCATCCATCAATTGCCGCTCCTGCACTCGAAAAGTCACGTGCTAAATTCTCACCAGCATATCTATATTTATACCCATGTTTTTGGAAAAAAAACCACGGTTCTGTCCCGTCAGGTGCGACATGTGCCCAGAAATCATGATCAATCATATATTGGCCTTTTTCTTTTGCAGCATCGGTCAAAAGTTGATTGAAAGCTACGGGAGGAAGGCCTGCAGCTGCTCTCTTTTCATTCGTTAATCGAATTACTTCATTTGTCGAGATCTGTGCAGCATATCCGAGTACTGATGGTTGAGAATGAGAGATCGGAGTTGCACGAAGTACCAATTGCATCGTAACAAAAAGGATACTTACAACAAGAAGTGATGACGGATGGAGTATTTTTGCTTTATGGTGGTTGGAAACTCGAGGAAAGAAGAAATGGGCAAGCGTATTCATACGTTTCATAGTACTCTTTTTACTGACCTTACGGCAAGGTCAATTTGGGATTGACTGAATACATTCAATAGAGTATTGTTGCACATGAATCTATGCAACATATACTTTTCTCCGTTTTATCAGCAATAATTGGGATCAATATCTTGGTTGTTTCCGCACGTCAGGAGACAAACCAGACTCCAGAATTTGATCATTACGATGTTGAGTCTGTATATAACGTGGAAGCAACTCCCTATATTTACAAAGAAGCGGTTCCTTCTATCACCGTAGAAATAAAGCCAGTTTTACCGAATGAGATAGCACCCCACGAAGTTGCTCAGAGTGAAGAAAAAAGTGTCGAATCTCCCGTTGCAACAGCGAGTGCTACCATCACCGCAACTACACAACCTGTGAGCATCACACCACAAATTGAACTAACCGTTACCGGAACAATAACCCCAACCAGTAGCCCAGTGACACCGTCCTTGACTCCTTCTCCAACTCTTACACTTACTCCAACACCAACTACTACTCCTTAATTCCTTACCCTTTTTCTCTTACGTGCGCTAATCTTTCTTACAGTTCCGCTTTTAATAGAACTATCAATATGGGTTACACTTTTGATAGCCGCTTTTATCTCTTGAAGAAGCGTGTCTGAAATTTGATAAACGGTAAAATTTTTTGTCATATAGATAGATCAATCCTTTCTTTCTCTGCATTCAATTCACCAACCCATAATGAGATTTCTTTGTCATTTGTATTTACGGGAAACCCTACTTTTGTAGACTTCGTTGAGATTGCTTGCACTTCGACTGGATCGTTATGAATTTCAGGTGCTACAACTTCGTTCGTATCTCCATTTACAGAAAGACGGACATAATCTTTGGTATTTACCGAAACAGCCTGTTTAAAATCATTTGTTATTTTAATGCTCAGGACAATAAATGCTCGCCCTGGGGCTGCAGCTGCACGACTTCCCTTTACAATGATTTCATCACGAAGTTCTGCTTTTTCGATCGTATATTGAATGGAACCAATTTCTCCACCATGAGAATCGTTCAAAGGGAAGGAAAAGTCTCGATTGATATCTTGCGTGGCAAGAGGTGCGCTTGTTTCATACGATACCACCCTTTTTGATACAAGAAGGAATAATACAACGGCAAGAAGGAGAAAAATACCAACATTCTTAGAGAAAAGAAACTTTGACGAGGATGAAACTCTTTTTAAATTCATAAACAAATAATGGAACGAGTAGTTTCACGAACAAGTTCGCAAGATGAAGGCATGATAGATGAGAGGTCCCGCTAAGTCAAGAGTTACGTTCTATTTAAGAATAAGATAACGGGATGTGTTCTCCATCATCAATTCGTTTACCATTGAGAGGAATATGCAAAATCCATGCCAAAGCTTGAGCTATTGATAACCCTACGCGAAGTCCAGTAAACGATCCTGGACCAGTCGCAATTTCTATCTCAGTAATATCGTCGAATGTAAGATGTCGTTTTAGGAGTTCATCTTGGATGAATGGCAAAAGTGTTTGTGAGTTGCCTTTTCGTGAATCTATTTCAAAAACGTCATCATCAAATTTGACAATAGCCTTTTGAATGCTTGATGTATCAATATACAATTTCATATTTTCAATTAATCATTATTTTTCTTGTCTCATCGTCCACATATTCAAACGATATCCATTGAGTATCTTCTGGCAATATCGTTCTCATTTTTTCTGCCCATTCAATAACAACAATATTGGAAGGATCTGACATTATTTCCATAAGTCCTAAGTCTTTTGCTTCCTCATCTACATTTTTATCCAATCGATAGACATCCAAATGATAGAGTTTTCCGGACTGAATCGGATACTGTCGCATGAGGATGAATGTTGGAGAAATTAACCTCCCTGTATAGCCCAATCCTTCTGCAAACCCTTGCATAAACGTTGTTTTTCCACTTCCCAAATCTCCAGTTAATGCAATCACTGTTGCACGCCTTGCCCCGTTTAAGAAATCCAAAGCTTTTCGTTTACCCAGAGCTTTAGTTTCGGCTGTGCTTTTGGTAATAATTTCCATAATGAATAAATGGCAATACTAGACCCTATTGTATCAAATCCAACGTCGCGAAGTGTAGGTTCCCTGCCAGGTGTAAACGATTGATGAAATTCATCGGTCATTGCATACAAAACACACACGATAAACGCATACAAAAAAGCTTTCTTTTTTGACGCTCCAACTCCAAGAAATGCTCGATATAACAAAACAGTAAAAATTGCATATTCGGTCATATGTGCCGTCTTCTTAACAATGAAATCTTTCCAATGAATTTGAGAAACATGAGCAGTGGGGATTGAAGAAAAAGAAAAAATGACAATTGCCCAAAGAAGAACGGGAAGCCATAGCATACAGAGGCGCAATAATTCATGTTTGAATTTATTATTCATATTATTGTATACGATTCCTTCGAGTAAGAATAATTCCTGCTATTGAAACAATAACTCCAAGCACAATGACAATATATGCAATAGTCGGGATTTTTCCGTGAGAGGTATTCACAACCGTGGGTGTAGGTGTCGGGACTGGGGTTTCTGTTGGGGCAATGGTAGAAACAAATGTAGTTGGTTCTGAACTGGATGTCGGAGCGGCAGTTGGTGTCTTGGTTGCCTTGGGCGTTGCAGTTGGCGTCTTGGTTGGAGACACGGTATTTGTGGGCGTAAGTGTCGAAGTTCCTGTTGTGGTTGGTGTTAGTGTTGTTGTAGGGGTTGACGTCTCAGTCCCCGTTGGTGTCATAGTCGGAGTTTCAGTACTCGTTTGAGCAGATACTTTTGATGTGAACACGAGAAACAAAATTAAGATGATAATGAGTTTAAACTTCATACTTTTTAGTTTTAATTAGTAGTTTATATGTAAATAGAACGTATCCAATCCATCACTATCATGGTGAACTCTTACATACCGAAGTCTACAACCGTTTGTTCCACCATAACTTCCTCTGTAGAGTTTACCACTTTGCACGGCATGAATATCTGGATTGGGGCTTTGGATATCAATACCGTTGTGGAAATTATAAATGCGACCAATATAGGTGTTCCTTACCGCCCATGTAGTCCCATAGCCCTGTGTAAATGTAATCTTAGGTGAGATAGGCCAATCCCAAGGACCTGAAGGGTTAAAAGAGTCTCCATTCCCACTCCCACATTGCGAACCAGAACAATTTTCGAAATCGACACCTGATTTTAAATATCCAAATGGGTTTTGAGTAACACCATCTTTCCCGACAATAAAATGCAAATGTGCACCACTTGAATTACATGAAGGACCTTGAATAATAGATGCTATTTTTGCTCCTTTAGAGACGGGACCTGCTTCTGTCTCTGCACCTTTTCCCGCTAAAATTGCTTGAATCGCATCAAATTCAGACTGTGTTGCAGAAAGGAGCGCTTGATATCTTTTTCCGTCATTTTTTGTTTGATCAAGAAGTTTGCCCTTCGCAACCTTTTGCGAGTCAAGCGTCTTACGTTGGTCCATCAATTGATCCTGCAAATCTTCTTGTTCAGTTTTTTCCTTTTTATAACTGTCTTGTGCATCAGAAAGCCTATGAACGAGAGAGCGATCTTCTTCCTGAATTCGTTTCAAATAATGATAACTTGAGACCATCGAGTCTAAATCTTTTGCAGCAAGTAAAAAGTATGCTTCACTAAAGCGTGACATCTTATATGTTTGAACAGCACGTTCTTCAAAGGCGTGAGTAAGCGATTGGATCGAAGTATCCAATTGGTCAATACGACCAGACAATTGACTTATTTTCTCTTCAATTTGATTAATTTTAAGCTCAGTGAGTTTGATTTGAGCATCGTATTGGGCTATTTGATTACCCAGAGTCGTTGCTTGCGAGCTTAACCGTTTGATCTCGTTTTGATATTGTTCAATCTGCTGCGAAAGTCGTGCTGCCTTTTCTGCATCGTTTTCAGCATGAAGAGAAGTCGGGACTCTGTTTAAAACAAGAAGCAATCCGATAGCGAAAGTTGAAAGTAATAATAAACGTATATATTTCATTGAGGCGAATTTAGTTAAAAATTCAAAATGCAAAGTTCAAAGTTGAAGTTTAAAGTTAAAAGTTTTCATAATTTGTTTGTGATTTTGAACTTTTCACTTTGCACTTTTAACTTCAGCGTTTGCGGGCTCTTCCAACAGCTATACTACTCCCTAATAATGCAAGTACAATACCAACAATAAGCTCGCCTCCTAGTATTAATCCCAAAAGTCCAAAAAGTTTCAAGGTCTCTTTAGGGAGAATGGGAATATCTTTGAAATAAAGAAGAAGTGAGGGACTTGCGTACAAAACCAAAAGGACGGCAAAAACCCAACCCAACAAAGTTCCAAAGATTGCATACATCAAAGCTTCTAAAAGAATTGGATTTCGGATGAACCCACTTGTTGCGCCCAAGAGCTTTAATATTTCAATCTCACCACGCCTTGTGGTAATTCGCATCCCAATGATAACAATAAGGACGACAAATGATGTAAATGCTAAAAAGATTGCCAACGCACTTCCCCCAACGCGGATATACCAACTGACGTTTCTGAGTTTTTGGACAACATCGCCTAAGCCAGACTGCCCTTTCAGACTCGCAGTAAACCCGACATCTTCAACAGAACCATCAGTTTTTACCTGATCAATAACATCACTTGCGAATGATATATCTTTTAAAGAAATTTCCAAGCTTGCAGGGAAAATTGATGGACTTACGAGTTCGGAGAGGAGCGGATTTTCTTTTGTTGCATCTTTATAAATTTTTAATGCATCGTCTTTTGTAACATACTTCACTTGCTTTATCCGTTCATCGCTCACCAGCTTTTGTTGGAGCGATGCAATGGCATCTTCTTTGGCATCTGATTTCAAAAAAGCAATGATTTGCGGCCGTGTCTCAAATTCTTTAATAACTTGCTGTGATGAATAAAGAAGTATGCAAAGAATGGTGATAACAAAGAAGGTGAGGGTCAATACAAACACAGCAGACATTGCCTGAAAAGGCGAGCGTCTCATACTATTCCATGCGGTTTTTAGATGCATCATACTTTGGTTACTTTACCATGTTTCACTTCAATTACACGTTTCTTCATTGTATCAATAATATTTTGGTTATGCGTTGCCATAAGAATTGTTTTGCCTTCCTGATTTATTTTTTCGAAAAGCTGCATAATGCGCTCACTTGTTTCCCAATCAAGGTTCCCAGTTGGTTCATCAGCTAAAATAATTTTAGGGTTCACAACCAATGCTCGTGCGAGAGAAACTCGTTGAAGTTCTCCTCCTGAAAGTTGGGATGGGAAAAGATCGACCCGGTTTGAGAGTCCCACAAGATTGGCAACATGATCGACACGATCTCGCCATTCATTTTTATCTAATCCAATGACAGCAAGTGCCACTTCAACATTCTCCCGGACTGTTCGTTCATTGAGTATTTTAAAATCTTGAAAAACAGTTCCAATTTGTTGCCTGAGAGCTGGAACTTCCCGCAGACGAAGTTGGGTGATATCTTGATCTTCCAAAAAAATTTCACCTGTGTCGGGAAGGAGTTCTCGAAGAATAAGTCGTAATAGCGTCGTTTTTCCCGATCCCGAAGGTCCCGTCAAAAAAACAAACTCACCAGGATCTACATCAAAAGAAATATCTTCCAAAGCTACAATATTTCCAAAAGATTTTGAGACATTGTTTACTTTCAGCATCCCTTCTAGGATAGCAAAAGTTAGAGTGCAAAGCCACCCTTAGATAGAAGAAAAATACTAGATATCTAATGTTTTTTTGTAAGAAGAAGCATTCTCTCTTTTCCTTCACCAACGTATTGAGTATCAAAAAGATAGCTCATCTGTTTACTCTGCAAGAATTTTGGTCCCATATGACGGTTGATAAGCTGAACAGTAGAAGCTTCAGTATACCCATCCTTTAACCCATCATCAGCATCCAACATAATAAAACCATCGTCTCTGAGTGTTTCATGGTAACTTCGTAGTATCGATATAAAT
>Ga0207670_10000545_pt1 | contig 20808 bp, 15 predicted proteins | sample KBSS23HmetaG_FD_184339 | JGI IMG/M metagenome (GOLD analysis project Ga0207670, IMG submission 184339) | Switchgrass rhizosphere microbial communities from Kellogg Biological Station, Michigan, USA - KBS S2-3H metaG (SPAdes) (version 2) | ecosystem: Host-associated > Plants > Roots >... | reverse complement strand
CGCGCCTTCGAAGAGTCCGATCGTACCCACAGCAACAGGTGAAGGTTGAGGATCACAGTTGGCACAGTTTGCATTGCTGGTTGTCGGCACCGGGGTCGCCGGCTGGATTAAGCTGCGCCACTTTGTCGTCGCGCGGTTTTTGTTGGTAGTGATGTTGGGTTGACTCGGCTCGGATTTCGAATGTTTGTCGTGTCCTTTGTCTGATGCGCAACCGGAGTAGTACTCGTATTCGTCAGCCAGGCCGAAGGCAGTGTGGCCCATCTCATGTATCGCGATCTCCACAGCGCCCGGCGCCTTCGAAAACGTTGCGACGGGCCCGCCTGAGCCTCCGGAGATAGGACTGTTGACTGCCAGAAAAGCCATGTGCCATTGCGGCACTTGCTTGCTCACGACTTTTACTACACGACCGTTGTTTGCTATCAGCAGACGACGAATTCCGTTCGAACAAAACGACGCGTCGAAGTAGGTGCGCGGCTTCGCTCCAGTGCCGTTACACTTCTTTGGATCCTTTGCGCCACTCTCGGTCGACGTCACATCGATACGATAGATGTTAATTGCGGCCCGGAGACGATCGAATGGAGCGACAGACAACAACGTGTCAGCAAACTGTCTCGCGTCGGTGGCAAACTGCGCCATCTCATCGCTGCGATAGCCTTCGGATACGATGACGGCGTTCCAGCGCTGTTCCGGAGGTCCAACCTCGACGATCCTCGTCGTTCCAAGGACTTCCCCGTTGGCCATGACGCGCCCTCCTTTGGTTTTGAGCTGCTTTACTTCTTGAGTTTAAAACGCCGGATCTCTTCAGCCGGTTCGCTGGCGAGTGCGCGTATTCCCCTGGCTGGTCCTTTGGTTGCGGGCGTACTGCGGCAGAGTATTACGTCCTCACCCTTGTCAGTGTCTGGAACGACGACGACGAACACGCCTTTTCGCTTCGGCGCCGGCTGACGCGAGATGCCTTCAGCGGGCGATTCCGGAAAGACCTCAGCGTCGTTCTTTGTCGGGTTGTGCATCACGGTGCGATAGAGCGGCTTATCGCTCGCGCTTCTTAGCTCAGCCCAAAACCCTTTGTACTTTCCATAGCCCTTCACTACGTCGGATGGCGGCACGGTCATCTCGGCGCGTTGTTGTGAGAGCAGCTTCACCTCGTCGCCATCGTAAGAGAACGTCAATCGCACCGCTTTATTTGACACGGGCGAAGTCTTGCTTGCTTTTGCTTTTGCGGGAGCCTTGCGCGCTTTGGTTTTTGAGGTCTTCTTCGCCGCTTTGCGCGCCTTAGACTTTCGTGCGCTTTTCCTGGCTACCATCGCCAACTCCTTGCAATATTGAGCGTGGCAAAAACGTTTCGTACCATTCTAAATCCTTAGTCTGCCATAGTTGGAACTAGAAATTTCATTTCCAGGATTTAAATTCCCCTGTTCCAGTTTTTTCTTGACACCAAAACAAGTTTAAACGAGAATGATTTCTGCCCGTTTTAGGGCAACTGATCTTTCAAGGCGATTGCAAAGTTTAAGGGCAAACCTGTTGTGAGGCGGGGACGCAAAGCCGTGAGTCTCTCATTGAGGCAGTTCAAGAGAGATTGTCTGGTTGCCATGGCGATCGGGGAAGACTGAGGAAGCCTGAGTTGCTCCAGGTTAACTTCAGTCTGAAATCTGCAATTCCTGGATTTCCCTCCGAACACTTTCTAGTTCCCACTTACAACATCACTACCTAACCTCCTCAATGCGCTGCCCGTTTGCCTCCTAAGACAATCGGAAGCACGTTTTTGCCTGCTCAATAGCGTGTGGTCCGGCAGCTCTTTGAATGGTTTCCGTTGTCCAGTAATGGAAACCACCCGACAAAGGCACCCCCGCAGCGATGCGGGTTCGCAAAGCCTGGAGTCTCTACATTTTGGACCAATGAGGAGATCGTCCGGCTACCGAAGAGAGGCCCAAAATGATTGATTTGAATGTTTTTACCCACCGGGGAATTACGAAAGGTACAAGTTTTCCTGTCGGTACTCTTAGCAAACGATTGCAACCAATTCCCAGTCTGCTGCTTCGAGTGCTAATTTATGTTCCCGATTCTCATCCTTTCGCAACAAACGTTTTACGCGCGTGCGAGTTTCTGCTCTTGTTGATCAACCTGAGTTCAGGAGTGAGTGAAGTCATTCACGATGAAGCGGGAATTGTTCCACTTGAAAATTTACTTCTCCTACTTCTCTATGCAGTAATTCATTGCATAGTCGTGGTGCTGGAGATAGTAAAGTTCGTACATAAAACGGAGAAGTAAATGAATTAAGGAGCGTCGAAAAATTCGGCGCTCCTTTTGTTTGTCGCGGCGTGACAAAATGCAAGAGCTGACCCGATCCACGAGAGATCACGATACCTTCAACCGCGTTTCGTAAGGCGGTCGAGGTCGAAGGCGTAGGTTACCTGGCCCGCCGTCAAAACAAATAATTTCTTACCGTCCAAACTAAAGCGCACGAAGGCGGTGGCGCTCTTGAAACGCAGGCGCGCCTGGGTGTTGCCGGTGGCCAGGTCGTAGAGCGTGAGCTCGCCGGGATAGTTTTCCACGATCACCTGGTTGCCGCTCGGATTCATCGCCGCATGCGCTCCGAAGAACCGGTGGCGCAGCTCGCCGGTTTTGATCGAATAAACGAGCACGCGATTGTTGTCGTCGCGCAGCACGAGCCAATCGCTTTCTGAGAAACCTGACATAATGTCAAACGATCCCTTCCCCGTTTCCAGCAAGAGAACGCCGACAGACTTACCAGCAAAAGCATCGAAAACTTCAACCAGGTAATCGTCGTCCTTGTTTCCCATCTGGCGGGAGCGTTCCTGCAGGGTGGGATCTTCTTTTAGTCGCGCCTTTCCGGCCTCACTGCCCAAATCCCAGTAGAAGATCAGGCGGCCCGAGTAGTCGTCGAAAAAGAATCGAGGCGCGTCCTTCTTAAACTCATTGGTCCAAACAACCTTGTCGTTAATCACGTCGCGCAGCTCGAATCTGACTTCGCGGCTTAACGATTCTTCTTCCGTCTCTTCGTTTGCGATTCGAACTGGCGGCTTGTCACCCTCTTTCTTAGGCGATTCCTTCGGCGCCTTCAGACTCTGTCGCACCATCACGAAGCGTCCATACTGCCGGACGCCTTTGTCAGGAATCTCTCGCAGCGTGCTGGCCTCGTTAGTGGCGGCATTCATGTAAACGAGGCTGTGATTGACAGGATCGAGTCTCGGAAAATCGCCGATCCCAACGCCATTGGGTGCGATAATCGCGCCGCGGAATCCCCTGACGTGCATCTTTCGCTCGCCTGAGCTCAAATCCCAAACCGCGCCGCGCGTTTTGGACGACACCGCGAGCCACTGCATGTTGTCAGAAACGGTTGCCGCGGAAAGCTGGCTCATCGCTCCCACCGGGATGTCGATAGTTCCAACTTTGGTTGACTTAAGAATTTTTGTTTCTTCGTCGTATTTCGTCTGCGAGATAGTGACACTGCCTGAGATCAATTCGTAGATGATCAGATCGTTCCAAAAGGTAGCGTCGTTTTTGTTCATGCCACTGACGAGCGCCCCTTTCGTCAGATCGAAGATGCCCATCATTGCACCCACGACCGGCTTGACGATCACGTAATTAGGATTACCCGTCAGCTTCAGTTCATTGGCTGACATTGCGAATTTCGCGAGCCGTTTGCCTTGAGGAAACGAGAAGATGCCTGACTCGTTAACGTTCGAGGGCATCTGCGCCAGGATTTTGTCGGGAGCGATGAAAATGAACGTCCTGCGCGTCACCTTTTTCAGGTCGCCGCCAGTTGAGATCGGTTTGAGCGTTGAAAGATCCAGGGCTATCAATGTGTTTTCGGTTTCGTCGACGGTCAGCGCGTCGAACTTGATCCTAAAGCGATACCTGTTTGACCGGCTGGCAATCAAATAGTGCGAGTCGGGGGAAAACTCGAGATTGAAGAACTTGTTGGTTTCGTCGTCTCTGGCTTCCGCGGCAATCCACCCTAAATATTCGAAAAAACTCAAAGCATAAAACTCTTTTTTCTCCCAAACTCGCTTTCCGGTTTGAGTGTCCACGATGTTCAAGCCAAGGCTGTAGTCAACGCAGGCGAGATACTTACCGTCTGGCGAAAACTCGTGCTCCCAACAGTCGCGCCTGACAACGAGCTCACGAACCTCAACCGGTTTGGCGTCGGCGATGCTCCACTTTTCAAATCGCAAACCATTGGTGCCAAACACGACGAAGCGTCCGTCGGGTGTAAACGAAGCCGGACGCGCATCAGTTACGGGTATTTGAAAAGCTATCTTCAGTGGATCACGCTGGATAACCGTAATCGCGAAATCGTCCTGGGCGAGGAAGTAGTTTCCGTCGCTACTCATAGCGAAATACGAGATGTCGCTTTTGAGTTGGGGCGAAAGCTCCTTCTTCCACATTAACCCGGGGAGCTCTTCGGCAATGTCTGGCTGGCGAAACGAAACGACTTCGGCCTGCCAGTTCAGATACTGTTGCGAGGCATCCGTGCTGCGCTTCTCGCGGCATGGACCGGGCAACTGTTCGGTGACCTTGACCATTTCGCGCAGGCGTTTTTCCGTCGGATTCGAGTTTCCAAATATGTTTGTGAACCAGTTTCCCGCTTTTGCTTTTTCGTCCACGAGGCGGCTAAAGAATTCTGTAAACGCATTTGGGTCGTAACCGGCCGAAACCATCGCAAACAGTCCGACGCGGTCTGCTTCGAGCTGTTGATCGTCCTCGTGGTTCCTACTCTGCGACACGATCTTCGTTCGTGCTCGCTCGATGAGCAGGTTGTACTTTTCAGTGATGTCTTTGCGATCCCCGATTTGTGTGACGTTGAGAATCTTTTTGAATAGTTCCGACATGTCACTCGCAGAATGATGGACAACAGCATGGCCCAACTCGTGTGCCATCACGCCCGCCAACTCGTCTTCAGTCTTCGTAAAGGAGATCAGCTTGCGCGAAAGAAAAACGTAGCCACCGGGAGTGTTGAAGGCGTTTGCCTCAGGAATGTCGACGATAAAGAATTGAAACTTGAGGCCGGTGGGCGGCAAATGGCGAGTCAGCCTTTCGCCGATCTCCCTCACGTAAGCGAGTAACTTTTCATCCGGCACGAAGCGGAGATCGCCGGCCATACGCTGATGGTTCAAATCGCCGAGAATCATCTCCTGCTCGGGGGAAAAGATGTTGTAGATCCTGGAGTTTGCTGTGATCGTGGGAGGGTTGCAGTTCTGAGCGGAGGCAACTGCACCGCCAGTGCTCACGCAAAGCAGAATGAAGAGGAAAAGTAGTGTTTTTCTGGGCAAGGCGATCCTCCGTAAGGTTTAACGGCTCCAGGGATCATGAGCCGGAGTTAAGACTCAGTATCTTGCCACAAAAAGACACCCAAAGCCCCAAAAAATTAACGTTTCAGTTAAAAGGCGCTGGGACAGACGCTGGAAAGACTGATCGACGGCACTGCCCTGTTATGAATAGCGTGGGTAATCAGATGTTCGCCGGCCTCCAAACTAAAAATGCCTCGCCGGAGCGCAAGACTGCGCCAGAACACGATGCGCATGATCGTTCGCGCGGGATCAACTCCATCTGGCAATCGCTGGCAACACTCCCAACCGGCCTCCAGACTAAGCTGCCGGTCAGTCAACCCGGCGATCCTTACGAATTGGAAGCCGATCGCGTCGCCGAGCGGGTGATGCGAATGGCGGCCCCACCTTCGATACAACGAAAGTGCGGTCCGTGCGAAGAAGAAGAGCAAAAGTTACAGCGCAAAGAAAACGGAGCGGCTCCAGCGAGTGTTAACCACACGCTGCCTTCCGCCGGTCGGCCGCTTGACGCATCGTCACGCACGTTCTTCGAGCCACGCTTCGGACGCGATTTCGGCAACGTGCGGATTCACAACGACACAAACGCCGCAGAGTCAGCGCGGTCTGTAAATGCGTTGGCCTATACCGTGGGCCGGGATATCGTCTTTGGCGCCGGACAATACTCACCAGGCAGTCAAACCGGTCGAAGCTTACTCGCGCATGAGTTATCACACGTCTGCCAGCAAACCAACGGACTACTGCTGCGCGCGCCCGATCCTGCTGCATTAGCAGACTTCGACACGCGGGCGGCGGCCCTGAAAACGCCGGAGGTGTTCAAAAGACTCAGTACGGAAGCTAAAGCGGAAGTTGAAGAAATCCTTACTATAGGGCGCGAACGGGATAATGCACTTTACCTGATTCAAAAGCTCGAGTTGCTCTTCAATACACCTGAAGCGGCTGAGGAGGATATCGCTAAAGCACAATCCGACGAGACTGCGCAGGCTGCAGCAGCCGAGAAGATCCGGTTGACGCAAGAACCTCACAAAAGCCGCACAGAGATGGAAGAGGATATTTCCAAAGATTCAAACCGCAAGTTTGAGCCGGCGAAGGCACCTGACGGCACAATTTTTCAAATCGACGCTCGCAATCCGGCGGACATCGCCATTAAAGCTCAGGTCAGACTGGTGAAAGCCGGTGCTAAAACAACTCAAACAGACGTCGAAAATGTCGTGTCACTCGAAGACAGAATTGAAAAGCGCATGGCCGTGCTCGGCTACAGCGTCGACCTGGTTTTTGTCAAACACTCGGGTAGCGACGTGTTCACGATAGCTTCCAACGTTGGAGACTGGACCACGTCTGGCAACTGGATCGGCGACGATGTCGGGCTGGCGCATGAGCTTCATCACAACCTGGGTCTCGAAGAAGATCGTTACGACTATATCGAGGCACATGCAACGAACGAGAAGATGAAGATTCCGGATCGCATTCACTGGTTCCTTATGGAGCTAAAGAAAGTCGTCAAGAACGACGAGCTCTCGATCATGCATAAAGGTACGAGCCCACCGCTCGACGACGATATCTGCCAGATTGCATTTCCCCAGGATGCGGCCAAAAAAGATGACTGTATTCAGAAACGTACCAAAGCACGGATCGATAAAATCCAACCTGCTCAACACGTCGCCTTGTCCAAGGTATTCAAAGCTTACGACAACCTGTCTAATGCGCGCCCGGCAGATCCCCGCGAACTCCAGCCTGAGGGCCAGCCGACCATGGGTGAGCTGAAGCAACGTTGGGCCTTGATTAAAGCTGAACTTATTTTCGGCAAGCCGATCTCGTGGGGAGCTCTTCTCGAAGTGGTCGGAGCATTACGCCATGAAGTGCTGTTGTCAAATATGTTTGTCGTCGCGGAGATGACGGAGGGCTGCGATGAGAATTACGCAGTCTCGCGCCAGATGACACCACGAATCCTCTTGTGCCCATGGTTCTTCACCGCACCTGTTGACGAACAGACCAGTGAGATTCTCCGTGAAGGAGTGCGGCAAGCTGCCGGACTTGAGGCAAAAGGCAGCCGCTGTCCGACAACTGCCTGCGATAGTATTTGCGGAGACGAAAAACAACCAGAGGCCTGGGTACGTTACGTCGAGTGTATTGCAGACTTAGGTAACTGAAATCCGCCTTAAATCCTTTAATTGTTCTTGACAGCGTCGCTCAAAAGGGAGTATACGATGCCCTCACCGATGCATTGACGCGAGTCCAGCTCCCTTTTTCCCCCGGGGATCTCACTGCGCCAGTTTTTCTTTAAAACAATCCACTAAACGAGCCTTCGGGAATAGCCAGTCAACTCTACCCAATCTAGGACCATCGGATTTCGGTGTCGGCAAATCGGCGGTTAACGTCGAGCGTGCGAAATGTCAACTCTGAAATTTCAACTGTTTGGCAAGCTCAATGTCGTCAAAGACTCCGGTGCATTTGCCGGTCTCGAAGGACGTAAAGAGCAGGAATTACTCTGCTACCTGATGGTCCATCCCGGACGCCCTCATGCTCGCGAAACATTAGCGTCGTTGTTATGGGGCGAAACTTCGACCGAAAAGTCGCGGAAATATTTACGACAGGCGCTTTGGCACCTGCATTCGGCATTGAAAGCGGCGGGGCCGCAGTTTCTTTCCGTCGAGCACGACTGGGTGCAACTCAATCTGAACGGCCATTGCTGGGTGGATGTCGCCGAATTCGAACAGGCGTTCGCGGGCACTAAAGGTAAACAGCTCGATGGGACCAGCGCCGACCTGTTGAAGAATGCCGTCAAACTTTACCAGGGCGACCTGCTCGACGGCTGGTATCATGATTGGTGTCTCTTCGAGCGTGAACGATTGCAGAACATTTACCTCACGATGCTCGACAAGTTGATGAGCTACTCGATGGAGCATCAGGAATATGAAGCTGGTTTGAGCTATGGCGACACGATCCTGTCCTACGATCGGGCTTCGGAGCGGACTTACCGCCAGTTAATGATGATGAAGTATTCGTCGGGCGATCGGACCGGCGCCCTGCGATTGTACGATCGCTGTGTTACCGCGCTGCGTGAAGAGCTGGCAGTAAAACCGGAACGACAAACAACCGCCCTCTACGAACACATTCGCGACGGCAGCGACAATGCTGAAACTCCAGCGCCGCTCAACGATTCCTCACTGACGGAGATCCTGGGCCGTCTCAAGCGTCTTCAATTAATCCTCGACGCAGTCCAGAAACGCGTCCAACGCGACATCGCCGCCGTCGAACTCGTCTCAAAACAACTCAGCAAAAAGTAGCCACTTACGCCGAAGGCGTTCGCTAATTCCAGCCCAGGGTTGGAGCGCCAGCGACAACCCTGGGGCCAACAATAATAGAAGCCCCCCAACCCTGAAAGGGTTAAAAGCTCCAGAGGAATTGAAGTGGCAGAAACCCTTTTAGGGTTAAATATTCTTTGCGTGATTTTGACTTACGCCGAAGGCGTTCGCTAATTCCAGCCCAGGGTTGGAGCGCTAGCGACAACCCTGGGGCCAACAATAATAGAAGCGCCCCAACCCTGAAAGGGTTAAAAGCTTCAGAGGAATTGAAGCGGCAGAACCCCTTTCAGGGTTAAATATTCTTTGCGTGATTTTGACCCAACCCCACCAAGCTTTCACCAATAGACGCTCGAACAGACGCACAAGAGACGAAGGCGCGGGCAGGGCTCTGTTAAAGAACAGCCCGCGTGAAATGCCTGAGTCTAACGTCCACTCTTTTATCGTCAAGTTGTGGCTGGAAGAAAGAATCTGGCACGCCCAGATCACGCACGTGCCCAGCGGCGAACGCCGTTATTTGAAAGACCTTCACGACATCGTGACGTTCATCAAGCCTTACATCGGTGAGGCGGCAACAACAACGTGGGTGGAGCAGTTTCGACGCTGGTTAAGTCATTAGGAGGACGCATTGGCTGGCTTTGCCGGGATTGCCGCAGCGGGAAAGAGCATTGAAATGCTGCTTAACTCGTGTTTCGAGGATTTGCAGCCGCTGGATGAGCAAAACAATAAAACCAAAGCCGTGCTGGTGCGCACGACGGATTTTGACCCCAATAACGTCTCCAACAGTATCGGCACTCGAGCGTTATCGATCTTTCTCTATCGCGTCGATTTCAACAGGGTGATGCGCGCCGCCTGGGCAGGAACCACCGAACGCGACGGGCGCGCCCACCTGGGACTCGACCTGCACTACCTGATCACGCCCTGGGCCGACAATGCCGTGGACGAACACCGCATCCTCGGACGCGCGATGCAGTGTCTTGATTCCACGCCGATTCTGAGTGGTCCATTGCTGCATTCGTCGGGCGAGTGGGATGCGGGCGAGGCTATTCAGATCGTGCTCGAAGAAGTTTCGAATGAAGCTGTCATGCGCATGTTCGACTCACTGCCGACGGAGTATCGCCTGAGCGTGCCTTACGTCGCGCGCGTGATGAGGTTGGACGGCCGCGTGGCCGCGCCGGAAGGTCCGGTTATCACGGCGATCACCGGCGCCGTGCCTTCGACGAAGTTATGAACCAGTTTTTGCCAAGCCGGTTCGAGGAACGAGTTGAGCGGCTCGCGCTTGGCATCGAGCCCATGGACGCAATCAGCGCCAGACCATTGACCTACCAACTCCAGATCCAGCACGACGCTTCGCTGCTCGGCCTGCCGCGCCCGCCCATCGAACGCCACACCTCGAATCGCTACGCCTTGCGTTACCAACCGGGTTTGATGACCACTTTTGATTTGAGATTTTTCGATCAACCCGATCGCGTCTACAAGCCCGAGCACGATCGGCGTCGTGTCGTGCCGCGACGTTTGCGAGTTCCGATTCTGAGTCTCACCGATGTCGAAACTCAGGAGCAGGCAGAAGCCGATGCTTCCAACACAAACGTCAAAGATTTCCGGCGGCGCATCCGGCGTCCGACTTTCTTTCCCGGCGCTGCATACGACTTCAACGGCACCACTTCGTTGCGTGGAAGAGTTACGCGCGGCGATGGGGGCAACCCGATGCGTTGGGCGCGCGTGGTCGCCACTCTCGAAGGCACGAGCGTGATTGTGGGACGCGCGCACGGTGACGATCGCGGCGAGTTTTTACTGCTGATCAATGCCGCGGTCACGACCGGCAGCGCTACACCGAAACCACTGAACATCGACGTCACCGTGCTTGGCCCGGCCGCGGCGCCAACACCTTCATCACCCGATTTACCAAAACTCGATCCTTTGTGGGATCTGCCATTGGAAATTCTGGCAGCGCCGGGAGTAGACGATCCGGTCGCGACCGGCGTTCAGCCGCCCGACCAACCGCCTGCTCAGAACTACACGGCAACTGTCACGCGCACAGTCGAATTCACTTTGGGCAAGTGCCTTAGCGGAATCGAAGACTTTGTGATCACCTAGCGCCGTGTGCGCTGCAAAAGAAGGAGTGTTTTCTCATGCCCGAATATCTAGCACCTGGAGTTTATGTCGAGGAAGTCAGCTTTCGCTCGAAATCGATCGAAGGAGTGCCTACGAGTACCACTGGGTTTGCCGGCGTAACCCACTACGGCCCGGTGCGATACACGGGTGGCCCGAAGAATTCTGAGCCGCGTTTGATTACCAGCTTTACTGAGTTTGAACGCGTCTACGGATCGCTTAACGAAATGGACACGGGACGCACCGCGTACCTGGCCCACGCGGCGCGCGCGTATTTCGAGAACGGCGGGAAGCGTCTCTACGTTTCGCGCGTGTTCGTCCCGCGCGTTGGTGACGGCGCTTTGGGAGTCGCCGGCAGGATCATTACGGATGGTTCACTCAACGCTACCTGGAAAGCGCGGTGGCCCGGCGCGATGGGTAACGTGCTGGTCCAAACGCAACCCATGCGCACGCGTGTCACAGTGACGGCGAGCGGCCGCGTGCAACGCGTGAAGGACGGCGCGGTGATCGAGGTTTTGGCTCCCGGCAGCGATCCACCAGCACCGAATGCACCCATTACGCCTGGCGACTTGCGAATCGTGCGCATCGATGCAGACGGTAATCAGACGATCAGCCCCGGCGGCGCGCCCGCGGCAAACAACATCGTGCACCTGGTCGAGCTGGTGGTGACGGTGCAGTCCGGAAATGATCGTATCGATCAGTACAACGAGCTTGGCGCCGATCGGGCGCAAACGCGCTACATCGGCACAGTGCTGGAAAAAGACGATCCGGCGGATGAAAACGCGCTGGTCTATTTGGATTGGAATGACCAACTAGCGGGCGCAGACGCAATCGCCCTGATGGGCCTGTTAACTTCAGCGACTGCCGCTGGCCGGCTCACCGGTGGTAACGACGGCGAGCTACCGGCCGCAGCGGATTTCGCCGGTTCCGAAGCCGATCCTGACAATCCTCTACTGACCGCGACCGGCCTCGCTGCTTTGGGTGAAATCGACGATATCGCCATCGTGGCTATGCCTGACGCGGCTACGCTGGCGGACGATCTCGAAGTGTTTACAGCTACACAGTCGCTTGTTACTCACGCGGAAAATCTTCGCTATCGAATCGCGGTGGTTGACGGTCCACCGGCCAGCTCGATGAACGAGATCAGGCGTTTCCGTGGTCAGTTCGACAGCAAGTACGCGGCGCTCTATCACCCGTATGTCGAGATTCTCGATCCCACCGAGCGCGCCGCGCAAGGCAGGCCGCCGAAGAAGCTGCTGATCCCGCCTTCAGGTTTTGTTTGCGGTATCTATGCGCGCTCGGACATCGAACGCGGCGTGCACAAAGCGCCGGCGAATGAAATTGTGCGCGGATTGACGCGCTTTGAAGCAAACATCAACAAGGCCCGCCAGGACGTGCTCAATCCCGAAGGGATCAACGCGCTCCGGTTCTTCGAAGGTCGCGGCAATCGTGTTTGGGGCGCGCGCACCATGAGCTCCGATCCTGAGTGGAAGTATGTGAACGTGCGGCGTCTGTTTATTTACATCGAACACTCGATCGACAAAGGCACTCAGTGGGCGGTGTTTGAACCGAATGGCCCGCGCCTGTGGGCCAACATTCGCCAAACCGTCGAAGACTTTCTGCTGGTGCTCTGGCGCGATGGCGCGCTGCTTGGCGATAAACCCGAACAGGCTTACTTCGTGCGCTGCGATCGCACGACCATGACGCAGAACGATCTCGACAATGGTCGCATGATCTGCCTGGTGGGCGTGGCGCCGGTGAAGCCGGCTGAGTTTGTCATCTTCCGCATCGGCCAGTGGACTGGTGACGCGAAGGTTTAATAGGAGGAGAAGACAATGCCGACTGAACGTGCAAATCCCTACGGCGCATTCAACTACATGGTGTCTTTGAACGATAAGAACGACGATCCTGCCGACATCTTCGGAGGATTCTCCGACGTCAGCGGTCTCGGCATGGATGTGAACTATTCCGAGTATCGCAACGGGAATGAAAAGTTCAACCTCGCGCGCAAGATTCCAAACACGCATAAGGTCGACGACGTGACTCTCAAGCGAGGGCTGGTCGGTAAGACAAAACTCTTTGAGTGGATTAAAGCAGTGGCCGATGGAGCTTACGCGCCGACGAACGTCACGGTCACGCTGTTGGACGAAGCGCGCCAGCCAGTCGCGACGTGGGTCTTGCGAAACGCGCAGCCAAAGAAATGGTCTGGTCCAACACTCGCGGCCAAAGGCGGCGGCGAAGTCGCGATGGAAGAGCTGCACCTGGTGCACGAGGGTATTGAATACAAGTGATGCACAGTGTAACGAAAGTCAGTTTTGATTCCACCGCTGCGGCTTTGCCGCCTGATGTGAAATACCGTCTTGAAATTCAAGAGCCGGTCCTGAAACTTGACTCATCCACTCCGGCTTCGCCGCCGGATGTGAGGCGAGGCTCCGCCTCGCCGTCGATTTTAGATAATTCGGTTGGGCTTTGCCCGTGGTTCGGGCTCTGCCCCTAACGTCTATAGGCCAAGGCCGAACCAAGGGCGCAGCCCCAAATATTTGAGAAACCTTGACGGCGAGGCAGAGCCTCGCCTCACATCAGGCGGCGAAGCCGCTGCGACGCATCACTTATGGCCTTACCACTTCGCATACCGACTGGAGCACCGGGGATTTATAAGCTCCCGGATTCTCCGCTGCGCGCGCTGACGGGCGTGCGCATGGATGTGTGCGCGTTTGTGGGTGTGGCGCCGCGCGGGCCAGTGCGCGTGCCGGTGGTTAACGAAGTGTGGCCGGATGATGTGCCGTGTGTGGAACCTGGACGGCCGCGCCGTCGAACAGTGGCTGTGCCGGTCGAGAGTTTTGACGATTACCGTCGCCTGTTTGGTGGGTTCGAAGGTCCGGGACTATTGCCGTATTCAGTCGCTGCGTTCTTCGAGCAGGGCGGACGTCGCGCATACGTCGCGCGTATCGTCGCTGATTATTCCGATCCGGCAAAAAACGCCGGCGGTGTCGCTAGCGGCACTGTTGCGGACGGAATGCTGGCGCCGTCGATGACGTTACTCGCGCGTAGCGAAGGCACCTGGGGAAATCGCCTGCGGGGGGCGCTCGATTTCACCACCAAACCACTCATCTTTGAAGAGCCAACTCTGAATGGGTTGAGCGTCGATCGACACATCGCGCTTCCGGCAGGCGCTCTGGTGCGCTTAACACTTACCGACAAACAGCGGGTGTTGCGCTTTGTGGTCGACGTCGAGCGTATCGATCGTGAGTTCAAGCCGGGATTTCTGTTGAAGGCCACGTTCGATCAACTTCTTCCCGCAGCGATCGAAACCGCTGAAATCGTCGAAGGCGTGCTCATCCTCGACGACGGCGACGGCCGCGTAGAACGTCACGAACAGCTCGGCCTATCCAGCCTTCATCCGCGCTGGCTAGCGACTGTGCTTTGCTACGAATCGCAGCTCGTTTATCCCGAAGCAAGCTGGACCTCCGGCTTGTTGAAACCGGCAAATGTCGACCTGCTTCCTTCCGCATTGGGTGAATCATTCGCGGGTGGGCTCGATCGTTACGCGGACATCACCCCCGAAGATTTCTTCGATCCGTTGTGGACGCTCGGCAACGACGAACCGGGCAGCGGCGTGCACGCGCTGACGCACCTCTCCGATCTTTCAATCGTCATTGTGCCCGACCTCTATTCACCAGCACCGCTCGTCGAAATTGAAGACGTAATCGAACCGGTTTCGCTTGCAGGTCCTGAGTTTGTCACCTGCGTGGATCTACCTGAAAAACCGCTCGAACAAACTGAGGCCGAAGACGATCTTCTCGGCCTGCGTTTGGATCCGGGAAATCCGGCCGACCTCGCCGAGATCATCAAGTATCAGCAACGCCTGCACGATCTGGCTGAGTCGCTGCGCTCGTTTGTGGTTCTGATCGATGTGCCGCCAGGCCTGAACCAGTACCACATACTCAGATGGCGCACGAATTTCGATTCTGCATTCGTCGCCGCTTATCACCCGTGGCTAAAAGTCTCGCGTCGTGACGACAGTCGCGATGCGCTTTTACGCGTTCCGCCGGCTGCTGTTGCGGCTGGAGTGATTGCGCGGCAGGAGCTGGCGTTTGGCGTCCCGCATGGACCGGCGAACGTGATCGCAGCCGAAGTCATATCGCTCGACGATCGAGTTTCGCCGGCGCGACACGACGAACTTCATCCGCAGGGTATCAACGTCTACTTGCAGGAACGCGACGGCGTTCGTCTCACTGCCGCGCGCACGTTGAGCCGCATTCCTTCCCTGCGTCAACTGAGCGTGCGCCGTTTGCTCACGATGATCAAACGCGCGCTCGAACAACAAATGCAGTGGGTGGTGTTTGAGCCGAACAACACCGCGTTGCGATTCGAAGTGCGGCTGGCGCTCGAGAGTTATTTGCGACAGCTCTTTCGACTCGGCGCTTTTCGTGGCGCGACTGAGGACCAGGCGTTCTTCGTGATATGCGACGACACGAACAACTCGCAAGCCACGATGGACAACGGCCAATTGATCGCGGAAGTCGGTGTCGCGCCTGCCGAGCCGCTCGAGTTCATCGTGTTGCGACTTGCGCGTGACGCTGACGGCACGCTGACGCTCAGGGAGAAGTAAATGCCCGATCAGTTACTACGGTCATTTCGATTTCAGATCAAATTGCGCAAGAGCGCGGCGATTGAGTCGGGTACGCAAACGCCGAGTGACTCGCCCACCGGCAGCGAGCTCGGCGATGGAGCTTTTCAGGAATGCTCGGGACTCGAGATCGAGATGGACGTTCAAGAGTACCTCGAAGGCGGACGTAACGACGGCGTCATCAAAAACGTCGGGCGCGCCAAGTACAGTCCGATCGTTTTGAAGCGCGGAATGTTTTATCCGTCCAGCGGACTCGCGAATCGCGATCTCTGGCTGTGGATTCAGGGAATCGTAAGTGGTGAACGGCCGGTCGCGCGTTACGACGGCCAGATCAAAGTGATGAGCTCGGGCGATAACGTGTCAGCCACGTGGGTCTTCGATCGTGGCCTGCCGATGAAGGTCCGAGGCCCGGAGCTAAACGCGAAAACCGGCGAAGTCGCAATCGAAGAGTTGCACATCGCACACGAAGGACTCCGCCTGATCGCCAGTTAATAACGATGGAATTGCAAAAGGCAAAAATTGCGGAACTCGACGACAACGACGAAGAGAAAGATTCGTTTTCGGTCCAGTTCAATCCGACCACGCTGAAGTTGACGTTGACCAACCGCGTGGAAGGCGGCGAATCGCAGGGGAAACAGGTGCGCCAACACATCGGCGCCAGTTCCACGACCCTGAATCTCGATCTCGTCTTCGATACCGCCGACGAAGGCACCACCGAGGAGCCGCGCTCGGTGCGTGAGAAGACCAGGCAGATCGAAAAGTTCCTGATCGCAAAAGGCAAAGGCAAGCAGGAAAACGCGCCGCCGCGGATTCGTTTTACGTGGGGTGATTTGATCGTCGAAGGCGTGGTCGAGTCGTTGACGATCGACTTTGAGCACTTTGCGCCGAACGGCGTCCCGTTGCGCGCCAAGGTTCCGCTCGCCATCAAGGGACAGGATCGCGAGAAGGAGATCAAGGGTAACGACGACAGCCGGGCAGGCGCATCTGCTCCAGGTAGTGCCGGCGCGGGTTTAGGGTTTGGTGCTTCAGCGAGTTTCGGTTTGGGTGCTTCGATTGGGATTGGCATCAGCGCTTCGGTGGGCATTGGTGTCAGTGCTTCTGTGGGGATTGGTATTGGCGCGTCGGCGAGTGTGGATGTCGCGTTGGGTGGCGAAAGCGCGGCTGAGTTTGCGGCGCGAGTCGGCGTGGATCCGGCGGCGTGGCGTGGTCTGCAAATCGGCGGTGAAAGCTCGTTGTCACTTTCAGCGGGAGTTGAAGTTGGTTTCGACACGAACTTGAGCGCGAGCGCGGGACTGGGAGTGACGGTCGGTGTTGAGGCGGGGACGAAGGCTTCGATCGAGCAGTCGTTTGGACTCGCGACGACCACGAGCATGAATGCAGTGACGGGAGTTGGCGTTGGAGCGCAACTCGCGTCGGGCTTTGCGCTTTCGTCGGCAGGTGGCGTGCGCGCGGCGATCGAGTCGGTGCAGTCAGCCAAAAACGAAACGGCGCAAGTGAAGGCACGGGAGGCGTTCAAAGCGCCGGTACTGAGTAGCGCGCCCACGCCGCAGCCGAAGTCGCCGGAGCAGGCGCGGCCACCGTTGACACGCACAGGCTTGCCTGGTCCATCGGCGCAGCAGGCAGCGCCACCGGCGCCACGACCACCGCGCGCCGATCCGCGTGCAAGCTCGTTCGGCTTTGGTGTGCCGTTGCGCTCGACGATCGGCGCCGTGACAGATCGAGTAGTGGCAATCAAGCCGAAGATTGCGAGTGGCGAGCCGCCGCTAACGTACGATCCGACGACACCGTCGTGGATAGCGCTACCCGCCAAAAAGGTGCAAGAAAAGCTCCACTCGTCGCAACCATGCGGCTGCGCAGGACGCTGCAAGCATTGAGGAGGCGTGTATTGGCCAAGCAACTAACCACAAAGGCACCAAAGCACAAAGAAAACTTTTGTGCCTTAGTGCCTTTGTGGTCAAGCCATCCTGAGGAGATTTGATGGGGGTTCATGTTGACGAGATGGTTTCGGAGGTGACGGGCGAGGCGGAGTCGCCTGCGGCGGGCGCGTCGCAGCCGGCGAAATGGGAGGAGATCGCGCGGATCAGAGAAGCGGAGGCGCGTATCGCTCGCGATCGATTCCGCCGCGCCGCTGAAGGCTACGATGACTGAAGCACTACTCACTTTCACTGGTCCAGTCTTCGAGATCGAAGGCGACGTCAAAGGCGAATTGGCCCGCGACATCCTTCGCCTCGAAATCGAAGAGACCACTGCCGGGCTCAAAACCCTGACAGCCCACTTCGTCGCACAGGGCCAGTCCAACGGCACCGGCGAACAGGAACAGCTTTACCTCGACGGTTCAGTCATCGACTTCGGCAAGAAAATCTCAGTCGTCCTCGGCGCCGCTCCCGACGCGCACACAGTCTTCACCGGCTGGGTCAGCGCGCTCGAAGCCAGCTTCGAAGAAGGCAAAGAACCCGAAGTCGTCGTCTTCGCCGAAGACAAACTGATGAACCTGCGCATGACACGCCGTATGAAAACTTACGAGAACATGAGCGACGCCGACATCGCGAGCGCCATTGCTTCCGAGCACGGCCTGACGCCCGCAGTCGATGCCGATGGTCCAACCTACGACGTGGTCCAACAATGGAACATGAGCGACCTCGCTTTCCTGCGCGAGCGTGCGCGAAAGATTCAAGCTGAAGTCTGGATCGAAGACGAAACGCTCCACTTCAAATCACGCAGCAAACGCACCGCAACTGAGTTAACGCTCGTCCAGGGAAATCACCTCGTCTCCGTGCGTTCGCGCGCAGACCTGGCCCACCAGCGCACCAAAGTAAAAGTCAGCGGCTACGACGCAAGCGCGCGCGAACGGATCGAAGAAGAATCCGGCGGCGACGCGATCCAGGCAGAAGTCTCAGAAGGTCTAACTGGCCCCGCAGTGTTGGAGCGCGCTTTCGGCGAACGAGTTTCGCATCGCGTCCGCGAAGCGCCTTTGAAAGCAAACGAAGCTACGGAGTGGGCGCGCAACGAGATGCTGCGCCGCGCCCGCGGTTTCGTGAACGTGGTCGCCACAACACGCGGCTCAGCCGACATGGTAGTCGGCAGCAAGCTCAAACTCGAAGGCACGGGCCATCCGTTCGAAGGCTCCGGTTACTACGTGACGCGCATCTGTCACACCTACGACTTGCAGGGCGGATTTCGCACGCACTTCGAAGCCGAGCGACCAACGATCCAGGAGGGACCTTGAGCCACTTAATCGAGTCGTTCAGACCTGACGGCGACGCGTCGCGCTACTTCGGAGTGTTTCCGGCAATCGTCACGGACATTGTCGATCCGGAAAGCCTCGGACGCATTCAGGTCATGTTTCCGTGGCTCGGCGCCGATGGCGATTCAGTGCGTGCGTGGGCCACGTTGTTGACGCCCTACGCCGACGACGATCAGGGCTTCGAAGTGTTGCCGGCTGTCGACACGCAGGTGGTAGTCGCGTTCGAAGCGGGCGATCTGCGACGGCCGTACATCATCGGCTCCGCATGGAACGGCAAGGAGAAGATGCCGGAAGCACCGGCGGAAGCGAATAACAAACGGCTGATCAAGTCGCGCGCGGGCAGCTTGTTTGAGTTTGACGACACTGACGGCGCCTCGAAGGTGACCATCTCGATGAAGAGTGGTCACAAGCTGGTGCTCGACGATGCCGCGCAGGAAGTGAAGCTCGAGCACAAGAACGGCTGCGTGATCAAATTCGACGTCAGTGGTAACGCAACTATCACCGCCATGGGAGCCATGACGATCAACGCGCCTTCCGGTCTGACGGTCAACGCGCCCTCGTCAACCTTCTCAGGCAGCATCACGTGCCAACCGTTGACAGCAACTGCGATCATATCGCCGCTTTATACGCCAGGGGCCGGGAACATTTGGTGAAGCTTATGAACGGGACTCACGAATGGAAATTAGTGGCGCCCTGGTACCGTTGGCAGCGGCAGTTCGATGCTGACGGTAGTAAGCCGTGGCAAACGCGTCCCGTCTTTCAGAAGTTTGATCAGAACGACTACGTCAAAGTATTCACCGCAGATCCACAGCGTTCGCTCAAGTTTCTGGCCGTAGACGACACGGTTTTCAACACGAGTCTGAAAGACGTCGCGCCACTCGCGGGCGTGTTTCCTCCGCCCGATCGTTTTACGAAACTCTACGCGCCAAAAAACGCTGATGGCTCACCTCCAAAAGCGAGAGAAGCGCGAATGGTGCCGACCGGCATTCGCAAACTCTACCTGCCGACGCACAAGCGTTTCTATCTCGTCGTTTGTGAGTTGCACTGCTACGTCGCCGGGTTCCCGATGGTTACGCGCGATCAGGTTTGCCAGTCGGGATTTGTCGTGCGGCGGCGCGTGATGTCGATCCCGGCGGCGAATCAAAAGAAAGCGCTCAAAGATCTGGATAAGATTCAAGGCCATCTCAACAACATCAACGCGGACATCGCCTACTGGATGGAAACGGCTCCCGCAACCGGCCGCAAAGCAAAACAACGCGCCGCGGACGTCAAGAAAGCAAAAGCCAACGGCACGTTCGCAGGAAAGTTGAAAGACCTCGAGTTCCAACGCGAATTCGAAGAAGCGAAAATCGCCGAGTGGAAAAAACAGTACGGAGTTATCACGAAGCTGGAAGGCTGGATACCGACGTTCTTCGACCAACCGGGCGCCGCTGAAAAACAGCCGCTCGAGAATGTCGGCTCGTGGCAGACCGTCGAAGAAACGCCGCAACCACTCAAAGGCGAAGCGTTTCCGAAAGACGAAGCTTACTTTCCGCTCTTCGCGCTGTTTCCCGATCCGAACATTCCGAAGCATTCAGGCAAAGGCAGGAACATTTATTTCGGGCCGGTGCCGGCCAGCAGTTTTGACACTGATCAGTCCGGGAAAGCGCGCTTCGACAGTGACGTCACTTACGAGATTCGTTGCTTCGTGCGCCGTCACAAAGCCGGGTGCCCGCGACTCGACAAGACTCCCGACTGTCATGGGCCAATCATTTGGAGCGAGCCCACCGAAGTTTACAAACTCGCGCCCGCAACCGATCTGCTTGGCACCAGCAATCGTCCGATCACGATCAAGATGCCCGACTTCACGGAGTTGGCGGCGCAAGTAGCGGCACTGCCGGCCAACAAACTCGCGCCGGTGCGCGTCGAGAAGCCGCAGAGCATGAACTTTCAGATCGACGATGGAAAAGCGGGTGGCGGCGGCATCGGCGGATTTCAAATCTGCTTCTTCTCGATTCCGCTGATCACGATCATCGCCATGTTCGTGCTGCAGTTGTTTTTGCCGATCGTCGTGTTTCTGTTTGGGCTCTTCTTTCTGTTGGCACTGAAGTTTTGTATTCCGCCGAGCTTGTCTGCTTCGGCCGGGCTTACGGCGAAGCTCGACGTGCTCATGCCGAAGCTCGAGCTGGACGCGAGTATCGACGTCGACGTGGAGTTCGACGCGGCGTTGGAGTT
>Ga0207670_10000543_pt1 | contig 20829 bp, 15 predicted proteins | sample KBSS23HmetaG_FD_184339 | JGI IMG/M metagenome (GOLD analysis project Ga0207670, IMG submission 184339) | Switchgrass rhizosphere microbial communities from Kellogg Biological Station, Michigan, USA - KBS S2-3H metaG (SPAdes) (version 2) | ecosystem: Host-associated > Plants > Roots >... | reverse complement strand
AATCGATCACGCCAGCCGCTACATGGGGAGCGTAGCGGTCAGCAAACTTTAGGATCTGCTCTGCGGCCCCTTGGCTGATCTTAGGAGCCGCAACGACCGCGAGAGGCGCCGCATTCTTGCCCGCACCCTGTAGTGACTGTAGAACGGCCTGCGAAAAAAGAGGCAGCAGACGGTCAGCGCGACCCTCGACAGCGGCCTTCACCTCGACGGCATACACAACACCGTCAGGGTGCCGGACAACCATGTCGAACTCAGATCTCCGGCGTTTTGGTTGGCGCTCAACACTCCAGCCGGCTTCTTCGAATATGTCGGCGAGCAGAACTTCCGCGCGCTTTTCTCGTTCGATGGCAGGAGATTTCACTGGTTTTTCCTGATTCTTCATGGCCCTTATCCTTGAGATTAACACGGCCCTGTTAATTATCTTGGCCACGATAATTACCACGGCCATGCTAGCACCGAATTCTAGATTGCTCAACTCACTTATCCCCGACGAGCCCGAAGTTAGGGAAGGTCGTGCGGCTTGAAAGGAAGACGGGATGAAGTCTGTTACGTATCGCTATTTACAAAGCGGTGACAAGTCACACGCACTCCAAGGAGAATCGCGCCATCTTGAGTCTTGGGTGTTATGAAGAAAAATTCGTGAGGCGTAAACCTAACAATACTCACTAATTACTTGGTGCCCCCGCAGGGATTCGAACCCCGAACCAACAGATTATGAGTCTGCTGCTCTAACCGTTGAGCTACAGGGGCACAGGTGTGGCAGTGTATCACGCGGGTGTTTGGTAGCTGCAAATCAGGGTATCCACTTACCACGAAATGAAATCAATCCCTCCGGCATATCCGGTAGAACAGCAAGAGTCAGCACCTCGCAGAATGATCTGCAGAGCAAGGAGAAACTATGTCAATCCCATATTTCGGACAAGAATTTACTTTTCCTCAACCCGACGGCACCTATTTGAAAGTGAAGGGGTTCGGGAATCAGGAGAAGGCTGTGTTTGAAACCCTCGATGGCTTCACTGTAACCCGAGATCCCGTTACCGGCTTCTACCAATATGCCGCTCTCAGTAGTGACGGCAACGATCTCGTGCCGACTGGTTATCAAGCCGAAAAAGTGAACCCTCGAGATCTCGGGCTCGCGAAAAGCATTAGAGCCAATCCAGTGGCCGCGTCCATGTCAAGCGCCATGAGCTCCGGATTGGTTGCAACAAAAACACGTTGGCAAACCAGACGCGAGACCACACGCATGCAAAAACGCGCAGCGCTTGTAGCCGGCCCTTCGGAACTCGTCGCCGCGCCACCGCAGCGCCAAACAGTCGGTGATTTTGTCGGCTTGTGCCTGCTGGTCGATTTTCCGGACGTCCCCCGCACAATCTCGCCTCAGGAAGTCGAAGCCTTTTGCAATCGTCAGGGATATAACGGCTTCGGCAATAACGGGTCAGTTCATGATTATTTCCTTGAGAACTCCGGCGGCAGGTTGCGTTACACCAACATCGTAGCGCCTTACTACACCGCGAAGCACAATCGAAGCCACTACACCGATGAAAGTCAGCCATACCCGCTTCGTACCCAGGAACTAATCAAAGAGGCGTTAGAGTCGCTGAAGGCTCAAGGCTTTGACTTTAGCCCACTGACGGTCGATGACCAGGGATTCGTGTACGCTACAAACATCTTTTACGCCGGCCCCGTGGTTAACGGCTGGTCAAAGGGATTGTGGCCGCACGCTTCGACAATACCCAGCTTTCAGTTAATGCCGGGCAAGACCGTTGCCGACTATCAGATCACAAACATCGGAAGCCAGCTCACGCTCGGCACATTCTGTCATGAGAACGGTCACATGATTTGCGACTTCCCCGACTTGTACGACTACAGACGGGACGGCGTGAATTCGTTTGGTGTGGGAGGGTTTTGCCTGATGTGCTTCGGCGGAAACAACGCAACGAACCCAACCCAGATAAACGCCTATTTGAAGTATCGAGCCGGCTGGGCCGACAATCTTACCGGCATTACGCCCGGATTGAATGCCTCAGTTCGCGCCGGTAACAACGATTTCTACATCCTGGAAAAGAACGACACTGAGTATTTCATCATCGAGAACCGGCAGAAGATCAAGCGTGACCTCGCTTTGCCGGGTTCGGGTTTGGCGGTCTGGCACATTGATGAGTTAGGCAGCAATGAGAACCAGGGCATGAAGCCAAATTCACACTACGAATGCTCACTCGTCCAGGCCGACGGAGAATTTGATTTGGAGCATGCCCAGGACAGCGGCCAGGGTGAAGCGAAAGATCTGTTTCATGGCGCCGGTAATTCGCGTTTCGGCGACATGACTAATCCAAACAGCCGCTGGTGGGACGGTTCATCTTCGGGGCTGAACATCAGGAACATCAGCAACAACGGACCAACCATGACGTTTGTTGCTGACAGTTAACGGATCAAGTAGAACGCTGTCTGCCGGGGACGGAACCATTTCATGCCGTCCCTGGTCAGATAAGCGTCGTCTTCCATCATCATCGTCACTTTCTGCCCGCCCCACTCCGGCACCGCGGTCGTCGTGTTGAGTTCTATCGACGTGTAGGAGCCTTCGCGAAAAGCGGGCTCCAGCGGAGCGTCCGCCGTTGGACGACGGAAATCTATACTCGCGCCAAGCGCATGTCCCTGGTTGCCGACGGAGTGTGAATAAATCATCGCTTCAATGCCAAGCTGTTTCATGTCGCTCATAGTGGCATCGTAAACTTCAAAACCCTTCGCGCCGGGTTTGATATGAGTGAATAGCGCGTCCTGAAGGCGATTCGTGTTCGTCAACGCTTTCTTCAAACCTTCAGGCGCATCTTTCTCACCAGCGCGCAACACGTAACCCATCTTCTGCCAGTCAGTGCTCAAGCCCAGGTAATTCAAACCACAGTCGATGTGAATAACGTCGCCTCGCTGAATCACCTCTGACTCGGGAGCAACACTGAGAAACTGCAGCGTCTTACCGGTCTCCTGGCTTTGTCGTTGAATGCGCAGGTCAGGTTGAAACCAAACACCCAGACCAGCGTTGTTTACCTGTTGCAGAAACCAAAAGCGCACATCGCCGACAGTAGTCTTGCCGGGCGTGATCACCTCGTTGGAAAACGCACGTAACGTCAGGACTTCGGTGAGCTCTACAGCGGTGCGATAGTGTTCCAACTCCTCCGGCAGGCGCGTGTCCATGTATTCGACGATCAGCGGCGCAGCAGAAACGAAGCGCGACGCGTAATCCTGGCCCAGGGTCTCCGATAAATACTTGAAAGCATCGTGAGTGAGCCCGTTGGTTACGCCGCGCGTTCCTCCCATGTTGAGAGCAATCGTTTTCGGTTTCCGTTCTTCAACAATGCGACGCAAGGTCGAGGTAACGTCTCGGCCGGGAGGATTCAGCACCTCGAAGAAACGTTTCAATGCTTCTTCGGGATAACGAACCAGCGCGATGCGATCGAGTTTGTCTCCGCCACGATCCGCGAAGATGAAGAAATCGCGCCGGCCGTTGTACGGAAGAGGCGGAGCGATATATTCCGTCACCGGATCGGGATGAAACTCTTCATTCGTAACGATCCACATGTCGATCTTCTGTTGCCGCATCATCGGGAGAAGCATTGTGTCGAGACGTTTCTTCAGCCATGCCTCACGCACTGACTGTTGTTCACGCACGGATAGGAGTTTCGGCAGCGCATTCCTGCGGGCTTGTGGGAGGACGGCGCTGGGCGATGCAAGTATCAAAAATATATTAATGAGAAATAATTGATATCGCTTCATTGTTTTCCTCGGATTTCGCTAGGTGATCTACCGCCGGGGTTATAGAATTTGCCGACAGCATACCTTTATCTCATCTACTGGAGGAAATCGCATGAGTACCGTTCAGGGCTTGAATGTCGTGATCGACCTCTCACACTTCAATATCGTGACTAGTTTTCCAAACATCAAATCGGCAGGGATCGTGGGAATCATTCACAAGGCCACGCAGTCCACCAACTGGAGCGATCCCACTTACGCCGCTCGCAAGCCGCAAGCGCTCGCCGCTGGACTGTGGTGGGGCGCGTATCACTTCGGCACCAACGCCGATGGCGCGGCACAGGCACAATACTTTCTTTCCAAAGTGAACCCCGGACCAAATGATCTGTTGGCCCTCGACTTTGAAGAAAACCCTCAGAGCCAGATGACTATCGCTCAAGCGGAACAGTTTGTGACCGAGGTTTTCAATCAGACTGGACGTTATCCCGGATTTTATTCAGACGCACTCGCCGGAAATATGCTGGGCAATAATAAGAGCGCGGTGCTGGCTAATTGTTGGTTCTGGCGTGCGCAGTATGGCGCATCGGCGCCGATAGTGCCGCCGACGTGGTCTACGTGGACTATGTGGCAGTACACGCAGTCGGGGCCGGCTGGCGGGGTCGAAAAGCCCTGCGACCGCGATACTTTCAACGGCACGATGGATCAGTTGTCACAACTCTGGGGACAATCTTGATTTTTGTAGGGGTGACCCTCCGTGGCCACCCCAGCGTTGAAGTGCGCGCACTGGGGTGGCCACGGAGGGCCACCCCTACAAAACTATGACTCGCCTCATTATCTTCACAACGCTCATCTTATTTGCGAACGCAACGAAGGCGCAGAACGGGGTCACGCTCAACGGAACGATCGTCGATCAGAACAAGGCTGTGCTCGTGAACGCGGAAGTGCAGGTCTTGAATCTTGCCAGTGGCGTGGTATCGAAAACCACAACGAACTCAGCCGGTCAATATGCGTTCAGCGGGCTGCAGAGAGGCTCACACCAGATTCTCGTCAGCACGATCGGTTTCGCTCCCGTGGCGCGCAGTGTCACCTGGCGCGGCAACGGCACTTACACGGAAGACTTCGAGCTCGTGCCCGGCGTCATCGAAACCAGCATCACGGTCACGGCAGCGAAAGGAAGCGCTCGAGCGGCCACCGAGATTCCGCAGAACGTCACCGTAGTCGATCAACCACAAATAGAAGAGCGACGGCCTGCGGCCACCCTCCGCGTACTCGAGCGGACACCGAACCTCACGCCCGTTAACGCCAACCCGGCGCTCGAACGTCCGCGACTGCGCGGCCTCGGCTCAAACCGTCTATTGATCATTCTCGATGGCGATCGGCTCAACAACGTGCGCACTGATCCAACCACCGGAGTCTCGCCGAGTGTCGTCGACGTCACTCAGCTGGAATCAGCAGAAGTGCTCAGCGGCGCTGGTTCGAGTTTGTACGGATCAGACGCGATGGCCGGAGTCATCAACCTGATCACGATCGGCTCTGAGCGCAGCGACGACAATCTCTTAAGCCTGCGCTTCAACGGCGACTTCCACACAAACAGTCATTTCCGCCGCGGCGCCGCCACACTCACCTGGAGCAGATCGAAATTCGCTTTGCTGGCCGGCGGCTCGCTGTTTCGTCAGAACAATTATCACTCGGGCGATGAGTCCATATCGCTCGACGAGGTGGTGCGGCTCGGCACGCTCGCCACAAACATGGGCAACGCTATCGGCAACAACGTCGCGCGCACGTATGCCGTTTGGAGTCTGCCCGCCGGGGCTGAAATTCCTAACAGCCACGGCCACGGATTCAACGATCACATCGACCTGCGATTCTTTCCGTCTGCGAACCAGAGCCTTCGTTATCGACAGTTGAATAGCCAGCATCAGAATCTCGGATTCTCGTTTATTACTCCGCCTTTCGATCAGCGCACGCAGTTCAACCAGTTTCGGCGTTTGGACAAATATCGCCTGCGTTACGAAGGACGCGAGCTGGCTTCGTGGCTGCCGCGCGTTGCGGTCGGCTTCTACCGCCAGAAGTTTTCCTTCCCTGACGACACTATCACCTCGCCGATTACGATCGGCAGCAGTTGGACCATTCAGAACTCGCTGGCCGTGCTCACCGGCAATCGTTCGATGTTTACCAACGCCAGTTTCTCCGACAACAAAAATTCCGTGACGACCTACTCAGTCGATGCGCAGGCTACATTCGCGCCGTTTGCCGGCACGGTGATAACGACCGGCGTGGGTTACTTGCGTGATTCGTCAGTCGATGAGTTCTCGCGCACTGACTTCGTCGCTCCATTCACCGCTGTCAGCGGTCGCGCCAGTAATCCGAATTCGGTTTATCGCAACTGGGGCTGGTTTAACTTGTTCGAGTCGGAGCCGGCGCGCTGGTTGCGCCTGACGGGCGGAGTGCGCGTTGACAATTGGACCACCGAAGCGCAGGTGACGCCGGGCTTTCCAGTGGGCGTCGAGTCAACGCTGCTCGATCTTTCGTTTGCAGGACTGCTGGCCAATCCCGGCCCGCTCAACACCGAGGGAGCAGCCGGTATCATCGATCTGATCGGTGGAGTCAAGGGATTAAAGACAGAGCGCACGGTAGTGACCGGCAACGTTGGCGTCGTCGTGCGTTTGCCGCAAGGGATCAATCCGTATTTCCGCTGGGGCAGCAGTTATCGCGAACCCGGAATCACGGAGCGTTACCTGTTGCGGGACTTTGGCGATCCGACGTTCAGCGTGCTGGTCGTTCCGAATACGACGTTGAAGCCCGAGCGCGGGGATGAGTTTGACTTCGGCGTGAAAGTGCAACGGCCAAAGTGGAATGCTTCGTTCGGCTACTTCGTAAATAATCTCGACGACTTTGTCGGCTCTGCATTTGCGCCGCCGTTGTTTGTGCCCGCCGATCCGGCAAAGGGCATCAATCCGATTTCGCCGTTCTTTCCGTTTCACGGCGTGCTGTACGTGCAGCGCACCAACACCCGCGCGCCCGAATCAAGGGTTTGGAAGCGGCGTATGAATTCAGTTTGCCGTTGGGCCAGGTGGGAATCGTCACGCCTTTCGGTAGTCTCGGCTGGCTCAAGGGATCAAATCTGACGCCGGATCAAAACACAGTGACGTTGATCGAGCAGTTCTATAATCGTGCCGACACTGCCGTGCCCTTGAGTGGTTCACCTGATGATGCGCCGTTATCCAGCATCACGCCGTTGCGGACGATTAACGGAGTTCGGTTCGACAGCAGGAATCGCCGTTGGTTTGGTGAATACGAGCTGCGTTACCAGTCGCGAGTCGAACGCGCCGACCCAAACGATCTCACGGCCGCGATCTCGACGCAGTACGGCACACTCGCGAGTCTCAATTCGTTCGCGGTCCATGCCCTGCGCGGTGGTTACTCCTATCGCAAGGAAAATTATCGCGTCTTGTTTACACTCGGCGTAGAAAACTTTGCGGATCGTTTGTACTTCGAACACTTTCAAACAGCGCCCGCGCCGGGACGCTCCCTGGTGACGGGAATCACGCTCGAGTTCTTCAACTTGCTAAAGCATTGAAACGCTATCTACTCATCGTAGCGGCAACGATGGCGTTCTTCATGTTGCTCTTCTTCGTGGTGGAAGCGCTGGGAGTTCAGTTGCTGACAGATCCCACTCCATGGATGCGACATGGCGGAGTGCTGGCGGCTGTGTTGGGTGTGAGCTTGCTGATTGCGGATGTTTTGTTGCCGGTGCCTTCGAGCCTGGTGATGGTCGCGCATGGAGCACTTTTCGGCGTGCTGATCGGGACACTGCTTTCATTGCTCGGCAGCGTAGGTGCAGCTCTCTTTGGATTTGCCATCGGACGTCGCGGCGGCAGATTACTCGAACGCATTGTGACGCCCGCAGAGCGCGCGCGGGCCGACAAGATGTTAGCGAGATGGGGGACGCTGGCTGTAGTTGTCACGCGACCAGTGCCGATACTGGCGGAGACGGTCGCAATCATGACCGGCACATCTTCTATCGGATGGGCGCGCATGGCACTCGCAAGCTTCGCAGGCTCGCTGCCACCCGCCCTGCTCTACGCATTGACCGGAGCAGCTTACGCAAACTTTCAAAGTTTAGTGCTGATGTTCGCCGCGACGCTCCTCGTCGCCGGCTCATTCTGGCTGATCGGCCGTCTCCTCGATTCACTCGCCCAGCCCGCAAAGCAAGCGTAAGCCGTCCCATTACCCTAATTATCCGGAGAGACGATCACAATTCCGTTTGTGCGAGCCTCTCTGAATCTATTGATCGCGGTCTCATAATCGACATCAATAATAGTTGTAAGCCATAACGCTATGACTTGCTTCGGAAAAACTCGGTCTGGAAATTCGATTCGCAACATCTCCTTGAATTCGTCATCTGCTACAGGAAGACCTTTGTGCAGGTATAACTGCGCCCGGGCATATAATGCTTTGGCCCTGCCGATCCTCAGACCGGAGCGCTGGGCAATATGTAAGGCCTCGAGAACGTATTGCTGTGCATTTATCAGATCGTTCTCGCGAATATATAACCATGCGATTTCAACGAGACCGTTTACAAGCAATTGATCTGCTCCACGAAGGCTAATTGAGGCAGCGAGCTTTCGAGCTTCACTTTCGAAGCCCTTTGCCACTTGCACTTCCTTGTGAAAGATGGCGGCCAGGGCGAAGTTATGTTTCACAGACTGATAGGCATTGAAGTGACCAAGGCGAACTGCTTCCTCCTCAAACCTATGAGCTTCGTCCTTTCGTCCCAATTGATACGCGAAAACACTACGACGGTTTAAGAGTTCCAATGCCCCTTCTTCGTCGTTGGCCACACGGTAAAGCTGAAAGGCCCGCTCAAAGGCAGTATTCGCTTCCGGTTCGTTCTTTCTTGCTGCTTCGACTACTCCCAGCCGGAAAAAAGCCGATGCTAATGAAGGATCTTTGGCGCATGCCTGCCGGTAGCTATCCGCGGCATAGTCCCACCAGCGTAATCGCTCGTAACTGCGCCCCAGGTCCATCCACGCAACGGCATTCGTAACGTCTTTTTGCACGATGTTTCTGTATAACGTCATCGCATCGCGGTAATCGCCACTCACTGTGGCTTTGACTGCATCAACATACAAGGCATCAACTTCCGGCAGGTTAAATGACTTCGCAAGTGGAACGATATTGGTTAATGTCAACAGCTCATAATTAGCCTGGTCCGAGTAGTCCAGTTCGGCCCAAACTTCAGCCAGTCGCGCATGCGTCATAACGGACCCTGCATGAAGATCACCACTCACAGCGTTGAAATGATGCGCCGCGGAGTAAAAGTCATCGCGAAAGATCGCCTCGACTCCTCTTCGATATTGTTGTTCAGACTCTGGATGGCTTGGGAGCGCAGAGTGAGGCGGAAAGCTCTTTACTGCCCACGTTAGAGCTATTCCAGCAATGATCGTAGCAATGAAAAAAGGGAGTGGTGTTCTAATGATTGTGCCTTCGGAAGAGCGGTATGCTTCCAACACTGAGTGATTTAGAAAGGCCAACCGGGGACCATGGAACAGCGACTTCCGCTTAATACTTACCTGCATGTCCCTGATCAGATTCTGAAGATCAGCGACGACTTCAGCACTAGTCCGGGATCGCTGATCTTTGTCTTTCGCCAGCATTCGCTTCAACAACTTGCGGAGGCTGGGATGGGCATGTCGCAGAGGAACCGAAATGGGAGTTGGTTCATCGCGCAGGAGCGCAGCAATGGCATCTATTCTGGTAGATGCCGGAAACGGTGTAACACCACATAACATCTCGTACAAAACGACTCCCAAACTCCAAATGTCAGCACGGGCATCGACGTCGAATCCGCGCGCTTGTTCGGGAGACATGTAAGACGGCGAACCCATAATGAGTCCCGGTTCGGTGAGGACCAGTGTGGTGGTTTGCGTGCTGTGAAGATCGTCTGTGTCGTCCATGCGGTGCAACTTCGCAAGTCCGAAGTCGAGGACCTTCACATAGCCGTCAGGCCGGATCATTATGTTTTCAGGTTTAATATCGCGGTGAATCACGCCGGAAGCGTGCGCGGATTCCAGGGCACGCCCCACCTCTAATGCAATTTTGAGTGATTCGTGAACTGTGAGTGGGCCCTGATTCAGCAATTCGCGAAGAGTGCGGCCCTCAACGTATTCCATGGAAGTGAAATGTTGGTTGCCTTCCACCCCAATCTCGTAGATGTGCGCGACGTTGGGGTGAGAAATTGTCGACGCGGCGTGGGCCTCTTGTCGAAATCTACGCACACGCTGCGGATCGTCGGTGACGAGCGCAGGTAAGAGTTTGAGAGCGACCTGCCGGTTTAACTCCGGGTCATGGGCTAGAAAGACTTCACCCATACCGCCGATACCGATTCGTTTAATGATCTCGTATCGTCCAAGTTTTCCGGACGGTGCGTCAGCGTCATCAGCGGCCAGCGCTTGCAATCCTTCCGAGAAGACAGATTCCTCCATGAAACTGTCCGGAGCGCGATAAGATCTCAATAAGACTTCAACTTCGCGCAACAACTCCGAATCACCCTGGGAAGCGATCTGCAACCAGGCTTCTCGCTCATCGTCGTTAGTCTCTAACGCCTGATGAAACAGTGTTTCCGCGCGCTGCCACAGTTCGGATTTCATGACTACTGCTCTCTATTGTTTACGCGACAAAAAGGAATAAACCTTATCTAACCCAATTCATGTTTAAGCCACGCCTTTGCCAGATGCCAGTGCCGGCTGATTGTTACGGGCGCAACGTTGAGCACCTCTGCTGTTTCTTCCAGACTCAGACCGCCGAAATATCTCAGCTCGACAATCTGACTCTTCAAAGGATCTACCTCCGCGAGTCTAATCAACGCTTCATCCAAAGCAATGAGTTCCTGCGACTTTTGCGGAGACACGACCGTCACACTGGAAAGTGATAAATGGTTAGCACCAGCACCGCGCTTGGCCCGGTTGCGATTCCTTGCATGATCGAGCAGAACACGACGGACTATTTGAGCGGCAATAGCGAAGAAGTGGGCGCGGTTCTGCCACTGTGATCGTGTTTGATCTACCAGCCGAAGGTATGCCTCATTAACCAGTTCGGTAGTCTGTAGCGTGGGACCCAGTCGCTCTTCGCGTAAGGCTCGACGCGCGATCTTGCGTAGTTCCCGTTCTACCAGCGGCACGAGCTCATCGAGTGCTGCCTTTTCTCCAGCAGCCCATCTGCGAAGCAGTTCGGTGATTTCGAGGTTCTGAGGCATTTCAGACCTGGAGCAGTAAGGAGGTTAAACGCGCTCATTATATAGCATTTGGCTGGTGAGATAAGTTTTACTCCGATTTGGCGCGTATATAAGTGAGGGAGCAATGGTAAAGGGAAAACTCACCCCAGCGCCTCACTTATAGCTCCACAGATTACACAGATTCTAAAACAATCTGTGTAATCTGTGGATGGAGGTATTCGAAACTCATCGATCACCAAACAACAGCACGAGAATCAAGATGAGAAGCAGCACCGCCACGACCAGCAGCGCGATCTTCCAGACACTGTACGGGCGGTCGCCCTGGATCTCGCCGGTGCGGCCGTTGACCACGATTTGAAAGAGCTTGTTGTTGAAGCGATAGGCGCCTGCGTAGACCGGAAGCAGCAGATGCTTGAACGTGGTTTCCCGGTACTGCGTGTCGAGACTGTCAATCCGCTGCTCGTCGCCGCCGATATCCGCGCGCACGTCGCGCTCAATCACCGGCAACATCACTTCTTTGGCGCGTTCGAAACCCTCAGCCAGATCGACTTGATAACGTTGCGCTTTGAATCCCGACAGAAATGCCGGATTGTATGGTTTCAACTGTTCCAGGTCCCACGGTTCTAAATCTGCCAGACGATTCGGTGGCAGCGAGAGAGTCGCGGCAATCAAGATATCGTCGAATGCGCCGAGGACTGTACCCGAAGCGTCATACCAGCGCGTATGTCGCACCTGTCTCGAGCGTTGTACTTCCCTGCCGTCCGAGTCACGCTCGGTGTAATATTCGGTTTCGTAGTAGTACTCGCCGCGCTGGCCCGTATAATGAGTGGTGGTGCATGTATCGTAGGTCCAGAAAGGAATGTATATCCCATGGATCGCGTCGGGCTGAGCGAAGTATTTGAGACCATTCGGCGCAAACCATCTGGTTGAAAGCCAGTGACGCAGTTCTTGACTAGCCTGTGGCTGCGTAATGTGAAACGGCAGCACTGCTCCTGGAGTTAGAATCGGATCGGCCGACGTGGGTTGGGCCACGATCTGCACACCACAAAATTCGCACCTGCCAGCAACCTCCGGCGGTGTGAAGATCGATTTAGCGCCGCAGCTCTGACACTGCACCTCGAGCGCATTGCTTGCCAGCTTCGCCATCTGTTCCGGGCGAATCTGCAGGTGCTGCTCGTACGGCTGCTCTTCAACCCGCGCCGCGCTCTCCGGAATGGCTTCCTTGTGACCGCAGTAAGGACAGGTGAGAAAACCGTCGCCCGGCTCGTAAACAAGATCGGCCCCGCACGACGAGCACGGGAAATGTTTCACTTCATTCAATTGATCCACCATCTCAGACACTCGTTTGAAAACAAAGAGACATTCGTTTTGAAGTATAGAAGGCCACTGGTTTGAGCGCGGAGTCCGCGAAGCGGACGGCAGCATAAAGCCTGGGGCGCAAGCCCCAGGATCGCAATTTATAATTAAGGCACCGAGCCCGCGAAGCGGGCGGCAGCGCTGTCGCCCGCTTCGCGGGCTCGATCGGCGCTCTGTATTCCGTACCTGGGGCTTGCGCCCCAGGCTTTATGCTGCCGTCCGCTTCGCGGACTCCGCGTTCAAGCGACTAACCGTAGTGCGAACGCGCGAATCCAACAGACGGAAACGAATCGACGCAAATCCACATTAAGCATAGCTGTGGCGTAATCAGAGGCATTACGATTTACTACAAACCTCTTTCTACCAGTTCCATTCTTAAAAAGGAGACCACCAAATGGCCCCCCGAAATCCCCTTGACGCTGAACTCATCGTCTCATATCTGACGCTTCGCAAAGCGGTCGGCATCATCGGACTGCTGATGCCCATCATCGTCAGAGTGGGCGCATATTTCTTCGATAAGATTCCTTCGCACACGTCAATCAGTGCTTATTACTACACCAGTATGAGGGATGTGTTTGTTGGATCTCTAGCGGCAATTGGTGTGTTCCTGTTTTGCTATCGCGGCCCTAGCGCGCCAGACAACTTCTGGACTAACGTCGCCGGAGCGTGTGCGGTCGCGATTGGATTGCTTCCGACCGAGGTGGAGTATCATCCGCTGATACTAGCCAAGTTTCCGCAACTCCTGACCGACGCGTGCTACAGAAATCATGGCCCACTCGGCTTTCATATTTACGTCGTCGCCGCGTTCTTTTTGATCATCAGTTACCTGACGATCTTTCGCTTCACAAAGCCCAGTCAACCCATTACTGACCCCGCCCGCAAGAAATCGCGAAACAGGGTCTACATCGCCTGCGGCATCGTTATGGTTATCTGTATCGTCCTGGTTGTGATCATAAAGTTAAGAGACTTCACCAGCTCGATATTCTGGCCGGAAAGCGTTGCGATATTCGCGTTCGCCGTGGCCTGGTTAACGAAGGGCCATGCGATTCTGAAGGACCGAGCGTAGGAAACTTTCACGCAAAGGCACAAAGAAAGCAAAGAAGAGAGTTATCACTTTGCTTTCTTTGCGCCTTTGCGTGAAATTCACTCGCTGCCACGATGCATTCCGAGTACGCGATCGAAGAAAGCTGCGACCGCCGAGTCGACCTTCACGAGGTTTGTGTGGCGCATGAAGTGGTGCGTGTCGTCAGGTATGACTAACTCTTCGTACGCCACTCCAGCCTTCTCCAAACGTCGCACCAGATCCGTCGTCTGGCTGAAACGCACGTTGCGATCGTCGTCTCCGTGAATTAACAGCACCGGTGATTTCCACGTTTCGATCGAGGATACCGGTGACGACTGCCACGCCACGTCGAGCGCTCGCTGTACGTCCGGCGGCTTCTCGTAACGATTCTCCAGCAACGCCGCCGCACGTTCCGCGGTCCAGTTGTGTACGCCGTGTATGTCAACTCCGGCAGCGAATAGCTGCGAGTCGCGAGCCAACGCGAGCGCAGTCAGAAATCCTCCATACGAGCCGCCGTAGATCCCGATGCGCTTCGCATCGACCTGGGCCAGTTGCTGCAAATACTCCGCACCGGCTTTGACGTCCTGGTACTCCGCCGCACCCTGCGCACCCGCATTCGGCGGGCGATGAAAATCGTGGCCATAGCCGATCCCCAAACGATAATTGACTGACAACACTACGTAACCACGACTCGCCAGGTACTGGTTCAGCGCGTATGCGTTTGTGTAGTAGTCGGAATAGTGCCAGCCAAGAAGCATCTGTCGCGGTGGTCCGCCGTGAACGTAGACGATCGCGGGCTTCTTTGCCGCGCCGCCCGCTGTTTCGAACAACTGTCCATGAATCTCAACACCATCCGGTGCCTTGTAGACCACTTTCTTCGGCACGACCAGTTGCGCCGTTGGGAAATCACGCGGGATGCGATCTTCGGCGAGCGTTGTTGATTTGCCGCCGGCGGCCGGCATCACTGTTGGCAGTGGTGGACGTTGCGCGGTTGCGCTGATGTACGCGATGTATTTGCCGTCGCCGGTGACGAATGGCGTCCACTCGAGACCTTTGCCGGACGTCATCACAACAGGCTCCGCGCGATCCACCGGAACTTTCACGATGTGACGGCGGTCGATGTCGTCGGCGTCAGTGCCTGCGTTTCCGGCGAAGAGCACGTAACGACGATCGTTGCTGATCGAGATGTACTCCGCCATGTAGTTGCCGGACGTGAGCAACAACGGTTCACCGCCGCTTTCCGGGATCGAGTAAAGATGCGGCTGGCCATCGAGATAAGAGAGAAAGACGATGCGACCCGCCGCGGCCCAGTGCAGGTTTGTTTCGCCGTGGGTGGTCGGCAGTGAGCCGCGGAGCGTGAATGGACTTTTCCAGAGTTGCTGTCCTTCACCGGTCGTGGCGTCGGCGGTCCAGATGGACCACGATTGCGGGCGTTGTTCGAGAATCAGTTCGGGAGCGCCGCCGTTTCCGGGTCGTCGCACGAATGCGACCCGCTTACCGTCAGGTGACCAGCGCGGGCTCAAGTCGCGCGAAGTCGATGGAGCGAGATAAACGATCGGCGTCGAGTCATTTGTGTAGACGCCGATGAAGGAATGGTCGCCGCGGTTAGAGACAAAGGCCAGCTTCGTGCCGTCGGGCGACCACTCGGGCGCGCTGCACTCGCCCCGCGCGTAGAAGAAACGCTTGGCTGGTGTTGAGCCGTCGAGCGGTACTGACCAGATGCTGCGATCCTTTACGAACACCGCCTTGTCGCTCTTTGGCGAGATCAGCGGGTCGTCACCTTCGCCCAGAAGTTTCGGCTCACCGCCGGCAAAAGGAACACTCCAAATCTGCACCTTCATCTGCGTCGCCGACATTGCAGGATTGACAGCCACCGCACTGTCGAAGTTTGAGCCGTGGTCTCCGCCACGAACGTAGATGACATATTTCCCATCCGCCGAAATGGACAGGCTCGTCAACTCCTGCCCATCATCCGTCTCATAGTTCGTCAACCGTCGCGCCTTGAACTCCGGTCCTTCCGCGACCCAAACATTCCTTGCCCCGCGCTCATTGAAAGCCCACGCGATCCGCGCACCCGTCGCCGACGCCGTCAACTCATTTGGAAACGGATAACTCTTGATCTGTTCGAGAGTGAACGAGCGCTGTGCGTATGCCGTCGGAAACAGCATCACAACCATCGCCACTAGCAAAACAACTCGACGCATATTCCGGCGCTTGAGGGGCACTTGCATGACTATCCTCCTGCATTCGGCGGGATCGACTTTATTTCCGCGCAGGATGCCACAAAAAGGCACCAAAAGCACAGATGCCTGCGTAATAGCAGAATCCTGCCGATCAAAAACGGCAGAGGTCTCCGTTGTTTGATCCCGTGAACTTGCATATGCTGCGCGACGAGGTCGGTTTCTACTCATCCCCGGAGAAAATCGAATGACAATCGCGTTCACGCTCTTTGGATACTCTGTGTGTTTCAGTATCGCGAAGGTTATTAGAATCCCCTCCCACAGGTTCTGAGGACTTACGTTAAATATCAGGCGCCTCCTTGGATGAACAAGTCAGGAAGAGGGGCTTGCCCCCGCTGTTGAATTCCCTGATCGGCGGGGGCAAGCCCCTCTTCCTGACTTGTTCGCACACCAGGCAGGTGCCTATCCAGAGTGGCTAAACCTGTTGCACTTGGCGAATTTCACGTATGATGCCTGCCACCCTTTAATCACCGGGAGCAATAAAATGAGTGACCGCAAATATCGTCACCGCGGCTACATGGATAGCGATCGCGAACCACAGCGATCGGGGACGCCGCAATCGAAGTCGCCGCAGTCAAAGCCGGTCGATCGCGAAGGCCCGCGCTCGCCCAGAATGATGGCGTTTGGCGAAACGATCAAATGCGCCAACTGCGGCGCGAAGGCGCCGACGAACATCACCCTCGTAAGCTCCTGTCCCAACTGCAAAGCCGACCTGCACAGTTGTCGTCAATGCACGTATTTCGATCCGGGCGCCCGCTTCCAGTGCAGCAAACCAGTCACCGTACGCATAGTAAACAAGCAAGCGGCCAACACGTGCGAGTTGTTCGTCCCACGAACTGTCGTCGAGCGTCAAACCTCTTCCGGCGCGCCGACAGACGCCCGAGCGGCGTTCGATAAGTTGTTCAAGAAATGAATCTGCCTAAAACCTCATAAAGTACAGAGAGTAGTGACAAACCGGTTCGGCAACGGTAGGCTATGCAGCATTCGTGAGCAGGTCGGGCTAACGAAACCGCCGAGAACTCTCATATAAGTCGTAAACGACCTGTTTGTCCCTGGCAGACGTTCGTACACTGCCATCAATGAGCTTTACAGCTTTACTTGGCCGCAAAGGAGAATCCTCATGATGCATCTGACTGTCGCCTACCAGGAATCAACCGGTTACAAATACGTCGAAACGTCAGACGAGTTGAAGGAAGCCGCCGCCGCGTTGCCATGCTTTAAAGCCCTGCACTGGCCGGACTATGCCACCGAGATCGTGGAAGACACAATCAACGGCAAGCCCGTAGTAATACAACTGTGGAAAGGTTGGTGCCAGCAGTTCCTGAGCTCACCAAACTTTCCCGGCGGCGTCGGCGCGGAAGTCGGGATCTATGAAAGAGTAACCGGCAAGGGTTTTCCGGCCGAAAGACCTGACTGGTGCCCGCAAGCCTTGTGGCTATTCCTGCAACAGAAAAGCAAACTCGCCAATGGCGACTTCTGGTGGCCGGTTGCCGAGCAGAACGAAGTAGAGTGGGAGCTCCTCAATCCGGTCAATAACAAGGTAGCTTTTACCGCCGGCCCGCAGAAAACTTACTGGCGAAACAAGTGGATGGATAACGAGAGCTACGCACAGTTTGAAAAGGACCAGGGGAAAAAGTGGAAGTGGCTGCCGTCGTGGTTTCCATGGAACACTCAAACGCCGAAGCTCGCGGTCAATTACGTGCTTTCGTACAAGATCAACGGTAAAAGCTACGAGCGCTGGTGACTCCCACTGTTTAAGCCGCAGATTAATAGGTCCTATAGGACATATAGGACCTATTAACATCTCAGACTCTGATGTCGTATCTCCTAATCCCCAACGAGGTTTTCGCGAATGACGCGACGATCTGGGTCGCGGCCATTAACGAGAACCTGAATCCGGCCGCGACTGTGCTGGAGTATGGATCAAACCAGGTAGCTTTGAGCTCCGGTTGGTCCAACTTCACGACCGCTGATGGAAACTTCACCATCAACTACCAGCGCGTCGCATTGCACAACCTGACGCAGCAAACGCGTTACTTTCCCACGTTGCGCGTTGGCGGCGAGTGGAAAGCCGACGCGAGCATCGACACGATACCGTGGCGGTTGCCTGGTCCAGCCGATCCGCCTTTCATCGTCATGCTTGGCTCTTGTTTCTTCGCGCGCGAAGATCCGAATGGCAACGTCGGTCGAACTTACATGAACCTGCCCTCCGCCGCCCGGCCGCACATCAAGTTGCTCTGCGGCGATCAGGTTTATCTCGATAACCCGCCGCAGGACTTTCTCAATCCGTTCCGCAGTCGAAACTGGCTCGAGCACCGCTCGTTCAAAACTTACCTTGACGCCTGGAGCCAACAGACTGCCGAAGGCGGCGGCTTCGGACAACTGCTGAAAAACGGCGCCAACTTCTTCAGCTCCGACGATCACGAGTTCTGGAACAACGCTCCCGACATCGGCTTGAACGTGCCGTTTTTTACTCTTAAACAAAAGGGACGCGACGAGTGGTGGGCGATCGCTTCTACGCTCTATAAGATCTTCCAAACCGTCCCCGGGGCGCCGGTCAGGTTCAATGTCGATCCACTTTCATTTTGCATCTGCGAGACGCGCTTCAACCGCGGCTCAGGCGGCGGTGATTTCATGCCGGAGGCTAACCTTCAGGAGATCGGAAATTGGACTCGCAGTCTGAATGGACCAGGAATCCTGGTGTTGGGCCAACCGCTCTTCGCCGAGACCGGCGATATCAAAGACTACGGGCTGCCCGATTTCACCAGACAGTACGAAGAGTTGAAAGGATACCTGCGTGAATCACAACACTCGATCGTGATCCTCACCGGAGACGTCCACTGCGGACGCATCGCCGTCACCGGATTGCGTCCTGAGCTCGGAACAAAACTCTACGAAGTGATCTCGTCGCCGATGCAACTGGTGCCTGGCGCGAAAGGAAAGTATGCTCCGGCGCCGAACGTGTTTGGCCAGATTTCATCCGAGTTTGATTTCTCTCAGGGCCGCGATCATTTTCTGACGCTCGAGTTCAATGCGCCGAGCTCGCAACGCGTTTCGATGTTTCCGCGCTTCTGGCCCATTGCGAAAGGCGGCATGCCGATCCAGTCACAAAACATCCTGCGCACGGCCGTAGAACTCATCTAAGGAGTAAAACAACGTGATCTCTATTCGCCAATCAACCGCCACAACAGCAAACGAGAAACTAGTCGAAGTCAAAGCCGAGCCCAACGAGACCAACAGCGCCTGGCTGAAGCGAGTGAAAGCCACCGACGGCGTGTTGCTGTTGGGCGGAGCCGCCGTCTCACATTTCCGCATTCGTGTAGCACAGTCGCACGCGCGCCATGACATGACGCCAAGCAGGTGGTCGCTCACCGGAATTCTGTTTGACGATACTAACTTTCTTTCTGTGCCGCTCGACCTCTCCGGTGACGCGTCAGACATCGCAACTGCCAACGGCGTGCAGGTCTGTAACATAAGCGACTACGACGATCCCGAGCGTTTCCCCAATATCGCGGTGATTCGCTTTACCCGTGACACCGAGAAGATACTCATCAACTCCAAACTGATCGCCGGCGATCGCGAAGCGAGGCGTCCAGCGCAGCGCAACATCATTGATCTACCAACGTTGATGCTGCCGTGGCTCAGTTATGTCTGGGTCTGCGGTAGGGCCAGTAATCCTCTGACCGATGGGCTCGGACTTCCGAGTGCCTCCTTCGTCGAAACCGTTTACGGCATCGCCGGGATTGAGCTCACTCCCGGACTCAGCTCCGCAACCAGTTGTCCGGAGGCCATCTGGCAAGCCGCCAAGTACTGGCACGCTTTTTACAAAGAAGCCGCGAAGACAGATAGTACACGTAACGCTAAGCAGCAGGTTCCGACTGGCCAGTATACAGTGCGTCAAAAAGCAGCCGCGGCTGATTGGCCCAAAGACATCTAACTGCGATCGTGACACTCCATGGGACAAGCCAGTTTCGACTTTGTCGATCGAGGAGGAAAAAATGGAAACAACAGCAAACGCCACTAACATACCGAGCCTGGTCGGACAGTTCGATCCACAAGTCGGCCTGCAAAGAGTTGTCCCCGATTATGCGCTCGTCTTCTTCGATCACCTGCACAGCGAATACATGGCATTGAAGTCGCGGATCAAAGACGAACAGATGATTAAGCTCCTGGATTCGCTTCAGGAGAAGCGAGTGAAAAATGAACTCACATGGAGCGACATTTACACTTTTGATCTGGCATTGATCGAGTGGAGTCCGCTCGAGAACCTGGTGCGAAAAGCTTACGACGCACGGTCGAAGTACCGCAGCATCGCGGGACAAAAAGAGTACGACGAATATCTTGCTTCGAAGCCGCCCGATCTGACGGCGATTCTCGTCAAGCCAGATGCCCTGAATGGTGATGAGCCTGATACTTCAACTTCACCGCCTGAGACACACGATCCAGACCTTCCCGCTTCAGCGGAGATCGTTCAGCGCGTCTTGAGAGCAGATATCCGATATTTGTTGAATAAGTTCTACCTGTACTATGCGATGTTACCCATGCGCGAAGGCATGCGTGAGCAGCTCACCAGGAGAGCAGTAAGAATGACTCTCATAATTCTGGGAATCATCATCCTGCTGGCTCTCATCAGTCTTGGTGGACTAAAAATTTTTTCCTCGGATAAGTTCAAACAAATTTTTGATGTGACTGGAGTTTTTGGACTTACTGTGGGGACAGTCGCATGCGCCGGGATTATTGGGGGATGCGTGAGTATGTTGCAGCGCATTCAGAGCGCGCCGACAGAAGGCGATGCGCTCTTTAATCTCGCCGCGCTTACGAATGGTTGGATTGGGCTTTCTCTCTCACCACTGTACGGAGCGATCTTTGCTTCGTTGCTCTTTATTCTGTTTGCCGGAGGCATTCTGAAGGGATCTGTTTTTCCAACAATCGAGACGGCTGGCGCCAAAGTTGAGCAAACAGCGCCGGGTACTGCTACGCCGGCCGCAACGCCGCCGCCGCAGGGCGTTCTTAAAGCCGAAGACTTTCTTAAACAGACCGGACCGAAAGACGGCGTCTCTTTCGCATTACTCATGATCTGGTCGTTCATTGCCGGATTCGCGGAACGCCTCGTGCCCGACACACTGAATCGACTCGTGGCGAAGACTGAAGCGATCCAAGGCACGTAAAAGGAGCCGCAGATGAACGCG
>Ga0207670_10000542_pt1 | contig 20851 bp, 21 predicted proteins | sample KBSS23HmetaG_FD_184339 | JGI IMG/M metagenome (GOLD analysis project Ga0207670, IMG submission 184339) | Switchgrass rhizosphere microbial communities from Kellogg Biological Station, Michigan, USA - KBS S2-3H metaG (SPAdes) (version 2) | ecosystem: Host-associated > Plants > Roots >... | reverse complement strand
GCCGATCCGCTTCGCCCTGGGCACGACGCCGTGGCGTGGGTGAGGAAGGGGAACCTTCACTACACGATGCGCTTCCTGGGCGAGGTGGACGAAGCCGGCGCCACCCGCGCGGCGGAAGCCATGCGCGAGGCCGCGGCGAGCCGCGCCCGGTTCGGCGCCGCGCTCGGCGGCTTCGGCGCGTTCCCGAGCGCCAAGCGCGCCCGCGTGCTGTGGATCGGCATGATGCAGGGCGCCGAGCCGATGCGGCTGCTGGCGAACGCGCTCGACGCGTCGCTCACGCGGCGCGGCTTCGAGCCCGCCGAGGAGGGTTTCGAGCCCCACCTCACGTTGGGCCGCGTGCGCGCGCCCGGCGACTGGACCGCGCGGCTGCTGGATGCGCCCACCGTGGAGGCGCGCTTCCAGGTGGATCGCATGAAGCTCGTTCAGAGCGTGCTCGCGCCGGGCGGCTCGCGCTACGAGACGATGGAGGAGGCAGTACTCGCCTAGGGGGTCACCAGGCGGGCTGGGGCCCATCCCAAGCTCTTCTACCATTGAGTTAGAGGCGCCTGACCCGCTCGACTGTCAAGAAAGCTGGCACTTCCCAGCTACTGCCCAAATGTGTAGTATGGGCCATCCCTGAGAGGGGAGCGCGGCCGGAACGCTGTATGCAAGCGGCCGCGCACCCCGATCCCCGCACTCGAGACGAAGCCCCTGCGAAGGAGACGCAGTCATGAACTTCACGCCGCCGCCCAATGCCAAGGAACGGTCGAAGGCGCTCGACCTCGCCCTGCAGCAGATCGAGAAGCAGTTCGGCAAGGGCGCCATCATGAAGCTCGGCGAGGGTAACGCCGTCCCCGAGATCGAGGTCACCTCCACGGGCTCGATCGGCCTCGACCTGGCGCTCGGCGTGGGCGGCGTGCCGCGCGGGCGCGTCATCGAGATCTACGGCCCCGAGTCGAGCGGCAAGACGACGCTGGCGCTCACGATCATCGCCAACGCGCAGAAAAACGGCGGCAACGCCGTGTTCATCGATGCCGAGCACGCGCTCGACTCGAGCTACGCCGGCAAGCTCGGCGTGGACATCGCCAACCTGCACGTGGCGCAGCCCGATACCGGTGAAGAGGCGCTGGAGATCGCGGACACGCTCGTGCGCTCCGGTGCCGTCGACATCGTGGTCATCGACTCGGTGGCGGCCCTCGTGCCGCGCGCCGAGATCGAGGGCGAGATGGGCGACTCGCACGTGGGCCTCCAGGCGCGCCTCATGTCGCAGGCGCTGCGCAAGCTCACCGGCTCGATCAACAAGAGCCGCACGTGCGTGATCTTCATCAACCAGATCCGCATGCAGATAGGCGTAATGTTCGGATCGCCCGAAACCACGGCCGGTGGCCGCGCGCTCAAGTTCTATGCGTCGGTGCGGCTCGACATCCGCCGCATCCAGACGCTCAAGGAAGGCGAGACCGCGGTCGGCAACCGCACCAAGGTGAAGGTGGTCAAGAACAAGGTCGCCGCGCCGTTCCGCGAGGCCGAGTTCGACATCCTCTACAACGAGGGCATCTCGCGTGAGGGCGAGCTGATCGATTTCGCCGTCGACAAGGGCGTGATCAGCAAGGCCGGCACGTGGTTCAGCTTCGGCGACGAGCGCCTGGGCCAGGGCCGCGAGAACACGCGCATGTTCTTGAAGGAACACGCCGACATCCGCGCCAAGATCGAGGCCAAGGTGCTGCCGATGCTCGGCCTCAAGGCGCCGGCGAGCCAGGCCTCCACGAACGGCGCGCAGCCCGAGGTGGCGAAAGCGCCCGGCGCGCCGGGCGCGCCCGGTGTGCTGCCCGCAAAGGCCGTCGCGGTGCCGAGCGCCGCGGAGCGGAGGAAGTAGGGAGCGACCGGGACGAGCGGGGCGGCCGCGACGCCGCCCCGTTCGCGACCGTCCCGCGTCGACGTGCGGAGGACGACTCCGATGGCCAAGCAGGCGTCAGCCAGCTGCCGCGAGGCGGCGCTCGAGGTGCTCGAGCGCACCCTGCGCACGCGCCATGACCTCGAGCGGCGGCTGAAGGCCAAGGGCTTCGAGGCCGTCGAGATCGCGGCGACGCTCGATCGCCTCGCCGACGTCGGGCTCGTGGACGACGTGGAGTACGCACGCGCGTGGCTCGCGGGGCGCTGGGGCCGGAGACCCTCCGGCTGGCGCAGGCTCGAGCAGGAGCTGCGCACGAAGGGCGTCTCGCAGGCCGATGCCGAGAAGGCGCGCGAGCTGCTGGCGGAACGCGGCGGCGCGCCCGATGAGGTCGCGAGCGCGGCGAAGCTCGTGGCGCAGGCCAGCAGGCGCTACGCGCGGCTCGAGCCTCAGGCCAGGCGGCAGCGGTTGTACGCGTTGCTCGCCCGGCGCGGCTACGACAGCGATGTCATCCGCCGCGCGTTGGAGTTGAAGGAGCCCCTGGAGAGCGGCGCCGAGGGTTGAGCGGGCCTACTTCCGGCGCCCCTTCACCCATTCGAGCACCGCGCCGAGCGCCTGCTCGCACGCTGTACGCCCGCACGGCGGGCCGGCGTTGCTGACGATCACCGCGGCGCGGTCGTGTGCAGGCTGGATGAGCATGCGAGCGAAGAACGTGCCCGCGGTACCGTCGTGGAACAGGATCGTGCCCGAGGAGTCGTCGGGCGACACCTGCCAGCCCATGGCGTAGCCCTCGGTCGCACTACCCGGGGCCTCGTGCAGCTTTCGCCAAGTGTCGCGCGCAAGTACGGGTTTGGTCGCGCGCCCGCGCTCGCCGTCCAGGTGGAACGCGACGTAGCGCGCGAGGTCGGCGATCGACGCGTGCACGTCGCCGCCGGGGCCCAGCACGGCACCGAGCCGGTACTGCGCATCGAGCGGCTCCGGCAGCGCCGCCGTGCTGTCGGAACAGCGATGGCCCCGGGCGCGGTCCGCATGATGCTTGTCCGCGGGCCAGCCGGTCGCGGCCGTGTTCATGCCCAGGGGGACGAACACCTGCTCGCCGAGCCACTCGTCCCAGGGATGCCCGGTGACGTTCTCCACCATCGCCGCCGCCAGCGTGTAGCCCGCGTTCGAGTAGTCGTACGTTCCGGCGGCATCGTGCGGCGGCGGCTCGTGCACGACGCGGCGGACGAACGCGTACCTCGCGCTCACCGGGTTGCGCGCCACGGCGTTCAGCGCGAGCAGCGTGTCGTCCTCGACGCTCAGGTAGGGCGGGATGTCGCCGCGATGCGTGAGCAATTGCTCGAGCCGCACGTTGCGATAGACCGGCAGCATCTCGGGCATCAACTCGGGGAACGCGTCCGCCAGCGTGGTGTTCCACGCGAGCCGGCGCTTTTCCACCAGCCGGGCGATCGCGAGCGCGGTCATCGACTGGGTGCACGAGCCGATGTGGAGCGCGTCGTCCACGGTGAGCGTCCGGCCACCGCCCGCGACCGTGACGCCCGCGACGCCGATCGCCACCACGCGCCCGCCCTCGACCACGGCCGCGGCAAGGCCGGGGACGCCGCGCGCGAGCCGGATCGAGTCGAGCACCGCGTCCAGCCGGAGCACGTTGTCGGCGGGCGACGGGGCCGAGGGCACGGGCGGCGTGGCGGGCCGCGCGCCGACGAGTGACAGCAAGAGCGCCAGCGCGAACGCGAGCCGGAAGAGCATGGCATCACGCTGCCACAGCGTGCGTCGTGCGCCAACCGTCCGGACGGACCGCGCCGGCTGACGGGGCGCGGGCCTTTCCGCTATGTTCCCGCAGTCTGTGCGCACCACCCGACCCGCCTCGGCGGCCGCGATGGCCCGAGGCCCGAGCCGTCCCGGAGTCCGGATGTCCCCGACCAGTTCGCTGAAAACCGGCGCCGAGCTACGCCGCGCGTTCCTCGACTTCTTCGTCCGGCACGGGCATGCCGAAGTGCCGTCGTCGCCGCTGGTCCCGCACGGCGATCCGACGCTCATGTTCACCACGGCCGGCATGGTGCAGTTCAAGCCCTACTTCTCGGCCACGGGCGACGTGCCGTACACGCGCGCGACGTCGGTGCAGAAGTGCCTGCGCCTCACCGACCTGGACAACGTCGGGCTCACGCCGCGGCACGACACGTTCTTCGAGATGCTGGGGAACTTCTCGTTCGGTCCGCGGGCGAAGGGCGCCTACTTCAAGGAGGAGGCAACCGCCTACGCGTGGCACTTCGTCACCAAGGTGCTGGGGCTGCCGCGCGAACGGCTCCACGTCTCGATCTTCGAGGGCGAGGGCAAGCTCCCGCGCGACGACGAGGCGGCGGGGCTGTGGAAGAAGCTGGGTGTGTCCGCCGACCACATCGTGGCGCTGGGGCGGAAGGACAACTTCTGGGGCCCGGCGGGCGGCGCGGGCGCGTGCGGGCCGTGCAGCGAGATCTACTTCGACCTGGGCGAGCGCCGGCCGGACTACCTCCCTAAGGACGCGTTCTGGGGCGAGTCGCCGGGCGACGCGGGCGACCGCTACATGGAGTTCTGGAACCTCGTCTTCCCGCAGTTCGACGCGCAGGCGGACGGCACGCTGAAACCCCTTCCGAACCCGGGCATCGACACCGGCATGGGGATCGAGCGGCTGGCGTTGATCCTCCAGGAACGCAGCACGATCTTCGAGACCGACCTGTTCGCGCCCCTCGTCGACTCGGTCCTGGTCAGGACGAAAGTCACGCCCGCCAACCGCCAGGTCGCCACGCGCGACGCGCGCATCATCGCCGACCACGTGCGCGCGCTGTCGTTCGCGATCGCCGAGGGGGCACTGCCGGGGAACGAGGGCGCGGGCTACGTCCTGCGCCGGCTGCTGCGGCGCGCGGTCACGCGCGGCCGCTCGAAGCAGGGGCTGGCACTTCACGGCACGTTCCTCGCCGAGGTCGCCACGCGCGCGATCGAGCAGTTCGGCGGGCACTACCGCGAGCTCACGCAACATCGCGACCGCATCCTGCGGCTGCTCGAGCAGGAGGAAGCGGGCTTCGGCCAAACCTACGAGCAGGGCATGGAGCGGCTCGAGCGACTGCTGGCGCAGGGGGCGAAGACGATCCCGGGCGCGGAGGCGTTCGCGCTCCACGACACGTTCGGCTTCCCGATCGAGCTCACGCAGGAGATCGCGGCCGCGCGCGACGTGAGCGTGGACATCAAGGGCTTCGAGGAAGAGATGTCGCAGCAGCGCGCCCGGGCCCGCGCGGCCAGTCGCTTCGAAAAGACCGGCGGCGGCGAGAAGCGGGCGTGGACGACGCTCAACGAGGGCGCGGACTCTGTGTTCACGGGCTACGACGGGACCATGTCCGAGAGCGCGCGCATCATGGCGTGGCGCGAGGCCGGCGAGGACGTGGAGCTGGTGCTCGACCGCACGCCCGCCTATGCGGAGTCGGGCGGCCAGGTCGCCGACCAGGGATTGATCACCGCCGGCGGCACGCGCGCGGGGCTCGTTCACGTCTACCGCGAGGGCGATCACATCGTCCACCGCGTGAGCATGGCCGCGGGCTCGCGCGACGACCTGTTGAAGTACGGCGCGCAGGGGAACTGCACCGTGCGCGTGGACCCGGTCGCGCGCGCGTCGACGCAGCGCCACCACACCGCCACCCACCTGCTGCACGCCGCGCTGCGCACCGTGCTGGGCGGGCACGTCCACCAGGCCGGCTCGCTCGTGGCGCCCGACCGGCTGCGCTTCGACTACTCGCACTTCGAGGCGCCGTCGGCGCTCCAGAGCGCGCTCATCGAGCAGCGGGTCAACGACTGGGTGCTGGCGAACGTCGACGTGGGCTGGCAGGAGATGCCGCTCGCGGAGGCGAAAGAACTCGGGGCGATGGCGTTGTTCGGCGAGAAATACGGCGAGCGCGTGCGGGTGGTGACCGTGGACGGCGTGCCGGAGGCGGACATCGAGCCGTCGCGCGAGCTCTGTGGCGGCACGCACGTGCGGCGGACGGGCGACATCGGGCTCTTCGTGATCACCGAGGAGACGGCCGTGGCCTCGGGCGTGCGGCGCGTCGAGGCGCTGTGCGGCCCCGCGGCGCGCACCTGGTTCATGGGCCAGCGCGGCCTGCTCGACCAGGTGGTCGCCGTGCTTCAGGCCCCCGCCGACAAGGCCGTGGAGGTCGTGCAAAAATGGCGCGACGAGCTGGGCGCCCTGCGCAAGGCATCGGCGCAGGCGAGCCGGCAGGGGCTCGAAGCGGAGTTCTCGCAGCTGGCCGCGGGCGCGACGAAGGCGCCGGGCGGTCGCTGGGTGGTGGCGAAGCTCCGCTCCGCGGGCGACACGAACACGGTGCGCGACGCCGCCGACAAGCTGCGCGGCGCGCTCGGCCGCGGCGCGGCGGTGCTGGCGCTCGAGGCCGACGGCAAGCTCACGTTCCTCGCCGCCGTCACGGACGACCTCGTCGCGGAGAAGAAGCTCCGCGCCGACGAGCTGGTGAGAAACGTCGCCAAGGTCACGGGCGGCTCGGGCGGCGGCAAGCCGCACCTGGCGCTCGCGGGCGGCCGCGACCTGGACAAGCTGGAGGCCGCGCTCGCCGAGGCGAAGCGCCTTCTTTCGGAGGCGCTGGCGTGACCGTCGGCCAGATCATTGCCATGGTCGTCATGGGGCTGTTCATCATCGTCGCGTTCCTCGGGTACATGCGGAGCAAGCATTGAAGGCCCTCGTCCTCGCCGGCGGGCGCGGCACGCGCCTGCGGCCGATCACGCACACGCGCGCCAAGCAGCTCGTGCCGGTGGCGAACAAGCCGGTGCTCTACTACGGCCTCGAGGCCATCGCCGCCGCCGGCATCCGCGACGTGGGCATCATCGTCAGCGACCCGCGCGAGCTGCTGCAGCCGGATCACCGCACCGGCGAGCTCGTGACCACGCTCGTCAACTCGCAGGCGGAGATCCGGGCCGCGGTCGGCGACGGCTCCGAGTTCGGGTTGAAGGTGACGTACATCGAACAGGAGGCGCCGCTCGGCCTGGCGCATGCGGTCAAGATCTCGGAAGCGTTCATGGCCGGCGACTCGTTCGTCATGTACCTGGGCGACAACCTGATCAAGGACGGCATCGTGCCGTTCGTGCGCGAGTTCGAGAAGGAGAAGCCCGAAGCCCAGATCCTGCTCGCCAAGGTGGCGCGCCCGTGGGAGTTCGGCGTCGCCGAGCTGAACGGCGAGCGCGTGGTTCGGCTGGAGGAGAAGCCGAAGCAGCCGCGGAGCGACCTGGCGTTGGTGGGCGTCTACCTGTTCACGAAGACGATCTTCGACGCGGTGCGCGCGATCCAGCCCTCGCCCCGCGGCGAGTTGGAGATCACCGACGCGATCCAGCACCTGATCAGCACGGGCCGGAACGTGCGCTCGCACGTCATCCACGGCTGGTGGAAGGACACCGGTCGCGTGGAGGACCTGCTCGAAGCCAATCGCATCGTGCTCGCCGACCTCGTCAACCGGGTCGAGGGCACGGTCGATTCGGCGACGGTGATCGAGGGCTCGGTGCACATCGGGCCGGGCACGAAGGTGGAGCGCTCGCGACTGCGCGGCCCGCTCGTGATCGGTGCCAACGCGCATATCACCGACGCCTACATCGGGCCCTTCAGCGCCATCGCGGACGGCGTACGGATCGAGCGCTGCGAGATCGAGCACTCGATCGTCCTGGACGGCAGCCACCTGCACGCGATCTCCGGGCGCATCGAGTCGAGCCTGATCGGGCGCGACGTGGTGGTGACCGCGAGCGCATCGCGGCCGAGTGCCCACCGGCTGATGCTCGGCGACTCGAGCCGCGTGGAGCTGGCGTGAAGGTGCTGGTGACGGGCGCGAACGGCATGCTCGCGCAGGCCGTGGTGCCGGCGCTGGAGCGCGCACGACACGAGGTGCTCCCGTTCCCGCGGGCGGAGCTGGACGTGACCGACGCCGATCGCGTGCGCGCGACGGTGGCGAGTGCGCGCCCCGACTGGGTCTGCCACCTGGCGGCCTACACCGACGTCGACGGCTGCGAGTCGAAGCTCGATCACGCGCTCGCGGTGAACGGCGAGGGCGCGGGCCACGCGGCCGCAGCGGCGCGCGAGGCGGGGGCCGCGGTGCTGGCGATCTCCAGCGATTACGTGTTCGCGGGCGACGATCCGCGGCCGCGCACCGAGACCGACTCCGTAGGTCCGGTCTCCGCGTACGGCCGGAGCAAGCTCGCGGGCGAGGACGCCGTGCGCGCCGCGAACCCGCGCCACCTGATCGTGCGCACGGCGTGGCTCTACGGCCGCGGCGGCAGGAACTTCGTGGACACGATCCGCGAGCGCGCGCTCGCGGGCACGCCGCTCGCGGTCGTGGACGACCAGCACGGCTCGCCGACCTGGACGGTGGACCTGGCCGCGGCGCTGGTGGAGCTCATGGAGCGATCGGCGACGGGCACGATCCACGCGACGAACGCGGGCGAGTGCACGTGGCACGAGTTCGCGCGCGAGATCTGCGCCCAGGTGGGCACACGCGTCGAGGTCGCGCGGAAATCGAGCGCCGATCTCGGCCGGCCGGCCAGGCGGCCGGCGTGGTCGGTGCTCGACACGAGCCTCCTCCAGCGCACGCTCGGCCACGGGATGCCGCACTGGCGGGACGCGCTCGCACGCTACGTGGCGCAACCGGTCGGCGCGACCGGACAGGGGAGGTAGCGATGGCCGCACGGAAGCCAGCGAAGGAGAACGGGCCGCTCGAGCGCGCCGCGCGCGCGGCGCTGCGCGAGTCGGCGAGGACGCTCGCGGCGGTCGAGCAGAAGAACGCGCCGGCCGTCGCGGCCGCGGCCGAGCTGATCCTCGGCTGCTTCGAGAACGGCGGCACGGTGTTCTTCTGCGGGAACGGCGGCAGCGCCGCGGATGCGCAGCACCTGGCGGCCGAGTTCTCGGGGCGCTACCTGGTCGAGCGACCGGGGCTGCCGGCGGTGGCGCTCACCACCAACTCCTCGTCCGTGACCGCGATCGGCAACGACTACGGCTACGACCAGGTGTTCTCGCGCCAGCTCGAGGGCATCGGCGCGCCGGGCGACGTGCTGGTGGCGATCACCACGAGCGGCCGCTCGGAGAGCATCCGCCGCGCGGTGCGCGCGGCGCACAAGCTCAAGATGACGGTGATCGGCATGACCGGCGCCAAGGGGGCCGAGTTCGCGGCCCTGTGCGACGTGGCGCTGGTGACGCCGAGCGACGTGACGCCGAACATCCAGGAAGGGCACATCGCGATGGGCCACGCCTTCTGCCTCGTGGTGGAGCGGTCGATGTTCCCGGACGGCGCGCCGGGCCGCGGGCCGGTGCGCGTGCGGCGATCGCGGCGGGCCGACAAGCAGCCCGCATGAAGGCGCTTCTCCAGGCGCTCCGCCCGAAGCAGTGGACCAAGAACCTGCTCGTGTTCGCCGGCGTGGTGTTCTCGCAGCACGCCGGCGACTCCACGCTGCTGCTGCGCGCGGTCGGCGGCTTCGTGGCGTTCTCGCTGCTCGCGAGCGCCGTCTACGTCGTCAACGACCTGAAGGACGTCGACGTCGATCGGCTGCACCCGAAGAAGCGCCACCGGCCGATCGCCTCGGGCGCGCTGTCGCCCGCGGTGGCGTGGACGATCGTGCCGATCCTGCTCGTGGCCGTGGCGGCGCTGTGCTCGTGGCTCGGGTTCGGCTTCATGCTCGTGCTCGCCGCCTACCTCGCGAGCAACGTGGCCTACAGCTTCGGCCTGAAGCATCAGGTCATCCTCGACGTGTTCCTCATCGCTTCGGGCTTCGTGCTGCGCGCGGTCGCGGGCGTCGAGCTGCTGAAGCCGGTGGCGCCCGAGACGCAGCTCTCGGCGTGGCTCCTCGTGTGCACGTTCTTCGGTGCGCTGTTCCTCGCCGTGTCGAAGCGTCGGCGCGAGCTGATGAACGCGGGCACCCTGGCCGCGGACCAGCGCGCGGTGCTGGCGACGTACACGCCGGAGCTCCTGGACCGCATGCTCACGATCGCGGCGGCGTGCACGCTGATGTCGTATGCGCTCTACACCATCTGGCCCGCCACGGTGGCCAAGTTCGGCACCGAGGCGCTGATCGTCACCGTGCCGGTGGTGGCCTACGGCGTGTTCCGCTACCTGCACCTGGTGCGCGTCTCGGAGATGAGCGAAGACCCCTCGCTCGTGCTGCTCGCCGACCGGCCGATCCAGCTTACCGTGCTGGTGTATGTGGCGATGTCGCTCTGGATCCTCTACATCGCGCGATGAACCCGCCATCGCACTCCGGCGTCCGGCGACGCCGGACGCCGGTTCCAACCGTCACGGTCCACGCGCACGCCAAGCTGAACCTCTGCCTCGCCGTGGGGCCGAAGCGCGCGGACGGCTTCCACGACCTGGTCACGGTGTTCCAGTCGATCTCGCTCCACGACACGCTCTCGGTGAGCCGCGCGCCGCGCGGGTTCACGCTGCGCGTGCGGCACGAGCACGACGAGGCGCGCGGCCGCGCCTCGCACGCGGCGCGACGGACCGTGCCCGCCGGCCGCGACAACATCGTGCTGAAAGCGGCGCACCTGCTGGCGCGGGAGCTCGGGCTTCCGGGTGGCGCGCGCTTCACGCTCATCAAGCGCATCCCCGCCCAGGCCGGGATGGGCGGTGGGAGCGCCGATGCAGCCGCCGCGATCGCCGCGCTGCTGGCACTCCATGGCCGAACGATCTCAGGTGAACACCGTATGGCGTGCGCGTTGGAACTTGGATCGGATGTCCCGTTCGCGTTCCACGGTGGAACGGCGCTCGGGTTGGGTCGCGGTGAGCGACTGCGGCCGCTGCGACTTCGAGCCCCGTTCCGAGCGGTGGTCGCGGTCCCCGATTGGCGCATCTCCACCCGCGAGGCGTTCGCCGCTCACCAGCGAGTCAGAAATGGCTTGACACGTTGGGAGCACAACCTCAGATTTGCGCGGACCGTTGGGCGGCAGCAGGTTGAAGCGTTGTCGCTCATCCGTCGTGGCAATCGATTCGAAGCAGTTCTGGGGCGCCGTCGGCGCGATCTGGATTCGCTGTGCGCAAGGTTGCGGGCAGCGGGTCTACGGGAGCCGCACTTGACCGGGAGCGGCTCGGCCGTGTTCGCGATCGTTCCGCGCGGTGCGTCGGTCCGGGAGATCGTGGGTCGCTTCTTGGGGAACGAACCACTGTTCGCGGTGCGTTCCGTTGGTCGCAGCCTCCGCCTCCACGTGTTTGCGGCTGCAGCGAGGCCAGGGAAGGGTTCTCGAGCGGGCGCTCCACCCAAGACCGGTGCCCGAGGACGGCGCCGGACACGAGCCAGCTGAACCTCAGGGATGGCTCCGAGGTGAACATCTCATGGTTGAGATCACCGAGGTTCGTGTGTCACTGCGGAACGACGACAAGCTGAAGGCGTTCGTCAGCATCACGCTCAACGACTCGTTCGTGGTGCGAGGGCTCAAGATCATCCGGGGCAACAGCGGGTTGTTCGTGGCGATGCCGAGCCGCAAGCGGCCGGACGGGCAGCACCAGGACCTGGCGCACCCGATCAACGACGTCACCCGTAAGTACTTGACCGAGAAGGTGATGGCCGAGTACGAGCGGGAGTTGGCGCACCCCACGGCGCACCACCCGAACTCGAACAACGAGGAGCAGCACGCGTACTAGCCGCACTTTGCGGGGTCCTGCGCGGTGCAGGACCCCGATCCCCCGCGGTTGACGCGGCCTTCGCGCGCCCGGTAAGCTGCGCGCCGTTTTTCCCACAGCGGTTCTCTGGGCCAGCAGCTTTCACCCCGCCTGAGCACCCAAGCAGGCGGTCCGTGACGGAAACCCCGTTCGTTGGTGGGGCGTGGCCAAGCGGTAAGGCACGGGACTTTGGCTCCCGCATTCGGAGGTTCGAATCCTCCCGCCCCAGCCATCTTCGCCGGGGCGGAAAGGACCCGACCTCGGCTTTCGCTTGTCCTCGACCCCCGGCAGCCCATCGGAGGTCTGAGTGGATCCCTGTCGCATCTTCTCCGGCACCTCGAGCCACAAGCTCACCGCGGCGATCTGCAAACGCCTCAAGGTGCCGGTGGGCGACGCGGTCGTGTCGCGCTTCGAGGACGGTGAAGTCTCGGTGCGCTTCAACGAGAACATCCGTGGCAGCGACGTGTTCGTCGTCCAGTCCACGAACGCGCCCGCGGATCACCTGATGGAGCTGCTGGTCATGCTCGACGCGGCCAAGCGCGCCTCCGCGCGCCGCGTCACCGCGGTGCTGCCGTACTTCGGCTACGCGCGCCAGGACCGCAAGGACCAGCCGCGCGCGCCGATCACCGCCAAGCTGGTCGCGAACCTGATCACGGTCGCGGGCGCCGACCGCGCGCTGACGATGGATCTGCACAGCGCGCAGATCCAGGGCTTCTTCGACATCCCGCTCGATCACCTCTACGCGGCGCCGGTGCTGATCGACCACTTCGCCAAGCTCGAGATCCCGAACCTGGTCGTGGTCGCCCCCGACATCGGCAGCGTCAAGATGGCGCGGGCCTACGCCAAGCGGCTCGAGGCCGACCTGGCGCTGGTCGACAAGCGCCGGCCGCGCGCCGACGCGGTCGAGGTGATGAACATCATCGGTGACGTCGAGGGCAAGAACGCGGTGCTGTTCGACGACCTGGTCACGACCGCGCGCACGCTGTGCCACGCGGCCACCGCGATCCGCGCGCGCGGCGCGCGCGACATCTACGCCGGCGTCACGCACGGCGTGTTCTGCCCCGGGTCGTTCGAGCGCATCGCGGCCTCCCCGATCAAGGAGGTCGTGGTCACCGACACGCTCAATCACGAGCCGGGTTCGCTCCCGGCGCAGGTCCGCGAGCTCACCGTGGCCGGTCTCCTCGGCGAGGCCGTGCAGCGCATCCACGAGGAACGCTCGCTCAGTTCGCTGTTCGTTTGATTCCCACGAGGAGGCAGTCATGGCAGTCATCCAATTGAAGGGCTCGCGCCGCGAGCAGGTCGGCAAGGGCTGGGCGCGCAAGGCGCGAGCGGCCGGCCAGATCCCGGCCGTGATCTACGGACACGGCGAGAATCCGCAGCCGATCGCCGTGGAGTTCCGCGAGTTCGAGCTGGCGCTGCGCCACCACAAGGGCTCGAACGCGATCGTCAACTTGAACGTCGGCGGCGGCGAGGTCACGGCGCTCGTGCGCGACGTGCAGTACGACCCGCTGTCGCGCGCGATCATCCACCTCGACTTCCAGCACATCTCGCTCACCGAGCAGATCGAGGTCGAGGTGCCCGTGCACTTCGTCGGCACGCCGGTGGGCGTGAAGGACGGCGGCGGCATCCTCGAGCACCTGCTGCGCACGCTCAAGGTGAAGTGCCTCCCGACCGCGATCCCCACGGGCATCGACGTGGACGTGAGCGCGCTCAACATCGGCCAGAACCTGCACGTGAGCGACCTCCAGCCCGGCACGGGCTACGAGATCATCACCGACGCCGACGTCGCGGTGGCCGCGGTCGTGGCCCCGGCGGCCGAGGAGGTCGTGGCGGCGCCGGTCGAGGGCGAGGCGGTCGCGGGAGCCGAGCCCGAGGTGGTGGGAGCGAAGGGCAAGAAGGAAGGCGAGGAGGGCGCGCCCGCGGCCTCCGCGAAGGAAGGCGGCAAGGACGCCAAGGAAGCGAAGGAAGGCGGCAAGGACGCGAAGGAGTCCAAGAAGGAGAAGAAGTAACCGTCCGTGCACCTGGTCGTGGGCCTCGGCAATCCGGGCGAGCGCTACGCGCCCACGCGCCACAACGTGGCGTGGCGCGTGCTCGACACGCTGGCGGCGCGCCACGGCGCGCGCGAGGCGGGTCGCGACACGACCTGGCGCGCGCGCGAGACATCGATCGCGGGGCAGCCGGCCGTGCTGCTCCAGCCGCTCACGTACATGAACCTGAGCGGCGAAGCGCTCGAGGCCTGGCGCGAGCGACACGGGCGGGAGCAGGAGTTGCTGGTGGTGAGTGACGACGTCTACCTGCCGTTGGGGTTCGTGCGCGTTCGCGCGGCGGGCTCCTCCGGCGGGCATCGCGGCCTCGACAGCATCGAGGCAGCGGTGGGTGGCCGCGACTACGCGCGGCTGCGCGTCGGTGTGGGCGCTGCAGAGAGCGCCGCGGAGCTCAAGGAGCACGTGCTGGAGGAGTTCGCGCCGGAGGAGATGCCGGCGCTGGAGGAGGCGGTCCGCCTGGCGGCGGACGCGGTGGAGTGCTGGGCCGCCGAAGGCGTGCTCAGCGCCATGAACCGGTTCAATCGCAGGGTGGACGCATCGCGAGGTGCGATCCCACAGGAGGAAACCGAGACGTGAGCAAGTACGAGACGGTCTACATCCTCGAGCCGAGCTACGACGAGGTGAAGGCCCAGGAGGTCGCCGATCGCGTGTCCGGGTGGCTCAAGGACCTGGGCGCGGAGGTCGTCGAGGTGCAGAAGTGGGGCAAGCGGCGCCTCGCTTACGAGATCCGCAAGCGGCGCGACGGCGTCTACACGATGATCGTGTGGAACGGCGGCGCCGGCATGGTGAAGGAGATGGAGCGTCGGTTGCGCCTGGAAGAGGACATCATGCGCGCGCTCACCACGGTGCACGTGCCGCCCGAGATGTGGCAGGGCGTGCCGGAGGCCGAGGCGGCTGCCGCGGCCGAGGACGGCGACCGCGAGTAGGTCGGTCGAGCCCCCGTGGGAGACGTGGCATGAGCGAACTGCGGTTGCCGGAGATCAATCGGGTCGTCCTCTCCGGACGGCTGACGCGGGATCCGGACCGGCGGTACGCCTCGGACGGCACGGCGATCACGTCGCTGCCGCTGGCGTTCAACCGGCGCTATCGCACCCGCGAGGGCGCGACGGCGGAGCACACGGGGTATGTGACGGTGATGTGTTACCAGCGCCTCGCAGAGGTCTGTGGGCAGTACCTGCACACGGGCAGCGCGGTGGTGGTGGAGGGACGGTTGCAGATGCGGGAGTGGACGAGCTCGCGCGGCGAGAAGCACCAGACGCTGGAAGTGCGCGCGGAGTCGGTTCACTTCCTCGAGAAGGCGCCCGACGCGGCTCATTCCGATCCGCCCGGGGCCTCCGAGGATCCAGCCTGAGAAAAGGAGCGGTATCGAGATGCCGAAAGAGCGTGAGGGTAAGGGCGTCAAGAAGAAGTACTGCAAGCTGTGCCTGGAGAAGGTGGCGTTCGTCGATTACAAGGACGAGAAGCGCCTCGGCCGGTTCGTGACCGATCGCGGCAAGATCGTGCCGCGGCGGGTGTCGGGCTCGTGCTCGATGCACCAGAAGCAGCTCACGACCGCGATCAAGCGGGCGCGCGTGCTGGCGCTGCTCCCGTTCACCAGTGACTTCTATCGCTGAGGCGGCGCGGCGGGTCCATCCTGACGGAAGGGCTCCCCGCGCGGTCGCCGTGGTGCGCGCCATCCTGCTGCTGGGCGCGCTCGCGCTCTCGGCGCTGGTGACGCCGTGGCCGTGGGCGGCGCTGTGGCTGGCGCTGCCGATCGTGGTCGCGGTCTCCCTGCTGCTGGCGTGGCGCTTCGGCCCGCCGGCGATGGCGCTGCCCGTGCTGCTCGCGGCGGGCTCGGCGCTGCTGGTCGCGTTCCCGGTCGCGGGGTTTCACACCTGGCACCTGCTGTGGCTGCCGGTCGCGTCGTGGACGGGCGCGTGGATGGGCACGCGAGAAGAAGGCGGCGGCCCGCTGATCGGCGAGCGCGCGTGGATGCACGTGCCGATCCTCGCCGCAGCGTTCACGCTGCCGCTGCTGCCGGGGATGTCCGACGCGCTCACGCGGATCGAGGCGCGCGCGCGCGTGGAGGAGCAGCAGATGCTCGCGACGCTCCCCGGTCCCGCGAAGCCGGGCACGGTGCGCCAGCTGATGGAGGACTCGGCGAAGCTGCCGCCCGCCGACCGCGTGCGCATGCTGAACTTCTTCCTCCCGAACATCGTCTTCGGCTGGATGGTCGTGCTGATCGCCGCCGGCCGCTCGCTCGCCGCCCGGATCGCGGCGTGGCTCGGCTGGCCGCCGCTCTCCACGGCACCGCTCTCGAGTTGGCGATTGCCTGATGCGGCGCTGGCCCCGCTCATCGCCGGGCTCGCGATCGCGCTGTTCGCGACACCGCAATGGTGGCCGGGGGCCGCGCTCCTGCTCGCGCAATCGGCGCTGGGTTATAGTGTTCAAGGACTTGCGGTGGCGCATTCCGTGCTGCTCGCGCGCGGGGTGGCGCCCGCGTTCATCATGCTCCTGATGGTGTTCCTGTTCGTCTTCACCCTGCCGGTGTTCCTGCCGTCGGCCGCCCTGGTCGGGCTCTCCGACGTGTGGCTGGACTACCGGCGTCTCGAAGCCTCCCCACGTGAGGGGGCATAGGAGAGTTCCATGGAAGTCATCCTGCTGGACGATTTGAAGGGGGTGGGCCAGAAGGGCACCACGGTGAACGTGAAGCCCGGCTTCGCCCGCAACTACCTGCTGCCGCGCCGGCTCGCGATCCCCACCGGGAGCAAGGCGGCGAACCTCTACCAGGAGCTCGAGCGGCAGAAGGCCACGCACGCCGACAAGCTCATCGCCGTCGCGAAGGCCGAGGCGGCCAAGGTCGACGGGCTCCAGGTCAACATCGCCGCGCAGGCGAACGAAGAGGACACGCTGTTCGGCTCGATCACCAACGCCGACGTGGCCGACGCGCTCAAGGCCGCGGGACACGACGTCGAGCGCCGGCGCATCGAGGTGCCGGAGCACATCAAGCAGCTCGGGAGCTACGACGTGGCGATCAAGTACTACGGCGGCGTCACCGCCACCGTGAAGGTGTGGGTGGTGCGGGCATGAAGCGCGCGCGTCTCGTGCTGCTCGCGTGCGGCGTCGTGGCACTGGCCGCGGGCAGCGTGCTCGCGGCGCCGAAGCCGAAGAAGTCCGCGGCGCCGGCGGGCAAGACCGCGGCCAAGCCCGCGAACGACTCCGACGTGGTGCTGGTGAAGATCGGCAGCGAGACGATCACGCCGCGTGACCTCGCCGACCGGCTCCAGGAGCTGCCCGAGCAGTACCGCGCGCAGTACGCGACGCCCGACGGCAAGCAGAAGCTGCTCGACCGGCTGGTCGAGGAGAAGATCTGGATGCGCGACGCCGACGTGAACGGCGTCACCAAGCGCCCCGAGGTGATCCGCCAGATCGAGGCGGCGCGCCGCGACCTCCTGATCCGCACCTGGGTCAACGAGGTCATGGCGAAGAACGCGCCGCCGAGCGACTCGGAGGCGAAGGTCTACTACGACGCCCACAAGGAGGAGTGGAAGACCCCCGCCAACGTCACGCTGAAGCACATCCAGCTCAAGACGCAGGCCGACGCGAAGCGCGTGCTCGGGCTGGCGAAGGCCAAGGGCGCCGACTGGGACAAGCTCGCGAAGCAGTACTCGGCGGACACGCTCACGAAGACCAACGGCGGCTCGCTCGGCACCGCCACGCACGAGGGCGGCTTCATCGGGCTCGGCGTGCAGCCGGCGTTCGTGGACTCGGCCATGGCGCTGGGCGCCGGCAAGATCGGCGGCCCGTGGAAGACCGACAAGGGCTGGCACGTGGTGAAGGTGGAGAGCGTGCACGAGGAGTCGGTGCGCGAGTTCGACCAGGTGCGCAGCTTCATCGTCCGGCAGATGAGCCAGGAGCGCACGCAGACCTACTATCAGGAACAGGTCACGAGGCTCAAGACGAAATTCAACGTCTCGCCGGATTCGGGCGCGATCAAGAACTGGATGTCCGCGAAGAAGAGCGCGCGCGAGATGTTCCAGGACGCGCAGGCGGCGGGCGATGCCGAGACGCGGATCGTCGCCTACCGGAAGGTCGTGGAGGAGTACCCGGACGCGGACGTCTCGCCGCAGGCGTTGTTCATGGTCGGGTTCATCAACTCCGAAGAGAAGAAGGATTACGATACCGCGGAGAAGGTGTTCCGCGAGCTGCTGCAGAAGTACCCCAGGTCCGAGCTGGCCGCTTCGGCGCAATGGATGGTGGACCACATGCGCACCGACGAGGTGCCGGACTTCCTGCACGCCGACAGCACCGGTTCGGCGCCCAAGAAGACCGCAGCGAAAGGCGGCGGTAGTCACTGATGAAGTTGGTCGAGGTGGGGGTCCACGGGCTGGGCACCGAGCCGAAGACCCAGCAGCACGTGGTGGTGCTGCGTGAGTCCGAAGGCACGCGCGTGCTGCCCATCTTCGTCGGTCCGTGCGAGGCGCAGGCGATCGCCCGGCTGCTGAAGCGCGAGGCGTTCCCGCGCCCGCTCACGCACGACCTGCTGGCGCTCCTGGTCGAGGGGCTGCACGCCAAGGTCTCGCGCGTGGTGATCACCGAGCTGCGCGAGGGCACGTACTTCGCGAGCCTGTTCCTCACGCGCGGCCAGGAGGTGCTGTCGGTGGACGCGCGCCCGAGCGACTCGATCGCCGTCGCGCTGCGCACGGAAGCATCCCTGTATGTCAACGAGGAGCTGCTGCAGTCGCCGCCGGAATCGCCCGCGATCCGCGAGGCGCCCGACGACGAACCGGGGCCGCCGTCCGAGGAACCGTCCTCACCGCTCACGGAGGAGCAGAAGGCCGAGCAGCTGCGGCGCTTCCTCGAGAACCTGGATCCCGAGGACTTCGGCAAGTTCCAGCGGTGAGCCGCGGGCGCCGCACGCGGCTCGCGGCAGCGGTCGCGCTGCTGCTGTGTGACGCCGGACGGTCGCCCGCCGGCGCGGCGACGCCGCCGGCGCGCATCGCCCCGCCGCTCACGCTCGCCGGGGCGGACTCGCTCGTGAACACACCGGCAAGCCCCGCGCGCGACAAAGCTCTCATCGAGTGGGCGAAGCACGCGAACGTGGACGACCTCGCGTGGATCCTCGACCGCGGCACCGGAAGGCTGATGAGCTCGGAGGTCCCGCTCCTCGACCTCGCGTTCGTCCGCACGCCCTCGTCGCGCCCGGCGCTGCGCCAGCGCTGGCTCGTGCGCCGTGCGCTCCGCTCGCCGAAGCCGCCCAAGCGCGGCGAGGTGCCCGCGCCCGATCTCTCGGCACTGCGGCCGTACGCGAGCGTGTTCCGCCTCGCGGTGATCCTGCCCGACGAGGGCGAGTACGCGGAGTATGGCCGCGCCGTGCGCGCCGCACTCCGTGCGGGGCTCACGTACGACCGCCCGCGCGGCGCGCTGGCGTTGACGCTCGACACGCTGGGCACGGCCGACGGCGATCCGGCGCGCGTCGCCGCCGCGTTCGACTCCGCCGCGAAACGCTGCGACATCATCGTCGGCGAGCTCCTGAGCCAGCCCACGCTGTCGCTCGCCACCGCGGCCACGGCGACCGGCATGACGCTGGTGTCGCCCACGGCGACCGACGAGCGCATCGGCCGGGTTGGGTCTCACGTGTTCCAGGTCGGCCCCGGCCCCGAGGCACGCGCGCGCGCGCTCGCCGACGTCGTGCTCGGGAGGGAAGCGCACGCGGTCGCGGTCGTCGGCTCGGCGAACGGCATCCGCGGCGCGTACGCCGAGGCGTTCGTCGCCGAGGTGAAGGCGCGCGGCGGCCGCCTCGCGCGCCGCGAGGTGGCGCGCACCGGTGGCTCGGAGGTGACGCAGCAGGCGCAGGCGCTCAAGGGCTCCGGCGCCGACGTGCTGTTCTGGGACGGCCCGACGCGCGACGTCGAGGCCCTGGTGCGGGCGCTCGCCACCGAGGGCGCATCACTCCGCCTGTGTGGCGGGCCCGCGCTCGCGCCCGACGGGATGCGCGCCAGCGTCCGGCAGCTGCTCGAGGGCGTGGCGTGGGTGGCCGAAGACTGGAAGCTCGACCCACGGGCCCGCGCGTACGTGGACTCCGCGGCCACCGTCGCGGGCAGTCGTGCAGGCTCGCTATGGCTGCGCGGCTTTCTCGCCGGCCGGCGCATCGCCGCCGCCATCGACGCCGGCGCGCGCTGTGCGCCCGAGGTCGCCGACCAGCTCCGGAACCGCGACGCGACGCTCGCAGCCACCGGGCAGCTCGAATGCGAGCGCGACGGTGCCACGGTCCAGGCGTTCGTCGTCCAGCGGGGAAAGGTGGTGCCGGTCGCGCCCCTGGGCTCTCAGTAGGTTGTGCTGCGACGATTGTTGCCGGCACGTTGAGTGCAGTGATCCGGGGGCATGGCGCGAGAGCTCGCCCCCTTCGTGCCCCCGCACTGCCCGCGAACTGGCTGTCGCTTCCACCGTTCGAGCGACGGCTGGCGCTGGAAGCGCCACGGCAGCTTCACCCGGGCCGCGAGTCCGCACCGCATCCAGCGCTTCCGCTGTGGCCACTGCGGGCACACCTTCAGCACCCAGAGCTTCGCCACCACCTACTGGCTCAAGCGCCCCGAGGTGCTCGAGGCCGCCGCCCACCGCCAGCTCGCCTGCTCCGGCTATCGCCAGATCGCGCGCGAGGCCCGCTGCCACCACACCACCGTCATGCGCCACAGCGGGCGGCTGGGCCGCCTGGCGCTCCTCTACCTCTGGCTCAACCGCCCGCCGGGGCTCGTCACCGAGCCCCTGGTCGGCGACGGCTTCGAGAGCTTCGCCTTCAGCCAGTACCACCCGCACTACCTGAACCTGATCGTCGGCGCCCACTCGCACTACTGCTACGCCTTCACCTTCACCGAGCTGCGGCGGAAGGGGCGTATGACCGCTCAGCAGAAGCGCCGCCGCGCCGAGCTCGAACGCGCGTTCGGCCGCCCCGACCCGCGCGGCATCGAGACCGGCACCGCGCTCGCCTTGAAGCTCGCCGCCCCCGAGCCACAGCGGCTCGTGTTCCGCTCCGACGAGCATGCCGACTACCCGCGGGCGCTGGCCCGCCTGAGAGCGCAGGGCTACACGATCCGCCACGAGATGACGCCCAGTGTGCAGGCGCGCACCGCGAACAACCCGCTCTTCGCAGCCAATCGCCTGGACCTGTTGCTGCGGCACAACAGCGCCAACCACAAGCGCGAGACGATCGCGTTCTCGAAGCTCAACCTGGGCGCGATCGGGCGCGCGGCGTGGCTGATCGTGTGGCAGAACTTCACCAAGCCGTTCTCCGAGCG
>Ga0207670_10000533_pt1 | contig 20906 bp, 15 predicted proteins | sample KBSS23HmetaG_FD_184339 | JGI IMG/M metagenome (GOLD analysis project Ga0207670, IMG submission 184339) | Switchgrass rhizosphere microbial communities from Kellogg Biological Station, Michigan, USA - KBS S2-3H metaG (SPAdes) (version 2) | ecosystem: Host-associated > Plants > Roots >... | reverse complement strand
TTCCATGGCTTTAGTCAAAATTTTGTTTTGGAAAAACGCGCCGGTCTCGATCTCGTGGTCTACCAGCGACACGTCCATGCGAATCACGCGACCCGAGCCGATGTTCAAGTGACCGACTTCTGAATTTCCCATCACGCCTGCGGGCAAACCCACGCGCGAGCCGTGCGCTTCGAGCAGCGTGCTCGGATACTTTTCGGAGAGCTCGTCGTAGAAAGGTGTTTCGGCGAGGGCGATCGCGTTACCCTCACGTGCCGCGGAATAACCCCAACCATCGATGACAATAAGCGCTATCGGTCCTTTTTTCTTAGTCATGCTTTTTGCCACGGATTTTCACGGATAAAGACTGATGGAAAGCTTTGCGGCCGGGAAAGCGCGCGGCTCCACGCAGGTCTTCTTCGATGCGCAACAGTTGATTGTACTTTGCCGTGCGATCGGTGCGCGAAAGCGATCCGGTTTTGATCTGGCCGGCGTTGGTGGCAACGGCGAGATCGGCGATAAACGGATCTTCAGTCTCGCCGGAGCGGTGCGAGATGATCGTCGTACACCGGTTTCTTTGCGCGAGCTCAATGCAGTCGAGTGTTTCAGTCAGCGTGCCGATCTGGTTGACCTTGATCAGGATCGAATTGGCCACACCCATATCGATCCCTTTTTGCAAAAACTCGGTGTTGGTAACAAAGAGATCGTCGCCGACAAGTTGCACCCGCTCGCCGAGCTCGTCAGTCATGTGCTTCCAACCGGTCCAATCGTTTTCAGCCATGCCGTCTTCGATCGAGATGATCGGATAGTTATCACACCACCCTTTCCAATACGCCACCATCTCTTCGCTCGTCAGCTTTCGTTTGTCGCTCTTCTTGAATACGTAACGCTTGCCGTCGTAAAACTCACTCGCAGCCGGATCGAGCGCGAGCAAGCAATCCGTGCCCGGCTTGTAACCCGCTTTCACGATCGATTCGAGAATCGTTTCGATCGCTTCCTCGTTCGACCTCAGATTCGGAGCAAAGCCGCCTTCGTCGCCGACACTCGTCGCGTAACCCTTGCCCTTCAAAACTGATTTCAGTTGATGAAAGACTTCGGCGCCGATGCGTAATGCTTCGCTGAACGTCGCGGCGCCCGCGGGAACGACCATGAACTCCTGGAAATCGACATTGTTGTCGGCGTGTGCGCCACCGTTGACGATGTTCATCATCGGCACTGGCAGGGTGCGTGAGTTTGGACCACCGAGGTACCGGTAAAGCGGGAGCTCCAACTGCGCCGCCGCCGCTCGCGCGGTTGCCATCGACACCGCAAGCAAAGCATTGGCGCCGAGCTTGGATTTGTTTTTGGTGCCGTCGAGCTCGATCAGCGCGCGATCGACTTCGGCCTGGTCGAGCGCGTCGAAGCCTTGCAGCGCAGGGGCGATAATCTCGTTGACGTTCTGAACGGCTTTGAGTACACCCTTGCCGCCATAACGTTTCTTGTCTCCGTCTCGAAGCTCGACTGCTTCGTTTTCGCCGGTTGATGCGCCGGAAGGAACCGCGGCACGTCCTATTTCACCATCGGCCAAAATCACTTCCGCTTCGACGGTCGGATTACCGCGCGAGTCCAGTATCTCACGTGCCAGAACGTGCTCGATCCAGCTCATTCTTTATCTCCCCTTCTCCATCAGTTTGTTGAATCTCGAGTTTAACTCTTCTCACGCGACGCTTCTCAACGCGCTCAATCATAAAAACCAGACCATCGTGCTGCACCACTTCTCCGGGTTTGAGAACGTGGCCGGCTTCGGTCATCAGGAAACCGCCAATCGTCGTGTAACCTTCGGATTCAGGTACCGACAGTTTCAAACGTCGATTGAGATCTCTAACTGCCAGCCCGCCATCCAGCACGTAGGTACACTTGTCAACTTCGGTGATCTGCTCGTTAACTTCTTCGTCGTGTTCATCAGAGATATCGCCGACGATCTCTTCGAGCAGGTCTTCGAGCGTGATGATGCCTTCGAGCCCTCCGTGTTCGTCGACAACGAATCCGAAGTGCATCTTTGCTTTTTGCATCTGGCGCAAGACGTGTTCGAGTCGCGCTGTGTCGACGACGTACATCGGGGGCTGCAAAACATCTTCGAGCTTGAATTTTCCCGGATGCAGCAGGTACGGCATCACGTCTTTGCTGTGGATGAAGCCACACACGTCGTCAAACGACTCCCGGTACACAGGCAGACGCGAGTAACGATGCTGGTCGAACGCTTTCGTGATCTCTTCGAGATTACACGTGTTAGGAATAGCGGCCATCTCGGTGCGCGGCACCATCGCCTCACGCACGAGCGTGTCAGAAAACTCAAACACGCGATGAATCAAACGCCGCTCCTCCGCGCGCAAGTGACCGCTCTCGCGCGACATGTCGATGAGCTTGCGCAACTCTTCTTCCGTATAGATCGAGGCGTGCTCGGATGTGGCTTTGATTCCGAAGAGATTGACAGTGCGAGCGCTGGCCCAGTCAAGCGCGCGTATCGGCCAACTGAAAACGCGGTAGAAGAGTTGCAGCGGCAGCGCCACAGCCAACGCAACCTTTTCAGCCATCGCGAGACCCATCAGCTTCGGCGCCTGTTCACCCAGGATGATGTGCAGCGACGTGATGATCGAGAATCCGACGGCGAAGGCGATGGCGTGTCGCCAGGTATCCGACAAACCGGAGAGCGGCCCTTCCAATATGCGAGCGATTGCCGGTTCACCAATCCAACCGAGTGCGAGCGAAGCGAGCGTGATTCCCAGTTGGCAGGCTGACAGGTAAGCGTTGAGGTTTTGCAGCAGTCCCATCAGGCGTTTCGCCGTGCGGCTGCCTGAGGCTGCGAGAGTCTCGATCCGCGAAGAGCGCACTCCTACGAGTGCAAACTCAGCGGCGACAAAGAAGCCGTTGGCTGCCACCAGCAAAAGAACTGCGAGGAGTTTTATAACTATGGTACTAGCTGAGTGTCCGTCCATTTTTAGCCGCGGATTTACACAGATAAAATACTGATCTTATTTATCGGTGTCATCTGTGGCTAAAGCTCTTTGCTTAGTTGGTAGTGTTTCAGTGTCCGACTGCTGCCCCGGCTGCGCGAGCGCGGATCGGCCGCCGGTCATGTTTGCTGTGGGCACGAGCGAGTGCCTGATCGACGCGAGGTTCGATGTTGCACTCGGGCTGGCGACACACTGCTGCCAACTCCGACACTACAAGATAACGTGCGCGTTCGAGCATCCGTTGTTCGCGAAAAGAGAGGGGTTTAAGATTGCTCAAATAGGTTAAATGCTTGAGCACTTCGGCAACCTCGAAGATATCGCCGGTCCGCATTTTTTCCGAAAATTCTTTGAAGCGATCCTTCCAATCATTAGCGGGGGAAGAGAAATCATCTGCTAGTGCTTTGAAAAGCATGTCACACTCACCCGATGAGATTGGGGCGCGCAGGCCAACTTCTGAAGCATTGGATACGGGAACTAAGACCACTGAGTTATTAGCAGCAAGACGAAGCGTGTAGAAAGGTAGGAGCGTAGCGCCTATTTGCTTCTGTTCTATTTGCTCGATGGTCCCGATTCCATGATTCGGGTAAACGACTTTCTGGCCGACTTTGAAGCCCACCATGCACCTCCATCGATTTTGAAATATCTGTCTATCGAAGACTGCGCCGCACGCGCGGGTCTTGGGGAATTGTCCGAGGACGCAGTAGCGTCGAAGCCCTATTTGGTAAGTAGCTTGGAGTCTAGCAAGCCAGCTTGCTAATGGTCAAGGTTCAGGAGAATAGGTCGAAATAGGGACTTATAAGACCTATTGTTTCAACTTGAAATCAGAGAGGTTCTGGCAGGGCTTCAGTTCGATCTCAGTCTTCTGTGTCTCGGCGCTGCGGCGCAGTTTGGTTCGTGCGGGTGCAGCTTCGGGTTGGCGGAGCTTGGTTAATGTGGCGATCTGCCCGTCGACGTTGGTTTGTGTTAAAGCGATGTACTTGCCGGGCGGAAGACTGTTGAGCGTGAAGGTGCCGTCGGAAGCAATGTCGGTGACGAAGAAACGCAGGACGTCGTCGGCTTTGTCCGGTTCTGCTGGAATGAGGTAAACAACCATTCCGGCCGGCGGCGTGGCGCCTTCTGCCAGTGCGAGACGTCCGCGAATCGATGCGGCTCCTTCCGCGAGTGTGATCGCCAGCGCATTTAGTTGATCGCCTGACTTCACTGTCGTCCAATTTGCGGCGGCGTCGATCTTTTGCGGCTTCGGCGTGGTGGTGTTCATCGTGATCGATTGGAGATACCAGTAACGTGCATAGAAACGAGGCTCAAATTGAAACCTGCCCGGTCTCAGATTTCGCAGCGTGAAAGCCCCGTTTCCATCAACCGTCGCCGAGCCTGTAGACATTCGCAGGTAGATCGGATCGTCGTCTTCTAAATCCTTCTCATGTCGTTGTGCCTGGACCAATGTTTCCGCGAACAACGGCGGACGTTTCCCCTGGCACTCCGGCGCCTTTGAACGTTCGAGCGTAACTCGCCCGGCGATAGATGCCAGTGGTTTCGGTGTTAGCTCGATGCCGGTGACGTTCGCGCCCTTGACTGTGACGCGCTTTACGTCTGACATCGCCATCAACGGCATCATGCCAGGCGTTTGATTCGAAGCAAGTTCCTGAGCAACCAACTTATACTCGCCGTCAGCGAGGCCGTTGAACGCGAAGCCACGAGTTCCCGGAACCTGAAACGCGCTCGTCACGGCTCCTCCGCTACCAACGGGCGTCAGTGCTACCGTCGCACTGTTCATCCCCGTAACGTTGACTTTGCCGCTGACAGTGTAACCGGCCTCGCCGCGGTAACGAATGTCCGCACTGCTTTCTTCACCGGCCCTCACATTGATCTCGGCGCCAGTATCCCGGGTTGAGGATGGAGAGTAAGTGGGGACGTCTGAATCGTAAGGATTGAAAGCGTAGGTGAACCCTCCGCTACCACCGGCACTGACGAGGTACGTTCCGGGTATCAATCCGTAAATGCGGTAGACACCGCGATCGTCCGTCAACTGTTCCTGAAAGGCGAATCCCGGCAGCCTTTGTGCCGTCCCCCTGGCGTCGCGAATTCTAATCGCGCGCACGCGCACGCCAATCACCGGCTCGCCCAAAGAATTCGTTACAGCTCCAGTGATCACTCCGCCACGAACCAACTCCAGTCGCACTGTATCGCCAATGCGGTAGAACGTCGGCGGGGCGGGATCGATGGTGTACGCCGGTGCGCTAGCGGAGACGGTGTAGAGGCCCGGGTCGAGACCGCTTACGCGAAAGTTTCCTTCGATGTCGCTGGTGGTGCTGCGTCCGGCGGCAATTGGTCCGACTCCTCTTACAGACAAGATGGCCCCGATTAACGGCTGCCCACTCTCGTTTACGACTTTTCCGCTAATGCTGCCTGTTGAGAGTTCTTGCGAATTATTCGGTGTTGGTGACGGCGACTGCGCGCGCACCGCAACACACATCGCCAGCAGTATCACAACAAGAGTTAGTCGGTTCATTTGGTGCGGTTAAGGTTTCACTGGATCTGAATTCATGTCTATGGTGATCGTTATCTCTGTGACGTCGCCGTCAGCCACGGTCACTTCCTTTTTTGTGCTGCGCATCGGAGGGGTGCCGGTGGTAACCGAGGCCGTTAGCTCGTATGTACCTGCCGCAAGACCGTCGACCAAAAAATGTCCACGCGCATCGACCGTCGCGCCACGAAAGTTCGGCGGCGTTTCTCCCGGCTTCGACACTCTCAAAATAATCCGACCTCCATCCGGCAGCGAACCGTTTTCGAGTTTGACGACGCCGCGAATCGTTGCGTTTCCGTAAGTAACAATCACGCGCACGCCGGTCAACTGTTCTCCATCTTTGATTTCCACGCGCGACGACGACACGATTCCATCGCGCTCGACTCGCGTTATGGTGAACCCTTTCGGCTCAAATGGATTCATCACGGCTGCCAGCATGAGATTAACGGTGCCGGCGGACAAACCAGCCAAACGGAAGCTGCCGTCGGGTCCGATCGGCGACATCGCCGACAAAGCAAAACCGCCTCCACCACTCGAAATCATTGAAAACGCGCGCAACTGAAGTTCGGAAAGTTTTTTGAAGATAGTCTTGTCGTCATTTTCGAGTACGACAAACCCGGTGAGACTTGCGCCTTTAGCAAGCTTGACAGTGAGTCCGCCGACGTCCTGATCGATGATGTCAAAACTGGCTGGTTCGGCACGCATGTCGCCGCCCGCCTGGTTTGGAAACAGGTAGACTCCGTACTTGCCCGCAATCAGTCCCTCCACCACAAACTCACCGCGACTATTTGAGCTCGAGTTGGACATCACGTACTCAATTCTTTGTCCCACTCTCCGCTGCACGCCGACTCGTAGATTCGGCACCGGCAAGCCTTTATCGTCGATTACCAACCCACTGACACTGTAAGTCTGGAGCGCACGACCAAGATTGATATCAATGTTATTTGCCTCACTGCCTTCTGTTATCTCAAGAACGTTCGCTTCCGCATCATTGGTGACGTCCGGGTGAAACACCTGTTTGTAGATAAGGCTGTCCTGGCTCAACGTAGGATTAAACAGATCCTCAGTTCGACCCGCGGAGACTTTATAGCGGCCGGCACTCAGACCAAAAACGCGATAGATTCCGCGATCGTCAGTTTGCGCTGACTTCGTCGTAAAGATCGGCCGGTCCGGGGATTTCTGCGCTAATATGTCCGTCGAGTAAACATTAACTTGCTGCTCGATGACCGGACGTCCTTCCGCATCAGTCACACGGCCGGTGATGACGCCGCCGCGAACCAGTGCGAAGTTGATACCTTCGACGTTTTCATCTTCACCGACCAGAACGCTCTTGGCCTTCGCATCTTTCGCGTTGGCCATGACGAAGGCAGGCGCTGACGGCGTGACGGAGTAACTACCGGGTGCCACGTTTGTGAAGCGATAAAAACCATCGTGGTCGGTGGTCGCTCTCAGGAATGGTTCACCGGGATTAATGGTTTCACTACTCCTACGCAATCCGACTACCACTCCCGGCGCGCCTTTTTCTTTGATCGTCACACGACCGGATACCGAACCACGCGAAACTTTCGCGGCTTGTTTAGTCGTAGATTGAGCACACAGGGAAGCTGCCAGACTCAGAAGCATTAGCAGGACTGCGGGCAGGTAACGAGTGGAGAAACACATAGCCGGTTTACTCCTTAAAGAGGACTGAGGCGCACGGCGCATCATATCGGAAGACTGTTTTCTTTGGAAGACATATAAGTCATATGGGACCTATAGGACCTATTATCCCTTACTGTTGTCAGCTTCAAGTTTCTACTGTTAGGATCGGCCCCGCATGGCTCATCTAAAAATCACCGACGCAAGTGGTCGGCAATGGCAGTTCAGTTTTCTGCCTAACGTCGCTTGTACGATTGGCCGCGCTCCCGACAACACGGTGGTGTTGGATGATCCTCGTGCTTCTCGTTATCACGCACACATCAATCAATCAGAGCACGGGACCTTCACGATCATCGACGGCGCCGTAATCAACGGCCAACTCCGTCGCAGCGCAAATAAAGTCTTCATCAACGGCGAATCGCAATTCGAACACCAGCTCAAGAACGGCGACCGCGTCACGATCGGCGCCAGCACCTTGCGCTTCGAGCAACCCGACGAAGAACGGACGACGGACGTTCGTTACGACGACAAGCCGCTGGGCCACACACAGTTGCTGATCTCTGCAAACGACGTGATGTCGACCGTGCTTCGTTCCAAAGAAGAAGTTACAACCTCGCCATCGCCGCAGCGCGATAAGGTGCTCGAATCGTTGCAACGTAAGGCAAACATCCTCAGCGCCCTGTACGAAATGAGTAAGACGTTGGGCTCTGTCTTTGATTTAAACGCCATTTTTGAAAAAGCGACCGATATTATTTTTCGATCGACTCCGGCGGACCGCGTTGTAGCTCTTCTTGCTGACCAGGACGGCGGTGAAGACGGGAAATTAACACCGATCGCGATGCGTGCCCGCGACAACAGGCTCGAAGCTCACGCGCGCAAGCTGTCGATCGGACGCACGATCACGCGTAAGGTCATGAAAGACCGGGTTGCGCTTCTTTCGCAGGACGCGGCCTCAGATGAACAATTCGCCGGCGTGGATTCGATCGTGTCGCAGGGAGTGCGCTCGACGATCTGCGCACCCCTCGTGGCGGAGACTAGGGTTCACGGCGCGCTTTATGCCGACCGTCTCGATCCGTTCGCTGCGTTCAAGCCGGACGATCTCGAGTTGATCAGCGCCGTCGCCGCGCAGACCGCAATCGCGGTTGAGAATGCGCGCGCGCACGAGCGCCTGGCGCGTGAGGAAGTGGCTCGCGCTAACTACAGCCGGTTTTTGCCTGAATACGTCGTGAAGCAGATGCTTGAGAATCCTGACTCGTTCAAGCTGGGCGGGGTCAGTCAGACCATCACCATCTTGTTTGCCGACATTCGCGGCTTCACGCGTATCTCCGAACACGCGCCGCCGGAAAAGATTGTTAGCCTGCTCAACCGTTACTTTTCGGCCATGACAGACATCATATTTGCGCACGGTGGCACGCTCGACAAGTATCTCGGCGACGGTTTGATGGCTCTTTTTGGGGCACCTACCGCAACGCCTGATGATGCATCCAATGCGCTGAACGCGGCAGTCGCCATGCAGCGCCGGCTCCTCGGAATAAATCGCGAGTTGCGTGATGAGGGTTTCCAGGAGATCGGAGTGGGAATGGGTCTTCACACGGGCGAGGTGATTGTCGGTTACATCGGCTCCGATCGGCGTTCCGAATACACTGCGATCGGTGATACGGTGAATACATCGTCGCGCCTTGAATCCAATGCCCGCGGCGGTGAGATTTTGATCAGTGATGCAACTGCCAAGGCGGCCCATAGTCGCTACAAGTTGCAACCACGCGATCCAATCATGGTTAAAAATCGCGAGCAACCTGTTAAGCTTTGGGAGGTTGACTGGCAAAGAGCAAGCGGATCTTTTTAATAGGTCTTATAGGACCTATATCTTTTTATGTCGTTCATCGGGAAAACCAAAACCTTCCTCGGCCTCAACGCCCTCAAGAACCTCGTTTCGGATTCGATGGCAATCGACATGGGTTCGGCGAGCACGATCATTGCCGTGCGCGGACGCGGCGTCGTGGTGGATGAGCCGTCTGTAGTTGCCGTTAACAAAGTCACGGGTGAAGTCATTGCCGTCGGGAATGAAGCCCACAAGATGCAGGGCCGTGAAGCGCGTGACGTTACCGTGATTGCGCCACTCGTCGACGGAGTCGTCGCCGACTTCGAACGGACGCGCACCATGCTGGACCACTTCGTCCGGGAAGCGCGCAGTGGTCTTTCACACTTCAGCCGCCGCGCGATTATGAGCGTCCTTTCGGAAGTGACGCAGGTTGAACAGCGGGCGCTTCTGAGTGCTGCTGAAGAAGCACGCATCAGCCGCGTCTACATGATCGAGGAAGGTCAGGCTGCTGCAATCGGCGCCGGTGTTCCGATCAACGACGAAAAAGCTGCCGCCGTGGTCGACATCGGTGGCGGCACGACGAACGTCGCAGCGATCATCAGCGGCTCGATCATCGCTTCGCGCGCCGAGAGAATCGGCAGTTCCGATATCGACCTCGCGATCATGGACCGTCTACGTCGTCATCGTGGACTGACAATCGGAGTGCAAACAGCCGAACGACTCAAGCTCGAGCTCAGCTCCGCTACCGAGCCTTCCGATCCGAGCAAGAAGATCAACGTGCGTGGCCGCGACGTGCAGACGGGCAGTCCGGGCGCGGTCGATATAACGGCGGGCGAGGTTTATACGATCACGCAGCCGATCATTCGCCGCATCGCGGAGGAAGTGCGAACGTTGCTTGCGGACCTGTCGCCGGAAGTTGCGGGAGACATTTTCGATCGCGGTCTGATCATGACTGGCGGCGGTGCCTCGATGGAAGGTCTGCCAACCTATCTGACGAAAGAGCTCGGACTGAGCGCACGTGTCGCCGACGATCCCAGGTTTGCGATCGTGCGCGGACTGTCGCAGCTTTATGACGAACCACTGTTGCTCCGCCGTGTTGCGCGGACGGAGGCCCACCCGCTATTGGATACCGAAGCCACCGCTTTCGAAACCTGATCACAATTCAAGTCCCGCGAATGAATGTAGTTAATATTTTTAAACGTCAAATCACGGTTGCGCACATCTTCGGAATCCCTGTGCGTTTTGATTACCGCTGGTTTATAGTTTTTCTGCTCAGCGTTTGGTTGATCGCAATGAATCTGGCCCAGGGCGGAATGTACGTGGGCCAGTACAGAATGCTTCCTCTCAGCACCGCCGCGGCGTGGGTCCTCGCAGTAATTACAACCATGGGTCTGTTTCTTTCAGTTCTCGGTCACGAACTTTCACATGCGCTGATGGGTCGCTCGGAAGGGATAGAAATCGAAGAGATCGTGTTGCACCCGTTTGGCGGCCTGGCTCGACTGCGAAACGAGCCTGACAGCCCGCGCGCGGAGTTCAGAATCGCGGTCGCCGGACCAGCCGCGAGCTTTCTGTTTGCGGCGATCAGTTTTGCGCTGATGTGGCCGGCGATGAAGGCAAATTATCCGACTGCGGGCGGCGTGTTGTTCATACTCGGCGCGGGCAATTTGTTGCTCGCGATCTTCAATCTGTTTCCGGGCTATCCGTTGGATGGCGGCCGCGTGTTGCGCTCGATTCTGTGGCGCCGCACTGGCGATATCAAACAAGCCACGCGCCTCGCCGGAATTTGCGGCATGTTGATCGCCGCGATTCTGATCATCTTCGGCGTCTACATGGCTATCGCGCCGGGTTTCAGATCGTACTTCATGGGTTTCTGGTCGGTGCTCGTCGGCCTGTTTCTTTTCGATGCCGCATACAGCGTTGTGAAGCATGTGCGCGGGCCAATTCGGAATATCGTCAGTGAGGCGATGTCCGCTCCGTTCTCAATCGAGCCTGACGTGCTGATTAGTCACCTGATCGATTCCATTCTGCCACTGCACCGGCAGGTCGCTTTTCCAGTCGCACAAAACCAACGCTTGCACGGGATGTTGTCGTTGGAAGATCTGAAGACGCTGCCACGCGAACGCTGGCACCTCACGCGCGCTCGCGACATTATGCGTCCCATCGCGCCGCGGTTCTTTGTTGAGCCAAACGCGACTCTCGACTACGCGAAGGAATTGATGAAACGAAACGGTATCGGCTCGGTGGCAGTAGTGGGAAAAACCGGCGAGCTAGTCGGCTTTCTTCAGACCGGCAGATTTAAACGTACAAAACGCTCAAAAACCTCACGTCAGTAATACGTCTTATACGACTTATCACGAAACTTTTACGTTCATTGCCAGCACCGCTTTTTTCCGCGATAATCCGAACGGAGTTATTAGCTCTCGCAAATTAAGGACTCGTCGTATGCTGGCCGTAATCGGCGCGCTCTTTGCCAACGGACTGATCGCGGTACTGAAGTTCATCGGAGCCGCGATGACCGGGTCATCAGGCATGATGGCTGAGGCTCTGCACTCGGTTGCCGATACCACAAACCAGATCTTTCTGTTGCTCGGTTTGCGGTTTTACAAGCGTCCGGCTTCTGAGAAGCACCCGTTTGGTTACGGTAAAGAACGGTTTTTCTGGTCGTTCATCGCAGCGATTTTTATTTTTGGCGTTGGCGCCACTTACGCGATTTACGAGGGCATCGAAAAACTCAGGCACCCGCATCCGCCGACGAACCTTAAATGGGCTTTCGTGATCCTTGGCATCTCGTTCGCGTTGGAGAGCTGCTCCATCGCATTGGCGATCTACCAGGAAGTCAAAGAGGCTCACCACGAAGGTTTGACTTTTTCGCAGTATCTTCGCGAGTCGAAGGATCCGACGGCGAAGACAGTGATCTTTGAAGATTCAGCCGCGTTGATCGGAATCGTGGTCGCGTTTACAGGACTACTCCTGACCAAGTACCAGGTTGGGGGCACAGTTGGGGCTTATTGGGACGGTCTCGCGTCAATAATTATCGGGCTTGTGCTTGCAGTTGTGGCTTTTGTGCTGGCACGCGCATCGCGTGGGTTGCTATTGGGCGAAGCAGCTAACGCGAAGGAAGTGGCGCTCATCAAAGAGGCGATTGAGAGTCATCCGAATGTTGAAAGAGTCATCGAGCTGTTGACGATGCACCTCGCGCCCAAGCAGATTCTCATCAACGCGCATGTGAAGCTTCGCGAGAATCTGGTTACCAACGATATTTTGAAATCTATCGAAGAGATTGAAGAACGGATCAAGCGCGCCGAGCCCAAGGTAGAGATGATATTTCTCGAGGCCGCGCGCGGTAATCAGGTCGACCAGAATCGAACGGTCCCGGAACACATAGGTTGAGGCTTTTGAGCCACGGATTTTCACGGATGAACATCGATCAGAAAATCGAGTTGAGATGTTATTGTTACTGCCATACGCCGAGTACTTAAGACGAATGATAGAACCGCGCAATGTCGCGGACATCATCTTCGTCTTTTTGCTGGTGTATGCAGTCTTGAAACTCCTGCGCGGCACGCGCGCCACCCCGATGGCGGCCGGGATCGGCTTCATCGTTTTCCTCTACTGGCTTTCCGTCAAACAAGATCTCGCCACGCTCGAGTTTGTGCTCAGCAACGGGCTGCTGTACATCGGTATCGCGATCATCGTCCTGTTTCAATCTGAAATTCGTCAGGCTTTGATTACGTTTGGAAATCGTTTTCGCATGCCCTTTTCGTCGCGGCATCGTGGACAGTTTGGCGAGGGCCTCTACGACGAAGTTATTTTGGCGGCGACGACGCTCGCTTCGTTCAAGACCGGCGCGCTGATCGTGATTGAACGGAACGTCGGTTTGAAGAATGTGACTGACGGCGGTGTGAAACTCGATGCGGAGCTTAGTTACGACTTGTTGATTAGTATCTTCAACACTGCGAGCCCGCTGCACGACGGCGCTGTTGTTATTCGCCGTCATCGCATCGCGGCGGCTTCCTGCTTCCTTCCTTTGACACTCAATCCACGACTCTCGCGAGATCTCGGCACGCGCCATCGCGCCGCCATCGGCGTCACTGAAGATACTGATGCGGTCGCGGTCGTGGTGTCGGAAGAGACGGGACTGATTTCGTTTGTGCAGCGTGGCGAGATTAAGCGCGGGCTTGATGCAACGAAGCTTCGCGGCGCGATCTTCGACGCGCTCGAAGCGAAGCCCAGGAAAGAAAAAGAGCAGAAGCACTCCGAAGCCGATAACGAGGCAGAAGAGATTGCCTCAGTATAGGACCTATTAGACCTATATGCCTTTTCAAGACATCGACGAAGTCACCCCTGGAGATCCGCGGCCGGCGCCAAATCGCGTCGAGAAGCTGCTGCGCCGGATCTTTCTGGAAGATTGGAGCCTGAAGCTTCTCTCTCTCGCGATCGCGATCGTCCTTTGGCTTTTAGTCACCGGCCAAAACCAACCCGTGACCGCACACCTCAACGTGCAGCTCAACTTCATCCGTCCGCAGGCTTTGGAAATCAGTAACGATCCGCCACGAACGGTAGACGTGATGCTAACCGGCAGCCGAAACAAGTTAGACGATCTGACTTCTCTCGATCTGGTGGCGACGGTCGACCTCACGGAGCAACGCGCTGGTGAAAGAGTTTTGCGCCTTGCTGACAAGGCACAGATCACTCTTCCGCAAGGCATAAAGATCGACGGTTTCCAACCGAGCGCGATTCCGATCCGTCTAGAAGAGGTCGTTGATCGGCAAGTCAACGTCGAACCGAAGCTCGAAGGTAAACCCGCGGATGGTTACGAGGTCTACAGCGTTTATCCAAACAAGGGCAGTATCAGTGTGCGTGGACCGGAAAGCCATGTGAACTCACTGCCGAAAGTGATAACTGAAAGTATCTGGCTCGCCGGACACAAAGAGAGTTTTACGGCTAAAAACGTCGCGATCGACGTTCCCGATCCGAAAGTGGATTTGCTCGAACCGGTAGTGAACGTCAACGTGGAAATTGGTGAGCGCCGCATCGAGAAGAACTTTTCCGGCGTGAGTGTCACTACCGCCGACGGTGGAAAGGTTCAGCCCGCGACGACCTCGGTGACGTTGTTGGGCGTCGCGAGTCTGATCAATTCACTGAAGCGCGAAGAGGTGAAGATAGTGCTGGATGCGGATCTCGAGCCACGACTCGAGGTACCTCAAGCACTAAAAGGCAAAGTGATTTTGAAATCGGTAAGCCACAGATTTACACGGATCAATTAACGGATTTAAATGAAGGCTCTTTTTGGTACTGACGGTATTCGAGGTGAAGCGGGACGGTTTCCACTCGATCCTGCCACTGTAAGCGCAATCGGTTTTTCACTGGCCTCACACCTGGCAGGCAGTGGCAACACGCCAAAAATCGTCATCGGCAGAGACACACGCGAATCGGGCGAGTCGATCGAACAGTCACTCATCCGGGGCGCTGTTCAAGCGGGAGCAAAATGTCTTTCGGCGGGCGTGATCACGACGCCCGGCGTCGCGTTCCTCACTCGCAAGCTTGAAGCATCCGCCGGCGTCGTAATCAGCGCCTCGCACAATCCCTATCAGGACAACGGCATCAAGATCTTCGCCCCCTCCGGACAAAAGATGGACGACTCAGTCGAGCGTCGGATTGAAGCCGATATTTTCTCTAACGCACCGAGAGATAGAACAAGTCAGGAAGAGGGGCTGGGCCCTGCTCCGCCCGCTGTCGCGGCTCCAGAACTCCATCGGCAATACCTCTCATTCCTCGCAGACGAGATCGGAAAAGATCTAAATCTCGCAGGCCTGACAATCGTGATCGACTGCGCCAACGGTGCCAGTTCAGCGCTGGCTCCCATTCTCTTTTCTCGACTCGGCGCCAACGTCATCGCCATCAACGCCACGCCCGACGGTCGCAACATCAACCGCGACTGCGGCTCACTTCATATCGATTCGCTACGCGCAAAAGTGGCGCAGGAGCGCGCCGACCTCGGCGTCGCATTTGACGGAGACGCAGATCGCTCCCTCTTTGTCGATAGCGACGGGAACTTTGTCGACGGCGACGCGACGCTGTGGGCTCTCGCCACACATCTTCAAGCGCACGGCCGCCTAAAGGACAACGTCGTAGTCGCAACCGTGATGAGCAACATTGGTCTCGAAATCGCCCTCCGTTCAGCAGGAATTCAGCTCGTGCGCACAGACGTCGGCGACAAATACGTGCTCGACGAATTATTAAGGCGCGGCGCCAGTCTCGGTGGCGAACAATCGGGTCACATCATCCTGCCGAATCTGAGCCTCGCCGGAGACGGCATGATCACCACGCTTTGCCTCCTCCGCGCACTCCGCGAATCGCACAAAACCCTCGCTGAAATGACGGCCGGCTTCAAGCGCTATCCGCAGGTCCTGCTGAACGTTAGGGTGCGCGAGAAGGTGCCGTTTACCGACCTCGCCTCAGTCCGAACGGCGATCGCCGAGGTCGAGGAACTGCTCTCGCAACAAGGACGGCTGTTGCTCCGCTATTCCGGAACGGAGCCACTGGCCAGAGTAATGATTGAGGGTGAAGACCAGGGTCAAATTGAAGACTACGCGCGAAGAATCACTGGAGCCATCGAGCGCGAGATCGGCGCCGGCGAATGAGCTTAATGAAATTTCTACACGGCCACCCGCGAAAAATCTACACAGCTTTCACCTCACGCTGCATTCTCAACTGCGGTTGATTGGCCGTGTAGTTGAATCTTTCTGAGCAAACCCGCGAGTCGCAACCCAAAGGCAAAAAGGATCTTGCACGGCACAGGCGTTGCGATGTATATTGTGGGGCAAGAGAGACGGTTGGTGGATCCTCCGTCTCAAGTGGTTGCTGGGGTGAGGACAGTAACCACGAATATGGATGGGCGCGACGCACTCCCACGTATGTCGCGCCCATTCGCTTTTATGAGTTTATGATTCCCGTGGACTTCTGCCCCAAATGCACCGCCTGGAAATCTCACTCAAACAAGAAGCTCGCAGAAGTGAAATTAACATTAGCGGCGGCATCAGGCGCAGGCTTGGTGAATTGATCTCGCTCAAGGCGCCGCGCCGTGTTGCGATCATTTCAAATCAGCGGGTTTTTGCCTTGTACGGCCGCGAAGTTGTGCGTTCTTTGAAAGCCGCGGGCTTTAAGCCGCTCGAGTGGCTGATGCCCGAAGGAGAACGTTACAAATCGTTCCCAATCCTGGAAAAAGCCGTTACTTTTCTCAGCGAAAATCGACTTGAAAGAGACGATCTCGTGATGGCGCTGGGCGGCGGCGTAGTTGGCGATCTCGCCGGATTTAGCGCTGCGATTTACCTGCGCGGACTGTCGCTGGCGCAAGTGCCGACCACCTTGCTGTCACAAATAGATTCGTCGGTCGGTGGTAAGACCGGGATTAACCTCCCAACAGGTAAGAACCTCGTCGGCGCTTTTCACCAGCCTGCGTCAGTCTTCATCGACACGGAAACGCTCGTGTCGTTGCCGTCGCGCGAGTTGGTTTCCGGTTTCTGCGAGATGGTCAAACAAGCCTTAATCTCCGATCAGTCGCTTTTCGAAACAACGGTCAATTGTCTTCAAAAAAGGGCCGCCAAACCCGATTTTCTGGTGTCGTCAGAGTTTGAAGACCTGATCGCCGCGCACTGCGGTTTCAAGGCGTCGATCGTGGCGAACGACGAGCGTGAGTCGACCAGCCGTTCGGATACCAAATCGCGCCGCATACTCAACTTTGGACACACAACCGCCCACGCCCTGGAGACGATTACAAACTATCGCGTGTTCCGGCACGGTGAGGCCGTTGGTTATGGAATGTTAGTTGCCGGAGAACTGTCGCGAAACCTGGGTCTTATCGACGCCGGGGAGCTCAAATCATTGCGCGAGGCGGTCAGTCTTTGTGGGCCACTCCCGCGCGCTGAAAATCTCGACATCAATCAGATCATCCGCGCCCTGAAGCATGACAAGAAGAGCGTTGGTGGTCAGATCAACTGGGTGTTGCTCGAAGGAATCGGCCGCCCGCGAATCGTCGAAGGCCGGCTTATCAGTGCGAAATCTTTGCGTCTGGCGCTGCGAGCTGGATTACAGAAAGAGAGTTTCCACTAATGCGAAGATCAGGAGAACGAGGCAGTGCGAGTGTCAAGTTTCTCATTGTGATGGCGATTATGGGTTCGATCGCCTACGCGGCTTATCTCTATTTGCCAGTGGCGATCAACGCAGTCACGTATAAGGACCTGATGCAGCACCTTACGGAGGTGGCTGCAACCCAGGGACATCCTCCTTCATGGTTAGGGGACCAACTCGCGAAGAGCGCACCTGAATATGGTATCCCGGCGGACGCGGTCATCACGCCTGCCATCCACGACGGTCGAATCGAAGTACGGGTTGAATTCGTGAAAGTAATCGAGTTTCCCGGCTATCCTTACAACTACGAATTCGATTACACAGCGAAGAGCACCGCCTTCCTCACATTTAAATAAGCCACAGATAAACACGGATTTTCATACACAGATCTGAATAAAATCCGTGTATGAAATCCGTGTAAATCTGTGGCTAAAAAGTTTCTATCGTGGAGCACCGCCGTCGAGGAAGGCTTTGAGTTTTCGCGAGCGAGAGGGGTGGCGCAGCTTGCGCAGAGCTTTAGCTTCGATTTGTCGAATGCGCTCGCGCGTCACGGCAAAGTGTTGACCGACTTCTTCCAGCGTGTGTTCGGACCCGGTCGTTCCTAAACCGAATCTCATTTTGATTACTTTTTCCTCGCGTGGCGTAAGCGTCGCCAGAACCTCATCGGTTATCTCGCGCAAGTTTGAAGCAACCACCGCGTCAGCCGGATTCAGTATCGATTTGTCTTCGATGAAATCACCAAGATGTGAATCTTCTTCCTCACCGATTGGCGTCTCCAAAGAGATCGGCTCCTGCGCGATCTTCAAAACCTTGCGGACTTTCGAAACCGGAATGTCCATCTTTCTCGCGATCTCTTCACTCGTCGGTTCGCGTCCCAACTCCTGGACCAGCGATCGAGATGTACGAATCAACTTATTAATCGTCTCGATCATGTGTACCGGAATGCGAATGGTGCGCGCCTGATCTGCAATGGCGCGCGTGATTGCCTGGCGAATCCACCACGTCGCGTAAGTTGAAAACTTGTAACCACGCCGCCACTCAAACTTGTCCACCGCCTTCATCAAACCGATGTTGCCTTCCTGAATCAAATCAAGAAACTGCAAACCACGATTCGTGTACTTCTTCGCGATCGACACCACCAATCGCAAGTTTGCCTCGACCAGCTCGCGTTTAGCCTGACCGGTCTGCTGCTCGCCGATGATGATCGACTGCAGCGATCTCTTGATCTCAACCGGACTCACGAAGTTGTCGATCTCGATCTGCGCCAATCGTTTGCGCGCCATCGGGATGCGACGCTTTAACTCTTTCTGCTCCTCCTCCTTGAGCCGTTTTTTGCTTAACTTTTCGTTCGCGCTATCGATCTCGCGCTCAGCTTCGCGCACCGACTTCTGCACCGCGCGAATAGCGTTGATCAAACGCTGGCGCGCACGTTCCGTTAAATTCAAACGACCGATTTCCTGCGCGATTTCGAGCCGGCATCGCGCCACTCTTCGTTTGAGGCGGGTTAACTTCCTGCTCTTTTTCCCGTGCGTCAGCTTGTACTCAGCCTGGAGTTTCTCGAACTCCTTCAATCCGAGTTTGCAATTCTTCTCGATGTTCTGAATTCCTTCGATGGTCCAGGACCGGTATTCCTCGGCCTTGTCTTCATCGCCGGTGAGCTCTGCCTGTTCGGAAAAGGTGACGGTGTCGCGAATGTTTATGCGGTTGTTAACAAGATCTTCGCCAATCTTCAACACTTCGCGAACGGCAATCGGAGAGCGCGCAATGGCTTTCTGCGTTTTCAGTTGTCCGCGCTCGATCCGTTTCGCGATCGCGACCTCACCCTCGCGCGTGAGCAATGGAACCACGCCCATTTCGCGCAGGTAGAGTCGAACCGGATCGTTTGTCTTTTCAAGGGCGCCGGCGGAGAGATCGAGCTCGATGTCTTCGTCCAGGCCTTCCTCATCTTCATCGGCGACTGTCGTCGCGGCCTGCTCGAGTAAGCGTTCGTCAGAATCGGCGACCGGAATGTTTGAGCCTTCGAGCTTCTGTAGCACGTCTTCAATGTCGTCGGGAGAAACAACATTGTCGGGCAATTCGCGATTGAGATCGTCGAACGTAAGGTATTTCTTGTCGCCGCCCAGTTCGAGCAGTCGCTCCATCACGTCGTCGCGATCTTTGTCTTCCATAGTGCTCATAATTCCGATCGACGGAGTTAACCACAAAGATACGAAGGCACAAATAAATAATTCAGTTAGTGTCTTGGTGCCTTTGTGGTTGAAATTGCAGCATTCCCTGTCGTTGCGTGGAGAGTTGAATCTGTTCTGCCGAGAGTCTCGAAACTTTTTCGCTGTCCTGTTCTCGCTCGGCTTTTGCCAATTCTCTTTTCAGCTCTTCGATTCGCTGTTCGAGCTTCATACGCCTGAACGTTGAGACACATTCTGCGGCGACGTAATGCTCGTTTGAGCCGTGCAAAGAGGAGTTCATCAAAACCATTGGCACCATTGTGGCGGCGGATTCGTCGCCTTCGGTCTTGCGACTCAGCGAGTCGAAGTCAATTTCCGTTCCTTCGCGCTCGAGTTCGAACAAGGCTTTGAAGAGGGGCGCGGTGGCCAGATCCTCGTAATCCTCTTCTCGCAACATCGGCAAGACTTCGCTTCGCAAATTCGCGTCCGCGAAGAGCAAGCCAAGCAAGCGCTGTTCTGCGGCGGTCGCATCGGTGCGTCTTGTCAACGTCTGAACGCTGTCGGCACGCAGCGGACGGTTGTGCCGCACTGTTTGCCACAACTCGCGTCGCCATGTCGACGTGTTGACGTTCTCTCGATCGATCCCGAGCGCATCCATCGCCATGTCGAAATACTCGCGCTTTTGAACGCCGTTCTTGACCGCCCGAAGGTAGGGAAGAACTTCATCGACGGCTTCAGCCTTTTCCGCGGGCCGGTGAAGATTACGGTCGCGTAAAGCGCTTTCGATCACGAATTGTATGTGTGGTTGTGCCTGCGCTCGTTGCCGCTGATACTCAGTTACCCCAAACTTTCGGATGTACTCGTCCGGATCCGCATTGTCGGGAAGCACCAATATTTTTACTTCAAGATCTTCTGCGAGGAGAATCTCGATCGACTTCTTCGCCGCCTGTACGCCGGCGCGGTCGCCATCATAATTGACCAGGACTTTGCGCGCAAACCTACTTAGAAGCTTTGCCTGATCTTGCGTTAGTGCTGTCCCCAAACTCGCCACCACGTTTCGCACTCCAAACTGATACGGCACGATCAAATCTAGAAAACCTTCGACCAAAATGGCGTAGCCCTGACGGCGGATCTCGTCGCGCGTGAGATTCAAGCCGAAAAGATTTCGACCCTTTACGTAAGCGGCGGTTTCGGGTGAGTTGATATATTTCGCATCCTCGCCTTTCAAGGTGCGCCCGCCAAAAGCGATGGGTCGTCCCTGCGCGTCGAGCACGGGAAACATCAATCGGCCACGAAATCGATCGTAAGAACGGTTGCTGTCCTCCTTTTTTGCAACCAGCCCGCTCCGATCAATATGTTCCTGAGTGGCCCCTTTGTTTCGCAGAAAAATCAAAAGTGAGTCCCAGCTATCGGGCGCGTAACCGAGACGGAAAGCTTTTTGCGTTTCTTCGGAGATTTCGCGCTGTTCCAGATACTCGCGGGCGATACGGCCTTCGTTGCTCGACTCGAGCTGCTGTTGCCACCACTCCATGGCCCACGAGTTAAGCTGGATGACGTAATCAGCATCCTGGCGTCGCGCTTCGAAGCGGCCGTCGTCCACCATTTTCGGCAGCGGCATACCGATCTTGTCGGCAACGATCTTGATGGCTTCCGGAAAG
>Ga0207670_10000531_pt1 | contig 20964 bp, 22 predicted proteins | sample KBSS23HmetaG_FD_184339 | JGI IMG/M metagenome (GOLD analysis project Ga0207670, IMG submission 184339) | Switchgrass rhizosphere microbial communities from Kellogg Biological Station, Michigan, USA - KBS S2-3H metaG (SPAdes) (version 2) | ecosystem: Host-associated > Plants > Roots >... | reverse complement strand
CGAGATCCACTGCTTCCAGAAGGCCAGAGGGATCGCGGCAGCGTACAACACCGGCGACACCTTGCCTTTCCAATCGCGGCGGACAGCCTTTTTGAGAATGGAGTGGGGACCCTGCGACGCAATGATCAGTTGTTGCAGTATCACATACGCGATCGCCGCCATCAGAAGCACAACGCCATAGAGCGCTGATGGTGCAGCCGCGAAGTGGTTCTCACCCATCCAGCCTGTCGCAAAAGGTACGAGCGACAGCCAGAACAAGAGATGCAGATTCGCCCACAGCATCGGTCCCGTGACTGTTTGAATCGTATGAAGCATGTGGTGGTGGTTATTCCAATAGATACCAAGATAGACGAAGCTCAGGACGTAGCTCAGGAACACGGGGATCAAAGGCAACAGAGTCTCGATGCCCTCGCCGTGGGGCACCTTCAACTCCAACACCATGATGGTGATGATAATGGCGATCACGCCATCACTGAACGCTTCAATCCGATTCTTTCCCATCAGCTCCAACGGTTAGCGTCGTGTCATCGACTTTATGAGAATTGATTCCGCGAGTCAGCATCGCAAGGTGCTCCGCAGCTTCTGTCCGGGCCGTCGATGTTTTCCCATTCTGGATCTTCGCCATCGTTTCTGACAGTTTCACTGCAGTTATTCGTTGGACCTGGAGTGACTTGGGGACAATGACTCTTCACAGCGTTTCCGAATCCTTACCTGACTCTTTGAAATGCTCGCTTCGACCTTTTGCGCAAGCTCCTTCGTCAGTGGTAGACCACCAACAAATCCGATGTGTAACGCAATCGACCATTGTTCACGATATCCGACATCGATAATCGTTATACGCTCTGCTGATATTACGCCGGATCTCAGGATGTATTTCTTAACTCGTTCTGCTCTTAACCTGGCTTCATCCGGGCAAGAGCGATGCCCGCCGTAAACCACCAGGTAAGCATGAGCATTGTTCGTATTTTTTAATTGCGTGATGAAGTAGCCCAGTCGCCTGGTCTCTTCCTTCCAACTTATATTGCTGTACTCGTCAAACTTGATCCAGTACTGATCCGGAGCAGCGACAGATGTAAAAGCAGAGCCAAGCAGGCAAATAAAGACCAAGCAACGAATGGCCATCAAAGCCTCTTGTAGGATCTCTTCTCTTTCCACTTTAACGGTGTCTTCAGCAGGTTCGGTGAGCGGGGACTTCCATAAGGATTGTTGCTCGCGTCTGTTGTCGATGACGAACTTGTAAACGAACTAGTCTGCGTAAGACTTTGCCCGTCCTTCGAAATGGTCCACTCATCAATCCGTTCGTTGACAACTACATTATTGTTCGCCCTGGTTGTAGGTAAGGAGAATTTTATTACGAGCGCATTCTTCTTCCAACTTGTTACTGAATGAAACGGCTGGCCTCCCGAGTCGGAAGGATTTGTTTCTCCTCGACCATCGGCGTAGTACGTAAACTCCCTCTGCTGAGGTGTCCCGCCTTGAGAAGACTCCTGCACCACTTTGATCTCGGGACCGGTTTGAGAAATGATAAGCGTAGACTTATCTCCGGACACCTTATTGCCATTCTTTGATTCCAACGACCACTTTCCACTGAAGTCAGCCGGTTGCTTCAGCTCGCTTTGAACACTCACCAAAAGGACCAACAGAACTAAGAACTTGACGAACACTACTTTTACCCTCCAAACAAATTTCTAATTCACGCGAGCTGGTCTTGAGAAATTGCGCAGGTCAAGACAAGAGCCACACTGTAATTACGACTACCGATATACCATCAATGGATCAATTCGGGTAAACGCGAAGCAACATTTCCACGCCCTGATCCAGGAGTAGTTCTTTGCGATCTGAAGCGGCTGTCTTTCCGGCGCCCACGAGCCGGGGACGAGCCGCAGGCTTTCCTCCTCCGCCCGAAGTCACACTGAAGATGGCCCGCCCGAGGGCCCCAATCCCGGTACGCTTGAGCGTTTGTGGCCCGCCAGACCCGCGCGTTTCGATGAGTTCTCCGGCATCTACTTGCTCACCCGAAAGCACGTCGTAGAGTCTGACGATTTCTGCGTTAATCGGATAAGACTCACCATCGCTGAAGCGAATGCTGTCGAAAGAGAGGGACATCAGGGTATAGCCCCTGAGGCGCTGAGATTGTGTAATAGACTCAACGTGGCCCGAAATTCTCGCCAGATTGAAAGGCCCAGGATCCGCGACGGTCGCAGTAAACTTATCTCCAACGCGGGATGACTTGATCGATAACGTTCTATCGAGGCGAACGCGCATTTCGTAGCCATCACGGTTTACGTTCGCGATTGTGAAAGCTCTAGCTGAATTTTCTGAGATCGCGATGCCGAGAATCAGCATTCCCGCGATCGTCGTCCGGATGTTGCCTGATTTCGTGCATATAATCATCGTTCTCACCGAGGAGGGATAGTTTGCAGTGGAGCGGTCGCCCATTTAGCGGCTCGCATTCGCAATTAACCCTCCACGCTCCTTTTAAAGCCACGGGCAGAGCAAGAAACATTCCATATTAACTGGCCAACCCTTGAGAGACCCACTCGGCTAAATCAATTGCCTTGCCTTCACGGACGTAGTATTCCGCTTTCGCAACGGATTCGTGAAGTGGAATGGAGCATTCGACGACGTTCGCCACTCCGTAAGGGTAGTCCATCACTTGTCGCTGCACTGAATCCTCGGTCAGGTCCACCGCGGGATGTCCTGGCTTGCGGGATCGGAAGCGAGCAATCGCTATTTCCGGGCTAACCTGACAAGCGAGCACACAAACCTGGACCGGCATGCTGTCAGCAAGTGAACGCAGCCATTGTCTTGGACCTCTTCGGCTGTACGTCGCTGTCAGTATTACTGTGTTGGCTCCCACCTCAAGTAACTTTTGCGCAACCAAGTGCATGCATCGATAGGCAATGTCGCGATCTTCCTGACTCTGCTGGGAACTTGGAATCACGATCTCTCGAATCTGATCGATATCAAGGACTAACCCTCCGAGAATCACGGCAAGCTGTCCAGCGAGGGTCGATTTGCCGGAACAGGGTGGCCCAGTCAGAACGATCAACTGACTCATGCGTTAGCGCTCGCCGTCGGTTAGCCATCACGCCGCGCAAGGTCCGTGACGAGCATCGGGTTCAAGCGCCGCTGCTCCTCAATGATCTGCTCGGATGATCGTGACTTCGCCTTTAGAGACTCAAGCTCGCCGCTGGTAATTCCGAATGCCTGAATGAACTCAACCCTGCCATGAGGCGATTCGATAGGTGGTAATTGCGGATCACGCACGAACACCAATCCGACGATGTCGGTCTCATATTCCAGCCGGATTGGGCCATTGGCCGGAATCCAGTGATATTCCTCAAAACACCTGCCCGATTCGAATACGTACCGGGCAAGATTCTGCAGGAGGTTGCACACCCAGACCGGCTCCTCTATTGGCGGGAGCGGAGATGCAATTCGAAAGGTCATCTCGAAGCCAAATCCACTAAAGTCCTTCCCGACAGCCTCTTCGTTGTAGTAGAGCTCGCTGTATCCGTACGTACAGAAATGGAGGTGACTGATGCCTCCCGCCTGGCTCTCGTACGCGCTGATCCCGTCGATCGGGTCTGGACCACCGAGCATCGCTTTTATGAGTGTGCCCCAGTGCCGCGGCTCCTGTGAGCCGTATACCTCTTTGAGCCGAGAGTTGATCGCATCCCAACCTGGTGCGTCGCCCGAATCGGCGTCGTAAAGCTCTCGGTATTGGCTAAGGTTCATACGTGATGGCTAACCACTTGTTCGGTGCACCGGTCGAGCGCCGTCTTAACTCAACAAATAGATGACCTGAGTTTCAAGCTTCGTTTCGTCGTCTGTCCAATCGCCGTAGATTTCCCAGGAGTACGCGCCGAAGGCGCGGCTGGTCGCAGCACGCCAGGAATGGAGCGCGTTATGTGCGGCTGCGAGTCGCGCATAGCTACCGATGTGGGTGGTCATGACAACCTCTCCTGCAGGTGTCTCTGTATAGATTACTTCGCCTTCGTCCTCAAAGGGCCGAATGACCTGAACGCCGAAGGCAACGTCCATTGCTGCCTCACTATTTGCAGGATGATGGTAGAGGAAACAATTATGCCCACCCGATCGCAGTCCCTCATGGCGACGTAGAAACTCCCAGACGAGATCAAGCGCCGGCTTCCACGTGTGTCCAACGTCTCCGATTAGCACGCGACGCCGCACCGCGGCCAGGGGCTGCGCGCTGACGATCCTGGTGACGACCTCATAACTCATCGAAGGTTTCCTTTATCGCGGCACCCAGACGCAATTACGAATAAGACTATAAAATACGAGCGGACGTTTATGTTAGGCAGTCGGGTGCAGTCCAATGTGGCGCGTATTCAATACCCAATACGCTCGCGTCACTTCTGTGGATCTTGTGAGCAGTGAAATACAGAGTAGATAGTAATGCTATCGACAGTCAGTTTGTAGAAATCTCAAATGGAAAGCGGCGAATAGGCGCACACCGAAACTCTGCGATAGCGGCCGGATACATCGCGGGATGGCGCTGAATGCCTCTAATGCAAGCCGCCACACGCAAGAACGGCTGCCAAAGTGGCAGCCGTTAGTGTTTGATTGAAATGGTCGGGACGGCGAGATTCGAACTCGCGACCTCACGCACCCCAAGCGTGCGCGCTACCAGGCTGCGCCACGTCCCGTGTCCCTGACTTAGTATCCTGCCAAAGAACAAATGTCAAACTTGAGCGCGGGAAACGTTACTTAGCTCGACCCTTGGTTTCCTGCTGTTCGAGCAGTGCGAGCAGTTCGCGCAGTTCGGAAGCGAGTTGTTTCAATCCCTGTCGCTCTTCTGCCGTGCGTGGCGCAACCGTGCGCGTGTAACCAGTTTCCGGTGGTGAAGGTGTAAACATTTGGCCTTCGTTGAATTCAACCGGCGCGCTTTCCGGTTGACCGTCTTCCTCAGCGCCGACAACTTTCAATTTTCCGCCGCCGCGAAGCTCATTCGAGAGTCGCTTCTTTGCTCCAGCGATCGTGTACTGATCTTCGTAAAGCAGTTCCTTGATGCGGAGCGCCATTTCCACGTCGCGCTTGCGATAGACGCGTTGGCCGGCGCGATTCTTTTGCGGCGCGAGCATGGGAAACTCTGATTCCCAGTAGCGCAAGACGTGCGCCTGCACGCCCGCGAGTTCGCAAACTTCCCCGATTTTGAAAAATAGCTTTTCGGGTATGGCTACAGCGGGACGACTCATTCAGCTCAAGCCTCGATTGATTCTGGGTTGACTCTCGTTATCGGGCGTTGAAAGTTGGAAAGACTTTTGGCGAGTTCGCCAATCTTCGTGCGACGTCAAACATGTTACCCGTGCGGACTTTGACGTGTCAATACTTACACTTAGCAGCCCTGACTTAAAACTTTTTCTTAAAGGTATCGCCTGAGGATCTTGTCCCCTAAACCACTAAGGCACCACTAAGGCACCAAGTCACTAAGTATAAAAATGAATTTGTGCCTTAGTGTCTTTGTGGTTAAAGACTTTGACAAGCTATAATCCGCCTTCCCACGCACAAAGTCGGAAGGAAACGAATCCATACAGTGACAACCTCGCCAACGGTTCTGCGCCTCGCTTCAAGATTCGATGAGGTCGGTTTTTCCGATATCGTCAGGCTTCGTAACCGCATCATGGAACTGCGCAATCAGGGCGCCACCGTCTACCAGTTCGAAGGCGGCGAACCCTTCATGCCCACTCTCGACGTGGTGAAGGACGCAATGAAGCGCGCCCTCGACGACAACCAAACTCGTTACGCGCCCTCATCCGGCATCCCCGAGCTGCGCGAAGCAATCGCCGACAAACTACGCAACCGCAACGGCATTCCCGCGGAATCGAAAGACGTGATCGTTGTTAACGGCGGCATGCAGGCTTTGTTTGGCGCGTTCCAGTCAATCGTAAATCCGGGCGACGAAGTGCTGCTCTTTTCACCGTACTGGACACCTATCAAAGATCTCGTCGCGCACTGCCAGGGCCGCAGCATTCTGGTCCCAACCGACGAAGCTCGCGAGCTCGGATTTCAACAAACGCTCGCTCGCTATGCGACGGATCGAACCCGCGCGATCTACTACAACACACCACAGAATCCGAGCGGCGTCGTCTTAACGCCGGAAGAGGCAAAAGCAGTTGCAGCATTTGTGAAGGAACGCGATCTCGTAGTCGTCGCCGATGAAGCGTATGAAGATCTGGTCTACGACGGTCAACACTTCTCGATCGCTTCGCTCGAAGGAATGTTCGAGCGCACGATCACGTGTTTCACTTTTTCGAAGTCGTATTCGATGACGGGATGGCGCCTGGGTTACGCAGTCGCAACCGAGCCGTGGATGACGGGACTAAAGAAGGCGACACTCTATTCATCCAATGGTGTCTCGACGCCAACGCAGTGGGCCGGCATTGCGGCTATGAGTATCGATACAGCGGTGCTCACAGAGATCACAAACCAATATCGCAAGCGACGCGATCTGCTCCTCGCTGGTCTGAACGAGATCGGGTTGCACTGCGCTTCTCCAGCCGGAGCCTTCTACGCTTTTCCTGACGTGAGCCGCATCAACAAAGACAGCCGCGAAGCTGCTGAAGCGTTGCTGAACCGCGCGCAAGTCGCGACGGTGCCCGGCATCGTGTTTGGCGCACACGGTGAAGGTCGCCTGCGCTTCTCTTTTTCTACTTCGATCGAAACTATAGAAGCAGGGCTCGATTCGCTTCGTCGTAATCTTTAATGATGAGAGACGAGCACGAACAACCCACCACATTTCAAAAAACCGAATTTGATTTCATTGATTCGCTGCGACGGCGAGTAGCTTCAACTTCACTCAAATCAGAATCGCTCATCGCAGGCATCGGAGATGATGCCGCGGTCTTTCGCGGCGCCACCGGGAAAGAAACTATCATCACTGCCGATCTGCTCGTCGAAGACGTCGACTTCCGTCGCACCACGACACCGCCGTATCTTCTGGGCCACAAAGCACTCGCCGTTTCGCTTTCCGACATTGCCGCAATGGGAGCACGACCACTCTGGTCGTTGATCTCCATCGGCGTGCCCGAGGACGTTTGGGAGACTGACTTTGCCGAGCGGCTTTACGATGGCTTGCTTGAACTCGCGAATCGTTACGGGGTGCAGTTGATTGGTGGTGATACGTCGCGCACAAACGAAAACATCGTGATCGATTCGATCGTTGTAGGTGAGTGTGCGGCAGGAGCGGCCGTGATGCGATCCGGCGCTAAAGCCGGCGATCAGATCTTTGTCACGGGCTCATTGGGCGCCGCGGCAGCCGGACTGCGCCTGATCGAACGTGGCGCACATTTAGCCGAACAGAACCTGGGTGATGAAGATTCGCAAAAGCTCGATCACATACTGCTGCGCCAGCTTCGACCTGAACCACGCGTGGGCTGGGGTATCGTTCTCGGTGAGGAACGTCTCGCCACTGCGATGATTGATCTTAGTGATGGTCTTTCTTCCGATCTCAATCAATTGTGTACGGCGAGCAGCGTAGGCGCTTTGATCGACTCTGCTTTACTGCCGGTCGACAATTATGTGACGGAGTTGTGTGGCCGCCGCGCGCTCGATCCGCTGCAACTCGCGCTGCACGGCGGTGAAGATTTCGAGTTGCTCTTCGCGGTAAAGCCTGAAGACGTTCCGCGGCTGCCACGTCGCGTTGACGGCATCGAGATCAAATGCATCGGCGAAATAACTGCCGCGCATGAGGGTGTCAAAATCACAGAGGGCACGCGCGTCTGGGAACTGAGGCCCGGCGGCTGGAAACATTTTTAGCCACGGATTTTTCACGGATTATTTACGGATAATCCGCTAAAAATCCGTGTTAATCTGTGAGTCCATGCTTAGATTGCGCAACACATTAACCGGCAGCGTCGACGAGTTTCGCCCGATGAAGGAAGGCGAGGTCGGCTTCTATTACTGCGGTCCAACCGTCTGGAACTACGGCCACATCGGAAACTTCCGCAGCGCCATCGCGGCTGACATCGTGCGCCGTTACCTGAAGTTCAAAGGTTACAAAGTCACCCACGTGATGAACATCACCGACGTGGAAGACCGCATCATCGCGGAGTCACAAAAGGCCGGCCTGAGTATCGACGACTATACCGCCATTTACATTGACGCCCTTTGGGAAGACTTTGACGCACTCGGCTGCGAACGCCCCGACATCGTTCCGCGCGCCACGCGCCACATTCCCGAAATGGTGGAACTGATCGAGAAGCTGCTCGCCTCAGGTCATGCTTATCGATCCGATGAGTCGGTCTACTACCGCATCGCTTCATTTCCCGAATACGGCAAGCTCTCGAAAATCAACTTCGCCGGAAACATTGCCGGCGGCAGCGATCGAATCAAAACCGACAGGTACGACAAAGAGGATGCGCGCGACTTTGCGCTCTGGAAAGAACCCGCCACGGAAACCGAGCCCGCCTGGGACGCGCCGATCGGTCGCGGTCGACCGGGCTGGCATATCGAGTGTTCCGCGATGTCGATGAAGTATTTGGGCGAGACGTTCGACATTCACGCCGGCGGCATCGATCTCGTCTTTCCACATCACGAAAACGAGATCGCGCAGAGTGAAGGCGCTACGGGAAAACCGTTCGTGCGCTACTGGATTCACTTCGAACATCTGAAAGTCGACGGCGAAACAATGTCGAAGTCGAAGGGCAACTACTACACCTTCCGCGACATTCAGGCGAGAGGATTCTCAGCCGCTGCGATTCGTTACTTTCTTCTGAGTGTGCCTCACAACAAGCAGTTGAACTTTACGTTCGATGCGCTTGCCGGTGCGGAAAAGACGGTGGCGAGCCTGCGCGACTTTCGCGCTCGCTTGAGTGAGGACAAAACACAGCCAGGGAAGAACGAGAAACTCTCCGAAGCTGCTGCGCGAGCGTTGCGTGAATTCGAGGCGGGCATGGACGATGATCTCAACACGTCGATCGCGCTCGCAGCCGTTCACAATCTTTCGCGCGAAGTGAACACAGCACTCGCACGCAAACAGGTGAAAGCGGAAGACCAGCGCGAGTTGCTCGCGGCGATCGATCGTATCGACACCGTGCTGAATATTTTCGGCGAGCAACAACGCGAGATGCTCGACAGCGAGGTTCAGTCACTGATTGACGAACGCCAGGAGGCCCGGCGGCGCCGTGACTTCAGACGCGCCGACGAAATCCGCGACGAACTCTCCAGCCGCGGCATCATTCTCGAAGACACAAAAGACGGCGTCCGCTGGAAGCGCAAGTGAGTTTCACGCAAAGGCGCAAAGGAAGAAAAGGCGCAAAGGGAAGTTTTACTCCTCTGTGCGCCTTTGCTTTCTTTGCGCCTTTGCGTGAAATAACGTCGTGGCTTTAGTTTGCGGTGTCTTTGTGTCTGAGTGGTTAGGCTTTATGATGACGCCAATGTCCACCACAACCCTGCAACCTACAACACAAGTTTCAGCAGTTACTGAAATCAGAAAACATTTCCCTGCTCTCGAGCGCGTCCACAATGGCTACGCGGTCGCATATTTCGACGGACCGGGTGGTACACAGGTGCCGCGTCACGTCGTCGAGCAGATGAGCGACTACCTGTATCACCATAACGCAAATACACACTGGGCTTATCCGACGAGTGCTGAGACAGACGTGGCTCTCGAGTATGCTCGCGAGACTTGCGCGGAGTTCTTGAATGCGTCGCCGCCTGAGATCGTCTTTGGCGCGAACATGACGACGCTCACGCTGCATCTCTCGCGTGCGCTCAGTCTGGATTACAAAGCCGGCGACGAGATTGTGGTCACGGAGTTGGAACATCATGCGAACCTCGATCCGTGGCGTCGACTCGAACTCGAACGCAACGTGACGATTCGCACAGTGCGAATGGATACCGCCACCGGTCAGATCAACCGGGAGGATCTCGAACGTTTTGTCGGTCCAAAAACAAAACTGGTTGCCATCGGTGCGGCCTCAAACGCACTCGGCACCATCAACGATTTCAAGACAGCGATCGATATGGCGCATAACGTTGGCGCTCTTGCGTTTCTTGATGCCGTACACTACGCGCCACACGCTTTGATCGATGTCGCGGAGCTCGATTGCGACTTCCTCGGCATGTCGGCATACAAGTTTTATGGACCGCATGTAGGAGTGCTCTTTGCGAAACGCTCGTTGCTGGAGCAGGTCAACTTTCCCAAACTCGTGCCCGCGTCGGACGACCCGCCCGAAAACGCTGAATCAGGCACGTTGAATCATGAAGGGATGGTGGGCACTGCGGCAGCCGTCGATTTTCTGGCTTCACTTGGAGGGCAGTCGAAGCGGCGCGAGAATCTCCGTAACTTTTTCCAGGAGACGCACGCGCGCAACTCGCGGTTGTTCGCGCGCTTGTGGGAAGCGTTGAGTTCGATGCCGCGAGTCACGTTGTATGGTCCACCACCAGACTCGCCGCGCACGCCGACTCTCTCGTTTACGATCGAGGGTTGTGCCTCAACCGATGCTGCGCGGCAGCTGTCCGAAAAAGGACTCTTCCTGTCACATGGAGATTTCTACGCCTACACGGTCGTTCAGCGTTTCGGCCTGGCACCTGAAGGATTCATTCGCGCCGGCTGCACCTGCTACACGACGGAAGAAGAGATCGATCGCCTAATTGAAGGAGTACGTGAGATTTCCTCAACTTAATCCGTACCCAATCCGCGTCTATCTGCGTTAACGAAATCAGCAAGCAGTCCGTAAGCAGTGCTTTGTAAGTTCGGACGGTGCGAGACGATCGTCAGTCCGGGAATGGTATCGAGCTCAAAGTTAACTGCCAGCGAGGTGCCACGGACGCCGGCGAGTGGGTTGTTAGCGCCGATTTGTTCCGGTCTGACAGACGCCGTAACCGAGCCGTCAGCGTTTACAGTAGCGCGCGTGAGTAACTTGTAAGGCTTACCTTCAGCCCGCGCAGCTTGCAGTGTTGCTGGATCCAGTCCTCGAATTCCTTCGCGTTTCACGTCTGTTGGCAGCAGCGGCGCTCGCATGATAACGCGCGCGATCGCGCAGACTTTCATGACCGAGTCCCAGCCTTCAATATCGTTGCTCGGATCGGTTTCCGCGACGCCGAGTTCCTGCGCCGTCTTCACACCTTCGGCAAAGCTCCTGCCCTCTTCCATCGTTTCGAGAATTATGTTGGTGGTGGAATTAAAAACGGCGGTAAATCCACGCACCTTCGCGGCAGGCAGAGTCTCGCGGAACAGTGAGAACACCGGCGCGCTATCCAGCACAGTCGACTCAAACATAAGTCGCTTGCCTTGTGCACGCGCGAGCCGGCTAAGCTCGTCGTATGCGTAGACGATCGGAGGCTTGTTTGCGGTGATCGCGTGTGCGCCTGCTAAAAGGGATTTTTCTAGATACTCAATTGCTGGTTGGCCCGTTTCCGGATTCGCAGAAGTCGTTTCAAACACGACATCAGGCTTGGCTCGTGCTAACCACCCATCGATGTCCGCTTCCGAACTCGTCTCGTCGTTGCCCGCCAACAACTGCGCGACATCAATCGCCCCATGACTTGCCCGCCATCCCATGCGTCGCGTAGCAACCCCGGTAATCTCCCACTCAATCCCATAGTTGTCGCGCAGCTCCGCCGCCTTCGACACAAACAACCGCGCCAGCGCACGCCCAACGTTTCCGAACCCAAGAAAGCAAAGTCTGTAATGTTTCATGTATGATGTAGTCCTTGTCATGAAACAATATCACGATCTCTTGAGATCGATCTTGAAGAATGGCACCGAGCACCGCGACCGGACCGGTGTTGGGACCATTTCTCATTTCGGATTTCAGACGAGGTTCGATCTGCGACAGGGGTTTCCGATCGTAACGACGAAACGTGTTCCGTTTCGTTGGGTGGCGGAGGAGTTGTTCTGGTTCTTGTCAGGCGATACCAGTGAAACGAATCTGCGCGCGCGTGGTGTCGATATATGGGCGGAGTGGGCTGATGAAGCACACACTGAGAAGTTTGGACGACCGGCGGGCGATCTGGGGCCAGTGTACGGCTATCTCTGGCGATCGTTTGGCGGAGATTATCCCGAGAAGAATGGCGTCGATCAGATCGCGAAGTTAGTGGAGCAGATTCGCACGAATCCGGACTCGCGAAGATTGATCGTGACGGGTTGGGATCCGCGGCAGGCTAATAACGTGGATCTGCCGCCTTGTCATACGTTGTTTCAATTCAAAGTAGAGAATGGTCGCACTCTTCATTGCCAACTCTACCAGCGCTCGGCCGACGCGTTTCTCGGCGTGCCTTTCAATATCAGTTCGTATGCGCTGCTGACGCATCTGGTCGCGCATGTCACTGAGTTGGAGGTTGGCGATTTTGTTTACACGCTTGGCGATTATCACATCTACAAGAATCATCGCGAGCAAGTTGACCAACTATTGTCGCGGGAGCCGCTACCGCTACCTGAGTTGAAGATCGATGATCCCGACAACAAACTACGCGGGCTCGAAGGACTACTGGCGATGAAGTACGAGCATTTGAATCTAATCGGCTACAAATCACACGGGAAGATTGCGGCGCCGGTCGCGGTGTAAAAGATGATCATTGGTATCGCAGCAGTCGATCGAAAAGGTGCAATCGGCAAGGGTGGGAAGCTGCCGTGGCATTACCCTGCTGACATGAAGTTTTTTCGAGAGACGACTACCGGGCACGCGGTGGTGATGGGGCGCAAGACGTGGCTCACGATTGGCAAGCCGCTGAAGAACAGACTGAACATCGTTTTGAGTCGTGACTTGAGTATCGAGCCGCAGGAGTCGCTGCTGGTGCTCGGCGACGTTGAATCAGTGCTCTCGTTTAATAAGTCATTGACTACGGATCTGTTTGTAATCGGTGGTGCCCAGATATATGAAGCGTTTCTGCCGCACATCGAGAAGTGGATTATTACGGAAGTGCCGTTGACGGTGAGCGGCGCAGACGCGTTTATGCCTGAGGGGTATTTGGATGGATTTAAAATCGAGGATTCAAAATCACTCGACGACGACCTTGTCGTGAAATTTTATAGCCGCGGATGAACGCGGATTGAAAACGCGGATTTAGAATAATTCTTCAAGAGCTTCGTCGACGGAACGAACGCCGACGACGCGCACGCCCAGCAATCGTTCCAATCCCGCGACATTCGAGGCGGGCATAACGATTTTTTTGAAGCCCAGCGCCTGTGCCTCGCGCGCGCGGACGGACGCCTGCATCGCACCGCGCACTTCGCCCGTCAGTCCGATCTCGCCAAACACCGCGGTGTGCGGATCGATGGTCATGTTCTTAAAACTCGAGACAATCGCCGTAACGACACCCAGATCCGCCGCCGGCTCGTCGACTTCCAAACCACCGGCGATGTTTACAAACACGTCCTCGCCGGTGAGTTGCAGACTCGCACGCTTCTCGAGCATCGCTATCAACAACGCGACGCGGTTCTGGTCCAGTCCCTGTGTCATCCGCCGGCCAGTCCCATATTTCGTTCCCGAAACGAGCGCCTGAATCTCGACCAGCAACGGTCGAGTGCCTTCCATGCAGGCAGTAACGATCGAGCCCGCCACGTTCAGTGGCCGCTCCTGTAAAAACATCTGCGACGGATTCGCTACCGGCATCAGTCCGGTGCTCGTCATCTCGAACACGCCCACCTCGTTCGCGGCGCCAAAGCGATTCTTCACCGCGCGCACGATGCGATGGTTGTGATGGCGCTCGCCTTCGAAGTAAAGAACCGTGTCGACGATGTGTTCGAGGATCTTTGGACCAGCGATCGATCCTTCTTTCGTGATGTGTCCGATCAAGAAGATCGGAATGCTCCGATTCTTGGCAAGCATTAGAAACTGGCGCGCGACTTCCCTCACCTGCGAAACCGATCCGGGCGCAGATTCGATCGCACCCGAGAAAACCGTTTGGATCGAATCAACGATGATCGCGCGCGGCTTCAGCCGTTCGATTTCCTTAATGATGTTTTCGAGATTGGTTTCGGGTAGGAGGTAGACGTTCTTTGCCTCGACCGCGAGCCGCTCCCCACGCAGCTTGATCTGTCGTTCCGACTCTTCACCGGAAACGTACAGCACAAGCGCGCCGGCGCCACTGAGTTTATCGGCGACCTGAAGCAGCAGCGTGCTTTTGCCGATGCCCGGATCGCCGCCGATCAAAACGAGCGTGCCGGGCACGATGCCGCCGCCGAGAACACGATCAAACTCAGTCACGCCCGAAGGAACGCGAACGTCGTCCTGAGATTCGATCTCGGTGAATGGGATGGCGGAGACGTCGCGAAGTTGAAAGCCGTTGCGCGTGCCGGAGCGGCGCGCCTTTTCTTCGACGAGCGAGTTCCACTCACCACATTCGGGACACTTGCCGAGCCACTTACCGGTCGTGTGCTCACAGTTCTGACAAACGAATAATGTTTCTTTTTTCATTAAGAGCATTCTCCCGCAAAGGCGCAAAGACGCAAAGTCTACCTTAACTCTTCTTTGCGGCTTTGCGCCTTTGCGGGAGAAATTACAAAAGCTCTTTCACGTTATCAGTCGGGCGCCCGAGCACGGCGCGATCTCCGCGTTCGACGATTGGTCGTTGCAGCAGGTCCGGATGTTCGATCATTAACCCGATCAACTCGGTGTCGCTGAACTTGTCCTCGGCCAATCCGAGTTCCTTGTAGATCGCCTCGCTCTTACGCAGAAGATCCCGCGGCTTCAAGTTCATCTTGCGAAGCAGCTCGGTAAGTTTCTTTCGAGTTAACGGTTGAATGTAATAGTTGACCTTCTCAAACGAGATACCACTCTCACGGAGCAGCTTGTCCATTTCGCGACACTTCGTTCAAGTCGGTTTTTCGTAGATGGTAATCTTGTCTGCCATGGTCTACGGGAAAATCCCCCTCACGCTCGTCGCTTCTGCCACTCTCCCAACCGCGAGAATGTAAGCGCCGGTGCGCATGTCAGTGTTGTAACGTTCCGCGGTCTGCTGCACAGAATTGAATGCGGTTTGCATCGTCTGCTCGAGAGTCTCGTTGATCTGTCGCTCCGACCAGAAGAAGGAATTCTGATCCTGTACCCACTCGTAGTAACTCACAGTCACGCCGCCGGCATTCGCGAGAATGTCGGGAATGAGAAGACATCCCTCATCCTCCAACACTCGATCCGCTCCAGGCGTAGTGGGACCATTCGCCAGCTCCGCAATGATCTTCGCTTTTACTTTGCCGACGTTTTTCAGTGTGATCGCGTTCTCGAGTGCCGACGGCAAAAGGATGTCGCAGTCATAACCGACCATGTCCTCCGGATCCATTTCCTTACAGCCTTTCAACCCGGCCAGCGATTTGGTCTGGTCCTTATGTTTTAACGCTTCGGCAATGTCAATACCACTATCACAACAGACGCCGGCCTTCGAATCGCACGCTGCCACTACTTTCGCGCCGTCTTCAGCAACCAGCCGCGCAATATTCGCGCCCGCGTTGCCGAAACCATGAACCGCCACGCGCGCGTCTTTCAGACTCATTCCTTTGACGCGACAAGCTTCACGCAACGCATAGAGACAACCACGAGCAGTTGCTTCAGCACGTCCCTGTGAACCGCCGAGCGAGATCGGCTTGCCGGTCACGACGCCGAGCTCTGTGTGTCCGCGCACCATCGAGATCGTGTCCATAATCCACGCCATGGTCTGTTCGTCTGTGTAAACGTCGGGCGCGGGAATGTCGCGATCCGGACCAATGATGGGCGCGATCTCGAAAGCATAGCGGCGCGTCAACCGTTCGAGCTCGTTTCGCGAAAGGCTCTTGGGATCACAGATCACCCCGCCTTTGCCGCCGCCATAAGGGATGCCGACCGTGGCGCACTTCCAGGTCATCCACGAAGCCAGCGCTTTGACTTCGTCCAACGTAACGTTTGGGTGATAGCGAATGCCGCCCTTTGCTGGTCCACGCGCGATGTTGTGTTGCACGCGATAACCCTCGAAGACTTGCACGTCGCCGCCGTCCATCTTGACGGGTATTGAGACGATCAGTTGTCGCTTGGCATTTTCCAACACATGCCTCATCGACGGTTCGAGGTCGAGATAATCGGCTGCACGGTTGAACTGCTGCTTAGCAATTTCGAACGGATTGAGTTCTTCCTGAAAGGCCTTTTGGGTAGCCATGCAATCTTGCTCCTGGGAAAGAAGTGGGACTCGGAGAGCAGACTAATCGTAAGTCGGGACCGGATATGTTTCAAGGATCGGGAACCACTTGGGGCGAGGTGGTGTCTAAGTAGGCCAGTTGACTCCCGCGACCCGAACGGCACCGGCAACCAGCGGAGGAACCGATGTTTAATAACCTGATTGAATCCAGTTCGCACGCTAAAGAATTCAAGCGGCGCGGATCATTTCTGCTGTTTACCACTGCCACTTATGTCGTGCTCTTTGCAATCACAGGTGTAATTAGTATCTACGCATACGATGCCCATCTCGAGAGCCAGAGCACTGAATTGGAGATTACTTTTGTGCCGCTGCCTACTCAGGAAGAGGCACAGCCTGAAATTCCAAATACGATTCGTTCTGCATCAAACTCTGATAATCAGCCCACGCGTTCGACGCGGACGGTGCTGATGGACACTGCTACTAATCCAAATAATCCGCCTGACAAGATCGGCACTGTTGCTTCAACAGTTCTGCCTGCGCGGAGAGATTCGGTGCTTGGACCCAAAGACGTTGACCCGCCTGGTCCACCGCCAGGCAGCAGAGTCCCGGGTACGGGCAATAGACCCATCGAAATGGATACACCGCCGCCACCACCAGCGCCAAATCCAACGCCTGTGGTTCCCAAGATCCTCAGGGTCTCAACTGGTGTACTGGAGGGTAAAGCTGTTTCGTTACCTAAGCCCAGTTATCCTCCTATGGCCAGACAGATCAGACTTCAGGGAACCGTAACTGTGCAGGTAGTAATTGATGAAAGCGGGAAAGTCATTTCTGCCAGCGCAATCTCTGGACACCCGCTACTCATTGCCGAGGCGCAGAAGGCAGCGAGGCAAGCACGGTTTTTACCAACAACCCTGAGCAATCAGCCGGTTAAGGTGACGGGCGTGATCACGTACAACTTCGTAATGCCGTAGACATTGAGTCCCTCCCACGCTAAAGAGGTACGAGACCTGTGCAGTCTCGTACCTCTCCCACCCATTCAACCACTGAGACACAAAGACACCAATTTCAATTTGTGCCTTCGTGCCTTTGTGGTTCAATTTTTCTAGAGCGTTCTGGACCAGCGATCGATTTCGTCCATCGCGTCTTCGTAGATCTGTTCCTGTGGCAGACCAAATTTCTTCGGCGCCTTGAAGGAATGATCGCCGCCTTCAATGGAATAAATCCTGGCGGCGGGTCGAAGATTTTTAATGTAGGGTTGAATCTCTTCAGGTGTGCCGAGCGCGTCGCGAGTGCCCTGGACAAACAGCATCGGCTTGCCGATGTGTTCCAGGTGTTCCACTCTCAGCCGCGCGGGATTGCCCGGCGGATGAAGGGGATAACCAAGAAACACGAGACCGGCGACATCATCCGCAAACATCTCCTTCTCTTCGCTGGCCATCACTTGTGACGCAATCCGTCCGCCCATCGACTTGCCGCCGACCACCAAACGATTCTTCTTCAGCTTTTTGTGTTTGAGTGTGGCTTCAATAACGGCGCGATAGCACGACTCGAGCTTGCCCTTCTGATCCGGAACAGAACGTCCCTGCTCCATGTAGATGAAGTTAAACGTCATCACGTCGAGACCGCGCGCGGCGAGGCCTTTCGCAAACATGCGCATGAAACCACTGCTCTGGTTTGCGCCTGCTCCGTGGCCCAACAACACAGTCAGTCCGGCGCGGTCCTTTTTCGCAGCCGGATACAGAAGCGCACTGACCGCCTCTTTATCGTTGACCTGAACAGTCAGTTGCTCTGATTCGTCTGGCATCTTCAGGATGAATAGGTTTCGTTCGCGAGCATCTTCAGAGCATCCTGCAACTCACTCTTGAATCGGTTAGCCACGCCTTGTTGCACGCTCGGCGAGCTCTTCGAGAAGTAGGCAAGATTGCCGTCCGCTTTTCTTTTGCCGCGTTCCGCATAAATCGCACGGATTAGTTGTTCATCATAGTTTGCATCGGCCGTCTTACACGTTAACGAGCTGCAAGCGCGACTTACGATCGGTGTCCCGGGGCCGTGTTGGACCGCGGTAGACCAAACCACATCCTGCAAAGCGCGGCTCCTCGTATTTACATCGAGGCCGCTGTCGCTGAGTATCTTCGCGGCCAGCAGGTCGTAGTGAGTTTTCTTGATGTAGGAGTGCTGCGCTTTCTGGAAGTCGTCGGGCTGGGCGGCAGCGATGCGTTTCCAAACTGCCGTGAACGGCGCGGTACCGGCGGTCAGGTTTGCAAAATCGTTCGCCCACGGAAATCCCGATTGAGTGACAAACTTGGTCGGGACACCCATCTTGGACGCCATCTGGTACGAGCCATACGAAACGCCGCCGTAATCTCCAGCGCCGGTCGACACCGTGCCACATCCGCGCCCGCCGGTTTCGTATTTTGCCGACAACGTTCCCAACTCATCAGCCAGGGCTTCGCCGAGCGCGCCAGCGGCGGCCGCCGCCGCGACCGGTTTCATGCTGGAAGGTAGAGGCTGGGTGTTTTCGGTTGAGCCGGCGGGCACACCGCTCGCGCCTTCCGGCAGATTGATCGCGTCGCCTACATTGATTCTGTTCGGGTCTTTAATCTGGGGATTAGCTTGAAGTAACTGGGCTAATGTCAGCCCGTTGCGCGCTGCGATTTTTGAGAGCGTATCGCCGGGCTTCACGTTATAAGTCATTAGAGGGAATCTCCTTTGTAGTTCGCCGAATTTTCTCTGAAGCTGCTGCGTGTGAAGGACTTGATAATATTAGAGGCTCTGAGACGTAGTCAATCTGAATAAACTCTCGGTACGCGCCCGGAGATACCGCAGGTCACTTCGTACGAGAGTGTTCCCACGATTCTCGCCAGATCTTCAGCGACGATCTTCAGCTCTGCGTTCCGACCGAGTAGGGTCACCTGGTCATCAACTTCGACACCGGAAACGTTAGTCACGTCGATGAGAGTCAAATCCATCGATACTCGTCCGACAACCGGAGCATATATACCACGCACTATGACGTGAGCGCGATTCGAAAGCCCGCGCATGTAGCCGTCGTGATATCCAACCGGCAGCGTCGCAATCAAACTCCGGCGCGATGCTTCGAAAGTACAGCCGTAGCCGATCGTCTCGCCCTGTGGGACCCACTTCAGCAAACTGATTCGCGTATGCAGTGACATCACTGGCAGCAATTCAGGATCATCAGTCGTGGGAGGAAGGACGTCACGCCACAAGCCATACAACACACCGCCGGGCCTCACCATATTGCCCCAGGCGTCGCGATGCCCGTAGACACCGGCTGAGTTTGCGAGGTGCAGGTGCGTGGGCCGGTAACCGTGGTCGCGAAACACGACTACCGCGTTTTCAAAGCGTTGAATCTGATCGTGCGTTAAAAGCTGGCACGAAGCATCGTCGGCAGCAGCGAGGTGACTCATGATTCCGTCGATGCGCACGTTGCGAAAGCGCTCGAGTGCGGCGACAAACTCGCTGAGTTCATCGAAGCGAATTCCCAGTCTGCCCATGCCGGTGTCGACTTTGACGTGGACGTCTGCGACTACGCCGGCATTCAACGCCGCCTGATTCAGCGCTTCGAGCATTTCGAGACGATAAACAACGGGCGTTAACTGGTGCTGAACGCAAGCCGCAGCCTGGCCGGGCCAGAAACCTCCAAGGCAAAGTACGGGCTGAGTAATCCCTGCTGAGCGCAGTTCAATTCCCTCTTCCGGAAGCGCGACACCAAACCAATCGACACCTTCGTTTACCAGCCGTCGCGCACAAGCAACCGCGCCATGACCGTAAGCATTCGCCTTCACCACAGCCATCACGCGCGCCACTGGACCGACACGCTGCTTGACCCGTTTGAAGTTTGCCGCGAGGTGATTGAGATCGATCTCAGCCCAGGTCGGACGCCGGGCAAGAATGTTTTCCTCGTCCTTAAAAGAAGACATGGAAATAGTCTACAGCGTAATGTGCTACACTGTCCTCAACCTCGATTAAAAGGAGAATCGATCCTCATTTATGACTAACGAAGAATTCGAAAGACACGTAGAGTGGTCCCTGCATCAACAGGCCGATTTCAATGCAAGAATGGATCGGCTGGAGGCTGCTCAGGCGGAGACTGGGAAAAAGTTGGACCGAGCGGCGGAAAATATCAGTCACCTTGCAGGTTTTATTCACGAGGGTTTCGGCCTCGTTCAAAACCTTTTCAAGGACACTGACGAAAAGTTCAAGGATACAGACACAAAGTTCAGGGAAACAGACGCGAAGATTCAAGCTCTAGCTGAAGAGCACAAGCTCACACAAGAAGAACTCCGAAAGCTCATGGGCAGGGTCAACCGCCATCTCAGCGAAGACCATGGGCTTGAGAATTAAGTAACTTTCAGCGAAATTCTTTCTGCTCCCCTCACAGAAAAAGGATTTATGAAATTCGTTCTGACGCTTTTTCTAGCCACGCTGTGTACTTTCCAGGGCAGCGCGGTATGGGCGAAGCCTCGCTTACTCCCGTCGCCCCAAACGAGAGACAACTGGCGCAGCGTTCGCACTAACAACCTCTTCGTCATCGGCAACGCCGACCCTGAGAAACTACGTCAAGTCGCCGCGTGGCTCGAATTCTTTCATAGCGCCTTCGCACGTCTCGTCTCACGCAACGTGCTCGACTCATCGGTGCCCACTACCGTGATCGTCTTTCGCGACGACGCTTCGTTCACACCATTCAAACCGCTCTACCAGGGTCGCCCGATTGACCTCGCCGGTTTCTTTCAACCCGGCGACGACGTCAACTACATTGCACTATCGCTCGATCCTGATAACCGAGATCCATTCAGCACCGCTTTTCATGAGTATGTCCACCTGCACCTCAGAGACAACGTTCCGGGAGTGCCTTTGTGGCTGAACGAA
>Ga0207670_10000529_pt1 | contig 21100 bp, 20 predicted proteins | sample KBSS23HmetaG_FD_184339 | JGI IMG/M metagenome (GOLD analysis project Ga0207670, IMG submission 184339) | Switchgrass rhizosphere microbial communities from Kellogg Biological Station, Michigan, USA - KBS S2-3H metaG (SPAdes) (version 2) | ecosystem: Host-associated > Plants > Roots >... | reverse complement strand
AGTGAGGTCTGCTATCCGGAGCACGGTGCGCAGGCCGCGTAACCCGCCAAGGCTCTGCTCAATTGTCGCGGTCCGCCTTGCGGCGGGCCGCGAAACAAATCACGCTGTCGGACGCCCAGGGCCATTGAAAGGGAACGTCCGATGCCAAAATTCAAAATGCTGGCGGCCGTCTGCGCCGCAACTGTCGTGCTCGCGCTGACGTCCTTTGGGCCGTCACCCGCCTCCGCACAGCCGTCGAAAACCCTGAAGATCATCGTTCCCTACACACCGGGCAGCGGCCCCGACATCATCTCCCGCCTGATGGGCGAACAGATCCAAAAGGCCGGGGGCCCCACCGTCGTGGTCGAGAACCGCCCGGGCGGCGGCATGACCATCGGCACCGAGGCCGCGGCGCGCGCCGAGCCGGACGGCAACACCCTGCTGCTGGTCGCCAACGCCTTCGTGGTCAACATGGCGATGAAGCGCGGCAACTTCACGCTCGGCAATTTCGAGCCGATTTGCAATCTCGCCACAACACCGATGCCGCTGGTGGTGCAGAGCAGCGCGCCCTGGAAAACGGTGCAGGAGCTGGTCGCCGAGGCCAAGGCCAATCCCGGCAAGATCACCTTTGCCAGTGGCGGGCCGGCGACTTCGCTGCATGTCGCGATCGAGGTGCTCCGCCTCGCCACCAAGATCGACATCAACTACGTGCCCTATGGCGGCAGCGGTCCGGCCGTCACTGCGCTGATGGGCGGTCATGTGCAGGCGGTCTGGGCCGACTATCCGACGGTGGTATCGCAGCTCAAGAGCGGCACGCTGCGCGCGCTGGTCACCACCTCGCCCAAGCGGCTCGCCGTGCTGCCCGGCGTGCCGATCATGGAAGAAACCGGCATCACCAAATACGAGGCTGAGATTTTCTACGGTCTCGTCGCGCCGGCGAAGACGCCGCCGCAAGCGATCAAGAGCCTATCCGATATGCTGCTTGCCGCGATGAACACGCCGGAGATGAAAGCCAAGTTCGAGCAGCAAGGTCTGTTCCCGGACGGCACCTGCGGCGCGAAGTTCGGCACCTTCCTGCAGAACATCACAGCCGACTACGAGAAGATCACGACGGCCGCGGGCATCAAGCCGAACTAAGCCTCAACGACGTGACCTCGGATAAACCAGCCAGCCGAGCCGGAGGCCGAATGCCCGATGCCAAAACCTACCAAGGCGGCTGCCATTGCGGCCGCGTTCGCTACGAGGTGACGAGCGACCTGACGCAGGTTGTCGACTGCAACTGCTCGATCTGCTTAAAGCGCGGCGCGATGTGGGCGTTCGTCAAGGCGCCGCAGTTCAAGCTCGTCCAGGGCGACGATACGCTGACCGACTACCAGTTCGCCCAAAAGAAAATCCACCATCTGTTCTGCCGGACCTGCGGCGTCGGCTCGTTCTCGCGCGGCCTCGCGCCAAACGGCGACGAGACTTTCGCCGTCAACGTCAATTGCCTCGATGGTGTCGATGTCGCGGCGCTCAAGCCGACGCCGTTCGATGGCAAGAACATGTAGGGCTCAAGATCATGGCGCGCGTCAAAATGATTCCGCCGGAGACGACCGATGCGACGGTCCGCGAGGTCTATGACGGCGTGCTCCGGCAATGGGGCCGGATCAGCAACTTTTCGCAGGTGTTGGCGCACCAGCCGGCTGCGCTTGCCGGCTGGATGCTGCCGAACGAGGCGATCCGGCTCGGCAACGTGAAAGCCGATCCCGATTATGTGAAAATCCAGCAGCTCGTCATCATCAAGACATCGGCGCTCAACCGCAGCGCCTATTGCATGTCGCACAACGTCCCGCTCGGCAAGAAGATCGGTTTGACGGAGGCGCAGATCGCCGCCGCCCAGGGCGACACCTATATGGCCTCGCCCGATCTTGACGAACGGCAGAAGGCCGCGGTGCGCTGGGCCGAGGCCGTCACCACCATGACGGCGCGCGACGACAACGAAGCCTTCGCCGAGATGAAGAAGCATTTCAGCGAGAAGCAGATCGTCGAGCTCACGGTGTTCTGCGGCATGTGGAATTACTCCAACCGGCTGTGCGAGGCGCTGCACGTCGATCTGGAACGGCCCGACAAGCGGATCGAATTCCAAAAATAACAGCGGCGACCGTGGAGGCCGCCGCTGTTGTCATGATGAGGCGGAATGCTTCTAGCGCGGCGCCATATCGCTGAACATCACGCCGCCCTTGGCCTTGTCGGTCTTGGGCGTCTCGACCAGCGTGATTACAACCGCATCAGCCGGGACCTTGTAGTTCTTCACCATGGCATCGGTGATGTCCTTGCAGAGCGCGGCTTTCTGTTCGGCGGGGCGGTTGCCGACGGCATAGACGACGATCTCGGGCATGGTTGTTCCTCCTGTTGATGCCTGTCGGGACCACTATAGCGTGGGCTAGGCGGCGGAAACACCACCCTTCGGAATGGCTTTCGACCCCATCGCGGCGCGGATTTTAAGCTGCAATAATCCGGCTGCGGGGGTGTTCACAATAGCGCCGCACACGCGTCAACCGGAGGATACGATGAACGTTCATTCCAAGATCCCGTCCGACATCATCGGACTGACCACGCCACCGCCCCTCTCGCGGCGAGGTTTCTTCATGACGGCGTCCGCCGCCGCCGCCGCCGGCTATACGCTCGCCGCAGGACCGGTGCGCGCCCAGGCCATCACCACCGACACCACCGGTCTCAAGGCCGGCGATGCCACGGTGAAGGTCGCCGGTGGCGACATGCCGGTCTATTTCGCGCGGCCCGAGAAGGCCAAGAACCCGCCGGTCGTGCTGGTCAGCATGGAGATTTTCGGCCTGCACGAATACATCAAGGACGTCACGCGGCGTCTCGCCAAGGCCGGCGCCTTCGCCATCGCACCGAACTATTATTTCCGTTCCGGCGAGGATCTCACCAAGATCACCGAAATGCCCAAGCTGATGCCGATCGTGAACGCCAAGACCGACGCCGAGCTGTTCGCCGACCTCGATGCCACGGTGGCGTGGGCGAAGTCACAAGGCGGCAACACCACCCGGCTTGGCATCGTGGGGTTCTGCCGCGGCGGGCGCAACGTCTGGCACTATGCGAGCCACAACAAGAACCTCAAAGCCGGCGTCGCGTTCTACGGCAGCCTGATCGACAAGAGCGATGCGGTGCCGAAAAGCTCGATCGAACTCGCGCCTGATGTGAAGGCGCCGGTGCTCGGTCTCTATGGCGCCGAAGACGCCGGTATCAAGGTCGAGCAGGTCAAGGAGATGGAAGAGAAACTCAAGGCCGCCAAAAAGACCACCGAATTCAAGATCTATCCCGGCGCGCCGCACGGCTTCCACGCGGACTTCCGGCCGAGCTACCGCAAGGAGGCGGCCGAGGACGCCTGGAAGCAGACGGTCGCCTGGTTCAAGAAGTACAAAGTGTTGAGCTAGAAACCCGATTGAAGGCCGCGGCGTGGCGCATCGCCGCCGCGCCGCGGCCCTTCAAATTTTGGCCGAGCATGCATCCAACCCTCGACGGGCGTCGTATAAGCATCCGAATCCCGAGACGGAGCGTATGATGATCAACCGCAGACATGCCCTGACACAGGCCTTGGCCCTTGTTGGCTCCTGCCTTACCGCCCCCGCATTTGCACAGGCCCCCGCGATGAGCCGATCGACCGCCTATGCCTTCTCGTTTGCCGGGCTCGACGGCGCAACGCTTTCGCTCGCCGAACACGCCGGCAAGCCGATCCTGATCGTCAACACCGCTTCGCAATGTGGCTACACCCCGCAATTTGCCGGGCTGCAGCAATTGTGGGCGCGTTACCGCGACCGCGGCCTCTTGATCATCGCGGTTCCCTCGAACGATTTCGGCGGCCAGGAGCCGGGCGGCCCCGTCGAAATCAACAAGACCGCGCACGGCGAATACGGTGTGAGCTTTCCCCTCGCCGCCAAGGCCGATGTCAAAGGACCATCCGCCCACCCGTTCTATAAATGGGCGTTGCACGAGCGTCCCGGCGATGGGCCGCGTTGGAACTTTCACAAGTACCTGATCGGCCGCGACGGCCTTCTGGCCGCGGTGTTTTCGACCCAGACCGAGCCGACCGACCCGCGCGTGATCGCGGCCATCGAGAAAGAGCTGCGCTAGGGCCGGTACTGTCGGGTCTGCCAGCGACAATCTGTTTCAGCGACAATCCGTCTAATGGTCGCGACCCCCTGCCTGCGCTCCGTTAACGATTAAGGCGACGACCAGAGCTCCGGCGCATCCGCACCGGAAAGGGGATGCTTATGAGCGTTATTCTGATCTTCCTCGCCTTCGTTCTCATCGGCGACACCGCGGCAGTTGGGATTTCTTACCTCTTCGAACGGGTCTCTAATTCCGCCAGCTTGCTGGTTTTCTTTGCCTTATTCGCGTTGGTGTTTTACGTGGCGTGGAAATTGGCGGTGTTCGTGACCGAGCGCTATGTCGTGCGCCAAAACTGATCCTTCGATCTAACCGCTTCCAAAGTAATGTTAATGTCGGTTGCGCGGCGCAGGCTGTGCGATTTCGTTGACTCGTGCCCCGATTGCCCCCAATTTCAAGGGCACGAACCGTTGAGGCTGGTTCATCTTTTCTAAGTTCGGGGAGATCGTAATGCGTGGCGCGGCAGCATTTGCTTTGGCAGTTTCGGCGTCTTTGCTGGTCCTCGGACCGGCTTCGGCTCAACAGTCCACGACAGGTTCGGCGCCGCCGCTGGTGGCGCCCGCTCCGGCTCTCGTACCGGGCGGGGCACCTGCCCTCGCCCCGGCTCCGGGCCTGACACCCAATCGGGCGTCCGCGGCCGCTCCTGCCGCCGGCGGAGCCAAGTCCGCCGCCAAGTGCGACATTCCGAATGCGCTCGGCGTGTCCCGCACGGTCGAGATCGACACCACGGGCGGTCCGGGTTTCGGCTTCGAGCATTTCAAGCAACTCGACTTCCTGCGTGACAAGGAAGTGGTGCTGACCTTCGACGACGGCCCGTGGCCGACCACACCGGCCGTGCTCAAGGCCCTCGCCGCCGAATGCGTCAAGGCGATCTTCTTCCCGATCGGCAAGCACGCCACCTACTATCCGGAAATTTTGAAGCAGGTCGCGGCGGCCGGCCACAGCATCGGCTCGCACACCTGGTCGCACAAGGATCTGTCGGCCATCAAGTCGCAGGACGAAGCCAAGGCCGAGATCGAAAAGGCGGTCAGCGCGGTGAAATGGGCGCTCGGTGATCAGGGTCAGGAGGCGCCGTTCTTCCGCTTCCCGGCGCTGCGTCATCCGCCGGAGATGGTCACCTATCTCGGCACGCGCAACATCGCGATCTTCTCAACCGATATGGACTCGTTCGACTTCAAAATGCGCAAGCCCGAACAGGTCGTGAAGTCGATCATGACCAAGCTGCAGAAGCACGGCAAAGGCATCGTGCTGATGCACGACTTCCAGAAGGCGACTTCGGAAGCAGTGCCGCAACTGCTCGCCGAGCTCAAGGCCGGCGGCTACAAGATCGTGCACATGAAGGCGCGCGGCACCGTGACGTCGCTGCCGCAATACGACGAGGAGCTCGTCAAGGAGGCCAAGCTGCCGACCGTCAGCACGCGTCCGGTCTCCAGCGTGGTGCGCGAGGTCGAGTAAATCTGTCGAATTCAATTGCTCAGGGGCGGCCGCAAGGCCGCCCCTTTGCATTTGCGGGCACGCGTATAAGCTGAGCCGCGAACATGGCCCGTCCGGATCGCATCGAAGGTCTCGCAATCGTGTCCGCTGACGGCATGATCGCAGATGCCCGTGGCATTCAACCGGACGCGCTCAAGCTCGAAGCCGATCAGCGTTTCTTCCATGCCAGGCTCGACGAGGCGACAGCGCTCGCCCACGGTCGCAACTCCAGCGAGGGCGGCCCGCATATGGCGAGGCGGCGCCGGCTCATCCTCACCCGCACGATCGCAGGGCTCGCCCGCGATCCGCAAAACGACAAGACGCTGCATTGGAACCCCGCCGGTGCCACCCTGGAGCAGGCCTGGGAGGTGTTCGGCCTGTCCGGCGGCTCGCTGCACGTGATCGGCGGCACCGAACCGTTCGGGCTGTTCCTTGAGATCGGCTACGACGCCTTCCATCTGAGCCGCGCCAGCCGTACCAAGCTTCCGGGCGGGCGGCCGGTGTTCCCAGGCATCCCTCTGCACAGCCCCGAAGACTTGCTGGAACGGCATGGCCTGAAACCAGGCGCCAGACAGGTCCTCGACGAAGCGGCCGGCCTGACCCTGGTAGCTTGGCGGCGCTAGCGTTCGGCCGGCGAGATATCCACCGGCTGGGATAACCTGTGGATTTCGCTATCAGCAAGAAAACACGTGACGATTCGGCGCGAATCAGTCTTTATCCACAGGGAGATTTGAATTCACAGTCACGCGGGTCGGCGGCGTTGCGTCGAGGTCGACCCGTCCCGAGGTTCCTCCCGCGTGGCGTATCAACTTGGGGCGGCCGCAAGGCCGCCCCCTTTCCTTTGCGGGATATCAATGCGGCCGAGCGCGCCCGTTCAGCGGTCGTCCGCCGCGCTCGGACCGGCCCCCACCGCGACGATCAGCAAAAGTCCGCCCATGATCGACAGGTTTTTCAGGGCGTCGGCGCGGTTCTGAATTAATGCATCGCCCTGCATGTCCCAGAAATGATGGACGAAGATGATGGTGCAGGCTGTGAACACGATCAGCACGAGAGCTGCCCAACGCGCTTTGAGCCCGATCAGCACCAACAGCCCACAGATGATCTCGATCGCGGCAATGAGATATCCTAGCGCCTCGTACTTCGGGATACCGCCGACATACGAGAGATAGGGCACAATCTCGTCGGGGATCGGCACGCCGTTGGCGGCGAGCATCTGCGCGATCTCGCCAATGTTCATCACCTTCTGCACGCCCGACACGAGAAACACGATGGGGATAAAAATACGACCAAGTGTATAAGCGGCATTCATAGCGTAGTGCTCCTGCCCTCCAAACGAAGGACGATCCCAGCCCACGTTTGGGCATTGGGCAACATGCTTTTCCAGTAAGAATCTATCGGCTTTCAGACCGGCTTACAATTCAGGCGCCGACTGGCCGATGCGGCTTTGCCGCTCAGGCCGCGTCGTGTCGCGCCAGGGCCGCGAGCATCGCCGTCGGCTGGTCGGCGGCTGGCACACCGGCCTTGAGCGGGTCGATCGTCTCGACGAGTTGCAGGAACGCCGAACACGGCAGCGGCGGCGAGAACACGAAGCCCTGCGCGGCGCGGATGCCCAGGTCCCGCAGCTGCAGCACCTGCTCGAAGCTCTCCACGCCTTCCGCGATCACGTCCATCCGCATGTTCTGCGCCAGGTCGATCAGCGTCTCGATAATGGTGTTGGAGTGGCGGTCGGTGCCGATCGAGTCGATGAACAGCTTGTCGATCTTGATGATGTCGACGCCGAGCTTGAGCATATACGACAGCCCGCTGTGGCCGGTGCCAACGTCGTCGATCGCAACCTTGACGCCGAGCCCCTGGAGCGCAGCAATGACCCGCCGTGTCTCGGTGAGATTCTCGATCGGCTGGCGTTCGGTTACCTCGAGTACGATCTGGGTGAGCTTCAACAACGAATGCTTGAAAATCTTGCGAACGTCGTCGACGATTTCCTCGTTGGCGAAGTGACGCGCCGTCAGGTTGAAGCCGATCTTGAGATGCGGCCGCGCTCCAAGCACGGCGCCCGCGTCCCGACAGACGCGCCGCATGAGCGTCCGCGTTATCTCGATGATGAGGCCGCTCGATTCCGCAAGCGGGATGAATGTCGCCGGGGGCACGACGGTGCCGTCGGATTTGCACCAACGGATCAGCACCTCCGCGCCGCGCAACCGGCCGGAACGGATGTCGACGATCGGCTGAAAGTACGGCACGAACTCGCCGGCCTTCATGGCGCGCTCGATCTCGTCGATCGGATTGTCGCGCTCGCGCCGCGGCATCAGCACGGACAGCGCAAGAATAATGATGGCGATGAGCCCGCTGGCAATTGTTCCCAAGGCGCGCAAATCGGCCCGGTTGCCCGCAAGGCTCGCAGCCGACGCCGATATGATCGCTTGCAGCCCATACTTGCTGGAGGACAGATCGGCGACGAGAACATCGTCTCCGTTGACGGCTGAGGCCGCAGCACCCGACTCGGCGATCACCGCGCCACCGGCGGTTAGCATCCGGGCCTGGAATTTTAGCGGCCCGCCCGCGAGCGAAAGCTGTGGCACGAACAGCGCCGCCGGAATGAGCGCCGCGACGCCATTGCCGTTGCCTGTGCCGGGGCGGCGGATGCGGAGCCACTGAGTCGATTGCCCGCCAAGACGCACGAGTTCGAGCAGGTTGCGGTTGCCAGCCGACAACGGCTCGGAGGAGATGACTTTGCGTTGCTCAGGCTGGTTGCCGACGTCAGTGCAAAGCGTGCGGCCATCGGAAGCGACGATTGAAAGCTCTTTGACCGGCGTGGTTCCGAAAGTGGTCTGACGGAGTGCGTCGACGTGAGCGATACGGCAGGAATCGATGCCACGGGCCGCAAGCTCGTCGAGGGCCGCCACCGTTCGCTCAACGCGGGCCTCAGACAGCACCATGTGGCGGCGCCCAGCCTGGTCGAGCTCTTCCCGGGCCTGCCGTTCGACCAGGCCGCCGAGCCAAATGTTCAGCGCTGCCACTGGCGGTCCTGCCAGGACCACGCCAATAGCTATCGCTGCGAGCAATTTTCGTCTCGCCGGCACCAAAACTCCACGCGCAACTGCCAGCAGAGGTTGAACGAGCGGCGTTAAGGCGAGATTAAGCCTAAGCGGTGGTAATCATGCATGTCCTGGCGTTATCCGCCGGCCGGCGCTCATGGTTATCAAACGGTTAAACGGAACCAACGCCGTTCAACCGGCAGTCGCGGGTCTCGCCGATTGAGCGCTGCTCTGCCCGGCCGCGTCTGCGATCGGGTCCATCGCCTCGAGCAATTGCAAAAAAGTGCCGGCGGGCAGCGGCGGAGCGAACACATAGCCCTGCGCTGCGCCGATTCCGCGCTCGCGCAGATAGGTGACCTGGTCGAAGGTCTCGACGCCCTCGGCGATGATATCCATGCGCATGTTCTTGGCCAGATCAATCAGCGTCTCGATGATCGCCTTGGAGTGGCCCTCCGAGCCGATCGCCTCGACGAACATCTTGTCCATCTTGATGATGTCCACGCCGAGCTTGAGAATATAGGACAAGCCGCTGTGGCCGGTGCCGACGTCGTCAATGGCGACCTTGCAGCCGACCCGCTGCAAGGCGGCGATGGTGCGGCGCATGTTGGTCAGATCCGCCACCTCGTGGCGTTCGGTCAGCTCCAGCACCATTTGCGACAGCCTGATGCCCGAGCCGTCGAATATGGTGGCAATATCGTGGAGGATCAGCGCATCGTCGAAATGCCGGGGCGCGACGTTGAAGGCGATGGACATATACGGACGCTGTCCGACCGCGCCGGCCAGCTCCTTGCGCACACGACGCATCAGCTTCCGCGTAAATTCCAGCACGAGCCCGCTCGACTCCAAAAGCAAAACGAAAGCGCTCGGCTCGATCATGGTGCCGTCCGGCGCGCGCCAGCGCACCAGCACTTCGGCGCCGAGCAATCGGCCGCTCTGCAGGTCGACGACCGGCTGGTAGTACGGCACGAACTCGTCGTCCCGGATCGCTCTCGCCATCTCCGCGTTCGGATCGGGCGGCCGGCGTTTGGTCAGGAGCAGAGCGAACAGCAGGATCACGAGCGCAATGCCCCCGGTGGTGACAATGCCGATGCGGCGGAGGTCGTCATGGTTGGCAACCACACCCGACCGGGGCATCGAGACGGTCATGACCAACGGATATTGCTTCGAGCGCAGGCTTTCGGAAAATTGCGCCGCCGGCGTCGCCGGATCTGGCGTCATGCCGGAATCCCCGAGCGGCGTTCCGTCGGCCATCGCGATGCGTGTAGCGCCCAGGAGCCGCCCACCCGGTGCCGCGGTGTGCGGAAGCAGAAGGCTCGCCGGCACCAGCGCAGCGAGAGCGGGCTTGTCAGGCTGGCCGATTTTGCGGACGCGCAGAAACCGCTCACCGCGCGCCGGCAGCTTCGCCACATCCAACACGATGTCGGGCATGGCGGTGGCCGCCGAGGTCAGCACCTCCAGGCGCGCGGCAAGGCCGCTGGAGTCGGTACACAGCGTGTCGCCATTCGGCGCGATCAGCATGACCTGCTTGATCGGCGCCGTCAGCAGAGCGGCCTGACGCATCGCTTCGACGTGAGCCGGCTTGCAGGAGTCGACGCCGCGCGCGGACAAATCCTGCAGCGCCGCAATGCCCTGCCCAACCCGGATTTCGGTCGACCCCAGCGCCCAAGCCGCGGTCATAGCCGTCTCATCATCGCCCTGCTTCTTCAGCCAGACGTTGAACAAAATGATCGGCGTGCCGGCGACGAGAATGCCAAACACGACGGCGACGATCTTCAGGATTCTTTGGCTGGGATAGGGCAACGAAGGCCTCACGCTACGGCCACTCAAGATGGCGTACGCGCGTAAAGTTGGCCTTAACCCTCGCGAGTCGAGCCACTGCCGCGATGGTTAGCGGTTGGTAAATCTGCCCGCGGGCTCTGGCCGCGCAACGGGGATGTTCTAAACTGGCGCTGCCGGCTGGAAGCGGGCAAGCGTCCGGTAGAGGCGCCAATGGGAGGCACGATGACACTCATGGCGTCCAAATTGGCGTCCAGCGGCACGTTGTTTTCATCCTGTTCGTGCTGTCGGCCGGGATTCGCCGCCACCGGCGTCGACGCCGCCCGCCGAACCTTCCTGACCGGCGGCCTTGTCAGTGGCATTGCAAGTCTCGGGCTGGGCGCCACCACGGCGCTGGCGCAGACACCGGTCGCGACAAAAACCAGGGTCGACGTTCACCATCACTACGTTCCGCCCGTTCACGCCGACATCATGGCGACCAAGCGGAGCGGCGGCCGGCCGCCGCAATGGACGCCGCAGATGTCGCTCGACGAGATGGACAAGAGCGGGATCGCGACCGCGATCGTTTCGCTGGTGCAACCCGGCGCGTGGTTCGACGATGACGTGGCACTGTCCCGCCGGCTCGCCCGGGAGTGCAATGAGTACGGCGCGAAGATGGTCCAGGACCATCCCGGCCGTTTCGGCCTGTTCGCGACGGTCGCGCCGCCGGATCCGGACGGCGCCCTGAAGGAGATCGAATACGTCTTCGACACCCTCAAAGCCGACGGCGTCGGATTGTTCACCAGCTACGGCGACAAATATCTGGGCGATCCGTCATTCGAGCCGGTCTATGCGGAGCTCAACCGCCGCAAGGCCGTGGTTTATGTCCACCCGACCACGCCGAACTGCTGCGGCAAGATCCTGCCGGGCATTGGTCCTTCGACGATCGAATTCGCGACCGACTCCACCCGCACCATCACCCACATCGTGTTCAGCGGCGTGGCGACCAAATTCCCCGACATCCGCTGGATCTTCTCCCATGCGGGCGGCACCTTGCCGTTCCTCACGGCGCGCCTTGAAATCGTGGCACAGCAGAAAAAAATGGCGGGCGGCGCCGCGCCGATCCTGCGGAAGTTCTATTACGAGCTCGCCCAGGGCAACACACCGGGCCAGCTTGCAGCGTTGCTGAAGATGGTGCCGATTTCGCAGGTGCTGTACGGCACCGATTATCCGTTCCGCAGCGGCGCCGAGGTTAATGCCGGAATCGCCGACTATGGATTTACCCCCGACGACATCCGCTCGATCGAGCGCGAGATTGCGCTCAAGCTGATCCCGCGCCTCAAGCAGGCCTGAGCGGCTACTGGCCGCCTTGACCGGAATTTTGAATGCGCCACAGTGGCGCCTCATGCGGCGCGCCCGCTTCAAGAGGCGCGCCCAGGGAGGAATGCGATGACCGTGTTTTCCAACTGCAGCTGCTGCACGCCAACACCGGCGTCGACCGGCCCTGCCCTGGCCCGGCGGACATTCATCGCCGGCGGCATCGCCGCGCTGGGACTGGGCACCACCGGCGCGCCCGCCGTGCGCGCGCAGACGGCGAAGACCAAGATCGACGTGCACCACCATTTCCTGCCGCCGGCGCATCGTGAGGCGCTGAGCCAGCACAAGGCCGGCGCCCCGAAATGGTCAGTGCAGATGTCGCTTGAAGACATGGACAAGAGTGGGATCGGGACCGCGGTGCTGTCCCAGGTCCAGCCGGGCACCTGGTGGGGCGACAACGAGGAATCCCGCAGGCTCAGTCGGGAGATCAACGAATACGGCGCCAAGCTCGTGCGTGATCATCCCGGCCGGTTCGGCCTGTTCGCCACGATCACACCAGCCGACGCCGACGGCAGCCTGAAAGAGATCGAACACGCCTTCGATACGCTCAAGGCCGATGGCATCGGCCTGTTAACGAGCTACAACGGAAAATATCTCGGCGATTCCTCGTTCGCGCCGGTCTATGCCGAGCTCAACCGGCGCAAAGCGGTGATCTACGTGCATCCGCTGGCGCCCAACTGCTGCGGCGACGTGGTGCCTGGCACCCCGCCGGGCTCGATCGAATATGCGACCGACACAACGCGCACCATCGCGCATCTGGTGTTCAGCGGCACGTCGCAGAAGTATCCGGACATCCGCTGGATCTTCTCGCACTCCGGCGGCACGCTGCCGTTTCTCACGGCGCGCTTCATCCAGCAGCAGAAGGTGCAGAAGCACCCTCACCTGCCGAACGGCCCGATGCCGGAATTCCAGAAGCTCTATTACGAACTGGCGCAGGGCCACACCAAGGCGCAGCTCGCCGGGCTATTCGAGATGGTGAAGGTGTCGCAGGTGCTTTACGGCACCGATTATCCCTATCGCGAGGGCGCGGACGTCAACGAGGGCATCGCCAACTGGAAGTTCAGCGCCGCCGATCTGCGCTCGATCGAGAACGAGACCGCGCGAAAGCTGCTGCCCCATCTCAAGACGGCGTAGCGCGATCCCTCCCCCCGCAATGCAGGGAGAGGGCGTTTCGCGCCATCACGACCGGCTGGCGATCGACTTGCAGTTCGCCACCAGATACTCGGCGCTGCGCTGCGACACCGCGAAGATCGCGCGGATGGCCCAGGCAATCGCTATTTGTTAGAACGCAGCCAAATTGAAGCCCCAATGCGGGACTCAATTCGGCCCCACCGCAGAGCGTCAGGAGGTCAGCATGAGCTTCTTCCCGGGCAAGGATCCCGCCGCCGGCGACAAATTCCAGTGCGACGCCATCAAGGCCCTGGTCGTGCCGCGTACCGCCGATCTCGGCGACGGCTTCACGGTGCGCCGTGCGCTGCCGTCGGCGCAGTCGCGCATGGTCGGCCCGTTCGTGTTCTTCGACCATTTTGGCCCGACCGTGTTCAAGTCCGGCAACGGCCTCGACGTGCGCCCGCATCCGCACATCGGGCTTGCCACCGTCAGCTACCTGTTCGACGGCGAGATCATGCACCGCGACAGCCTCGGCACCGCCATCCCGATCCGGCCCGGCGCGGTCAACTGGATGACCGCCGGCCGCGGCATTGTGCACTCCGAGCGCACCGACGCGCCGCGCCGCGTCAACGGCGACAGTTTGCACGGACTGCAAATGTGGGTGGCGCTTCCCGCAGCGCAGGAGGAAATGGCGCCGGATTTCGCGCACTACGCCGTCGAGCAGTTTCCGATGGTGCGTGACAACGGCAAGAATGTCCGCGTGGTGGTCGGCTCGGCCTACGGGGCGCGCTCGCCGGTCAAGACCACGTCGGAGACGCTGTTTGCCGACGTGCATCTCAAAGCCGGAAGCAGCTTGCCGCTCGACACGGATCATGAAGAGCGCGCGATCTACCTGCTCGACGGCGAGGTCGACATCGCCGGCGACAAATTCGGCGGCGACCGCCTGCTGGTGTTCAAGCCGGGCGACAAGATCACCATCCGCGCGCTGAGCGACGCGCACTTCACGATCTTCGGAGGTGAACCGATGGATGGACCGCGTCATATCTGGTGGAATTTCGTTTCGTCGCGGAAGGACCGGATTGAACAGGCCAAGGCCGAATGGGCCGCAGGCCATTTCCAGAAGGTGCCGGGCGACGAGATCGAATTCATCCCGCTGCCGGCGAAGTAAGACTCCCCGCCGCGCTGCCTGCTATGCTGTTTCCGAAATCAAAAAAAGAGCAAGGGGAGGATGAATGAGCGGCATCTCGCGACGTCGGCTCATCGGCAGGGCAGCAAGCGCTGCGCTGGCCGGCACTTTGATCCCCTGGTTGCAGGGGCTGTCAGACGCCGGTCTGGCCCATGCGCAAGGGACTCCGGCCGACGACGGGACGTGGCCGAACCGGCCGGTGCGTTTCATAGTGCCGCTTGCCGCCGGCGGCGGTCTTGATTTTGTCGCCCGCGTCGTCGGCGAGCATTTGTCGCGCGGACTCCGCCAGCAAGTGTTCATTGAGAACCGCACCGGCGCCGGCAGCACGATCGGCATCGACACGGCGATCAAAAGCGCTCCCGACGGTTATTCGGTTCTCGTCACCAACGACAATATCGCCAGCGCGCCGCATGTGCTGCGATTGAACATCGATTTCCTCAAGGAGTTGATGCCGGTCTGCCTGCTGGGCCGGCAACCCCAGGCGCTCGCCGTGCACCCCTCGCTGACGACGGTGAACTCGGTTGCGGACCTCATCGCGCTGGTCAAGCAGAAGCCCGGGATGGGCTGCGCGACCTCGGGGGTCGGCTCAAATCAACACGTGCTGCTGGAATGGTTCGCAAGGCAGGCGGCCATCCGGCTTGAGCACGTTCCGTATCGCGGCGCGGGTCAGGCCATCAACGATGTGATCGCAGGGCACGTGCAGGTCGCTTTCTTGGGCCCGACTGCTCTGATCCCGCATTACAAAGCGCGAACCCTGCGGCTGCTGGCCCAGTCCGGCGAGACGCGCTCGTCCAGCATGCCGGATGTGCCCACCCTCCAGGAGTCCGGCTTTTCGGGACTGACGCTGGAATCCTGGTATGCCGGCTTTGTGCCGCTTGGCACGCCGGCCGCGGTGATTTCGCAGATGAACGCGGCGATGAACCAGGCGCTGGCCGATCCCGTCACGCGCGAGCATTTCATGAAGAGCGCCACCGAGCCGGTTGGCGGCACGCCTCAGGATCTCGCCCGTGCCGCACGCGCGGATTTCGAAAAATACGCGCGTCTCATTGGCGAGTTGAATATCCGGGCGAACTAATCAGCCCGGCTCGACGACCAGGAACAGATCGGTGTCGCCGGTGTTTTCGCCGCAGGCGGTGATCAGCGCATGGGCCTGGCCGCGGTGGTGGGTCTGGTGGTTGAAGAAATGCGTCACCAGAAAGCTGCGCGGCGAACGCAGCTCCTTCTGCACCGACGAACTGAACCAGGTCTGGTCCTCGGCCAACCACGCCTCGGTGACCCGCCCGGCCCAGGCTGAAATTTTTTCATCGGCGTCGACTCGCAATCGCCGAAGCTCATCGAAATCATCGACCAAGGCCGGGCTCTGGTTCTGGATCACCGTCGGCTTCGTCCAGCCATCGAACCGCGACATCCACATCTGGTCGCCCCACAGCAGATGACAGAGCGTGCCGTGCAGCGAACCCCAGAACGCGCCGCGCGGCTCCCGCCGCGCCGGATCGGGGATGCGCCCGGCCGCGGCGTACAGACGGCGGTTCATCTCGGCGTTGTAGGCCGCCATGGTGCGGACGAAGACCGGATTGACCAGCGCGCTCACGCGAGCCTCCAACAACGATCGGGCGTTATTTCTTGTCGGGCAGGTTCAGCCGGATATGCAGCTCGCGCAATTGCTTCGGCGTCGCTTCCGACGGCGCGCCCATCAACAGATCCTCGGCGCGCTGGTTCATCGGGAACAGCACCACCTCGCGCAGGTTCTCCTCGCCGCAGAGCAGCATGACGATCCGGTCGATGCCCGGGGCGATGCCGCCGTGCGGCGGCGCGCCAAGCGACAACGCTCGCAGCATGCCGCCGAACTTCGCTTCCAGCACCTCTTCCGGATAGCCCGCGATGGCGAACGCCTTCTTCATTACGTCGGGACGGTGATTCCGGATCGCGCCGGAGGACAACTCCACGCCGTTGCACACAATGTCGTACTGAAACGCCTTGATGCCGAGCAGCTTGTCCTGGTCGGCCGCTGCATCGAGCTTGAGAAACTCGTCAACGTCCATGTTCGGCATCGAGAACGGATTGTGCGAGAAGTCGATCTTCTTGTCTTCCTCGTTCCATTCGAACATGGGAAAGTCGACGATCCAGCAGAAGTCGAAACGATCCTTGGCGATGAGCCCAAGCTCCTCGCCGACCTTGGTGCGAGCGGGCCCGGCGAACTTGACGAACTGTTGCGGCTTGCCGGCAATGAAGAACACCGCGTCGCCGACGCCGAGGCCGAGCTGGTCGGCAATCTGCTTGGTTCGCTCCGGGCCGATGTTCTTGGCGAGCGGCCCGGCGCCGTTCTCCTCGCCCTCGCGCCAGAAGATGTAGCCGAGCCCCGGCTGGCCTTCGTGCTGCGCCCAGCCGTTCATGCGGTCGCAGAAGGCGCGGTTGCCGCCCTTCGGGGCGGGGATCGCCCAGACCTCGACCTTCGGATCGGAGGCGATCATGCCGGCGAAAATCTTGAAGCCCGAACCGCGGAACGCTTCCGTCACGTTCTGCATCTTCAGCGGGTTGCGCAGGTCCGGCTTGTCGGTGCCGTAGGAGCGCATCGCCTCGGCATACGGGATCATCGGAAACTTCGGCGTCACCGCCTTGCCGCCAGCAAACTCCTCGAACACGCCGCGCATCACCGGTTCGACCGCGTCGAACACGTCCTGCTGTGTGACGAAGCTCATCTCCAGATCGAGCTGATAGAACTCGCCGGGCGAGCGGTCGGCGCGGGCGTCCTCGTCACGGAAGCAGGGCGCGATCTGGAAATAACGATCGAAGCCCGACACCATGATCAGCTGCTTGAACTGCTGCGGCGCCTGCGGCAGCGCGTAGAACTTGCCCGGATGGATGCGCGACGGCACGAGGTAGTCGCGCGCGCCCTCGGGCGACGATGCCGTCAGGATCGGCGTCTGGAATTCGAAGAAGCCCTGCTCCTTCATGCGGCGCCTGATCGAATCGATCACCGCGCCGCGCGTCATGATGTTCTGGTGGAGCTTGTCGCGACGGAGATCGAGGAAACGGTACTTAAGCCTTGTTTCTTCAGGATATTCCTGATCACCGAACACCGGCAGCGGCAACTCGCCGGCCGGACCCAGGACCTCGATCTCGGTGATGTAGACCTCGACCCGTCCGGTCGGCAGCTCGGCATTGTCGGTGCCGTCGGGCCGGCGGCGGACCTTGCCGTCGATCCGCACCACCCATTCGGCGTGCAGCGTCTCGGCGACCTTGAACGCCGGACTGTCCGGATCGGCCACCACCTGGGTCAGGCCGTAATGGTCGCGCAGATCGATGAACAGCAGGCCACCGTGGTCGCGGATGCGATGGCACCAGCCGGACAACCGGACGTCCGTCCCAATGTCACTGTCGCGGAGCGCGCCGCAGGTGTGGGAGCGATAGCGGTGCATGCCTGAAAACCCGGTCAGAATCGAATGAAAAGCCTCGCGGAGGCGGCGGACCAAGCACAGGAAGGCCGCTTTTTGTCAAGGCAGCCGCCCTGCGCCGTTCCCGGCGCTCTGGTGTGTAGCAGTGCCATTGCAGGCCTTTCGGATTGATTTAAGACTGGCCGAGCGCACCGCTAAGCGAGGTCTGAAATGCGACGATTTCTCGTTCTGGCCACGGTCCTGGCCCTGACCTCGCAGGCCGCCACCGCCGGTACCCTCGAACGCATCCGCGACTCCGGCACCTTCCGGATGGGGTACCGCGCCGATGCCAAGCCCTATTCGTATCAAACCGAGCAGGGCCAACCGGCAGGCTATCTCGTGGACCTTTGCCTCGAGATCGCGCGGGCCCTCGGCCCTGACATCAATCCTCAATTTGTCCGAGTGGCGGCTGTCCAGCGCTTCGAAGCTGTTCGCGATGGACGCGTGGACATCCTTTGCGATCCAAGTTCGATCACCATGCCCCGGCGGGAAATCGTCGACTTTTCGCTGCCGACCTACTTCGACGGCGCCGGTGTCATTTTCCGCTCGGGAAAGCCGATCGGTCGGTTCGAGGATTTTGCCGGCAAGCGGATCGGTGTTCTTGAGGGCACCACCACCGAACAAACGCTGCGCGCCTCGCTCGGCGAACTGAACGTCAAGGCGACCATCGTAACGGTCCGCGACCACGGCGCGGGGCTCGACCTGCTATGGGATGACAAGCTCGATATCTATTTCGCCGATCGCGGCATCATCGCCGCGATCTTGCGTGAGGGCGGACGGCCGGGATTCGAATTGAGCAGGCAGTATTTCAGCTACGAGACCTACGCCCTGGCGCTGCCGCGCGACGACGGCGCGTTCCGCCTGCTGGTCGACCGAACGCTGGCGCAGCTCTATCGCACGGGCAAGATCAACGCGATCTTGGAAAGGACCTTCGGCAAGGCCCCGCTCGACGAACTGCTGAAGGCGCTGATCGTGCTCAACTCATTGCCGGACAGGTAAGCAGCCGTGGTCAGCAAAAAAATGGCGGCCGCGCCGAAGGCCACATCCATGACCGCCGCCGAGGCAGCCGTCGACGCGATGCTCGCCCACGGCATCGACACCATCTATGCGCTGCCGGGGGTGCAGAACGACGAGCTGTTCGCGGCCCTGTTCAAGGCTCAAGACCGGATGCGGACCGTCCACTCCCGGCACGAACAGGGCGCGGCCTATATGGCGCTGGGAGCAGCGCTGGCGACCGGCAAACCCTCCGCCTACGCCGTGGTGCCGGGACCGGGGCTGCTGAACTCCGCGGCCGCCCTCCTCACCGCCTATTCGATGAATGCGCCGGTGCTGGCATTGATCGGCGAAATCCCCGACGCCGACATCGGCCGCCATCTCGGCCACCTGCACGAGATCCGCGACCAAGCCGGCATCATCAAGCGCCTGGTGGATCATTCGGCGTTGATTCGGAAGCCCGAGCAGGCGCCGCGCCTGGTCGCGGCGGCGCTGCAGGCGATGGCGACAGGCCGCCCGGGGCCCGCCTCGCTGCAATGCGCGATCGATGTCTGGGGGAAATCGGGCCTGGTCACGCCACAGGCGCCAAGGCTGGTCCGTGCGCCCAAGCTCGATGAGACTGCGATCCGCAAGGCCGCGAAGCTTCTGGGCGCCGCCAAAAACCCGATGATCGTCTGCGGCGGCGGCGCGCAAGGCGTCTCCGAAGAAGTCACCGCGCTGTCCGCCATGCTGCAGGCGCCAGTGCTGGGCTATCGGCGCGGCCGCGGCGTGCTCGACGGCCGCGACCCGTTCAGCGTCACGCTGCCGCTCGGCCGCGATCTCTGGGGCGAGGCCGACGTGGTGCTCGGCATCGGCTCACGCATGCTGATCCAGTTTCGCCAGTGGGGCGTCGACAAAAATATCAAGATCGTCCGGGTCGATGCCGATGCCGACGAGCCCGGCCGCCTGCACAAGCCGGCCGCGGCCCTGATCGGCGACGCCAAGCCCATCCTCAAGCGCCTGCTCGAAGTCCTGCCTGCGCACAACGCCAAGCGCGCCTCGCGCAAATCCGAAATGGAGAGCCGCCAGACGGCCTGGCGGAAACGCCTCGGCGACACCATCGGACCCCAGATTGCGTTCCTCGATGCCATCCGCGCCGAGTTGCCGGAGGACGGCATCCTGGTCGACGAGGTCACGCAGATGGGTTTCGCCGCCCGCCTCGTTTTCCCCGTCACCAGGCCGCGCACGTTCCTGTCGCCCGGCTACCAGGACAATCTGGGCTGGGGCTTTGCCACAGCCCTTGGTGCACAGGATGCCCGCCGCGACGTGCCCGTGGTATCGATCTCGGGCGACGGCGGCTTCATGTTCACCGCCAATGAAATGGCGACCGCGGTCCGCCATCGCATCCCGCTGACGACCATCGTGTTCAACGACGGCGCCTTCGGCAATGTTCGCCGCATCCAACAGGAAAAGTACGGCAACCGGCTGATTGCCAGCGATCTCGCCAATCCGGATTTCGTAAAGTTCGCCGAGAGTTTTGGCGCCGCCGGCGACCGGGCCCGCTCGCCGGAGGAACTTCGCGCGGCGCTACGGCGGGCATTCAGTCGCCGCGACGGGCCGACGCTGATCGACGTTCCCGTGGGGGCCTTCCCGTCGCCCTGGCCGTTTATCTTCATGCCGCCGGTGCGCGGCCGGTGAATCCCGGCGATATCAGCCTTGGCGCGGCCATTTTAAGTCCGCTATGTAAGCCCGGCATGGATTTGATCACCACGACCGAAGAACTGGCCACCACCTGTGAGCGGCTGGCGCGCCACCCCTTCGTCACCATCGACACCGAGTTCCTCCGCGAGACCACCTACTACCCGCTGCTCTGCGTGGCGCAGCTGGCGTCGAGCGACGAGGCCGTGGTGATCGATGCATTGGCGCCGGACATCGACCTCAAGCCGTTCTTCGAGCTGATGGCGAACGAGAAGGTGCTGAAGGTGTTCCATGCCGCCCGGCAGGACATCGAAATCGTCTGGCACCGCGCCAACATTATTCCACATCCGATCTTCGACACCCAGGTGGCAGCCATGGTGCTGGGCCACGGCGATTCGATTTCCTATGACCAGCTCGTGCAGCGCATCACCGGCGACACGCTCGACAAATCGAACCGCTTCACCGACTGGACCCGGCGGCCGCTTTCGACGGCCCAGGTCACCTACGCCATATCCGACGTCACCCATCTGCGCGACGTCTATACGGCGCTGGTCGCCGATCTGGGGCGCCGCGGCCGCACCGACTGGATGGACGACGAGATGGAGGTTCTCACCTCCCCCGACACCTACCGCGCCGAGCCCGGGCGCGCCTGGATGCGGCTCAAAACGCGAGTGCGCAAGCCCAAGGAACTGGCCGTTCTGATCGAGGTCGCGGCCTGGCGCGAGCGCGAGGCACAGACCCGCGACGTGCCGCGCTCCCGCGTGCTCAAGGACGACACCATCGGCGATATCGCCACTCAGGCGCCGACCACACCCGAGCGTCTCGCCTCGCTTCGCTCGCTGCCCAAGGGCTTCGAACGCTCGAAATGGGGCGAAGGCATTCTCGAAGCCGTGCAACGCGGGCTCGCCCGC
>Ga0207670_10000522_pt1 | contig 21221 bp, 17 predicted proteins | sample KBSS23HmetaG_FD_184339 | JGI IMG/M metagenome (GOLD analysis project Ga0207670, IMG submission 184339) | Switchgrass rhizosphere microbial communities from Kellogg Biological Station, Michigan, USA - KBS S2-3H metaG (SPAdes) (version 2) | ecosystem: Host-associated > Plants > Roots >... | reverse complement strand
CGTGTCGATGACCAGCGACGTGGTCACGAACGTGAAGATGATGGCCTCGAACACGCACCAGAAGAACGTCATCGTCACCGCGATCCACGGCACGCCCGGGTTCAGCACGTTGCTGCCCATGCGGCGCACGAAGCGGAACGGCAGCAGGACCAGCTCGGACACCAGCGTCCACAGGCCGATCGCCAGCATCTGCCCCGCGCCGAGCAGCGAGACGAACAGCTGCAGCGCGAACCGGAACACGCCACCCCAGAACGCGAACATCGCCCGTGCCAGGTCCCACCACGTCACGAGCATGAGGCTCACGAACGTCCGACGGCGCGAGCGCACGAGGATCGTCGGGACGCTGAGGACCGTCGACCAGTAGCCCAGGAACGCGGCGCCGAGCGGCAGCAGCAGGAAGATGCGCTTGAGCACCGTCAACCAGGTCGCGTCGCCGGCACCCCAGCACCATGCGAACGCCGCCTTGAACGGCGTCCACAGGGCGACCAGATCGATCCAGTGGCGGGCTTCCGTGCTCACAGTGGTCCTTTCGTTTCAGGGCACACGCCTTCCGGCGAATCCATCGGCAAACGGCCGGGCGGACTTGAGCCGGGAGGCCCAGCACGTCATGGACATGCAAGCCACGCGCTCGCGGCCGCTCCGGCCGCGGCCATCCTTGCTGACCGCGCGGCCAGCGCCGAGAATGGGCCGCTCGGCTCACACCCCTAGGAAGGAGGCCTCATGCGACGGCTGTCCTGGTTCCCCGCGCTGCTCCTCGCCGGCGGCGCATCCGCGCTCGCGCTCGCGGCGTTCGTCGGCTGCTCCTCCGGGCTCAAGAAGCCGGTGCACGAGGTGACCGCCACGTCCACCGACAGCCTCCAGCACGTCACGATCAAGACGCACAGCTACTGGTACGACCCCAACCGCGTCGTGCTCAAGGCCGGCAAGGAGGTCGAGCTGAAGGTGAAGAACGGCTCGATGATCGTCCCGCACAACCTCACCTGTTTCGAGAAGGATGCGGGGATCGAGGTGAGCGCGAACGTCGGCATGTTCTGGGGCGGCAAGACCGTGCGGTTCACACCCACGCAGCCCGGCGAATACGAGTTCTTCTGCCACGTCGACTCGCACTCGAAGCACGGCATGAAGGGCACGTTCGTGGTGGTGCCGTGAACCCCGCGCCCGCTGGACCCGCGCGCGCCGCGGTCGGGACCGACGAGAAACGCGAGACGTTCCGCCGGCTGCATGCGTCCGGCTGCTTCGTGATCCCGAACCCGTGGGACATCGGCAGCGCCCGTTACCTGGAGAGCCTCGGGTTCAAGGCGCTCGCCACCACGAGCTCGGGCTTCGCCTGGTCGCGCGGTCGCACCGACAACAACGTCTCGCTGGAGGAGGTGCTCCACCACCTCGAGGAGCTGGCCGCGGGCGTCGACGTCCCGGTGAACGCCGACTTCGAGGGCGGCTTCGCGGTGGACCCCGCCGGCGTCGCGGCGAACGTGCGGCGCGCGGTCGCGACCGGTGTCGCCGGCCTCTCGATCGAGGACTCGACCGGAGACGCCGCCTCCCCGCTGTTCGAGTTCGACCTCGCGGTCGAGCGCGTGCGCGCCGCGGCGTCCGCCGTCGCGGGCACCGGGGTGACGCTCGTCGCACGCTCGGAGGGCTTCATCGCCGGCCGACCCCACCTGGCGGAGACGGTCCGCCGGCTCGCCGCCTATGCCGAGGCCGGCGCCGACTGCCTGTACGCGCCCGGCATCCGGACGCGCGAAGAGATCACCGCCGTCGTCCGCGCGGTGGCGCCCAAGCCCGTGAACGTGTTGGTCGGATCCGACTTCACCACGGTCGCCGACATGGCCGCACTCGGCGTGCGGCGGATCAGCGTCGGCGGCGCGCTCGCGCGCGCGGCGTGGGGCGGCCTCGCCCGGGCTGCGCGCGAGCTCGCGCAGGCCGGAACGTTCACGGGCTTCGCGATCTCGTTGCCGTCGGCGGAGCTGGAAGGACTGTTCAAGCGCGGCTGACCCCGCACTCGTTTCGACCCAGAGGAGGATGGATGAAGCGCTCGCTCCGCGTGACGCCCTACGGCGTCCTGGCCACGTGTGTCCTGGCCGCCGGCGTGCTGACCGCGTTCCACGGCGCCCGGGCCCAAGAGGAACGGAAGTACACCAATCTGAAGGTGCTGCCGAAGGACATCTCGGAGCAGGACCTGCGCGCGACGATGAACACGTTCACGCGCGCCCTTGGCGTGCGCTGCGGTTTCTGCCACGCGCCCAAGCCCGGGGAACAGCGGCTGGACTTCGCGCTCGACGACAAGCCGGAGAAGAAGACCGCGCGGGTGATGATGGAGATGACCCACGACCTGAACGAGAAGTACATCGCCACGCTCGAGGACCACTCCGACCCGCCGATCAAGGTGCAGTGCGTGACCTGCCATCGCGGCATCCCCAACCCCCGCACGCTCACGGACGTCCTGAAGCTCGCCTACGCCACGGGCGGCATCGACTCCACCCGAGCGCGTTACGGCGCGCTGCGCGACCGCTACTACGGCAGCGCGGCCTATGACTTCGGCGAGGTGCCGCTGGCCGAGGTCGGGCTGGCGCTCGTGGACAGCGGCCACGTGGCAGACGCCGCGAACGTGTTCGCGCTCAACACCGAGATGAACCCCAAGTCGGCGTTCGCGCAGCGCCAGGCGGCCACCGCGAACGTGCTGCTGGCGTTCTGGGCCCAGGGCGGCGACTCCGGCGTCGCGGTCTACCAGCGCTCGAAGGCGCAGATCGGCCAGCCGCGCGAGCAGGAGAACGTCGTCGCCAACATCGCCGAGCGGCTCGGGCGCATGGGCAAGCCCGAGGCCGCGCTCGCCGCGTACAAGCTCAACACCACCGAGCACCCGAAGTCCGGCGACGCGTTCGACGACCTCGGCGGCGCGTACGTGAAGCGCGGTGGCAAGGACGACAAGAAGCTGGCGATCGACGCCTACCTGACGGCCGTGTCACTGGACTCCACGAACACGAACGCCGTGAAGGCGCTCGAAACGCTGAAGGTCAACAAGAGCAAGATCGAGAAGGCGCGCGGCGGAAAGCTCTAGCCATCGTTGTTGCGGAGGCAGGGTCGATCGATGGGCGGATCGATCACGAACCGAACACGCCACCCGCTTCTCGCGGCGCGGGTGCTTCTCACCCTGGCCGCGGTCGTGGCGCTGCCCGGCTGCTCGCACGATCCGCCCACGGCGCCCCCGGGCACGTTCGCGCTCACCGGCCACCTGCGGCTCACCGGCTACCTGGTCGACGCGAACGGCCGGTTCGCGGGCACGCGGGTCGTGAACGATGCGGACGGCGTCGAGGTCGAGTTGCGGTTCGGCTCCGCGAGCCTGGGCCGCACGAACACCCGGGGCGGGACCTATCGCTTCGACGGCCTGCGTCCCGGGGCCTACAGGGTCTTCGCCAGCGTGATCGGGCAAGTGGCCGACGCGTCGCGGGAGTTCACGATCGTGGATCGGGACCTGGCGGCGGGCGACACGCTCACGGTGGTCTCACGGGGCGACCTCTACCCGATCCCCAATCCGTCACCCGACGTGGTGTACGTCCTGTTCGACGTCCCCGACTCCGCCGACGTCGCGGTGCGTATCCTCGACTTGCAGGGCCGGGTGCAGCAGCACCTGCTCACCAAGCGCGTCCAGGGGCTCCAGCAGGTGCTCTGGAACGGCCGCGATGACGCCGGCGAACTCGTCCCCGATCGCATGTACTGGATCACGTTCGAGGCCGGCGAGGACAAGCGGGCGCAACTGCTGTTCCGGTGACTCCGCGGCGTCGCGCCCACGCTCGCGGCGGCTACGCCTAGTGGATCATCACGCTCCGCCCCGTCCACGCGCCCCGCGGCGTGACGACGCGGTAGAGATAGATCCCCGCGGGCAGCGGGACGCCGCTCTCGCCGCGACCGTCCCACAGGAACCCCTCGCTCGGGTCGCCCACCAGGTGGCGGACGAGCCGGCCGGTGACGTCGTGGACGTCGAGCGTCGACGGCTCGCCCGCGGTGGTGGGTGGCAGGCCGGCCACGGAGATGCGCACGTCGCCCACGTGCGGGTTCGGCGAGATCGCCAGCGCCAGGCGGCCCGGGGCGGGCGGCACAGCAGCCGCGACCGGGGCCTCGACGAACGGTGCGAACGGGTAGTCGAACGTCAGCACGGCCACGGCGCAGCTCCAGCCGGGGGCATCGAACGTGTACGTGCCGGGCGCCAGCGTCGAGACCCTGATCGAGCCCGCGCCCAGCTCGTCGTAGTAGGGCCGCGTGACCGTCTCGAGCACGTTGTAGCGCCAGTCGTAGTCGACCTCCTCGGCGTGCAGGTCCAGCTGCAGCTCGGTCTCCTCCGGCAGCACGAGGCCGTCGAACAGCAGCTCGGTGAAGCGCTGGTGCTCACCCGCCTGGCTGAAACGCCGGAGCGGGGCGACACCGCCCTCCTTCTCGCGCACGCAGAGCGGCTCGTGGATCCCCCAGCGGGCCGCGGCCGCGGGCGAGCTGACGCGGCTCTCGATCACCACCTCGGCCGGCCGCCAGTCCCAGAGCGGCCCGGTGGGCTCGCTGATGTTCTTGAGCGTGGCGTCGGTCATCACGATCGCCACGCGGCGGCGCTGGGTGAGGAACGTGGCCACGTCCGCCCAGCCGCCGCGGTTCTCCTTGACGCTGAAGTGATTGCTGCGGAGCAGCCCGAGCATGGGCGGCAGCCCGAGGTATTGCGAGCGCCCGGTCACGCGCTGGAACAGCGCGTCCGAAACGAGCTGCATGCCGTCGTTCGGCTGCCATTCGCGCTCGGCCAGCATCAGGTCGCTCAGGAGCCCGTTGCTGTACTCATCGTCCGTGGACGCCAGCGCGCCCATGAGGGTCTTCGCGTAGAGCGGGCTGTCCGCCTCGTTCCGCGGGGAATGGATGTTCGCTGTGACCCAGTCGTAGTCCATGTGGTCGACGTCGATCGGGAGCGGCGAGCCCAGGTCCACGAGATCGACCAGGTGGTCGCGGCTCGCCGCCCAGTTGCCCGCGAGCAGCCCCTCGACCGAGAGCCAGCGCGCGATGGCGCCGCTGCTGGCGAGGGCCCCGAGGTCGTTCTCGATCATCCAGCGCACGATCAACGAGCCGAAGCTGCCGGAGACGATGTTGACCTGTCGGGCGCCCGAGCGGCGCATCAGCTCGCGCGCGTACTTGGCGACGATCAGCGCGTAGCGGGGCACGCCCCCGCCCCAGTGCGCCGTGACCTGCGCCAACTCGGCCACGTCGGCCTCGGTGTAGTAGCCCGGCGCCGTGTCGCCGTAGTAGATCATGTCCGCGGCGACGTTCGCGGGTACCGAGGCCTCGCCGTGGGCGACGGGCACCCCGGCAAGCGCCGCGATGCTGTCGAGGAGCGCCTCGCTGCCGTCGACGCCGAACACGCCGTGCCGGCTCGCGCCGTCGCGATCGAAGCCACCGACGAACACCGTGGCCGTCTGGTTGGGGTCCTGGGCGCGGGCGCGCGGCGCGCAAACGCCGGAGAGCGCCATGGCGAGGAGCGTGGCGGCGACTCGCGAACCTCTCCCGCGCGTGATCTCGTTCGAGCCGATGCGATGCGGCTGCCGCGATCGGCCTTCCATGGCACTGACGCCGACCATGGATGAAGTCTCGCACGCGAGGCTGCGGCGGTTCCAGTCGGGACATCCCCGACCGAGCGTCAGGCCATTCGTGCGCTACGCGGCCACGGCCTCTTCATCGTCGCCGCCGTCATCCTCACGTTCGCGGTTCGCGCCGACGAGCCGGTCGAGCAGCTCGTAGAGCTCTGCGGCGCGGATCGGCTTGCTGACGTAGGCGTCCATGCCCGCCTCGAGACAACGCTCGAGGTCGCCCTTCATCGCGTGCGCGGTCAGCGCCACGATCGGCAGGTGACCGGTGGCCCCGGCTTCACGTGCGCGGATCGCGGCCGTGGCCTCGAACCCATCCATGACCGGCATCTGTACGTCCATGAGCACCACGTCGAACGTTCCACCGGCCTCGAGTGCGGCCACGGCCTCGCGACCGTCGTTCACCGCCACGTACGTGTGCCCGCGCTTGACCAGGAGCTTGGCCGCCAGCATGCGGTTCACCTCGTTGTCCTCGGCGAGCAGCACGTGGTAGCGCGCCTGGCCCTCGCGCAGCGTGTGCCGCGTGACGAGCCGCGGCTCGGTACCGCGCGCGCCGCCGAGGACGCTGCGCACCACCTCGGCGAGGTCGGCGCCGGTGACGGGCTTCGTGAGATAGCCCGAGACCTGGAGTTGGCGGCAGCGCGCGCCGTCGCCCATCTGACCCGACGACGTCAGCAGCACGAGCAGCGTGCCGTCGAGCATCGGCTCCTGGCGGATCAACTCGGCCACGGTGAAACCGTCCATCTCCGGCATCTGCACGTCGAGCAGCACGAGCGGCACCGGGCGGCCGCCGGCGGCCGCGGCCTTGAGCGCCGCGAGCGCCGCCACGCCGCCCGCCACGGCCGTGGGCTTCATGCCCCAGTTGCGGAACATCTGCACCAGGATGGCGCGGTTCGTCTGGTTGTCGTCCACCACCAGCACGGGCAGGTCATGGAGCGCGTCGGGCGCGATCGGCGCCGGTACGGGCGCGATGTCGTCCTGCACCATGAAACGCGTGCTGAAGTGGAACGTCGACCCGCGCCCGGGCTCGCTCTCCAGCCAAAGCGTGCCGCCCATGAGGCGCACGAGCTGCGAGCTGATGGCGAGCCCGAGCCCGGTGCCGCCGTAGCGCCGGGTCACCGAGCCATCCCCCTGCGCGAACGCCTCGAACACCTGCGCCTGCTTCTCGGCCGGGATGCCGATGCCGGTGTCCGCGACCTCGAAGTGCAGCGCCGCGCCGTCGGCGCGATCGGTCTCGGGGCGCACGCGCACCACGACCTCGCCCGAGTCGGTGAACTTGATCGCGTTGCCGACCAGGTTCACGACGATCTGGCGCAGCCGGCTGGGGTCGCCGATGACGGCGTCCGGGACGTCCTCCCCCACGTCGAGCAGCAGCTCCAGGCGCTTCTGGTCGGCGCGCAGCGCCAGCGGCTTGAGCGTGTTGCCGAGCGTGCCGCGCAGGCTGAACGGGATCTGCTCCAGGTCCAGCTTGCCGGCCTCGATCTTCGAGAAGTCGAGGATGTCGTTGATGATGCCGAGCAGGCCCTCGGCGCTCGAACGCGTGCACTCCGCGAACTGCCGCTGCTCCATCGTCAGCTCGGTGTCGAGCAGCAGTTCGGTCATCCCGATCACGCCGTTCATCGGCGTGCGGATCTCGTGGCTCATGTTGGCGAGGAACTCGGACTTGGCGCGCGAGGCCGCGATCGCGGTCTCCTTGGCCTCGACCAGCGACCGGGTCATGGACGCGGCCAGCGACTCCGCGCGCGAGCGGGCCGTGCCCAGCGTCCAGATGAGCCCCGTGAGCAGGCCCGAACCGAGCAGGCCCACGAGCAGCACGAGCAGCGGCCGCGACCGGTCGACGGCGCCGAAGCCCGGGCGTGACACCAGCTCGAGCGTCCAGCGATGCGAGGCGACGTCGATCGTGGTCGTCTGGCGCAGCGCGCCGGCGGCATGGACGTCGGCGCCGTGGCCGTCGTAGAGCAGCGCGCTCCCGTCCCCGCCGTCGCCGTCCCGGACCTGGAGCGCGAGCCCGGCCGGGATCTCGTCACCGAGCGCGCGCACCAGCTCCGAGACGCGGATCGGCGCCGCCGCCCAGCCCTGGAGCGCGGCCCGGCGCTCCGCGGCCGTCCAGTGCGCCTCGCCATTCCGGTAGATGGGCAGGCAGAAGAGCACGTCGCCGCTCGCGGCCAGCTGCGGCAGCAGGGCAAGCGATCCCGAGAGCTGCGGCCGCGCGCCGTCGCGCGACTGGGCCAGCGTCGCTCCGAGCGTGGGGTCCGCGGCGAGGTCGAGCCCGAGCAGGTCGCGAGCCTGGTCGCTCGGCTCGACGAAGTGGACGATGTAGCCCTGCTCATGGCCCGGGATGGCCTGCGCCTTGAAGTCCGGCGCGCCGTCCGCGCGGGCGGTCTTCTCGTACGCGGCGAGCTCCGACTCCGGCACCGCCGCCACGAACGCCAGCCCCTTCATCCCCGGGTAACGGTCCCCGAGCGAGAGCCCGTTCACGAACGCCCGCCACTCGTCGCGCTCGACCGAGTGGCTGGCCGCGTACAGGCTGCGCGCGCCGTGGAGCGCGTACTCGTACAGGTTCAGCCGCTCGCGGATCACGAGCCGGGCGTGCTCGGCGTCGCGCTCGAAGCGGTTGCGGGCCTCGCTGCTGGCGCGCGAGTCGGCGAGATACCAGGAGTACGTCGCGCCCACGAGCGTGGCGACGAGCGTGATGGCGATGAGCCACCGGCGCCGGAGCAGCGCTTCGAGACGGTGGACGAGCACGGCGGGCTCCGGTCCGCGGGGGGACGATGGGGTCACGCGGGCAGTCCTTCGATTGAGGCGTGTTTCGTGGGGGCGATCGTCCGGAGGTTTCGGCGGCTTCGGCGCGGAACATCAGCCACTTTCTCGTCGCCGCCGAGCCGCGCAGGGGCGGTGCGATGCGGGGTTCCACACGCATCGCGCCCCGTGCTCTAAAGAATCGCGCCCTTCGCCGTCCCCGCAGCGCTCTTCACCATGCCCATCACGTCGATCGCCGCCGGGACGGCGATGCCGGCGGCCAGGTTCTTGTGCGAGCGCGCCCACATGATGAGCGTGATGCGTCCCAGCCTCGCCGCCTCACGGGCCTGCGTCCGGAGCATCTCCAGCTCGGCCTGCTCCGCCTTGTAGATCTCGAACTGAGGATCGAGGCGGGCGTGCATCTGGCCGATGGTGTCGACGCGCTGCAGGATCTGCTTCTCCGCCGCATCCAGCGCCGCCGCCGTGGGCTTCTTTCCCGCCCCCAGCGCCTCGGCCGCCTCCGCGTCGGCCGCACGCAACGAGTCGAGCGCGGCGTTGTTCCCGAGCCTGTACTCGGTGAGCAGGCGATACGAGGTGATCCCCGAGAGCTGCATCCGGTCGAGCTTCTCCCTCTCGGTCTTGAGCGTCGCGAATTCCGCCTCGATGCGGGCGACGATCTCCTGGTCAGCTCTGCCGATCGCCTGGTCCATGTCGTCGTAGATCCGGTTGCCGTACGCGAGCGCCGCGGACACCACCGGCTGTGCGGCGCCGAGCGCCGCCATGAACGTGGGCGCCGAGCGCGCGCCCTGCACCGCCTTGTCCAGCTCGGCCTGCGTCAGGAACGCATCGGCACGCGGGTTGTCCTTGAGTCGTGCCCGGATGGTTTCGTCGAGGTAGCGCGCCACCTCCTGCGAGCGCCGTGACTCCGGGAGCGGAGACTCGTAGATGGACACGATCTGCGTGCTGTAGGTCGCGACGCCTCGCATCAGCTCGCGCGCGGGCGCGGCCGTGCGCCGGGCGTCGAGGATCTCCGGCAGCGACTCGTACTTCTTGAGGTACACCCACTCGAGCGGCTTGTTCGCCCGCTGCACCTCGCCGATCAGGCCCACCGTGTTCTGGGCGAACGGGCTGACGTCCAGTCGGCGCGAGGCCTTGAACGACGCACAACCCGCGAGCACGGGCAACGCGGCGATCACGAACAGCACACGCGGCGCGAGGGCGCCGCGGAACGGGAACTGGCGGCGGACGGCGATGGCGACACCTCCCGATGGACGGCGGTCGGGTCTCCGGTTCGCGCGCGGAGTGCCCGTGGGGAGCAACCTCCGCGCAGGCTAGCGCTGGGGGTGCCTCGCGGCAACGTTTCGCGGCGGCGGCCCGCCCGGCGCGCAACCCGAGTTGCGCGTCCCGCGTACTGCACCCATCCAACGGGGGTGCCGCATGGGACAGGGGCAGGTCGAGAGATTGCTTCCATTCCTCGCGCACTGGGGTGCGTGGGTGCTCGGATCCTCACTCCTCGCCGCGGCGCTGGGCGTCGTCTGGCTCGGTCGCGGCGGTCGCTTCCTGATCCCGCCGCGCTGGCCGGCGCGGATCGCCTCGTTCCTGCTCGTGTGCGCGAGCCTCGTCTGCGGCCTCGCGCTGTTCGCGGTGCTGGGACCGCTGCGGCCGATCCTCACGCAGGTTCGCTCCATCAGCAGCATCACGAACCAACAGGCCCGCGACCTCGACTTCCGGACGGTCGCCGACGACACGCCGCACCGCCTCAGCGAGTTGAAGGGGCAAGTGGTCGTCCTCAACCTGTGGGCGACGTGGTGCGGTCCCTGCCTGCACGAGCTGCCGGACATGGACCGGATCGCCCGTGACTTCGGTGCGCGCGGGCTCACGGTGGTGACGCTCTCGACCGAGGAGCGCGATCGGCTCCGGTCGTTCACGGAGAAGCACCCGGTCTCGACGCTGAACGTGTACGCGGCCGACGCCGGCTGGCTCGACGTGCCCGGCCGGCCGCTCACGCTGGTGATCGACCGCGAGGGCATCGTGCGCGAGGTGATGATCGGCGCCCGCCGCTACGACGAGCTGGCCGCGACGCTGGAGCGCTGGCTCGAGCCCCCCGCCTGAGCGAGCGGAGCCGCTGGGACGGCGCTCCAGGCTCTGGCTGAGGAGCCAGGTCTCGGCGAATCGCTCGGTCCGCACGGCGGGCATGACGCGATTCCAGGCCAGTCCCGCCGCAGGCGCGGGCGTCTACTTCCTTGCGTCCTGGATGATCTGGTTCAGCCGCTGTCCTTCGATGTCGGTGTCGATCTGCACCCACACGGGAAGGTGGTCCGACATCTGGAAGCTGAACCTCTCGCGGGTCATGCCGGAAGGGAACAGCTCCTTGATGCGGGCATCGGAGACGAAGAAGTCGAGCGCTCCGCCCAGGTTCGTGAATCGCTTCTTGAGCGTGGGCAGGTGGAGGATCTGGTCGAAGCGTGCATCCTTGCCGAGGTTCGAGCCGCCGATGGCCTGACCGCCGACCTTGAGCGTGGCCAGCGAATCTGGGACGCGAAGTCCGCGGCTCGTGAGTGCCTTGAACAGCTTGTCGCCCACCTTCGGGACGTTGAAATCGCCCATCACGATGAGGTCGGTGTCCTCGGCGAACTTGTCCTTGAAGCGCGTGTCGATCCAGTCCGCGAGCATCTGCAGCTCCGCCTCGCGACCGGCCGTGCCCTCGCCCCATCGTGCGTGCGTCGCGATGGCGATGAAATCGAAGTTGCCGGCGCGAAACGAGCACATGTAGGGCGCGCGCCAGAACGACTGCGCAGCGAGGTACTCCTGACCTTTCTTCTTCCGCGGCGCGTCCACCTCGGCCGCGAGTCCATTGAATGTGACGGCGCGGCGGTCGAACAGGAACGCCGTGCGCTCGCTGTTCCCGCCCGCGTCATCGATCCAGTCCGAGTAGACGACGTCCCAGGTGGTGCCGAGGTAGTTCCGCACCCGCCCGAGGTCGGTGAGGTCGTCGCGAAGTTCGACCAGCGCCACCAGGTCGAATTGCCCGAGGATCTCGGCGATGTAGTGAATCGCCGGCTCGGTGCGCCGGACCTTGCCGAACTCACGGATGTTCCAGATCGCGACGTTGATGGTCTCGTCCAGTTTGGAGGGCGGGACGCTCGCGGCGTCGATACGCTTCTTGAGCGCCAACAGCCCCTGGGCGATCTCCGGACTGACGGCTCCATGGTGCATGGGTGGCCTCCTGGTGGATGGTGGTTGACGCCGATCCGACTCCTCCTCGACTCACCCGACGCGTCCGATGAGGCCGTGCAGCGGCCAGCGGACGAGGCGCTCCCTCCCCGCCTCGCCCCAGGCGTGCGCGAGGTCCTCGCTCACCCGCTCGACCGGATCGGTGCCGCGCGTGCGCTCCCAGGCCTGGCTCGCGGACCACGTCCGCATGTACTCGAACACGCCCGCGAGCGTCATCCGCGCCTCGGCGTACACCTCCGGCCAGGGCAGGCGCTCGAACGGGAAGTCGAGATCGCGGTAGCCGTCCTGGTTCAGCTGCATGCCCGGAGCCCACAGCGCGCCGACGACCTCCTCGGCGTAGCGGAGGAGCACCGCGTCGATCGCGGGCTCGATCCGGCTGTTGTAGTAGGACCACGCGGCAAGGATCGCACCCGGACGGGCGACACGGCGGACCTCGGCATAGAACCGCGGTCGGTCGAACCAGTGAAGCGCCGCGGAGACGGTGATGAGATCGGCGCAGTGGCCGCGGAGCGGGGCCGCTTCGGCGGCGGCGGCGGCGAAGTGCACGCGCGGCTGCGTGTGGGCGTTCGCGAGCTGCCTCAGGCTGGCGTCGGTCGCGACGACCGTCGCGAAGCGGCGACCGAGACTGCGCGCCGTCTGCCCGCTCCCGGCGCCGCAGTCCCAGGCGAGCTCGCGGCGCGTCACGCACGCTTCAAGGTGATCGAAGAGCTGGTCCGGATACGTGGGTCGGTGGCGCGCGTACTCCGCCGCGCGATCGCCGAACAGGTCAGAGGTGCTCACGCTCGAACGCCCATGTCTGCGATGCCTCGCTCGCTCGCGGCGGGATGCCGCACGCTCCGCTAGACTGAGCCCTCGCGGAGGGCTCGTGAAGGCAGCCTATTTCATGAAGCACGGTGGCCCCGAGGTGCTGGAGTATGGCGACGTTCCCGCCCCGGTGGCCAGCGAGGGCGAGGTGCTCGTCGACGTGCACGCCGCGAGCGTGAACGGCGCCGACTGGAAGGTGCGCTCGGGCCGGTACTCACCGATCGCCACGTTCCCTTGGATCCCCGGGCGCGACTTCTCGGGCGTGGTGAGCGCCCTGGGTCAGGGCGTGCGCGAGTTCGCGGCCGGTGACGAGGTGTTCGGGGTCTGCGAGGTGGGCCGGGAAGGCGCCTACGCCGAGCAGGTCGCCATCGCGGCGTCGATCGTCGCGCGCCGGCCGGCGGGCCTGTCGCACGAGCAGTGCGCCGCGATCGCGCTCACGGGCCTCACGGCGCTGGTCTCGATCGAGGACACGCTGCGGTTGAAACCCGGCGAGACGATCCTCGTCCAGGGCGGTGCGGGGGGCGTGGCGAGCATTGCGATCCAGCTCGCCAGGCACATCGGCGCGCGCGTCATCACCACCGCGAGTGCGGCGAACCACGACTACCTGCGTGGCCTCGGCGCCGACCAGGTGATCGACTACGCGACGCAGGACTTCACGAAGCTCGTCTCGAATTGCGACGCGGTGTTCGACACGGTCGGCGGCGACGTCGCTAAGCGCTCGTTCGAGGTCCTGCGACCCGGCGGCCGCGCGGCGTTCATCGCCTCGGGGTACGTCCTGCCGCCGCCCCCGCGGGCGGACGTTTCGTCGCTCCGACCGGACGTCCGCCGCGACCGCGCCCACCTCGAGCGCATCGTCGCGCTGGTGACGAGCGGTGCCGTGCGCGTGCCCGAGATCACGACGTACGCGCTCGCGGACGCGGCGGCGGCGCATCGCGTGAGCGAAGGCCGCCACCTGCGCGGGAAGCTGGTGTTCCGGGTGCGCTGAAGCCGGGCCTAGTGGGCCCTCAGCCAGAGCCAGAGCGCAAGCCCCGTCGCGAGGCAGGCCGCGAGCACGAGCGCGACGCGAACGCCCGCCCCTCCCGAGGACGGCTCGATCGGCTTCGCCCGTCCGCCGGTGACGGCGCCCGGCGCCCGAAGGGCATGGGCCAGCGAGGGCGGGAGTGACGCGTCGCCCGTCGCGAGCGGCGTTTCGTGGCCGAGCCGGAAGTCGAGGTGCGGACCCTTGAGATGGAACGACATCTGGATCGAGTCTTTGTGAGCCGATGGGCCCGCCATGGCAGCGAACCGCATCGCGCGCTCGTACACCTCGAGCACATCGGGCGGCATGGTCCGCTCGTCGTCGTAGTGGACACCGTTCACGACGATCGTCTTCTGGACCACCTGCCCGCCGTGAAGCGCCATGGCGTTTGTCGCGATGACGTCCGGAACCCCGTCCCCGTCGCGGTCGGCGAGCAAGGGCACGCGGGCCAGCGCCTGCTCGTACAGCTTCCTCGCCTCCGGCGGCATCGCCTCGATGCCGTCGTAGTCGACGCCGTTCACCGTGATCTTTCCCGCCATGGCGGGGTTCTCGGCCCTGCCCGCGCCGGGCTTGAGCCGTGAGGCGGCCCCGGGCCCCGGCTACTTCGCCAACTCGTAGAGGTACTCGACGAACGACAGCACGGCGCCGTCGAAGCCCTGCATCTTCGGAGTGCTCGACTCGATCACGTAGTACTCGTCCGGCGCGTGTGCGCCGCTGCCGTGGCCGAGTCCGAAGTGACCCGACGCGAGCTTCAACGGCTCGCCGGTGAATACGTAGCCGGGGTAGGAGCCCGCGTTCCGCGGCCACATCACCGGGTCGATCCCGTCCCGCTTCAACAACGCGACCTGTGCCTGGATGAGCCGCGTCGACGCCGCGGTGTACGTGGGGTCGTAGCCACCGGAGACGTTCACCTCGATGTCGCCGAAGCCGTGCGCGGCGAGGTGCGCCTTGAGCGCCGCGACGGCGGCGTCCTTCTTCATGTCGGGCACGAGACGCATGTCGATCTTCGCCACCGCGCGGTGCGGGAGGACCGTCTTCCCGCCGGGGCCGGTGTAGCCGCCGACCAGCCCCTCGATGTTCACGGTCGGCTGCGATACGAGACGCTCGTTCGCCTGCTGCCAGGGCAGGTCGTCGATCCAGCGCTTGACCGAGTTCGACTGTTTCGAGCGCTCCTCGCTTCGCCGCTCCGACGCGGTGACGACCATCGCGCGCTCCTCGTCGGAGATCGGGCGCGGCTTGGGATAATTGTCGATGGTGATCGTGTTGCCGTCCTCGGAGACGAGCGTGTTCAGCGCCTTGATGAGATGCCAGGCGGGGCTGTCGACCATCGCCTTGAGCGACGAGTGGATGTCCTTGCCCGGGCCCCTGCCCCACTTCTCCCCGGTCGAGACCAACTCCAGCTCGACGACGCCCTTGGCCCCCAGGCTCACGGTCACGACACCGTCGGGGTCCTGGGAGGCGGACGGCATGAACACGCCGACGCACGTGCGCAGCGCCGCATCGACGTCGGGCCGGTGGACGAGCTGGCCGATGTGCGGCGAGCCGATCTCCTCCTCGCCCTCGGCGACCATGACGAGGTTCACGGGCAGCTTGCGCTTGGCGCCGCGGATCGCGTGCAGCGCGGCGAGGAATGCGGCCTCGGGGCCCTTCTGGTTCACCGCGCCGCGGCCCACCATCACCTTGCCCAGGCCGGGCTTGTCCACGATCCGCGCCTCGAGCGGCGGCGACGTCCACTCCGTGGGATCGAAGTGCTTGACGTCGTACATGAAGTAGAGGCCGACGGTCTGCTTCGCGCCCACGTCGAGCGTGGCAAACACGCCGGGCTTCCCGTCGGTGGGGATGATCGTCACCTTCTGGAAGCCGGCGTCGCGAGCGAGCTGCGCCATGTATTCGGCGCCCGCCGCGGAGTTCAAGCTCTCGGCCGCGATCGACGGCAGCGCGATCCAGTCCCGTAGTCGCTTCACCGCCTCGTCGTGCCGCGCCGCGATCTCCTTTTTGACGTCCGCGAAGTCATCGGCTGCGCGAGCAACGCTCGCTCCGGGGATCGTCATCGCCGTCACGAGGGCGAGCACCGTCGCGGCGGCGCTCATGCGAACGTTGAGACTGGACATGGGGCGGCTCCGGGGGTTGGGATGTGAATGCCTCGGTGTGAAACGCGGCGGAGTCTACGCCCGGTCCGGGAGCGCTTGCCAATGCACCGCGTCGGCTGCGGTGCGACGCGTTGACACGTCGATCAGCCGACCGCAGGATGCGCTCCCCGTGATCGACCGGAGCAGGCGAACGAGGAGGATCCCTTCCATGGCATGGGTACGGTTTCGTGCGCTCGCGCTCGTCGCGGCGCTCGCGCTGGCGAGCGCGGCTCCCGCGGCGGCGCTCACGAAGCAGGTCGGCGTCATCGGCGGCTTCAACTTTTCCACGCTCACGATCGAGGGCCAGAGCGGGATCGACGCCCGGTCGGCGTTCGCGGTCGGCGGTGTCCTCGATCTCGGGCTCAAGGGTCGATTCGGCGTCCGCATCGAACCCATGTACCTGCGCAGCGGCGGCGACGCGACCCACCGCAATGCCTACTGGGGCACGATGGACGGCGCCGAGTTCAAGCTCGACTACATCGGCATCCCGGTCCTGGCGCACTACGACTTCGGCACCAACGACAAGCGCAATCCCTATGTCCTGGGCGGGTTCGGGTTCAACTTCGCCGTCAACCAGGAAGTGGAGCTGACGCAGGGCCAGGACCGGGCGACCGTGGACCTGAGCGACGTGTTCAACCCGGTCGACGTGACGCTTGAGTTGGGCACCGGCATCAGCTTCCCGGCGGGCGAGAACCGCTGGGCGCTCGATGGCCGCTTTGGGTACGGGCTGACGAACACGAACGGCGGCGGCACCGTCACGTTCAACGGTTCGCCGCTGGCCGTGCCTTCGACCTCGACGCACTCGCTCGCCGGGCGCTTCTTCGTCTCCTACCTGTTCAATCTCCACTAGGAGAAGCGGCGCCCACGCCCCGCTCCCATTCCCATCTCCGGTTGAGAAGCGGGAGTCGACTGCAATAGAGTCCGGCCGCGCAACAGGTTCCACGGACGGCCGGTGCCTGCTTCGCCCCCAGGGATGGAATGCCCCGTCGAGCGTCGAAGGAGGTTCGAACGTGCCATCCCTGAGCGCGCGCGTACTGAACGCGTTGGTCCCGCTGCTGATCGCCACGTCCGCGGGCGCGCAACAGAAGCCGAACATCCTCGTCATCTTCGGCGACGACATCGGCCAGTCGAACGTCAGCGCCTACACGATGGGCCTGATGGGCTACCGCACGCCCAACATCGACCGCATCGCCAGGGAAGGCATGATCTTCACCGACTACTACGCGGAGCAGAGCTGTACTGCCGGGCGGTCGTCGTTCCTCACCGGCCAGTGCACGTTCCGCACCGGGCTCTCCAAGGTGGGCATCCCCGCCGCGCCCGTGGGGCTGCAGCAGCGCGACGTGACCATCGCCGAGCTGTTGAAGCCGCGCGGATACGCCACGGGCCAGTTCGGCAAGAACCACCTGGGTGACAAGAACGAGTACCTGCCCACGGTGCACGGCTTCGACGAGTTCTTCGGCAACCTCTATCACCTGAACGCCGAGGAGGAGCCCGAGGACCGGAACTACCCGACGGATCCAAAATTCCGCGAGATGTTCGGCCCGCGCGGCGTGCTCAAGTGCAAGGCTTCGGCGAAGGACGATGCCACGGTGCAGCCGCGCTGGGGCCGGGTCGGCCGGCAGACGATCGAGGACACCGGGCCGCTCACGCGCAAGCGCATGGAGCACATCGACGACGAGACGTCGGACGCCGCGATCGATTTCATGAAGCGCCAGACCGCGGCCGGCAAGCCGTTCTTCTGCTGGATGAACGCCACGCGCATGCACTTCCGCACACACGTGGCGCCCGAGCGGCGGAGCCCACCGGGCCTCACCGCGCTCAACGAGTACCAGGATGGCATGGTCGAGCACGACGGGATGGTCGGGAAACTCCTGCAATCGCTCGATGACATGGGCGTCGCGAACAACACCATCGTGATCTACTCGACCGACAACGGCCCGCACATGAACTCGTGGCCCGACGCCGCGATGACGCCGTTCCGCAGCGAGAAGAACACGAATTGGGAGGGTGCTTTCCGCGTGCCGTGCATGATCCGTTGGCCCGGGCACATCGCCGCCGGGAGCGTCTCGAACGACATCGTGAGCGGCCTCGACTGGATGCCGACGCTGCTCGCCGCGGCGGGCGACCCGAACGTGAAGGAACAGCTGCTCAAGGGCATGACGGTGGGCGCCAAGAAGTCGAAACTGCACTTGGACGGTTACAACCAGCTGCCGTACCTGACCGGGCAACAGAAGAAGGGCGCGCGCAACAGCTTCTTCTACTTCAACGACGACGGCGACCTGGTGGCGCTCCGCTACGAGAACTGGAAGATCGTGTTCATGGAGCAGCGCGCTCCCGGCACGTTGCGGGTCTGGGCCGAGCCGTTCACGCCGCTGCGCGTCGCCAAGTTCTTCGACCTGCACGCGGATCCGTACGAGCGCGCGGACATCACCTCGAACACGTACTACGACTGGCTCATGGACCACGCCTACGTCATGTACGGCGCCGTGGCGTACACGTCGCAGTTCCTCGACACGTTCAAGGAGTTCCCGCCCAGCCAGCGGGCGGCGACGTTCAGCATCGACCAGGCGGTGGATGCGCTGAGGCGTGGGCTCTCGAGCCAGTGACGGACGCCGAGCCGGGGAGCCAGCAGCTGCGCCGGCTCTCCGGCCCGGCGTGAAGCGGTGAGCGCGGCCGGCCACGTCGGTGGCGGCCGCCGGGGTATCGGGGACCGCGGCCGGGCAGGCTGGTGGCTCGGACTCCTGTTGGCGGCAGGCTGCGCGCGCGCCCCATCGCGTGGCGCCGCGCCCGCCACGTACGTGGGCGGCGCGGCGTGCGTGTCGTGCCACGCCGACGAGGCGCTCGCATGGCGCGGCTCGCATCACCAGCTCGCGATGCAACCGGCCACGGACTCCACCGTGCTCGGCGATTTCCGCGACGCCGCGTTCTCCCACGCCGGCGTGGAGACCCGCTTCTTCCGCCGCGGCGCCGCGTTCATGGTCCGCACCGACGGCGCGGACGGGAAGCTCGCGGACTTCGAGATCAAGTACACGTTCGGCGTGACGCCGCTCCAGCAGTACCTGGTGGAGTTCCCGGGCGGACGCTTCCAGGCGCTGGGGGTCGCATGGGACTCGCGGCCACGCGCCGAGGGTGGCCAGCGCTGGTTCCACCTCTACCCGGGCGAGCGCGTGAAGCACGACGACGAGCTGCACTGGACGCGCGCGGCGCAGAACTGGAACCTGCAGTGCGCGGCCTGCCACTCCACCGACCTGCACAAGAACTATTCGCCCGGGACGAAGACCTACGCGACGCGGTGGTCCGACGTGAACGTGTCCTGCGAGGCCTGCCACGGCCCGGGCTCGCGTCACGTCGAGTGGGCGGCGCGGGCGCGGGGCGGGCGCGCGCGGCGCGCACGCGACACGGGCGGCGCCGCGGCGATGGGACTGCTCGTGGGCCTCGATGAGCGCCGCGGCGTGACCTGGGCGCGCGACGCGGCCACCGGTCTCCCCCGTCGCAGCCGTCCCCGCGCCACCGACGCCGAGACCGAGGCGTGCGCGCGCTGCCATGCGAGCCGCACGCGGATGTTCGACGACGATCCGCCGGGCTCGCTGCTCCTCGCCGCGCACCTGCCCGCGCTGCTCGTCGAGGGCAGCTATCACGCCGACGGGCAGCTCGAGGGCGAGGCTTACGAATACGGCTCGTTCCTCCAGAGCCGGATGTACCACGAGGGCGTGACCTGCTCCGATTGCCACGATCCGCACCGGCTCACGCTGCGCGCCGAGGGGAACGCGCTGTGCCTGCAGTGTCACGACGGCGCGCGCTACGACGCCGTCACCCATCACCACCACGCGAACGGCTCCGCCGCGTCACGGTGCGTGACCTGTCACATGCCGGCGAAGACGTTCATGGTCGTGGATCCCCGACACGACCACAGCTTCCGCGTGCCGCGCCCGGACCTCGCCGACTCGCTGGGGACGCCGGACGTGTGCGGCTCGTGCCACGCTGCCAAGCCCGCGCGGTGGGCGCTCGCGCAGCTCCAGGCCTGGTACGGCCACGCTCCGGAGGGCTTCCAGCGCTTCGCCGGCGCGCTGGCCGCGGCACGGCGCGGCGGCGAGGACGCGCGAGCGCGGCTGCTCGCGCTGGCGGCGGATCGCGGCCAGCCGGCGCTCGGCCGCGCCACCGCGACGGCCGCGCTCGGCGCCTGGCCCGATCCCGGCGCGGTCGCGTCCATCCGTGACGCGCTCGGCGATCCCGACCCGCTCGTTCGGCTGGGCGGCGTGCAGGCGGCCGTCGACCTGCCGCCCGAGGTGCGCACGGGTCTGCTCGCCCCGACGCTCCACGACACGGTCCGCGTGCTGCGTGCGCTCGCGGGCGGTGCGCTCGCGGGCGCGCCGCTCGATCGGTTCTCCGCGACCGACCGCAACGCGCTCGAGCGCGCCAAGGCCGAGTACGTGTCCGGGCAGAACGAGAACTCGGATCAACCGTTCGGCCTCGTCAACCTCGGGAACTTCCGCCTCGCCGAGGGCGACGTCGCGGGCGCCGAGCGCGCGCTGCGCGACGCCCTCGAGATCGATCCCGACTGGATCCCCGCGGCGGCGAACCTCGCCGACCTGTTGCGGGCGACGAACCGCGATCCCGAGGGCGAGGTCGTGCTGCGCGCAGGGCTCGCACGCCAGCCGAACGCGGCCGCGCTCCACTACGCGCTCGGGCTCTGCCTCGTCCGGCAGCAGCGCCGGGGCGACGCGCTCGACGAGCTCGGCCGCGCCGCGTCGCTCGCTCCCGACGAGGCCCGCTTCTCGCTCGCGTATGCGATGGGCCTCGAGGACGCGGGCCGCACGCGCGAGGCGTTCGCGGCCGTGGAACGCGGGCTCGAGCACCGTCCGGGCGACCGGGCGCTCGCCGAGATGAGGGAGCGGCTGCGGAAGCCGGGACGCTGAAGCGCCGCCGGCACGATCCGATGCCGGCGGCGCCCACATGCTTGCGTCAGCTCTTCCGCACCGTCTCCAGGTCGATCGCGAGCGTGACATCGTCGCCGAGGATCAGGCCGCCGTTGTCGAGTGCGGCGTTCCACACCATGCCGAACTCCTTGCGGTTGATCACCGCCTCTGTGGAGAAGCCGGCGCGCTCGTTGCCCCATGGGTCCTTCGCGACGCCGTGGTACGTGACCTCGAGGGCCATGGGCTTCAGGATCCCGCGCAGGTCCAGCGTGCCATGGACGCGGAACCGGTCGGCGGCGAGCTTCTCGACGCGGTTGCTCGTGAACCGGACCTGCGGGAAGCGCTCGACGTCGAAGAAGTCGCCGCTTCTCAGGTGGGCGTCGCGGTCCGGCTGGCGGGTGTCGATGCTCGCGGGGTCCACCTCGAACGTGATGCTCGAACGCTCCGGGTGCTCGCGGTCGAGCTCGATCTGTCCCGAGAAGCGCGCAAAGCGGCCGCGCGTGCGGCTCAACATGTGGCGCACACTGAAGCCCACGTCGGAGTGGTCGGCGTCGATGGCGAACGTCTGCGTGCCCGGCTCCGGGGCGGTGATCGGCGTGTGAATGGCGGTGCTCATGAGGTCCCTCCTCGGACTGACTCGCGTCGGCGGTTATTAGTGACCAGTCATTAGTTGACCAGTGAACTATTGGATGCGACCACGGGCAGCGGGGTTCACGTCCCCTCCTCCCGCAGGCGGTCCAGGATCTCCAGGAGCTTCGACAACTCCGCCTTC
>Ga0207670_10000520_pt1 | contig 21262 bp, 17 predicted proteins | sample KBSS23HmetaG_FD_184339 | JGI IMG/M metagenome (GOLD analysis project Ga0207670, IMG submission 184339) | Switchgrass rhizosphere microbial communities from Kellogg Biological Station, Michigan, USA - KBS S2-3H metaG (SPAdes) (version 2) | ecosystem: Host-associated > Plants > Roots >... | reverse complement strand
TAACGAAAAAGTTGATAGTATTGCCACGGTTGACGCTGGTGAGCGATGCGTAGCCTTCGATTTCACGATTGGTGGCTGGATTGGTAAGAACCCAATCAGTACTACCCTGCAGAGCGTTTTCTACTACAACCGGATTGCCCTGGGCAAGAACATCTACGGGTGGGTGTACAAACAGTATCATCAAGGGGAGAAGAAGGGTTGCGGTTTTTATTAGATTCACGGTGAGCCTCGTACCGAGAGATGAGGAAAACGAGTTGATCATACAGCAACGTACCGACAACGAGAATAGAATGATCATGCCAATTTTCATTAGCATGGTGCTGCTGTTGACTCTCCACGCCGCGAGCGCGGTCCGACAGAATGGTCCTAAGTCGCTGGTCTTAAACGACTGCCAGCCCGCGCGTATTCCAGGTCCCGCAAAGTGCGGCACTTTCGAGGTCTACGAAAACCGCGCCGCAAAGAAAGACCGGAAGATAAGTCTTAATATCCTTCTGCTTCCCGCAACCGGCGACAAACGCGAACCCGACCCGGTGGTCTATTTCGCTGGTGGTCCAGGCTCCGCCGCCACTGAAGACGCGATCGGATTCGCGCCTGAGTTCGCAAAGATCCGTGAGCATCGCGATCTGTTGTTCGTCGACCAGCGCGGCACCGGCCGCTCTCACCCGCTCAATTGCCCCTTCTTCAATCCTAACGATCTCCAAAGTTATCTTGGTTACTTCTTTCCACTCGAAGACGTCCGCAAATGCCGGCCGCAGCTCGAAGCGATAGCCGATCTAAAACTCTATACAACCGATATCGCTATCGACGATATGGACGAAGTCAGGGCCGCGCTCGGATACGACAAGCTCAATCTCTTCGGTGGCTCGTACGGAACGCGCGCCGCGCTGACTTACCTCAAGCGATATCCGCAACGCGTGCGCACGGCAACACTTCAGGGCGTCGCTCCGCCCAATGCTTACATGCCCGGCGATTTCCCATTGCACAACGAACGGGCGCTCAACGGCGTGATCGCGGAATGTGCTGCTGACGAGGCTTGCAACAAAGCCTTTCCGAATCTGAAAGAAGAAGCGAAATCACTATTGGACCAACTGATAAAAGGGCCGGTCGAAGTGGAGGTGGAAAAGCCTGGTTCCAAAGAGCGCGTCAAAGTAAAACTCTCACGCGATCTCATGGCGGAAGCGATTCGTTACATGTTGTATAGCCCGGTGCCCGCGTCTCGAGTTCCGCTGATCATACATCTTGCTGCGCAAGGCAACTTTGTTCCTTTGACGCACACCGCTCTCGAATATCGCAAATTCCTCGTGGGCAGCGACAGCAATGGCATGTATCTCTCCGTCACGTGTGCCGAGGATCTGCCGTGGATCAAACCCGGCGAAGGAGAGCGAATGGGTGCAAACACGTTTCTCGGCGATTATCGTTTGCGCCAGCAAAGAGAGGCGTGCGCGCTCTGGCCGCGTGGAGAAGTTAGACCTGATTACGCTGAACCGGTCCGTGCGGATGTACCTGTTTTGATACTGACGGGAGAATGGGATCCGGTAACGCCGCCCTCGAATGGTGACGCGATCGCAAAGGGTTTGAAGAACAGTCTTCACATCGTGGTGCCACATGGCGCGCACGGACTCGGCGGACTCGAAAACATCGACTGCATCCTCCGTCTCACCGCGGAGTTTGTCGAGCGTGGAACGGCTAAAGATCTCGATACGAGTTGTGTGAAGACGATCAGGCGAAAAGGGTTTGCGTTGAAGTTATGAGCCACGGATTTACACGGAAGAAGACCGGATTTTTATCCGTCTTCTTTCCGCGTTCATCCGTGGCTTGGTTTTAGTTAATTACCTGGAGGCCAAGGATACTTTCGAGGATCGTCCCAAGGATGCTGTAACTTCCATTCGAATACCGGCCGTACTGTGAGCGGCTGTAGTAACCGTCCTCATAGCCACGCCTGAATCCTTCACGGAAGTAATATTGATACTCGCTTAGATCCACGTAGTAACCGTCGTAGCCGGCGCTCGCGTCCTGGTACGCATAAGCTTCCTCAGCATTGAAGCCATAACCATCCTGACGGTCGGCTTGTCCGGCGGAGAAGCCCTCGCTATAACCATCATTGACCGCGCGCTGCAACATCTGCGCGCCATACTGGTTCGTTTGGTAGTAGCTTCCGCCCCTGCGATAGCGATAGTTGTATGGCCCGTAGTCGCTATAGCGCCACTGTTGCAAGCGCAACTGATCGCGACGCAACCGCTCTACATAACGCTGCTGGTAACGCAACTGGTTCGAACGTCGCTGCTGCTCGAGCAGTCGCTGACGCTGAGACAGGTAGCTCTGCCGTCGCTGCCAATCCTGGTTATAGCGTTGGGCGCGTTGCTGCTGTTCGAGCCGCCAATTGCGTTGACGCGAGAGGTTGTCGTTGTCACGACGGCCATCCCAGTCTCGATCGCGATTGCGATCGCGTTCCCACTGCTGGCGACGTTGTTGTTCCTGCTGCTGTTCTTGCTGCTCACGTTGGCGGCGCGACTCCCAATCGCGATTCTGCTGCTGCTGTTGTCGCTGTTGCTGCCAACGCTCTTCGCGCTCACGCGACTGCTGGACTTGTTGCTGTCGTTGCTGCTGCCAGCGATCTTCACGTTCGCGCGAGCGTTGGATCTGATCGTTCCGCTGTTGCTCGTTGCGCTGTTGCTGGCGCTGCTGTTCCCAACGTTGTTGCCGTTCCTGACTAGCCTGCTGTTGTTGCTGGCGTTGCTGTTCCCAACGCTGCTGTCGTTCCTGGCTGTTGTTCTGTTGCTCCTGACGACGTTGTTCCACGCGTTGCTGCTGGTTGTCTTGCCGCTCTTCGCGGCGGTTTTCTTGTGCTTGTTGTCGCTCCTGCTGTCGTTGCTCGCGTGCAGCCTGGTTCTCCTGCCTCCGCTCCTCGCCACGACCACGCCTTCCCTGCGCATTGGCGATGTTGCTCGCTGCCGGCAGCATCGCGCATATCGCCAAAGTCACTCCTAACTTCTTTAAGTTTTTCACGTTCATCTTTGTTCCTTTCAGTACTGAGCGGAGAGAGCTTGGCTAATTTGGCAAGTGTTATTCCAAGGGTGCTTTGGCCGGAAATGTACGAAAGATATGTAGGTTTACGAGACGATTTGATTCAGGACGTGACGATATGGGTTAAAAATCTCGCAGATTAACGCAGATAAACATCGATCGGTCCCGACAACCCGGCTGGCATGGTGCTTGCCCAAAATACCCCGAAAAACCAATTAGAGGGGGGCTCTTATGAAGAACGTAAAAGTATGGCCACACCTCGTGATCGTGGCGGTGGTGTGTGCCGTCCTTGCAGGTGTCGGGGTGGCCTTGTGGATGAAGCACGAGCAGTCGGCGTCAGCCGAAGCATTGCCTTACGCGGCTCGCATTCAACGAGTCGAAGGCGAAGTGGCGCTCAACAACAGCGACCCAGCCAACGCGCAGAGCGATCAGTGGACGACGGCTACGACCAACCAGCCGTTCTCAGTCGGCGACCGCATCTACACGCGCGACAATGCGCACGCGAGCCTGGCATTTACCGGACGTAATTTCGCCCGGCTCGATCCAAATACGTCGCTCGACGTGCTAGCGCTCAGCGACGATCGCACGCAGTTAGCACTGCGCGACGGCTCCGCGATTTTTGACGTTGGCTATCTTGATTCAGGTGACCTTTTCGAAGTAGCAACGCCATACGGCGCGGTCGATTTTCAGCAGCCAGGTCTTTACAACGTCGGCATCGACAACGGCCAGGTGCTGGTTTCGGTTCTGAGTGGTCTGGCGCAGGTAGTCGGTCTCGGCGGCAATGGACAAATCAACAAAGGTGAACTGCTCACGCTGCTCGGCGCGACTGCATCCGACGTCGTTCTGTCGCAGATTGACGGACGCAATGCAGGTTACCTGGTTGACGATTACTACGCCTATCAGTATCCAAACTATTACGACGGTCGCTATCGCGACTACAACTCGTATCTAAGCGATCCATATTATTTCGATCCGTATCGTCGGAACGTCAGTTACCAATATGCGAACTCATACATACCCGGCCTCTATGAGCTTGATTACTACGGCGACTGGCGCAACCTCGACAACTACGGATACGCCTGGTCACCGCGAGTCGATGCGGGATGGAGCCCTTATCAGACGGGCTACTGGTACACGGATTACCCGTATGGTCCAACCTGGGTTTCGAGTGAGCCATGGGGCTATGCGCCTTATCACTACGGGCGTTGGGCGTTTGTCGGTGATCGCTGGTACTGGGTGCCTGACACGATGAACACCACGCCGGCCTATTCACCCGCGCTGGTTGCATTTGTGCCGTTTTCGCAAAACGAGATCGGATGGGTGCCGCTTGGACCGGGCGACGTATACGTGCCGCATTACTACACCAACGACTGGCAACCTCAATACCTGACGCGCGGAGATCTGTATCAGCGCGTGGTAAATCTCAACGTGCCTGGCGCAGTGACGGTCGTGAGTGTTGACGACTTCACGCGCGGTGGGTTCGATTGGCGACGAGCGAGGAAGGCCGATCGAAACATGCTGGCGCAAGTGAATCCGGTGCTGGATCCATTGCTCGTGACGCCGTTGCGAAATGCAGTGGTGAACTCGGCGTGGGGTCGTGGGAAGATTGACATTCCTCCGGGAATCGCGAGGAAGCTCAACGATACGCCAGTGGTGACGAGCACCGAGCCGGTGGCGCCACGGTTCAAGCCTGACTTGAATAAGACCTTGCGTGTGAATCCGGTGTCGGATCGCGCGAAGGGACAAAAGTTCCAGGTGCGAGACGAGCGCAAGGGTCGAGGCGCGCCGCAGGCACAAGCGCCGGTTCAGGTTCAACAACAGCCACCTGTTGAGCAAAGAGGTCGCGGTCAGGAGCAACGTGAAGCGCGTCGCGTCGAGCAGGAGCAGCGCAGGCAGGAACGTGCGCAACCACAAGCTGAGCGTGCGGCGCGTCCCGTGCAGCAGCAACAGCCGCGAGGCGAACGCGTGGCCGCGCCGCAGCAACAGCAGCGACCCGTGAAACAAGAGAGACAACAACAGAAACAGGAGCGGCCAGCCGCACGCCAACAACAGCAACCACAAGCTGAGCGTGCAGCGCGTCCCGTGCAGCAGCAACAGCCGCGAGGCGAACGCGTGGCCGCACCGCAGCAGCAACAGCGACCAGTGAAACAGGAGAGACAACAACAACAGGAGCGTCCGGCCCCAGCCCAGAAATCACAGGGCGGCGGCAAGGGCAAAGGCAAGAAACCATAAACCGGTCACGGATTATCACGGATGGATACGGATTAAATCCGTATCCCATCCGTGAAAATCTGTGTTATTCCTTCCTTCCTCACTCCAACCTGTGATAGAAATGTCGCCCCGAAAACCCTTCGAAAGGAAGTTCCTCCCGTGCAATCAACAAGACGTACATTTCTAGGCGGTGTTGGCGCCGCGACCATCGCCGCAACTGTAATCGGACGTGGTGAAGCTGAAGCCGCTCCCGGCTCGAATCAACGCGCCAATGCCTGCGCCAAGCTCCGGCGCGACGCAGCCAATGCCGGTCTGCAAGCCACGCCGCAAAACCTGCAACATCCAAACAATCAGGATGAGAATCTCTACCCAAACAAGATAGGCAATTACTCGAAAGGTTTGCCACACAACGACGACGGCACCGTGGTGCTGAGCGCGTACAACGCGCTCCTCCAGGCAATCAACAGCGGACAACCGGCGGACTTCGACGCAATTCCACTCGGCGGCACCACCGGTCTGACAAATCCTCAATCGGGTCTCGCCTTTGACATGCAAGGCCCCGACGGGCACGCGTTAGTTCAACCACCAGCGCCTGCGTTTGCGAGCCGTGCACAGGCTGCTGAGATTTCTGAAAACTACTGGATGTCGCTGCTGCGCGATGTTCCGTACTCGCAGTACGCCGCAAACCCGATCGCTAATGCTGCTGCCGCGGACTTGACGTCGTATGGCGCAGACTTCAACGGTTCGAAGACTGGTGGTGCAGTTACAACCGCAACGCTGTTTCGTGGACTCACTCCCGGCGACCGAATGGGACCTTATCTGTCCCAGTTTTTCTACCAGGATCTCAACTTCGGCGCGAACAAGATCGAGCAGAAGATCACAACGACTGTGCCCGGCGTTAACTATATGACTGACTTCGCGACGTGGCTCGCAGTTCAACGCGGTATTGCGCAACCGTCGAATACTTTCGATCCGGTGCCGCGCTACATGCGCAACGGTCGTGACATCGGTCAATGGGTACACATCGACGTTTTGTTCCAGGCTTACTTCCAGGCGTTTTTGATCCTCGCCGGAGCAGGCGCACCATTCGACGACGGTAATCCATACAACGGCAACCCAAACCAGATCGGGTTCGGCACGTTTGGTGGTCCACACATCGCGACGCTCTTGTGCGAAGTAGCAACGCGCGCATTGAAAGCTGTCTGGTTTCAGAAGTGGTTTGTGCATCGACGCTTGCGGCCGGAGGTGATGGCGGAACGAGTTGACCGGACGCTCTTCCACGGCGCCGGCTATCCCGTGCATGCTGAGATACTCAACTCGTTCTCGGATTCAAACCGGCTTGGCGGTTTCATGCCCGCGGGCAATGCCCTCTTGCCGATGGCATTTCCGGAAGGCTCGCCAACGCACCCGGCGTACGGCGCGGGGCACGCGACAGTCGCGGGCGCGTGCGTCACGATTCTCAAGGCATGGTTCAAGGAAACTACGCGGCTGGTCGACATCGGACTCGATCCGGTGCAACCGAGTGACGATGGTTTGAGTCTCGTGCCTTATTCAGGATCCGATGCCGGCGATTTAACTGTAGGCGGTGAGCTAAACAAGATCGGAGCGAATGTGGCGTTGGGAAGAAACACGGCGGGCGTTCACTGGCGCTCGGACGGAAACGAATCCTTAAAGCTCGGCGAGCAGATCGCCATCGGCATCCTCAAGGATCAGCGCGCCTGTTACAACGAAGTCTTCAACGGCTTCAGCTTAACCAAATTCGACGGCACGACTATTACGGTATGAATCGGTATTCAATCCGCGTTAATCCGTGTTACCGGATTTCGACTATAGCAATGCCACCCGGAGGAATTTGAATCGAAACAATCCCGTTATTCGGTTTTAATGGAGCGCCACTGATCCACTCAGTGGCGCTCTGAATATTTGGGCCAACCGTCACGTTAACGTAAGCGTTGCGATCGACCTGCGCCATCCCCTGTTGCGGCTTGAAGACGCCGTTGTTATTTAACAGCGTAACCACCCAACCGTTCGCAGTGCGATTGATCAAATACTCGACATCGCCTGTAATCTTCACGGGTGTCGCATCGGCAAAGACGTGCGCCAGCAGGTGCGCTGCGAAAGGAACTATGCGCTCGTCCTCACCCAGCAGATCCGGCACCGCAACAAAGATTACGCTTCCCTTCCCGAATTTATTCACGGTCACGAGGGGATTGCCGGTCGGGACAGTGATCAATGGCGTAGCGCCTTTGAGCTCGACTTTCTCATACCTGAACACCTGGCCCTTCAGATCTTGAAGCTCTTCGTTTGGCGAAAGACAACGAGCGTTATGAGCTTCGCCCGTGTCGTTGAGCAGCCGCACGCCTAAGAACTGTTCCGGCAGATTCTTGATCTGCGCCGAGTTGACCAGCAGAGTGCCGCCATTGCGCACGTAGTCGTTGATTCTCTGGATCCATTCCGCGCTCCAATCGATTCGACCACCAACAACTACCGCGCGATATGACGGCAACAGCGTTTGCACCTTCGAGCGTGAGCCCTGAACATCCGCCGCAGTCAACACGTCGAAGATGTCGCCAAAAACACCCGAGACAAACGGCTGCCTGTCTGCCATCGCCGGCTCACCTTCAACTACCAATCCCGGATAGTACGCAACTCCAAACAACTCTCTTAACGCGCGATCGCCGCGGTCGATCTGCGACACTTCAAACGGCCAGTGCGGATAGTCAGTCATCTCGAAGCCGTTTGCCGGATCGAGCAGAAACGCTACGGGCGTATAAGGCGTGCCACGGTCGGGATGCTTCTCAGCGAAGCGCATAAACTCGTCCGTGATCCGTCCGAGCGGATTGAGTTGAAACGGATGATCGCCCGGCCCGGGTTTGAAGAACTGATCCCCGCCCTGCTCGAGATAGATCGCGGAAGCTCCGGCCATGTAATAGAGGTAATAACTCTTGCGATACCACGAGAGCGAAGGCCCCATCGTTGGACCATAACGCGAGTGATAGAAGAAGTCCGGTCCCGCAAAATTTTGCTGCTTCGTGAAGGTGGTGGCGGTGTCGCCGAAGTTTGGCGCGTGGTAGTAAAGAAATGTGCCGCCGAATTGTCGCGCGGCGCCACGCGTGAAAGCGATGCGCATCCCGAACATCGGCATCACAGCCGCCGTTTCAACGCCGAGCAGGTTGACGCCCCACTGGCTCAACGCGTGTGCAAACGATGTGCTCGAAGTCGACTGTGCGGGAATCATCTTGTCCCACATCGGCCCAGTTTCCGTCTGAAACAACTCCCGCCACTTGCGACTCAGTGCGTTTGTGTAAAACTGCCTGTGTGCTTCGAGCAGCTCACGCCGCGACCTTGACGGCGAGATCTTCAACTCCGCGGGCGCGGAATCCCACACATATCCAACACTCTCTCCGGAAATCCAACCCAGAAACTGATCCTTCAATTCCCCATTGAGCAATTGCAATGCAGCCTGATCCAACTTTGCGGAACCGTAGTTTATGAGGATCGCGAACGGCGACTTGGTCTCGCGAATATAACGTAGAAACGGGCTGCCTTCTTTCAGGTACTCCGGCGCGTTGTTGATGTAGATCACCGGCACAACCAACTTGGATTGAAACAGCGGCACATCACGAGCGCCTTTGTACTTCGCGACAAACTCTTCAACCGGCTCGGCATTGAACGGATACAGCGGTCGCTCCGCAGCGGGTTTGTCCAAAAGCGGCCAGAACTCCTTCGCGATGTTCCACGGCATCACGAAATCGCGTCCCGCAACCTTCGGCCGCGCCCACGCTTCCGGAACTCGCGCACCGGCCTCACTGCTCAACAGAGAAGCAAAGGGCTTCCGCGTAATGGACCAGTTGCGCAGGTAGCGCATGGCTGCAAAGTCCGGCTTTTGTCTTCCGGATGGTTTGAAGGCGAGATCGTTAGTCAGCAGAAAACAATCGACGTGACGGCGTGCTTCCGCGGCTTTCTCGATCTGAATCGACAATCGCACCGGGCCTTTTTTCAGCGTCGCAGTGGCGCTGTCCCAGGCAAACGCCCAACCCCAGTACATGCTGATCTCGTCATGCGGATCGACGACATCTTTCGCGCCAAACTCATGACGAAACACAATCTGATTGTCCTGCGCGATCGTGACGGTGAAGTTCTCGCTCTTCGCGGCCCAATCAGCGTAACGCACCCACAGCGCGTATTCGCCCTCGCGCGGGATCTCGAAATCCTGGTAGAGAGTGGCGCGCGTCTCATCGGCGCTGGCGGCCGCGGAGTTCCACTCACTCTCACCACCCTGCGTCCATTCAGCGGAGACGCCTGGTCCATTCATGCCCCAACCCGGCGCCTTCTCGCGCGGCCAATTCGTGTGTGACGGATTCAGCAACGGCTCACCGAGCCTGCCCGTGCTAAACCCGCGCATGTTCTCGGCTTCGTACCAGAGGTACTCGGATGGATTAGTTTGTGAGTAAAGAGTTGTAGCGGAAATTAACGCGAACAGAACAATCCACAGATTACGCAGATTCTGCCTAATCAAATCCGTGTTCATCTCTGGCTAATCTGTATTATCCGCGTTACCCAAGAGCTTCCAAACATTCACTGATCGTGCGTTGCCTGCACGTGAACATCGGCGTGTCGCGCAGCGTGTAGGAGCTGGCCTTTGTTTCGCGAAGCTCCTGGACCAGGTCGAGAAAGTCAGCCGGATGGTCAGTCTCAAACGCTACGACAAACTCCTGATCGTCGAGACCAAAGGAGTAAGTGGTGTGCAGTTTCACTGAACGATACTTCATCCCGATTCGGATGTGCTCGTCCATCATCTCCTGTCGCTGCTCGGCAGTCCGCGAATACCATTCGCGAGTTTTCACAAAGGGATAAACAAATAGATACTGCGATTTGCCGGGCACGATGTGCAGCCGATCCTCGACGTGCTCCGGGTTGTCTTTGTCGATATACATCGATCGCTTCGTCATCGAGAGAAACGATTGCGTCGGTTCGATGTACTTGGCCATGTCGGTTTTGTTGAGACGAGCGGTCATCTCCTGCATCGGATCGAGCTCGTAGCCGATGCGCCACATCATAAAATCGACATTAGTGCGGAGTCCGATAGTAGAGTAAGAATGAATGAGCAATGAAGAGCGGAATTCGTCGACCGTGTGGACAAACCCGTCGCGGTAACGCTGCTTGTCTTCGCTTGAGAGCATACGCCACTCAGGGCGTGCCTTGTAGAAGGTGAAAGTGACGAACTGCCGGGGAAGTTTCGCTTTTTGCACTTCCACTTCCGCAACGTTGGGCGCGAGACGAAGCGAACCACGTGCGGCATTATTTGGATCCTTATCGCTACTCATTTTTTTACCTCTGGCCGGATAAGCTTGACTGACCCTGGAAGATTCAGCGATGCAAAGTTATTCTGCCGAGTCTCAGGGCTGAATGCAACTCGGGAAGAAAGCCTGTGAGAGGCTCGGGTTAATACCGCAACGCGGTAGCGCCGGTTACGGTACTGACCCGATCCACGTAGAATCGCGCAATGGAAGAAAAATTCGGATTTCTGCGTCAAAGGGTGCAATGATGAATAAGAATGATGAAAGATCGCGGCGGTCTTTTCTGAAAATCCTGCCGCTGGGAGTTTTGGCGGGCGTGATTGCGTCGGTGAGCGGCGCGGCATTTCGTTTCCTGAGGCCGCGGCTATTCGCAGCCACGGACGCATGGCTCGACGTTGCCTCAGTCTCTGAGCTCACCGGACCACAACCACTCACGCGCAAGATCGTCGCCGAACACATCGCGGGATGGGCCATCACGACCGAGGAGCACAACGTCTTCGTCCTACCGGCAAAAAATAACCAGGTCCTATCGACAATCTGTCCTCATGAAGGTTGTGAGGTCGTTTGGGAGCAAGCGACGAATCGCTTCTCGTGTCCCTGTCACGAGAGTTACTTTGCTGCCGACGGCGCACGGATTAGTGGTCCGTCACCACGCGGTCTTGATCCACTCCCGATGCGCGTTCAGGATGGCAAACTGCAAGTGCAATACGTCTCAAAGGAGCAAGAGACCCGGGCATGACTCCTCGAGGTTGGTTGCAAACAACCGGCGCCGTCGTCGGCATCCTGCTGCTGGTGCAATTTCTAACCGGCACATTAATGGCGTTCTATTACGTGCCTTCGGTAGATCACGCACACACGACTGTTTCTTACATTGAAAAGGTCGTCTCGTCGGGTTCGTGGCTGCGTTCGCTGCATCACTATGGCTCGCAGTGGCTGGCAGTCTTTGCGTTCATTCACGTCATTCGCCTCTTTTTAGACCGTGCTTACACAAGTAACAGAACGCAATGGATCGTGGCGATTCTTCTTCTTGGTCTCGTGATGGCTGCGGGTGGCACGGGGTTCTCGCTGCCCTGGGATGCGCGCGCGTTCTTCAGCACACGCATCGCCGAAGGACTCATGGCGGGTCTTCCTTTTGTAGGACGGTACGCGAGGGTGTGGCTACTCGGCGGCAGCGACATCTCAACTCTCACGCTCTCGCGGCTCTTCGCGTTGCACGTGCTTCTGATTCCGGCGTTGATCGCGGGAGTAGTTGTCTGGCGTGTGTTTGGATCGAATCTCGCGAGGTTGTTCGGCCCTCGTCACGCAATCGCCGGCGGCGTAGTTTTTCTCGCGCTGGCAGTGTGGTGTTTGAAATATCCCGCGCCGCTCGGGCCATCAGTGACAGAGGCGACTGCCGAATACCTACCGCGTCCTGGTTCGCAGTTTCTCTGGCTTTATCAATCGCTCAAGTACATTCCCGGAGGTCTCGGATCGATCACCGGTGTGGTCCTGCCAGGGATCGTCCTTACAGTTTTGATTCTCCTCCCTTGGCTCAAACGAGCAAGACTGATCGGTGCCTCGCTTCTCGGCGCCGGCGTCGTTGTAGTGTTACTGATGACGACTGCGGCGTATCTCAGCGACCGCAGAGACCAACGCACGCGCGAACAACTATCCAAACAAGTAGCTGAGGAAATAGCTTGGCGACGCGAGCCGTTCGAGCCCGCAAGGTTAACGCTAACTCCTGCGTCAACCACAACCGAAGCAATGCACGGTGGCCCGCCAGTCATGTACATGAAATTTTGTGTGAACTGTCATGGCGAGCATGGCGAAGGGGCACGTCAGGGCAAGTTGAACTTTCCGCCGCTGCTCGACGTCTCCACCAAACCACGTCGCACAGTTGACGACATCGTCGGCCTGCTGAAAAACCCAACAGCGTACGGCCTCGAGCCGCCCATGAGATCCTTTTCAACCAAACTGACCGAGCCGCAGATGCGAGAGATTGCTGAGTGGATTGTGAAGTTGAAGAGGTGACCGCTATACTCATTGGCCCCCTGAAAAACAATTCAACTCGGAGAAACTGTCTGATGAAACTCATTTCGCTTGCTCTAACGTGTGTCGCCATCGCGCTGCTCTCTATCGCCTGCACTGAAACGGCAACGCCGACGAACACCAACACTTCGCGCGCGGCTGCAACGCCCGCCACGCCATCTCCGTCACCATCCGTAGATCCATTAGGCACAGCCCGCGCCAACTACGCCAAGAACTGCGAGTCGTGCCACGGTGAGAGCGGCACCGGCGGTCTCGTCAAAGTCGACAACAAGCAAATCAAAGTTGCGTCACTAAAATCAGATCACGCCATCAAGCACACCGACGAGAAACTCGCAAAGACGATCACGAACGGCGAAGAAGAGATGCCCTCCTTCAAGGACAAACTATCGCAGCAGGAGATCGCGGATCTGGTGCGGTTTGTTCGGAAAGAGTTTCAGGGAAAGTAGAGCCTCCGTTCACGGCTTTACCATTCGTCGCGGAGCATTTACCATCTCTCCCGTGCACCCGTAGCTCAGTTGGATAGAGCGTCTGACTTCGGATCAGAAGGTCGCAGGTTCGAGCCCTGCTGGGTGCACCAGCAATATCCTCACATAGAACAAAAACAGCACCGCCCCCAACGTTTGAGTGGGTTGTGCTATATTTCGCCGCTCGTTGATATGTTTTCTTCTTCCTCTTCATAGAGTACGGATGTGGTAGTGATCCCCAGACGATTAATACCGCTACCGAAACAATTCAAGAGTCATTCGAATAAACCCGAAGGAGTTAACAACCCTTCGTCCGTTGCTTGGCGCAAAATCGAGAGGCCCGCATGCTTAAAGATTCGCAGCCAGCAAGCACGATTGGCAACAACTCCTAAATCAACAAACCTCTTGCATAGGAGAATTAGTTATGGAACCGTGCAGTGCTGATAAATGGGATGTGGAGATATTTGCCGGCGACGTTTCACCGGCCTTAATAGCACGTCCTCTCTTTCGCAACGTCAGAGTCACCGGTGGAATCCTTAGAGGGGAAGTGCAAGATGCACAAGGTAATCCGATTTCAGATCTCATTGGGACCTGTGTTCCTATCCCGGATCTCAACATACCTGAATTGTCACAAATGACATTCTTTTTCCGATTGAAGGACTTAGGATCCGAAATTGGAATATTCCTTATTGGTTACGCGTTCCCCCGCTCAGGCTCCAGTTTACCAATCTTCAACGGAAGGTGGCTCGCTCACCCGCCAGGACCGAATACGCCTGCAGCCACCGGCGATGGCAGTAGGATCTTCTTACCCGGCTTCGTACTACCCGGATCGGGTGACACTGGTACGAGCACGGGCACTGGCGGTGGCCCGCAGATCACTGCTGTCTAGGGGCTGTTGCTAACCTGAAACGCGTATCTGTCGACTTCGTGCAATGTTCCATCAGCGGACCTGCCGCTGACAGTTATGCGATAAAGCGCTTGCGGTTTGAGTAGAGCTATGGGAATGTCAACCAGCAGACTTCTGCCAGGTCGCAGTTGCCTTTCGTTTAGCGTGGACCAACTCTTCAGAACCGTTTCATCATCGCTTTGGAGCGTGGCGTTGTAGCTGTTGTAAGTAGTTTTATTAAACAGCGGCAACGCCACAAAAACATTTGCGCCTTTGGAAGGTAGCACCAATGGTTGAGCTCCGCTCCGGGTTGGGCCCAACGGCATGAGCACAGCATAGACCGGTAACGTTTCGTGCTTCTGCGGCGATGGAGCACGATTCTTATTATCGTCGGGCGCAGCAGAGGGGCTCGGCTCAGCCGTGGGAACACTCGTCATTTCGGGAGTTGGGGTCGCCGCCGGCTCCTGGCGTGCTTCATATGCTGGCGGCTGTTGTGCTTCGCGAAGACTCACAAACATCCATATCGCAAAGACAGGCCCTATTAATATGGCAGCGACCAGTGAGAACCGTAATACCGGCCGCGAAATCATAAACAGACCGAGAACTGAAACTCTGTTGTCGGGTACAACTATTGGGACTGGAATATCCTCGTTGCCGATGTAGTGCTGTAGCGCACGACTCAATTTCAGGTTCTTGCGTCGGCCTGGTTGTGCCAGGAAATGCGTCTCGAAATTTTCCCGCTCGGCGGGAGAGAGCTCGTCCTGAAGAAACTCATCAATCAGATCGTCTTCAACCGATTCCAGGCGCGAGAAAGTGTCAGGATCCGCAAAGGCCAACTCCGCAATTTCATCTTTTTCCTGCGGCGATACCTGGCCCAGTAAAAATCTTCTTGCCAGATCATCGTTTACCAGTTGTTCCTTCATGGCTTTAACTCCCGTTCGCCAGGGACGAATTAATGATTGCGGCCTGCGCTTTTCTCCAGGCACTGTTCCATGCAGGTCTTTAGCTCCTTTCGGATGCGAAGCGCCTGCACTCGTAACACGGGTAATTCCAGGTTCAGCTTTCGGGCCAGCTCCTTTCTGCTCTCGATTTTGACCGCTTTCTTCCCTCGATAGTATGTCGTGATCAACTCTCGCTTCATCGCGGGAAGCTTCTCCACGCATTTGTCGAGACACTCAAGCTCACGTTCTATTTCCCGATCTTCGTCCGTCTCAAGAAAGCGCACACTCAGATCAGGTGGCAGCTCTAGCTCTTCAATTTTATGCGCTCTCGACTCGAGCAGCACGTAATAGGCCACGCGATAGAAATATCTATCCTTCTCGCCCTTCCAATCCTCGATAAACTTCGGCGTCAAAATCGCCGCCACCCTGTCGATTGTAAGATCGGCCAACCTATCCGCTGGAATGACGGAACGATGGGAGGTGAATTTTCTAGTCAAATCAGCTCGAATTCGCACATACGCCTGCCCAGCTGCTTCCGGATTCGGGTCAAGCCAGCCTAGCAATCGGGTGAAGTTCTCGGGCGTCAGATCCATCTGGGAGTACAGCTGCCAAGTTGATTATCGCGACTGGAGGCATTGCGTCGCGATTTAGCCGCGGCAGCAAGGAACGATATTGAGTTGCCACCCCGCAAGGAAAACTGCCGAATAATAAGTGGGGCGAGTCAGGCACACAATGTTTTATTTCGCGCGGGTAGGTTAAATCGATTCCACGGTCCTCTACGAGACAACCAGTGGCAAGGTTGGGAGGTGGGAAATACATTACCAATTCTGTTTTGACCCTGGAGCAAGACATGACAATAAGTCTACTAAAGAGAATTCGGCTACTTCCATTCACCCTGCAAGACAAATCCCGCCCAATAGAAAGGTTCAGATCGATCCGCACCCGCAATCATATCCAACTGGGCTTGCCTGAGGGCGACAGACGCCGGTTTACCTTCACTCAACATATAAGTATAGAAACGCTTCATCAGTTTAGACGTCTCTATGTCGTCAACTTTCCAAAGAGTGGCGACAACTCTCTCGGCTCCTGCATACATAAAGCCTCGCGTGAGACCGAGTAGTCCCTCACTCTTGAGTTGAACACCAATACCCGTCTCGCACGCACTTAAAACAACCAGATCGGCAGGCAGATTCAGGTTGTAGATATCGTGCAAGCGCAGAAATCCGGGCCGTGGTTGGCCCTGTTTGTCTACGAGGGAAAAAACGAGTCCCGACAACTCCGGATGGGTGGCGTTTAAGATTCCGTGTGTTGCGATATGGATTATTTTGAACTGCTTGAGTTCGTCACTGAGAACGGCGTCCCGGTTGGCGTCGAAATCCAGCGCTTCCATTAACGATCCTGGCGGAGCAATTGCCTTGATCGCATCGGCCTCCACACGTGTGTACCGCAATCGAACCAGACGCAGAGGACTATTAGCTGATCCCGTATCGCCGGCATCTCTCAAGATACGTCTTAACTGGATATCTTCAAGAGATGAAGCTCGATCGGGCTTATCAGTCAGTGGACCATTCTTTACTCGCTCGTCGCCTTTGCTGAACACGGGATCAGCGATAACTGCCACTGTGCCCGTTGCTCTTCCAGGTGGATCCTGGCGCAACAATCCGAGCGCTGAGGCTGACGGTTCGTAAAGAATTTCGTGTTTCGCGATTAAATAGGTGAATTCCGGTTGTCGTTTTACTGTCGTGGAGCCCGGTGCGCCTGGCACTGGTAAAGCCGAAAAGGGAATGTATTGAAGTGCTCCGTCAGCGACGATGACGAGTCGTTTGGTCGCGATCTTCGAAGCGACAGGCGACAGGATCAGATTGCTCAATTGCCGTGCGCGAAGCTGAAATGCCGGCATCGCCTGCCGCAGTTTCAGCGCTTGTTTTACATTGTCCTCGGAAGTTGCGCGTGGTTCATAGATTCGGATTGCTTCGTTGACCGCCGAAGCCGCCTGCTCGATCGCGGTTTTGCGAGGCAACGCATAAGGCAAGATTTCCTTGGCAGTGATTAGCCACAGATAGCTCCGCTTGTCACCCAAAGCGTACTGCAAGATACAAGTGTCGTCATCAAGGAGAGCCTGAATCTGAGCCGGTTTAAGTGGTTGCGGTTGCGTCAGTGCCGCGTACCGTGGACTACTTTTGCGAATTTCGCTTTGTGTCTCATCCAGTGAGCGCTGCAACGCTCGCACCTCTCGCTGCACATCTGTCTTTTGTGTTTCCTTTCCTTTTTCAGCGAGGATGTTCTGAAGCAGCTCCAGTTTCTCGGCTAACTGTTTTTGTTGACTGCGCTCTCTGTTCAAAAGTTCCTGGTCCACACCGTGCCGGATATCGGCGCGACTCTCCACCAAAACGTCCAGGAGATTTCGCGCTCGTGCACGCTCGGCAGCGAACAGTGCGGCGTCCAACTCTCTCTGAGCTCCACTCAAATCGTTCTTAACGCGGAGCTCAAAATAAAGCTGCATCCTGATATCAGTCTCGAGAGCGTAGTAATCGTGTCGTGCTTCAAAGTAAGTGCGGCGGAAGCGATGGTTGGTCGTGCTGGTTCGTAATGACTCCACCTTTTGAATGGCTGCAACGATGTTCTCACGCGCCTGAGAAAAATTGCGTTGCTGACTTGCGAGTTGGGCCAATCCATAAAGCGAGCCGGCCTCTCCCTGTAGATCGTTAAGTTGTTGCCACCGTTTTTGAGCATCCAGATACAGTCCTCGGGCCTTAGCAACCTTGCCCAACAAACCATTCAGTTGGGCTATTTTGTCGATAGTGATCACTTCGGCACGTGCATCTCCGATCGCCCTGACCAAAGCCAACGCCTGGTTGTAATAATTCAATGCTTTCAGCTTATCCCCCGACAAAACGTAAAGATCGCCCAGGCGTATGAGGGTATAGCCTTTAAACCGATCGTTACTCTTTTCACTGAGCTTTAGCGCTTGTTCTAATTCGCGCAATGCGTCAGTGCGGTTACCCAAAAGCGTGTGGGCATAGCCGATATTGCTTCGCGTTAGGGCCTCTTCTGCCGGACCTTTCAATCTCATGCGGATTGAAAGGGCGATCTGAAACTGATCCAAAGCTGCCTCCGGGTCGTTAAGACCGGTTAACAACAAACCCAGATTGTCGATCGCGTTCGCTTTACCACGCTCGCCTCGCTGCTGTTGCTCGTCGAATAAATTGATCGCCTCAGTGAATTGCTCAAACGCTTCGCTTGGTTGACCCCAAATGTCGTAAATCATGCCCAGGCCATTGCGGACGGACGCACACAATGACCTTTCTTGTTCACAGGCACTGAGAAGATATTGAAACTCCTGATGGGCAGTACTCACATTGCCCAACTCCAAATTGGCCGTAGCTATGTTGTTCAGCGTGTTTAGCTCCTGGTTGCGGATGCCCAATTCCTGCCACACTGAAAGTGCCACTTTGAAATGCTCGAGTGCCGCCAAGTTCTTGCCCAGCCGGCTATACAAATATCCGATGTTGTTGCGCAGTTGCCCTTCGCCCGAGCGATCACCTAAAGCGTGACTAAGGGCGATGGCTGCTTCATAATTCTCCAATGCTTTCGCCGGTTCGGAAGTGAAGTCGCGCTGAGCCGCGCCCATCGCATTTCGAACGTAGATCTGGCCGGCTAAGTCATTGGCAGCCTGCAGGCGCAACAGCGCCTGATTCAAATTCGACATCGAGTTTGCATAATCCTGGAGATGCCGGTGCACTTCTCCTATTGCGCAACTTGTATATCCCTGTTCCTGGTTGTCCCCCAGCCCTTGCCAGATTTTCAGGGCCTGCTCATACAGTCCAATGGCGACTCTGCCCGCATCGTCGCTGCCTTTCTTTAACTCTTCCCCGCCTGCGCGCAGAAGTGCTTCCGCGGCCACTCGCTTTTCGTCCTCAGTCCGGGGCTCACGTGGTCCATCCAGCCTGAGCTCGTACGTTCCGCTCGGCTCGTTTCGACCCGTACACACTTCGATCTTGTAAGTCCCGGCTGATTGCGCTATCGCGGAAACCCGCTCTGGACCGAACTTTCCGTTAGGGCTATCTCTTAGAAACAGACCGTCACTCGGATTACGCAATCCGAGAATAACGTCGACTCCCTTCTGCTCAACTAAGACCTGCACATACTGATTGGGTAAAAGTGTCAACTCGTAAACGTGCCGCTCGTTTCCTTTTATGGAGCGGGTGACTGTCGCGCCCGCGTTCAGCGGGCCAAGACTCGCAGGCGATCCATCACAAGTGTCAGGCCAGAGGTTCTGAGCAGCCGCCGAAGTGGCGACAAGGGTTAGTGCCAGCACCATAAGACAGTGCCGCACCACGTATCGCTGACACCTACCATCGCAAATATTTTGGCTTAATCGTCCCATGAGCATGTCGCCTTCTGAAGTAAGGTATTTTTGCGCGACTTAGGAACGGCATAACATTATCGGCTTAAGTCATTGCCGTCCAGCCTTTTCGCTCAATCTACCTGTGATGAGACTCCTGCTCACCCATTTGATCGACAAACCGGCGAAGGTAGCTTCAAGGAGCGCCACCTTTCAATGCCGCAGCGGCGAGCTACTGATCGATATGATGCCTGCGTTGAAAACATATCCTGCCGGCCTGATATGTTTTAGACTCTCACACATATGTCTCCCATTGAGATCAGACTTGCTCCTCTCAGCTATTGGCGCCTGCTGTTGATATTTATCGTGGCGCCCGTCGGGATCTATCTCTACCTGGGCTACCTGCCGTTTATCATTTGGATTATTCTTCCAATAGCTCTTATCAGTCTTCTATTCAAATTAATCCGCGGGCAAAGCAAAAAACCCATCATCATCCTCGACGAACACGGAGTCTTTGATCGCCGCTTGAAGGTCGGCGTGATCGAGTGGGGCGACATTCGCCGTATGAAGTCGTACTCGCTCTCAGGCGCGGAATACATCTCACTCGAACTCCACAACATGAAGAAGTATGCGTCTCGCCGTCCACTCTGGCTTGGCGCAATCTCGCAAGTGCAACGCGTCTTCGGAATGACTTCAATCGCAATCAGTACCAACGGCTTGGACGTCGATCATGCAACACTGGTGCAGTGGCTTCATGAAGGGTGCGGGATGGAGGGTGTGGAAGCTCGAACCGTCGATATAGGCTGAGGCTTTCGATGATTTTTTACACCGGCGAAGGATATCTGGTTTTAGTCTTCTTTGTGGCGCCCGTAATCGTTATCGGCGGACTTCTGTATTACGGTTTTGGCATAGATGTTTTGCGGGCTGATTCCTGGTGGCCGCTTCATTCGTTGATGATTCTCGGGGCAATACTGACGTTTGCGATCGGCTCGTTTATGAACCGCAAGATGGTCAAAGAGGTGACGTATGAAAAGTCGGGCCCGGTCACGACGATGAAACCACGACACACGCTTTACGCAATACGAATGGAGTATTGGGGACCAATCACACTCGCACTCTATTTCGCGTTTGTTGCCTATCGTTCTTTCCGTTAACCGCGATACGCTATAATCCGACCAAATGCCCAAGCTCGCCATCATCGGAATCCGTTACGACGAAAATTCGTCATTTACCAAAGGCGCCGCAGACGCGCCGCCACAGATTCGTGCAGCGTTGCGTTCTGATGCATGGAACCTGACGACGGAAAATGGGACTGACCTGTCCGGCGATTCAACTTTCTTTGACGCGGGCGACATTGAGCCTGTGCCGGGAAGCGAGATGAATGCGCTGATCGAGAATTCGGTTTACACGCTGATTGCCGACGGACTGGCTCCGATATCGCTCGGCGGGGATCACTCGATCACTCATCCGATCGTGAGGGCGTTCGCGAGGAAGTACAAAGACCTCAGCCTGCTTCACTTCGACGCGCACCCGGATCTTTACGATCACTACCAGGGCAATCGTAATTCGCACGCTTCGCCATTCGCGCGCATCATGGAGCAGAAACTGGTGAAACGACTGGTTCAGGTCGGCATCAGGACGTTCACCGCGCATCAGCGCGAGCAGGTGCGAAAGTTTGGCGTCGAATCGATCGAGATGCGCGACTTAACACCCAACCTGCAACTCGAGTTTGATTCGCCTGTTTACATTTCATTCGACATTGACGCGCTCGATCCGGCGTTCGCACCGGGTGTGTCACACCGCGAGCCGGGTGGATTGTCGACGCGACAGGCGATCGATCTGATTCAACGATTGAAGGGGAAAGTGATAGGCGCGGACATCGTCGAGTTTAATCCCCGCATGGACCCGCTTCATATCACCGGCACCGTCTGCGCGAAGCTCCTGAAAGAGATCGCTGCCCGCATGCTGGAGTAAGAATTAGCCACAGATCATCACGGATTTCATACACGGATTTTTTTAAATCTATTGTCTTGACTCGATAGGGACAAAGTCGCGCGTCCTGT
>Ga0207670_10000519_pt1 | contig 21282 bp, 32 predicted proteins | sample KBSS23HmetaG_FD_184339 | JGI IMG/M metagenome (GOLD analysis project Ga0207670, IMG submission 184339) | Switchgrass rhizosphere microbial communities from Kellogg Biological Station, Michigan, USA - KBS S2-3H metaG (SPAdes) (version 2) | ecosystem: Host-associated > Plants > Roots >... | reverse complement strand
GTCAGTGAGGATCATGTCGTTCGTTCCTTCGTGGGATCGGTGGGGAGCTTGTGGATGTCGGCCAGCGCGGTGCGTAGCCGGCCGGTTGGTGCCGGCCATGGGGCGAGCAGCGCGGCGGCGTCTTCGGGGACGTCGACGAGGCCATGCCGGTTGATCAGTTCGGCGACGCGGTTCGCGGTCGCCTTGGAGAAGCACAGGATCGCGACGTCGCGCTGCTCGTCGATGACGGCGAACCCGCGCGACACGTTCATTGGCGGCACAGGGTGGACGTGGGCTTCGGATGGGCAGGTCATGCCGCTTCTGCCTTTCTGCCGTGGCACAGGTGCCAGTAGGCGATCAGTGCGGCCTCGGCGCGGCCGTCGTCCTTGACGCGGGCGAACAGCTGCGCCTTCGCTGGCCAGAGTTCGATCGCCCGCCGTCGCGCGCCGTCTTTGTCGGCCGAGAGCGCGAGGTCCTTCTTCCACTTCGACGGGGCGACGTACACGAGCGGTCGGCCGGCGCCGGCGAACACGCCCTCGACGACACCCTTCGATCGACCGAACCCGAACGAGCTGGCGACGCCCTGCTTCGGCATCGAGTGGACGTCCTCGATCACGGCGGGGCCGAACACGGGGAGCGTCGGGTTGGTCCACTCCTCGAGTTGGGCGAGCAAGGTGGCGGAGACGATGCCGCCGGCGAGCGGCATGTCGTGCACGCCGATGAGGTCGCCGAGGTCGTCGACGAGCCCGATCGCTCCGGCTTTGCCCGGGTCGACACCGATGGTGATCATGTGGGTGCTCCCCGTTCGATGCACTTGGCGCAGCCGTGGACGGTTTCGCCGGCGGTGAAGCTGAGCGGCGTTCCGACGAGCCCGCAGAACGTGACGAGAGCGCGGCGCTTCTTGTCGACGTGTGAGCTGGCGTGGACGACGCCTGGCTGTGATCGGTGAACGAATTGCCAACGGTCAGTCACGACGACCTCGACCGTGTCCGGAACCGGCTGGGGGGGGTCGGTGTTCGTGGCCGCTTGGGTGTGTGGCCGGGCGCGACGGGGATGTCGTTGAGGTCGAACAGGCTCATGCTGCAGCTCCTTGGTGTTGTCGGATCCGGTCGCGCTCCCCCACTGTCAGTCCGCCCCAGACGCCGTCGAGGCCGTGGTCGGCGAGAGCGAGTGCCGCGCACTCCTGCACGACGTCACAGTCGGCGCAGATGGCTTTCGCGGCGGCAGCCGAACAGCCGGGCTTGGGGAAGAACACCGTCGTGTCGATGTTGCGGCACGCAGCGTGACGTGACCAGGGTGGACGACTGATGTGGTTGATCACGTGTGTGTCCCCAGCAGGTCGCGCAGCTTCAGTCCGTTGCCGCCTCGGGTGCGTTCGTTGCGGCCGACGAGGCGACGGCGGTCGACTGCATCGAGGCCGCCCCAGATGCCGTAATCGAACTCGCCCGCGTTCATCGCGAACGCGAGGCACTCGGCCTGGACATCGCACCCGCGGCAGGTGGCCACGGCAGTGCGCACGGCCTCACGACGCCGCGGCCCGGTCAGGCTCTCCGGATAGAAGATGTCAGGATCCATCCCGCGGCACGCAGCGAGCCCGGTCCACGTCGCCTTCTCCTGAAGGAGCATGTGTTCGAGCCCGCTGTCGTTCACGATGCGACGGCCTCGATGGCATCGCGAGCACGGTCGGGTGTCCATGCGTCCGCTCTCGGCGGGGCGTGCTCGACGGTCGTGGGTCGGCCGACGAAACCCGTCGCGTGCGGGATCGGCTGGGTGAACTCGCGCTCGGCCAGCCTCGACGTTTCGGGCACCGGTTCGACCTCGTGGCGGATCTCGGCCGGCGTGATCGGTGCGTCGCGGCTGTCGCCGCGCTGAGGGATCGCGTGGCCGGCCTTGCGCGCCTCACGGATCAGCCATCCGCCCATGGCCTCGGTGACGTCGAGCACGGTGGCGACAGCGCGCCCCATCGGACGCCCGTCCAAGTGAGCGTTGCGCGCAACCTCGGCGACGGCGGCGAGGTCGTACTTCGGCTCACGCTTGGCGCTGGTGCCTTTCGATGTCGCGAACGTCGGTTGCTTGCGCTTGGCCGGAGCCGGCGGCGTGACAGCCGCCGACTCCTTGATGCCAGGCCGGGCCGACTCGGTCGGCAGCGTGTCACCGGGAGGGGCGAGCGCCAGGATGGCTGCCTTCATCCGGTCACGCATCGTCGTGAGCCGATCGATGTCGCTGTTGAGCGTGTCGAGGTGTTCGTACATCTCCTCGACGAGATGCGTGACGACGCTCACGACGTCGGCCCCGTCGTGAGGGGGGGTCTGGATGTTCGTGGCCACGTCAGAAGTCCTCGTCCTTCGACGGGTCATAAGCGCTGCCGCTGTCGAACGGGCCGGGACCGCCAGCACCTGCCATCGCCGGCTGCTTGTCCCACGGAGCGCTGCTGAACAGCGCATCACCGGCCTGCTCGTACGCCTTCTCGTCGGGGGTCGGGCGGCGCACCGTGATGGTGAAGTCGTTGGCCAGGTTGACCGGCTGATTCTTGGCCGAGCGGGCGAGGACGTAGCGGTCTTTGTCCTCCTGGGTAGTGATCACGATGCGGCCCTCGGCGACGGTGAAGCCGGCCTTGCGTGCGTTTTCGGGAGCATCTGTCGCCGTCGACCATCCGGCCAGTGCGATCGTGTACACGTCGCCGCTGCACGGCGTGCCGGCCGGGAAGCCCGCGTAGGCGGGCAGGCTGCGGCGCTGATCGATGACCTGGCCCCACTTGAAGCCGCCGACCGCATAGCGGACGATGTCGCCGACCGCGAGCGGTGTCGGATCTTCGATGTTGCCGGTGTAGGCGGTGGTGCCCGGCATGGTCGAGAACCACATCACCTCCTCGAGGAGTGGCTTGGTGCCGTCGGCGTCCTTCCACTTCGGCTCCTTCTTGGCGAAGTCGATCTGCTGACGGGCCTTGCCGCCGCCGAACGCTCCGATGAAGGTGTCGCCGAGCTTGGCGAACTTGACGAACGGGACGCCGCCGGCGCCCCCGGTGTCTGCTGCTTGAGCCATTGCTGTGCTTCTTTCTGCTGGCCACCCTCGGGTGGCGGTTGGTTTCAGGCCGCGGTTGCGGCGAGAGGTTGTTCGGGCAGCTCGGTAGCGACCAGCACGAGCTGACCGGCGCTGTTGCACCCGAAGACGGTCGTTCCGGTCGCGAGGTCGGCGAACCGCGCGGCGCCGGCGGCGTCGAGCGAGCCGATCGCGTGGCCGACGGTGACGGCCGGGAACAGCGGGGCATCGGACTCCATCGCCGCGGCGACCAGCGCGCGCGTCACCTCGTCGCGGTCGTTCGGGCTGTCGTAGTCCTGAGCGGCGAGGTGGATGGTGGCCCGGTAGAGCTCGAACCGTCGCGCCGTCTTGCCGCCGCCCATCTGGAAGCCGACCGAGGCTTCACGCGCCTCGCGGATGATGCGGCTGATCCAATCGAGCGATGGCCGGGGCAGACCGGTATAGCGGTCCTGCAGGATCCTCCACGCCGATGCGTGCTCGTCGCCGTCGAGGTTGGCGCCTTCGTCACGTACGTCGTTGAGCGCGTTCGGGTCAGCAGCGCGCTTGGCGTCCGCTGCTGCGTCGATTGCCTGACGGTCAAGCTGGGCCTGGCGCAGTTTCGATGTGGGCGCCTCCGGAGCAGGAGGCAGGGTCTGCTCCGGAGGCGTCGGCACGGTCAGGGGGATGTCCGTGTCGATCGGTGCCGACGAGGGCGGGGCGGCGGGTGCACCCTCGTCGGCGATCGTTGCGATGCCGTCGGCATCGTCTTCGAGCTGGGCGACTGAGAACACGTCGTCGCGCTTCGCCCACTCCTTCGCGCTCACCACCGTCGCCCCACCATGCTCACGGCCTGCCACGAGGTCGACGTACACGAGTTGGCAGATCTCCTCGACGGGTGCGCCGGCGATCGCTGCGCGGTTGTCGATGTGGGCGATGAGAGCGTGCTGTTGGTCGATCGGCCACGGCCACTCGCCACGTGTCTCGGCCTCGGTGTCGTAGGGCTTGCTCTGCGCGTAGGAGGCGACTTGGACGGCGTAGCCGTGCCAGTACATCGGTGCACCGGAGCGTGGCGCCACACGCAGCTGGCCGGTCTTCTTGTCGAGCACGAGAACCGTGCCGGCCGGGATGGTGACGATCTCGCCGGTGCACAGCCGGAACCGCAGCGACTTCGTGCAGCGCGCCAGATTGTCGAGCGTGCCCGCCAGCCGCCAGGTGTCGTCGACGCATGAGGCTTCGGTGATGAGGACCTCGAGGCCGTTGGAGGCGAGCATGTGCCGCCACGCGGCGACCATGGCGTGTTGGGCTTCGACGGGAATGCCGAGTAGCTCGCCGGCGGCGGCGCGTTCGACCCAATTGCGGCCCTCGTCGTCGTCTTCGAGAATGGCGTGGTCGTGGGTGCCCTGTTCCGCGGCGAGGTTGGTTTTGGCGGCTTCCTTGGCGGCGACGACGATGCGGTCGGCGAGCTCTTTGTATTCGTCGGAGTCGACATCGAGCGTGGCGAGGTGGGCGCAGTCGGCGATGAGCTTGAGGTCGGTGCCGATGCCGAGCACGACGCGGCGTTCGCCCCACTTCTGCAGGTTGTACGTGTTCTCGATCAGCTTTCCGGCGCCGCTGGGTGAGCCGTACGGGATGCGCTTGGGCAGGCCCTTGCGTGGGCCGGATTTGACGATGCCGCCGTCTGGGTCGGTGATGTAGGGGACGTCGTTGAAGCCGCGGTAGAAGCCACCTCTCCCCCGTTCGATCTTGCCGGCTGACTCGTCGGCGAAGGCGTTCGTGGCGACGGCCATCAGCCCGTCACCGCCGGGCAGATGTGGCTCTCGCAGCTGCGGATCAGCCCGGCGACCGACGTGTCCTCGCTGCCGTCGTCGACCACCACGCCGCACACGTTGTGGGTCAGGGTGAACATCGGCTCGTCGAGGCGCTCGTCGTTGTAGAACAGCCCGTAGACCTGGATGGTGAATTCGTCGTAGGTCATGCCGCGGCCGCCTGGACCCGTGAGATGGACACGTCGATGCCGGGCCGGTCCATGTGGTTCGGGTTGATCCGCACACCGGTGATCGACGTGTGGAACCGGATGCCCTGGTCGAGCAACGGTGCGAGCCGGGCGGCGTTGTGGCGGTCGACGTGACCGATCATCGCCATGTCGGCGCCGAGCGCCGGCACGTGGACCTCGATGGCGTTGGCGTCGTACGGGTTGGCCGGGTTGCGAACGAGGACGACGGCGAGGTGTTCGCTGCCGGGCATGTCGTTGGCGACTTGGGCGAGCATGTGCAGATTGTTCGGATACGACGGTACGAAGGTCACGCCGACGACTGCGACGATCTTGGTGGCGCTCACGCGGCATCATCTCCGGACTCGTCGGCGAGGCCGAGGCGGTCGATCTCGTCGCCGCGGACGTCGCGCGGGTGGATGGGCTCGTCGAGCAGCCCGAAGCTCGGGATGCGGTTGAGCCAACGCTGGTAGGCCGGCGACACGGTCGGCATGAACGTTCGGGTCGTGGTCACGGTCAGAACTCCTTGGGAACGAAGTGGCAGATGATGAAGAACAGGGCGAAGAGGACGAGGGGCAACACGGTCAGCCGACCGTGACGTAGACGAAGCCTTCGGAGTCGACGAACTCGCGCAACGGCGGCGTGTCGGAGGCGAGCTCGAGGTCGTCGCGGGCCCAGTCGAACGGGCGCGGCGACGGCCGCAGGTTGGTGACGAGTGTCAGGTTGCGGCGTGCGTGCAGGACACGGCAGCGGCCTTCCTGCAAGGGTGCGTCGCCGGTGTCACGCTGGTGCACGGACAGGCCATGCCAGCCGTTGACGCGCTCGCCGCACTCCGGGCATTGCTTCGGCGGCTTCATGCTGCGGCCGCCTGTTCGAGGCGGTGGGCTTCGAACCAGACGTCGGCCTGGGCGATCGGCACGACTCGGCGCCGGCCGAGACGCACGCATGGGAAGCCGGCGGTGTTCTGCAGCTGGGTGATGTAGTCGGCCGACAGGTCGCCGTACATCTTCCCTGCGGTGGCGAGGGAGACGTAGCGGGGCTCGACGAGCACGATGACATCGCGGTCGCTGAGCAGCTGTCCGGATTCGGCGAGGCGGGCGTTCATGCTGCCACCGGCCGTGCGACGGCCCAGACGTACTCGCGGTCGAGCGCCGGCCAGATGTCGGCGACCTCGCACGCCAGGGCGAACGTGATCGCGATGCGCACGGACTCCTTCGGGATGGCGAGGCCAAGTTCGAACTTGCTGATCGCTGTCGAGCGGATCCCGACGAGATCGGCGAGCTGGCCCTGGCTGAGCTTCAACGCTCCCCTGCGGGTGCGCAGCCGCTTGCCGGAGGCCTTCGCCCAGTCGGCGACAGCGGTCCGCAACCGGGCGGGATCGAGCTGCGGTGAGTCCATGCCCTTTTGTACACCTTCACGGGATATCCCGTCAAGAGGGAATTCCCGTTAGATGCGAATTACATCACTGGAAGTACAACCTCCCCTTAGAAGGGATTGACGGATTACGCTGCGATGCGTTGGATACCGAGTCGATGAAACAAATCCTGGTCAAGTCGTTCAGCGGTGCTCCGCGAGGGAGTCAGTCGCGTATTGCTGACGCGCTCGGCGTCCGTGTGCAGACGGTCAACAAGTGGTCCAAGGGCCACAACGTGCCCGAGCCCCAGCATTGGCGTGAGCTCGAACGGCTGCTCGGCCTCGATGCTGGCATGCTCACCCTGCACGGCGACGCTGGCGCCGACGATGTACTGGCGGGGATTCGCTCCGAGATCGCTGAGCTGCGTGCACGTGTCGAGGTGCTCGAGGCGGAGCGCCTCACCAACGACGAATTCGCGATGGCGGCGCATTCCGGTGAACTTCGTCCCGTCGCCACAGTGATGAAGCGACGGGAGCCGAGCGAACCAGCGAAGAAGATCAAGCGTCCGCACCCGCGGCCAGAGCAGGGCGAGCACATCGACGTGTGAGTCGCGCACCCCTCTGTCATCGTGACGGGATGGCAGGTTGGCACGTGTGGGGCGAGCTCCGGCGACGGAGACACATCGATCTCGAGTTCGACGACCTCGGCGGCGAACGCGGCATGATCGAAAATCTCCCGAACGGGCGCCGGCGCATCACTCTCGACGTCGGCCTCGACCAGGTCGAGCGGCGCGCCGTGCTCGCCCACGAGCTCGTGCACGACGAACGCGGCATCCTGTTCACCCGATCGACTCCAACACTGGTCGTCGACAAGGAGGAGGCGTGCGTGCGCGATGAGACGGCGCGCCGCCTTGTCCCGGTCGATCTGCTCGAGGACTTCGTGCGCTGGTTGATCGTTGACAACGGGTCCGCGTCGTGGCGTGACGTCGCGGACGAGTTCGAGGTACCGCGCGATGTCGCTCAGCGTGCGCTCGAGCTGCTCGCTCAGCGGGCACGTGGCCGGCACCCTGCCGGTCGAGAGCTACGCTCCAACTGATGGCAGACGGCTGGTCGTACTACACGTGGGTAGCCAAGGTGCCGAACGTCAACCGTCTCGGAGCCGGCCTCAACGCCTTGGGAGCGGACGGGTGGGAGCTGGTCACATCGATGTCAACGGTGAAGAGCTGGCTCAACGTGACCGGCAACGATATCGTGCTGATCTTCAAGAAGCCGGGCGCCGACCTCGCTCCCAGCGCTGAGGCGCTGAACGTCTTCAGTCTCGGGCAGGTGGATCCGCCGACCTGGTGAAGGTCAGCCGAGCCGGTCGCCGAGCTCGTCGGCGGCGGTGCGGTCGTTGGCGGGGATGAACGCCCCGTAGAAGTCGAGCGTTGTCGATGTGCGGGCGTGGCCGGCGCGGCCGGACACGGTTTTGACGTCGACGCCGGCAGCGAGCATCTGGGTGGCCATGAAGTGGCGCAGGTTCTTCAGCTGCACGTGGTGGAGGCCGAGCTCGTCGCGCAACATCGTGAACCGTTTCGTGGCCCTGTCCGGCCGCCACGGGACCATGCCGGCGGCATCGTAGGCGAACAGATGCGACGTCGACTGCAGCGGTGTGCCGGCGGCGAGCGCTCGTTCACGCTGCCACGTCCGATACCGGGCCAGATGGGTGAGGATCGCCCGGCCGACGGCGATCGTGCGCTCCCGGTCGCTCTTCGTTTCCTTGGCGACGATCTTGACGCCGGGCCCGCCGTCGGCGAGAGCGCGCGAGATCCGCACCGAGCCGGACTCGAGGTCGAAGTCGGCCCACTGCAACGCTGCGACCTCGCCCCGGCGCGCACCGAGGTGGGCGGCGAGCCGCACCCACATCAGCAGCTCCTCGTCCGCCGCGGCGATCAGACGCTGAACCTCCGCCACCGTCGGCGCGGTCGGCTTGCCGCGGCGCACCGACGGGCGAGTGGCGTCGAGTGCCGGGTTGCGGGCGATCCACTGCCAGCGGACGGCTTGGCCGAATGCTCCGCGCAGGATCGTGTCGACTCGTTGGATCCGTTCGGCGCCGAGGCCGGCCTCGCCGAGGTCGATGTAGAGGCGGTCGATGTCGTGGGTGCGGACCTTCCACACCTTCATCGCCTTCAGGTTGGCCGGGATGTGCACGGCGATCGCCGAGCGGTAGTCGACGACGGTGCGCACACCGAGCGTGCGTTTCTTGAGGCGCATCCAGTCGGTGAGGAGTTGTTCGACGGTGGCGTCGCTGTCGTGTGTGATGCCGGCGCCGTGCTCGGCGAGGAGTGTACGACGGAGGTCTTCGGCAGCTGCGGCGGTGTCGGCGGTGCGGACGATCTGGCGGCGCTTGCCGGTTGCGTCGACGCCTTTGTCGATGACGACGCGCCACCGGTCTCCGCGCTGTTGGATCGAACCCTTCATCGCCTCTGATGATGGCGGATGGGTGCGCGGGTGACCCATCCGTGACCTGCCCGAAAACGTCAACACCCTGCTCACAGTGCGTGAGCAGGGTGTTTGCCGAGCGGATGACGAGATTCGAACTCGCGACCCTCACCTTGGCAATCCGAGATTGATAACAGCCACACCCGATACGGGCAGGTGGAGCGGTCAAACAGGCGGGTCGGCGGGTGGTGCTGGAGGTTCGTTCGTGACCCGGGCGTGACCTGCTCCGCCGCCACCGGGGTACGGCGGCAACGGCACCCCGATCGACGAGTAGCCGCCGCCACCGGGGTACGGTGGCAACGGCACCCCGATCGACGAGTAGCCGCCACCACCGGGATACGGTGGCTGGCCGCCACCCGCACCTCCACCGGCGGCGACCACGTACGTCGGTGTCGTCCGGCCGGCGTTGAGCAGGGTGACGTCGTCGTGGGTGAGCGCGACCTTCGACGTCGGTGTCACACGCGCCCGGGCGAACGACGTCAACGCCACCGACACGGCCACGTAGAGGGCGAGAAGCGCGCCGTTCTGCTCGGCGGTGAGATGCACGACGTCGAACACCTGAAGCACGGCGAGGGCGGCGAGGAGGACGCCGCGGATGGCTTCGGCGCGGTTGAGTGGTTCGTTGGTCACGGTTTCACGCAGTCGTTCGGGTCCAGTGTCGGGAGGTCGATGTCGAGACCGGCGCGCAACGACGGCTGCCCTGGGATCTGTGGTTCGTGTGTGTACTTCGGATCGGTGAGCTTGTCGATCACGTCGTAGAACCGCAGCGTCGACGCGCGAGCGCCGGCGGATCGTTCAGCTCGAGTGACGCAGGAGTCGTAGTCACGTTGAGCCGAGGACCGGGCGACGTACAGGCCCATGCCGATGACGACGAGGACGAGCCCACCGTAAAGAGGGGCCACCCATGTCGCTGTCATCGGTCGGCCCCGCACCGCGAGCGTGACGACGACGGTCATCATCACCGTCACCACCGCCAGGATCACCGCGACCTTGATCATCGTTCTGCTCCTTCGTAGAGGCGAGCCATGGCACGGCGAACCCGAGCATCGTCAACGCGGTCGCAGCGGCGACGATCGGCGGTAACTGTCGGGTGACGACGAGCCACACGATCACTCCGAGAGCGACGAGCGGGGCGATGGCCGTGCTGTACGACTGGATCGTTGATGGCTTCGGTGGCCGGCGCCGTCGATTGTTCACGATGCTGTCCCTTCATCGCCGATGCACACATCAGCCGGCCCTGGCGACGATGTCGTCGGGTGACGTCCACGCCGTGCGCGAGTCACCGTGCGGCAGCTCGTCGACGTAGCAGTGGCGCAGGTCGGCCTTGTGCAGTCGCGCCGCGCCGGGTGTCGGGTGTTCGCCGCCGAACACGGTGGCGCCGGCGGCGATGTGGCCGTCGGCGATGCGTTGCGATGCGTTGTCGTGGATCCAGTGCAGGTCGAGGAATCGTGGCCCGTCGATCGGGCCGACGAATGTGCCGACGAACACGGCGTCAGCGTCGTCGAGGTGGATGATGCCGATGTTGGCCATGTCGTGGTCCTCCAATGGGATCGCGGGTGTCGCCGTCGTTGTCGGTGGGTGGATGGTGGTTGGCTTGTCTGCGCCGAGCCCGGTCCACGCGGTGAACGGGTGCACGCACACGTTCGGGTAGTCCCAGCCGAGCGTTTTGTCTTCGCGGCCCTGCAGGATGTGTGCCCCGGCGCGGGCGGCACGATCGGCGTCCCAGCCGCCGGCGTTCGGTTTGCACCACACCGGCTTGCGGTCGGCGACCAGCTTGTAGGCCTCGGTGTCGCCATAGAGACCGTCGGCCCATGGTGCTGATGCTTGGTAGAACGCGCGCAGGTACGCCTCGCATTTGGTGGCGTTGGCGGCGTAGGTGTCGGTGTCCACGGCGGCGAAGATCGGACAGGCGTGCGGGTACTCAAGACGTTCGGCGTCGATGGCGGCGGCGCGGCCGTGGATGGAGCCTTGTGTGGCTCCGCCGAGGATGGCGTTGATGTCGGTTTCGAACACGAGGGTGATCGCGATGCCGATCGAGAACAGGAAGTCGCGTTCCTTCGCGGTGATCTCATAGCTGCTGGTGCCCGGCTTCAGGTAGCGGGTGACGAAGGTGACGCCGTGTTTGGTGAACAGGTCGCGCGTCTTGTTCGATGTCGACACGTAGTCGGCGCCGAGCTCGCCGGGCTGGATGATTCGCGTGGCCATGACAGGGCAAGCCTGGTTGCCGGCGTTGACCTTGACGGCGGGCGTACCGTGGACACTGATGCGGAAACTCTTGGCGATGTGTGCGGTGGTGGCGATGTTCGGGCTGACAGCAGCCAAATGCACGCCCGAGGAGATCGTCGCGGTCGAGCAGGCTTACCGCGCTCAGGTCGAGGCAGAGAACGCTGCCCCGTCCGGGCCGACGTGGAGCGTCGAAGCCGACTGCGACAGCGCGCACGTTGTGCTCACCGGGTGGTCCGGCGTCACGGACATTTGGGCGTCGACTGGCAAACCGTTCGCGATCGTCAGCCTCGGTGGTGCAGCACCGTACCCGCTGTCGTTCGATGAGAACGGCGATGCTGAGGGGACGTTTACGGCCGAGTCCGGAACGCGGGGTACGCCTGGTTGGGGTTGGGCCGTTTGGATCAACGGGGCCGACGGACCATTGCTCAACGTGAGTGGTCCGGCCGATTGTTGATCACTTCGTGGTGATGATGATGACGATGCCGTTGCCGCCGTTGCCGCCGTTGCCTGAGCCGAATCCGTTCAGCCCGGCGGCGCCGCCACCTCCACCGGCGCCGTAGAGTGCGCCGTTGCCGCCGCCGCCCACGCCGCCCGTTGCGCCACCGCCGCCTGAACCACCGAATCCCGAGTTGGCCGCGGATGCAGTGCCGGCTACGCCTGCCGCGCCACCGTTGGCGACACCAGTCGCACCGCCGACACCGCCGGCTTGAGCTGCGTTGGCGGCCGAGATGCCTCCGCCGCCACCTCCGCCGCCTGGGCCCGCTGATGCGAATCCGCCGGTTGCCGCTGGCGCCGAGGCCGATCCGTTACCTCCGGCTCCGGTGCCTGGCGAGATGATGCCGTCTCCGCTGTCGCCACCGTTGCCGCCGGCGCCGTTGGTGCCGCCAGCGCCGCCTCGGCCGCCTCGGGCGGCGACGATCGACCCGATCGATGATGCAGTGCCATTCGCGCCGGCGGTGCCATCGGTGTCGTTGACGGCCGATCCGGCGCCGCCTGTCGTCGCGCCCTGCCCCACTGTGATGACCTCGCCGTTGCTGATCACGGTCGCCGGGAAGCTGAATGTGACTCGCGCTCCGTTACCGCCTCCGCCACCGCCACCTCTGGCTGTGCCGGCAGCGCCGTTGCGTCCGCCGCCGCCTTTGCCGCCACCGCCGATCAGCACGCCGTGGCAGGCGAGGGCGCCGGTGGGCTTCGTGTAGTTGCCGTTGGCTGTGAAGATCTGGACATCGGTTTGGATGGATGTGAAACGGGCAGCGACGGATGCCGACGTGCCGGATGGATCGAGCCCGAGTTCGGTTTCGATGGCCTCGATGACATCGTTGATCTGGTTGTGCATCGACGAGTGTGTCGGCGGTCCGGAGAGGTTTGCGCCGGGGTCGGACATGGCGTCGAAACTGCCTGGGTAGTTGGCGGGCATGGTGGGCTCCTATGCGATGGTGGTGTCGAAGCGGGATTGGAGGTTGGCGACGTCGCGGATCAGGCCGCCGAGAAGGTCGGGGGCGGCGTCACCGAGGATCGGTGTCATGATCTGGCGTTCCGGCGTGACCTGCAGGCGGACGGCGGAGACGGCGACCGGGTAGCGGACGTTGCGGATCTCGACGGCGATCGTGTCGCCGAGGTCGTAGTCGGTGCCGAGCACGAGCGTTTGCGCTGCCGTGGTGGCGAGTTCGGCGTGGATGGACCAGTCGGCACCGTTCGCTGCGAGGTTGGCGTTCGCTGACTGCTGCAGCTCGGTCGGAGTCGAGAGCACGGCCTGGTCGGAGAACAGCTCTTTGCGGGCTGCCCCGGTAGCGGTGCCGGCGGTGACGAACGTGCGGGCGTTGAGAAGGCCTTGGCCGCCGGAGATGATGTAGTTCGCTTTGGCTCTGGTGCGTCGGCGGTGGACGTTGACGAGGTCGCCTTGGTCGGACAGGACGGTGGTGGCGGAGCGGTCGCGTGGGGCGATCAGGTCGAACTTCGGTGCGCCCGCGTAGTCGATCGACAGGCGACAGGTGATCCCGCCCTCACGACAGATGCGTTGCACGAGATCGTCGAGTGGTTGCAGCCGCGCCGACCAGGCGCCGATGATGCCTTGCCCGCGGTCGATGACCGTGACTCCCGGCCATTGGCGTGTTGCGATTGCTGAGGCGCCGAGGTTGTCGCGGATGTAGCCGGCGGCGACACTCGACGCGTAGCCGGTGCGTTCGTCGAAGCTGGTCGCCCACGCCGGGTCGGTCGACGGGGTCGGATAGGCGACGCGTGAGGCCGGGATCGACCACAGATCGGGCCCGGACAGCGTGAAGTGCTCGCCGGCGGTGTCGGCCCAGATGTCGAGACCGCCGACCCCTGATGCGACGGGTGCGACGTATCCGGCGAAGTTGATGGTGCGGCCTTCGACGACGCGGATCGTGTTGACGTCGGCGAGCGTGTACGCGCCTTGGAGTGTGACGCTGGCTGTGTCGGCGGTGAGCGACCATTCGCCCATGGCGAGGTTGCGGATGACGGCGTCGAAGGTGCCGCCGGCGGATTCGCCGACCTTCACCCAGTCGACGCACAAGTCGATCGTGTTGGTCATCGCGTCTCGAACCTCGGCTCGTACGACAGCGTCACTGTCGTCGCCCCAGTCGATCCGACGACCCCGGAAACGATCGACACGGCCCCTTTGGGGAGTGTCCACAGTCGTGATGCGGGGGTGAGGAGCGCCCAGTTGACGGCGCCGCCGTTGAGGCGTGGCCCGCGGCCTCCTGGCCGTGTGTCAACGACGAGGACGTCGGATGCTCCGAGTGCGACAGCGGTTACCCATTCGAGGGTGCCGTTGCCGACCGTGACGGTCGTCGCTGGGCCTTGAACGGTGATGACCGGGTAGGCGTCAGTGTCGCCGACGACGGTGAATGGCACAGACGACCCGCCGTCGAACGGGATCGCCGAGCTGAACGCAATGCCGGCGTCAAATGCCGTGGCAGCCGCCACCGCCAACGGCTGCGCGACGGCGGTGCCGTACCACCACGGATCGAGGGCGAGGAGCGATACGGCGGTGCGGCGTTCGACCGTGGAACGGACGTTGCTGTCGTCACCGCCGAGGCCGCCGTCATAGATCACGTTCTTCAGCGTGCGGTTGTCGACACCATCGTTGTGGACGAGTTGGCCGCCGGCACGAAACATGGCGACAAGCTCACTGATGCGCGTCTGCACGCGTGTCGCGTGGCGCACCCAGAGTGGGAGCGCGATGGGTCGGGCGCCTTGGCGGCGGTTGGTGAGGGCGGCGCCGTCGAAGGCGATGTAGTCCTCGATGGTGTTGGTGGGTGGTGGGGCGTCGAGGCCGACGGCTCCGATGGTGACGATGACGTCGTTCTGGTTGTTGAGCGCTACGAGGGTGCCGTCGGGTTTGCGCCAGGAGAGGTAGCCGAATGTCATCGCATCCTCGCGATCGCCAGGGCACGGTTGATGTCGTCGATTGTGACGTCACGCCCGTTGTTGTTCACGACCGCCTGATACGTGACACCGCCACCCGCCGCCGTCGTCATGCCGCCGGCATCCGAACGGGACGTGATCGCTTCCAGCATCGAGCGCGTGTCTTGGGCGTCATACACCTGCTCGCCACCGGTGAACAGCGCGAGGCTGCCACGCCGGTTTCGCACGAGCTCAGGTCCGTCCTCGGCGACAGGATGCACACCCGGCGTGGCGTTCGTGGTGCCCGATGCGTAGCCCTTGCCTCCCACCTTTCCGACCACGTCGATGGTCGTCACCTGCACAGTGCGCGGCTTCGTCAGCTCGTCGAGCAGATCGACAGCTTTCTGATATTCACCGGCGTCGACGAGGGATTGGATCTCGGCCGTCGCTCCGGCGTCGAGGCCGTCGAGCTGCGATTGCCGGTCCTTCAGTTCCTGTTTGGCCGCCTCATTGCCGGCGAGCTCGATCGACGTCTTCACATTCTCCGGGGTCAGACCCAGCGTCGTCAGATAGGCGTCGATCTCCTCCTTGGTGAACCCGGCCTGGGTCAGCTGATCCTTCAACCCTTGGGTCATGAATGCGACGCTGTCGGCCGCCTGATCCAGCGACCCGCCGGCGCCGACGACGGCGACGCCGTAGTCGAGGATCGACTTGACGTTGGTTTCGATCTGCTCGCGGTTCGCTCGGCCCTTGTCCGTGTTGATGTCGAGAGTGACGCCGTTGTCCTTCACGGCCTGAGTCAGCTGATCTTTGGCGGCCTGAGCTGCACGGTCGGCCTCCTCCATCGACTGGGCTGAGCCGAACACGGCGTCGAGGGCCTTCTTCAGATCTGAGGCGGCGGCAGCGAGTTCGTCATAGACAGTGACCTCTTTGTCGAGGGATTCGATCAGCCGATCGACGCCCTCCTCGCGCAGCTTGGTGTAGACGTCACCGAGATCGTCGCCGGCCTTGGTCTGATTCTGTTGCTTGTCGGTGACGTCGATCGTCTTCTCGGCCAGTTTGTCCTGCTCATCGGTGACCTTCTTGGTGACTCCGGCGAGGTCCTCGCCCGGTTGGATCTGGTTGCTCCATTTGTCACCCAGATCTGTCGTCGCTCCGGCGGCACCGGCGGTCGATTCGGTCAGCTTGTCGGTGATCACCGACGCGGTCGCTGCTGCGGTCTTCCCGGCCTCGAGCGCGCCCGTCAGCACTGACAGCCGCTCCTGGAATGCTGATGCTTCGCCGACGCCGATACCGAACGTTTCGGTCAGCTTCTTCACCTGAATGTCGGTGGAGAAGGCCGGGTTCATCAGCTCGTCCAGCTTCGATTTGACGGCGTCGTAGGCAGGGACAGACTTGCCCATGATGACGTTGGCGATGTCGGTGACGGTGAGGCCGAGCTTGCCGGCGGTGTCCAGGAACTTGCCTTGTGTGATGTCGGCTTGGATCTGCAGCGCGATCGCATCTTTGGATCCGGCGTTGGCGGCGAGGATCGCGTCTGTGTAGTTCTTCGTGGCCTTGGTGACACGGTCCTGATGGGTTTCCTGCATGGCGAAGGCGGTGACGAACGCTGCGCCGATGATGGCGACGCCACCGGCGATCGGACCCAGAGCTCCGGCGCCGGTGACCATCGTCTTGATCGACTCTCCGAGATCCTTGGCTGTGCCGATCATCTTCTGGATCGGTCCAGCCAAGGCCAGGAAGCCGGCCAATCCGACCACGCCCAGTTGGATCGGCTTCGGCAGTTCCCCGAACCCGGCAGCAAGAGCGCCGACGACCTGCACCGCCGTCTTGTAGACGGGCAGGAACGACTGGCCGAGCGACGCGGCAGCGTTCTCGGCCTCCGCTTTGGCGATGCGCTGACTGTTCGCCGCCCCGTCCGCGGTGCGAGCGAAGTCGCCCTGGGCGTCTGATGTTTGGGCCAGGATCTCGGCCTGCGCCGCAAGTACCTTGGCGTGCTGATCGAGCGCACCCTTGCCGGAGTACAGACCCATCTCCATCGCCCGCTGCTTGAGCGTCGCGTCGTCGAGGAGGACGCCGTATTGGCGGATCGGTTCGGACTCGCCGCGCAACGCCGCACCGATCGCCTCGATGGCCTGCTCCGGTGACGTGTTGTGAAACGACGCCAGGTCCGACGAGAGGCCGACGAGCTTCTCGGAGAACCCGGTCAGATCGGAACCGGCCAAGCCGGCGCCCTTGCCGAACGTCGCGAACGTCGACGCCGCATCCAACGCCGCCGTCTTCGACAGCCCGAACTGCTTGGCACTGTTGTCAGCCCACTTCGTGACCTCGGCACCGGAATCGCCGAAGATGACCTTCGTCTTGGACACGGTCTCGTTGAGGTCCGAGGCGGCGTCGACCGACTTCGCGATGCCGCCGACGAATGCTGCGGCGGCGAAGATCTCACCGAACTGTGACCCGAGCGACTTGCCCATCCGGTTCACCTCGGCGCGGCCCTCGGTTTCGGCTTTCTTCGAGTCGAGGCGCAGCTCGACGTAGGCCTCGGCGATCTTCATGTCAGCCGACCTCGGCGTCGATGTTGGCGAACACGGCGCGCCGGTTCTCCTGCACCTGCGCCTCCGCTACTGGGTCGCCGAGGATGGCGTCGACCTCGAGGCGCGCGTCGTCGTCCAGGCCGCGGGTGCACTGGTGGTAGACGAACGCGTAGGCGAGGCCGGCGGGCATGTCGGTCAGCGGCGCTTCCCAGCCGCGGATCGCTTGGAGCTCGTCCCAGTGTTGCGCCGCCCACCGGAGGAGTTCCCGGCAGGCGGCGATTCGAAAGGGGTGATCTGCATCGCGATCCACTGGGCGCAGTCGAGGATCATCGCGTACTCGGTCGACGGGATCCGGTAGAGCGCGGCGTCGAACCGTTTGCGGTCCTCTGGTGCGAGCATGCGGCGGATGAACGAGGCGACGATGCGCACCGAGGCGAGCATGTTGTCGGGTGTCGGTTCGGGTGCGTCGTAGAGGTCGAAGGTGTCACCGAACGACGGGTCCGGCACAACGGTGAACGTTTCGTCACCGAACAGGCCGAAGTCGAACGTGATCGGCTTGCGCTCGACGCCTTGACGCACCGTCCCGAAGGACTGGTGCGGCACGGTCAGATCCGGCCGGCAGCGTCAGGGAAGTACTTGACCGCACGGGTGGTGGCGTCGGGCTTGACGATCTTCATCACCGCCGGCAACGTCGCCTTGCCTGGCGCCTTCTTGCGGCCGGTGGTGACGGTGCCGCCGGGCTTGACGCAGCGCATCAGGATGCGCCGGTTCGTTGCGTCCGGCAGCGTGTCGGCCGAGTCCCACACCATCATGACGCCGACGACGGCTGACAGGTCTGGGAGTTCGAACGGGGTGTTGTCGTTGGTGTTGGCTGCGCCGCCACCGGTGACGAGCAACAGGTTCTTCTTCGTGTTCTCCGCGGCTTCGACGGTGAGGGTGCCGACGCGCTTGGTGAGCACGTTGTCGATCGGGTCGAGCTCCTCGGCGACTTCGATGTCGGCGTCGGTGAGCGTCCACGACAGCTCCGAGCCGCTCTCCGTGTAGCCGAGCGCCTGCCACGCGGACGGCAGCGCGGCGGAGCCAAGTGTGGGTTCGGCGGTGCCGAGTGGTGCGTAGCTGAGCCGGCCTGGCCCGAGCTTGACGTTTGCTGGTGTGCCTCCTGCGGCCATTGCGGTGTCCTTTCGTTGGGACGGTTAGTTGGTTGAGATCGCTGCGACTTCGACGGTGAGGGCGTAGCGCGGCCGGTCGTTGGCCGGGTCTGGGAGCCAGATGTCTGACACCACGGTCATGCCGCCGGCATCTACGCCGGCGACGAGGGTCTGGGAGCCGGTGACGGCTTTGCATGCGGCGCGCACCTTGTTCGCGAGGGTGCGGCAACCGGCTTTGTCACCGAACCCGTTGGCGCTGAGCGAGCCCCAGCAATCGATCTGCACGAGCGCGTTGTCATCGGGCGCGTCCGAGCCCGAGTCACCGCCACCAACACGGGCAACAGTGACCAAGGGGTAACTCGTCTCGACCGCGCCTTTGGGTATGCCGAAGAACACACGTGTGGCCACGATCGTTGCGATGGCTGTCTTGGCCTTGAGCCAGTCGCGCACTGCGCCCTCGACGTCCGGGAAGTTGTCGTCGCTCACGTGCCTGTCACCTCCGCCAAAGCCGGTCGTAGGAACGGGTGCGCGGCCATCTTCGATGTGCCGAACTCCTGATACGGGGCGTACTCGACGTCGGTGCCGATCCGCTCGACGAGACCGCGGTCGTCGCGGGACAGCTCCTCGGTGATCGACGCCCGCAACCGGCCGGTGTCGACCGGTGCGAGGCGCTTGGCGCGGCGCTGCACCTGAATGCCTTTCGACTTCAGGTACTTGCCCGCCGGGCCCTCGGTCGAGGAGAACAACTGCTTGAGCGCGGCTTCGTCGAACACGATCCGGTCAGCCATTGGAGCCGCCCTTTACAGCGACGAGGCCGGCCTTCTGGTGATCGAGGCCGAGCCCGGTGCGACGCCGGCACCACGTGATCGAATAGCGCTCACCGGTGAGGTCGTCGGCGACGAGCATCGTGCGATCGAGGGCGGGTGTCGTGTCAATCAACAGGACGGCGTCGACGAGCTCCTGGTCGCCGCCGACACGTGCGTCAGCACCAGATGGGGCAGAGATGTGCGCCGGCGCGGCTGTGGCGATCGTGGCGGGCGCGCCCGGGTCAACATACGGGTCGCCGGTGCCGGTCGGCTTCGTGATCGTCACGGTCGTCGTGGGCAGGGTCAGCATTGCGGTTCGCCTCCGATGCGGAGGTACCGGTAGCCGAGCGTCTTCGACGTCCACGAGATCTGCACCGGCCGAGCCGGTCGCGCGCCGTTGGCCCCGAAGTTGATCGATGCGTCGCCGAGCGTGACGGACTGGGCGCCGACTGGGACGGCGAGCTGTGCGGCGAGCGGGGCGGGGTGGCCGATGAGGTAGGCGGCGATCGCGATGTCTTCCTCGATGCACGCCGGCAGCCGGTTCGTGGCGGTCGGGTTGGCGGTGCGTTCGACCCAGCCGCCGGTGTAGGTGACGTCGACGCCGGGCCGGCCGACGACGAACGGGTCGATGGCGACGGGGAACAGTGCGCCGTACAGGCGGTAGCCGTCGACGGTGTACGTGTCCGGCGCGACGGTGATCGGGATCGCGTGTGGCCACAGCGACCCGTCGCGAGTCGGATACATCCGCTCCGTGCGCGAGGCCGAGGCGAGGGGCCGATCGAGGGCTTCCTCGAGGCGCGTTGTGGCGTCGTCGATCCACTCCTGCACGGCAGAGCCGACAGAAGTCGAGTCGCCGGTGATGGCGACGTAGCGGGCGACGGTCACGAGCGCCATCGGTCAGCGGTTCTCCCCCGCCGCCTTCGCCGTGTTCTCGGCCGGCGCCTTGGCGGTGTTGCGGCCGGGCCGCTTCGCCGTGTTCCCGGCCGGCGTCTTCGACGTGTTCTCGGTGGGTGTGTGCACGCGTGCCTCTGTCTTCTTCGCGGCCGGCTTCTTCGCCGGTGCACGCTTGGCCGGCGTGTCGCGCTTGGTCGGGTTGACGTCGTGCGTGGACCCGTATTGGGCGGCGTGCTCGGCGGTCATGACGTCGCCTTCGTTGTAGAGCACGAACCCGTGCTCATCGATCACGCGCTCGACCGCGCGTGGCGGCTCCTCCTCCGGTGCCGGCGCGCGCTTGATGACGCCGTGCTCGAGGGCCTGTTCGACGGTCATCGGTTCGCCGATGCCGAAGACGACGAAACCGTCCTTTTCGATGCGGTGGGGTGCGGGGATTGTCTGGGCGGCCACGAGGGCTCCTTCCGTCAGGAACGGGTGGGAGCGGGCCAGCTCGTTGCACGAGCCGGACCCGCAGATGTCGCACCCCGAATCCGTGACAGCCCCGGGGTGCGACATCGATCAGGTGGTCGGGACGGTGGTGTCTACGAACAGCGACGGCCGCCACACGGGCAGAGCGACACGCTTCTCCGCACGCACCACGAGGATGTTCTTGAGGAAGTTGTCGTTGTGCTGGTCGGCGACCTTGATCGAGTAGGACCCGATCTTGTCGAGCACCGTCGCGCCGATCTTGCCGGCACCGACGAGCGCCTTGCCCGAGGTCATGGCGCGGGTGCGGATCGCGGGGAGGCCCCAGGTGATGTTGCCGTTGGCGGTGTTGGGTGCGCCGGTGTTGCCGCCTGCGTTGTCGAACCACGTCGAGTACCGCTTGGTTGTCGCGGTCCAGTAGTTCAGCGGGTTGCAGACGACGAAGTCGGCTTCGCCGTCGACGTTCTCGACGAGGCCGATGGCCATGCCGATGGTGGCCGGGAAGTCGCCGGTGACGGCGGCCTGGGTTTGGATGCCGGTCTGCTGGGTGATGCCTCGCAGGTTGGAGGCGGTGCCGTTGCCGTTGAGTTCCTGGTCCTCTTCGCGGATCAACAGCATGTAGTCGAGCCGCGTGTTGATGTACGACATCAGCGTCGGCGCGTCCTGCAGCATCTCGTCGGTGACCGGCAGCCAGGCGGTGATCTTGCGGGCCGGTGCGTCCTGCGGGTCGAACTGCAGGTTCACCTCCGACTTGGCCGAACCTTCGGAGGTCATGCCGGCGCCGGTCTCGTTGGTGGTGGCGTTGAGCTCCCGGAAGTACGGGAAGCTCGACAGGTTTGTCGACCCGGTGCCGAGCACGTCGCGGACGAACATGCGCCGACGCTGCAGCGAAGGCAGCGAGATCACGGGCGAGCCCACCGGGAGGAAGCTGTTGGCGCCGGTGAAGAACTGGTTGCCGGTGGTGAACTCGCCGATCAGGTTTCGGACCTCACGCGGGTCACGGACCTCGACGGTCAGGG
>Ga0207670_10000517_pt1 | contig 21308 bp, 19 predicted proteins | sample KBSS23HmetaG_FD_184339 | JGI IMG/M metagenome (GOLD analysis project Ga0207670, IMG submission 184339) | Switchgrass rhizosphere microbial communities from Kellogg Biological Station, Michigan, USA - KBS S2-3H metaG (SPAdes) (version 2) | ecosystem: Host-associated > Plants > Roots >... | reverse complement strand
AGGGGCCGATCATCGCCATGATCGAGAATTACCGCAGTGAATTGGTGTGGAAAGTGATGCGGAAGAATCCGCACATGGTCAGAGGATTGAAGCGGGCCGGATTCACGGGCGGTTGGCTGCAATGAGGTGGCTCCTCGTCTGTCTCTTACTCACGGGCTGCGCGGAGCATCGCGACTCCCGCGAGACCGTCGAATTCTGGGGCCTCGGCCGCGAAGGCGAAGTCCTCGTGGATATGGTCCCCGAATTCGAGCGCCGTAATCCGAACATCCACATCGTCGTCCAGCAGATACCGTTCATCGCCGCACACGAAAAACTGCTGACCGCGTATGTCGGCAACGCCACGCCCGACGCCGCGCAGATGGGGAACACGTGGATCCCAGAAATGGTCGCATTGCATGCGGTGGACGAGCTTTCGGCGCTGCAGATCGACAAGAGCGACTATTTTCCCGGCATCTGGGACACGAACGTCGTCGACGGAAAGCTCTACGGCATCCCCTGGTATGTCGACACGCGGGTCGTCTTCTATCGCAAGGACATCCTGGCCTCCGTCGGCTATCCGAACGCGCCGCGCACGTGGGCGGAGTGGATCGACTGCATGGAGAAACTGCAGCGCGAGCACAAGAGCCGTTACGGCGTGCTGCTGCCGACGAACGAGCCGGAGCAGATGGTCGAGCTGGCGATGACCGCCGGCTCGCATTTCCTGAAGGCCGACGACACGCGCGGCGCGTTTCAGGAAGCGCATTTCGTCGACGCCTTCAATTTCTACAATGAGCTTTTTCGCCGCCGCTTTGCGCCGAGGGTGTCGAACATCCAGGTGGCGAACCTGTATCAGCAGTTCGCGCAGGCCGATTTCGTCATGTGCGTCACCGGGCCGTGGCAGGTCGGCGAGTTCAAGCACCGCCTGCCGCCGGGGATGGAAGGGAAGTGGGGCACCGCGCCGATGCCTGCGCGCGACGCGTCGCAACCGACCGGCGTCGGCATGGCCGGCGGCAGCAGCCTGGTGATCTTCAAGGCGTCGAAGCACAAGGACGCGGCGCGGAAATTCATCGAGTTTCTGTCGCAGACCGAACAGCAGATCCGCTTCTCCGAATTGACCGGCGACCTTCCCGCGCGCCGCAGCGCCTGGAAGGCGCCGGCACTGGCGAACGATCCGTATTTCCCCGCCTTCCGCGAGCAGCTCGAGCGCGTCCAGCCGCTGCCGAAAGTGCCGGAGTGGGAGGAGATCGCCACCGCCATCTACCAGCACGGCGAAGCCTCGGTGAACGGCGCGATGACCGCGCCTCAGGCGCTCGCCGATCTCGATCACATCGCCGACCGCCTGCTCGAAAAGCGGCGCTGGATGCGCCAACAACCTCCTTCTCCCCCGCGGACGGGGGAGAAGGTGCCGAAGGCGGATGAGGGGGCCCTGTGAAAACCGAGGCCCGCGCCGCCGCCCTTTTCCTCTCGCCGGCCATCGTCGTGCTCGTGATCTTCTTCTTCGTCCCGGTCATCGCCGGCTTCGCCCTCAGCGTCACCGACTTCGATCTCTACTCCATCGGCGACATCCACAACCTCCGCTTCGTCGCATTGCGCAATTACGCCGCGGTGGTGCGCAACGACGTCTTCTGGACGGCGTTCTTCAACACGCTCTATTTCTCCGTCGTCGGCGGACCGCTGACCGTCGCCGCCTCGCTCGCCGGAGCGCTGCTGGTCAACGCGAAGGTCGCGCGCTGGAAGCCGATCTTCCGCACCATCTACTTCGCGCCGGTCGTCACGACGCTCGTCGCCGTGGCGCTCGTCTTTCGTTTTCTCTATCACCCGCGCTTCGGCGTCATCAACCGGATGCTCGACGCCGCCGGCCTGCCGCAGGTCGACTGGCTCGGCGATCCGCGCTTCGCCATGCCGGCCATCATCCTCTTCGCCGTCTGGAAGAACTTCGGCTACAACATGATCATCTTCATCGCCGGCCTGCAGAACATTCCGGAGGAGCTGTACGAGGCGGCGCGCATCGACGGGGCGGGGGAGTGGCGGCAGTTCCGCCACATCACGCTGCCGATGCTCGGTCCGACCTTCCTCTTCGTCGGTGTCGTCACCGCCATCGGCTACCTGCAGCTCTTCGCCGAGCCGTACGTCATGACCCGCGGCGGTCCGGTGAACAAGACGCTTTCGGCGGTCATGCTGATGTACCAGCAGGGCTTCAAGTGGTGGCGGATGGGATACGCGGCGGCGATCGCGTTCCTTCTCTTCCTCGTCATCGGCGCGGCGACGGTGCTGCAGATGCGCCTGCAGGAGCGAAGGCGATGAAACGCGACGCGATCATGGTCCATGTCCTCCTGATCCTCGGCGGCGTGCTGACGCTCTTCCCGCTCTTCTGGATGGTCTCTGCGTCATTCATGTCCCGCGGCGAGTCGACGACGTTCCCGCCGCATTTCATTCCGCACGCTCCGACACTCGCCCAATACCGCGAGCTCTTCTTCCGGCTGAAGATCGGCCGCGCCTTCTTCAGCAGCACCGTGATCGCCGTCGTCACCACGCTCGTCTCGCTCCTCTTCAATTCGATGGCCGGCTATGCCTTCGCCAAGCTCCGCTTCGCCGGACGGGAACGGATGTTCGGCCTTCTGCTTTCCGCGCTGATCATCCCGGCGCAGGTCGGCATGCTGCCGCTGTTTCTGATGATGAAGACGCTGCATCTCGTCAACACCTACTGGGGCGTGATCATCCCGTCGCTGGCCAGCGTCTTCGGCATCTTCCTCATCCGCCAGTTCATGCTCTCCATCCCGCAGGAACTGCTCGAGGCCGCGCGCATCGACGGCGCGGGCGAGCTGCGCATCTACTGGTCGGTGGTCATGCCGCTCGCCCGTCCCATCCTCGCCACGCTCGCCATCTTCACCTTCATGACGACGTGGAACGATTTCATGTGGCCGCTGATCATCCTCAGCAGCGACGCGCGCTACACGCTTCCCGTGGCTATCGCCAGCCTCTCCGGCGAGCACGCCGTCGACGTCGAATTGATGATGGCGGGGTCGGTGGTGACCGTGCTGCCGGTGCTGCTGCTGTTTCTTTTCCTGCAGCGCTACTACATCGCCGGGTTGATGGTGGGAAGCGTCAAGGGATGATCGGTTTCGCGCTCGCCGCCATCCTCTGGACGGCGCATCCCGCGGATGGCGTCGAGATGAAGCTCACACGCGAGGCCGACGTCAATCGAATCGATTTCGATTTTCACGGCCACGGCGGTTATGCCATCGCGCGGCGCGCCGTCGATCTCGATCTTCCACCGAATTACCGGTTCGTCTTCCGCATCCGCGGCGACGCGCCGCCGGAGAACCTCGAGTTCAAGTTGATCAATGGCGACAACGTCTGGTGGCTCAATCGCCGCGATTTTCATTTCTCCCCCGACTTCACAACGCTGAAGACGAAGAAGCGCCAGATCGCGTTCGCCTGGGGGCCGGCGGGCGGCGGCGAGATCCGGCATGTCGATTCGATGGAGGTCGTGGTCACGGCGGGGAGCGGCGGGAAGGGGACGGTCTGGTTCAGCGATCCGGAGTTGCAGATCCCTCCGGCCGATCTCGTCGAGCTGAGCGGATTGATCATCGAACCGAGTGGGGAGCGGACGTCTCGTCCGCTCAGGGCGGACGAGACGTCCGCCCCCCTCATTTTTCTCGATGGTGTGAAGGTCGAGCATCCGCTCATCGTCGGAAAGTTCGTCTGGCTGCCCGATGCCGAGGCGCGGACGGTCCGCGCGGAAGGCTCGACGAAGGTCACGATCCAGCCGCCGGAGTGGGCGCCGACGATCAACGATTTCTATTCGATCGTCGCGCGCGACGCGAAGCGCGGCGACTATCCGCGCTACCTGATCGGCGAGCAGCCGTATTGGACGGTGATCGGCGCGGATGGCGCGGAGAACGAGGCGCTGATCGGCGAGGACGGGAACGTCGAGCCGTTCAAGAGCGGCGATTCGATCGAGCCGTTTCTTCATGTCAACGGAAAGCGGCTGACGTGGGCCGACGTGGCGATCACGCAATCGCTGGCCGAGGGCGATCTGCCGATTCCGACGGTGCGGTGGAAGGCAGGTGATGTGTCGATGACCATGACCGCCGCGGTCAGCAGCTCGTCGATGCTGCAGTTGCGCTATCGCGTGCGCGGTGACGCGGAGCTCGAGCTGCAGGTGCGGCCGTTTCAGGTCAATCCGTCGACGCAATTCCTCAACACCGAAGGCGGCGTGGCGCGCGTGCATCCGCCCGAATTGAAGAACGTGCCGCGTCGCGGGCGCGACTTCGAGATCGACATCCCCCTGCAAAAAGGCGCGAAGCGGCAATCGTTCGCCCGCATCGCGGCCGACTGGCGCGAAAAGCTGCATCGCGTACCGATCGAGATCGGCGGCGCGCCGGAGATCGCGAACACCATCCGCACGAGCCTCGCGTACACGCTGATTCATCGCGACGGCCCGTCGCTCGAGCCGGGCTCGCGCTCGTACGACCGCGCCTGGATCCGCGACGGCGCGCTCCTCTCCGCGATGCTCATCCGTCTCGGTCACGCACGCGAAGCAGGCGAGTTCGCGCGCTGGTTCGCGAAGTATCAATACGAGAACGGCAAGGTGCCGTGCTGCGTCGATCGCCGCGGCGCCGATCCCGTGCCCGAGAACGACAGCCACGGCGAGTTCATCTACCTGGTCGCCGAGACGCAGGCGCGCGAGCTCTGGCCGCAGGTCGACAAGGCCGCGCGCTACATCGAGGAGCTGCGCGCGCATGACCCGTACGGCCTGGTGACGGAGTCGATCAGCCACGAGGGCTACTCCGCGAAACCGGTGCATTCGTACTGGGATGACGTGTTCTGCCTGCGTGGATTGGAGCTCGCCGCCACGATGGCGCCCGACGCCGCGCGCAAACGAGAGCTCGAAGCGCAGGCCGTGTCGTTCCGCGCCGCGATCATCGCCTCGATGCAGAAGACGATGGAGGAGCATCACATCGATTACATCCCCGCGTCCGCGGAGCTGGGTGATTTCGATCCGACGTCGACCGCCATCGCCATCTCGCCCCTGAACCTCATCTCCCTCATGCCGGCCGCGGCGCTGCGCCGCACGTACGATCTGTACTTCGAGCATCTGTCGAAACCGCGCGCCGACTACACGCCGTACGAGATGCGCATCATCGGCGCCCTCATCCGCCTCGGCGACCGCGACCGCGCGCTGCAGCTCATCGACCGCTTCATGAAGGACCGCCGCCCCGCCGCCTGGAACGAGTGGGCCGAGGTCGTCGGCACCGACCCGCGCAAGCCGCGCTTCATCGGCGACATGCCGCACGCCTGGGTGGCCTCCGATTTCGTCCGCTCCATCTTCGACGCCGTCTCCTACGAGCGCGAAGACGGGACCCTGGTCGTCGGCGCCGGCGTCCCCGCGCGCTGGCTCCCGCTGCACGTGGGCGATGTCCGCATGCACATGGAAGGGAAGCGCGCGATCGTCGACCTCGCCGGCAAATCGCGCGAGATGATCGTGGTGTCGCCCCTCGACGCGACGAAGAGCGTGCGGATTTCGAAGCTACCGGCGCGGGTGGTGTTCGAATGAGTGCGGCGGCTCGCCGCCGCGGGCCTGGCGCTCAGACCCGAGTGGATCGCGGAGTGCGAATCATGTCTGGCGCACAGACCCGGGTGGATCGCGGAATGCGAATCACGTCTGGCGCTTAGATCCGAGTGGGTCCCGGAATGCCACTCACGTCTGCCGCTCAGGCGTGAGTGGATCACGAAATGCGAATCGCGCCTGGTGCTCAGACCCGAATGGATCCCGGAACGCCAACCGCGCGCCGAGGGCGTGCCGGCGGCAGCGCGCGAGTCACGCTGACGGCCAGTGAAGTGCCTCCGCGAATCCAGGCACCTGCACTGATAGCCATTCCGAGTGCACTGACACGAGATCCCGCAACTCCCGTGCAAGCACAGCGCTGACCGTCTCGCCACCATTCGCCGCCAGTCGCTCCAGCGTCACGACTTGCATCCGTGGAATTCGCACTTCGAGATCCGTGAGACGCAGCAGCCCCGGAATCAACTCGGCCACGTCACTTCCGAGCGCTTCTTCAATCGTTTCCTGCGACCAGAACTCCATCGCGAACGATGCGACCTCCGAACACGGCAGGACGCGGAGATCGCGAGCGATCGTCTCCAGCTCGCCGGACTCGACCCACTCGATCAACTCTGCCCGATCGATCCCAAGTAGCGTCGCCACCTGCGTGAGCGGGTACGTTGCTTTCGGTTCGAGGAAGAGATGGCGGATGTTCGCGACGCCCGTCATGCGCTGCTCCTTCTGGATTTGCGTATCGCAGGAACCTATGCATTCCTGTCCATGGCACCATGGAGTCTACGCCTGTCCATGGCTAGGCTGCAAGTGTGCCGCGAAGGACGACTCGAAGCCGCGAAGGGGTGAAGTTCGGCAAGGCGCTTCGCCGTCTGCGGACTGAGGCGGGACTGAGCCAGGAAGCACTCGCCGAACGCGCCAACCTCAGCGCGGACTTCGTCGGCTTCATCGAGCGCGGCGATAACGTTCCCACGCTCACGACGATCCTCCACCTTGCTCGCGCTCTGAAGGTTCAGCCGTCGACGATCATCAAAGACTTCGATGAATGAGGCCCAACATCGAGGAGACGCGTATGCCTCCGATCGCGCCCGAGGTCTGGAAGAGAATCCTGCAGGACTACGATCGTCACCACTGCTGCAACGAAAAGGAAGAGATCGCGTGGTTTCGATCGCAACCGTCGCTGCGCGCCGCCATTGAATGCGCAGCGCGCGCTGTGAACCGTCGTGGCAAACGATACAGTCATCAGTCTCGGATTCGGCGCGAATCGATTGCACACGCACTTGCCGCGCTGCTCGCGATCGAGGCGCGGCTTGCACGGGCCGAATCGTTCGATGCCTTGCTGAAGTTCATTTCCGATCAACTAAAGCCTGTACCGGGAATCGGCGAGCTCTATTGCTATGACACTGCGTTTCGCATCGGGGCGAGGCTCGGACTGCTTCCCCAACGCGTCTACCTTCACTCCGGGACCCGAATCGGTGCCGCGAAACTCGGCCTTCCGTCTCACAAGAGCGCGTTGGAGCTGAACGAGCTTCCAACGCCGCTGCGCCGTCGAGCGCCTCACGAGATTGAGGACATCCTTTGCATTTACAAGGATCACTTCGGCGACGAGGCATTCGCCGACGCCGGCTGCGCGCCGGTCCGGCGCCACAGATGCTGACGCATGCGTCCGTGGAAACACACCTCAACGCAAACGGCTTAATTCATAGGGAGGTGGCGATGTTCACGGTCGACATTCACGAAGCGAAGAGGCGGCTCTCACGGCTGATCGATCGCGCTGCCCAAGGCGAGCCGTTCGTGATCGCCAAAGCAGGAAAGCCGCTGGTCAAAGTGTCGGCTCTCGATGCTCCGCCTGCCGCATGACGGCTCGGCTTTCTGACAGGTGAGATTGCCGTGCCCGACGATTTCGATCGGATGGGGCAAATCGCGCGAAATGATCGTGGTCTCCCCCCTCGACGCGACGAAGAGCGTGCGGATCACGAAGCTGCCGGCGCGGGTGGTATTCGAATAACGTCGTGGTGGAGTGCGGACGTCTCGTCCGCACGTCTTTCGTCACTCCACACGGCGTAGAACAGTTGCGCCCGTTGCAAATCCGAGAGAACCTCTCCCGAGGTTTTGGGTTCATCATGCGCTGAAACGATGCGAGTCGAAATCAAGCCGGAGTTGCTGCAGTGGGCTCGTGAGCGATCGATGATCGATCCCGAAACACTGGCATCGCGCTTCCCGCGTTTGCAGGCGTGGGAAAGCGGAGAATTACGGCCCACGCTGAGGCAACTCGAGGCTTTTGCGAGTGCGACGCATGCGCCCATCGGCTACTTCTTTCTTCCGTCGCCTCCGGTCGAGCGCATGCCGATTCCTGACTTCCGAACGATCGCCGGGCGGCACATCGCGCGGCCCAGCCCGGACCTGCTCGACACGATTTACATCTGTCAGCAGCGGCAGGAGTGGTATCGCGATTTCGCACGCTCGATCGGCGAGCGGCCGGTGGCGGCGGTCGGCGCATTGACCGTGACCACGGAAATCCCCATTGCCGCGGCGCAAATCCGCGACGCGATCGGCTTCGACCTGGAAGAGCGACGTCGCATTCCGACGTGGACCGAAGCCTTGCGCCGGTTCATCGAGCTTGCCGATTCCGCGGGCGTGATGATCATGGTCAGCGGAGTCGTTGGAAGCAACAATCGCCGCAACCTCGATCCCGATGAGTTCCGAGGCTTCGCTCTGGCCGATTCGATCGCGCCGCTCGTATTTCTGAATGGAGCCGACACGAAGGCGGCTCAGATGTTCACGCTGGCGCACGAGCTGGCGCACATCTGGCTCGGCGAATCCGCCGTCTCCGATTCGCAGGCAAGTGACATCCCGGACCATCGCATCGAACGGTGGTGCAATGAGGTGGCGGCAGAGTTACTCGTGCCGCTCGACATATTCGTGCGCGAATACAGCCCTGATGAAGATCTTCGCTCGGAGATGGACCGGCTTGCCCGGCGCTTCAAGGTGAGCACGCTCGTCATCCTTCGCCGGATGAGGGACGGAGGGATGAATGTCGCGCGTTTCCGCGACGCGTATGAGACCGAACTGGAGCGCCTGCGGGCTATGCCGTCGAGCAGCGGAGGCAATTTCTACCTGACCCTCGGTGCGCGCGCGAGCAAGCGGTTTGCGCGCGCCCTCGTCGTCAGCACACTCGAAGGCCGCTCGTCGTTCACCGAAGCCTTCCGGCTGCTCGGGTTCAAGAAGATGGCTACGTTCCGCGAGCTCGGACATTCGTTGGGACTCGTCGTCTGATGGCCTACCTGCTCGACGCGAACGTCTTCATCGCAGCGAAGAACCTTCACTACGGTTTCGATTTCTGTCCCGCCTTCTGGGACTGGCTGATCGAGAAGCGGGACGCCGGAATCGTGTTCACCGTCGAGAAAGTGCGCGACGAAGTTCTTGCGGTCGCCGATGAACTGTCGGATTGGATCGATCAGCGTGATCCATCGTTTGTTTCTCCCGGTCGACGCATCGCTGTTTCCTTCCCTGGCCGCGGTCAGCGAGTGGGCAACCGGCAACCGCTACGAGCAGCCGGCGGTCAGCACATTTCTTCAGGTTGCCGATTACTACCTGATCGCTCAGGCGCTCGCGGGGGCCACACCGTCGTAACGCACGAAGTTCCGTCCGCTTCGACTCGGAAGATCAAGATTCCCGACGCGTGTATCGGGCTCGGCATCGACTTCATGACGCCGTATCAGATGTTGCGACGCGAGCGTGCGCGATTTGTCCTGGGGCCGTCCTCGGCGGCTTGATGCTTCGGACGAGACGGCACTCGACTTGGTTCATGTGGGAAGATTGATGGTCACGGTCGATATTCACGAGGCGAAGACGCACCCGATCACGGTGGATACTTTTTTGGCAGGTACGTCACATCAGGGATGCCGTCAAAGTCCACGTCACTCGTCACCAGTTCCGCGCGAAACGATCGGGCGGTGGCGAGTATCAGGGAGTCGGCCATTGCAAGGCCGTGTTCCAGACTCAGATCGGCCGCCGTAAGGGCAAGTTGTTGATCGACTGCGACGATCTGTGTGCGCTGCATCGCCGAAACGGCAACGATCGCATCATCTTCGGATAGATCGCGCTTGAGTCGCTTGTACACCTCATACAGAACGATCACCGGCGTCAGCACGGACGACAGCACACGAAGCCGTTTGGCATATTCATCCGCCAAAGGCCCGTCTGTGAAGAACTCTACCCAACCGGACGAATCAATGACGATCACATCCGGTCCTTCTTCTCGCGGAGCTTATCGGTCCGAATTCCCCTGGCAAAACCGCGCAAAGAGGCGAGTGGCCGGTCCGGAACAAGTGTGATCGTTCCGCCTTTCGCCACAACCTGGAGCTCCTGGCCGACGCGAAGATCCATGCTCTCGCGCACTTCCTTCGGAATGACCACTTGAAATTTTGGTGAAACCTTCGTCCTCGCCACGAGCCCTCCTTTGATCGATCAGCAAAGTGTAAGACGTTCGTCCGACACGCACAAGGCTGGCACGAGTCGTCTGATCCACTACAGTGCCTTCTCGCTCTCCCCATCGAACAAATGCACCCGCCCTCCCTCCACCACCAGCGAAATCGTCTCCCCGACGCGGGGTGCGTCGTGGGGGCCGAAGATCGCGACCAGCTTCTCGCTGCCGACGCTCGCGTAGACGATCGATTCGTGGCCGATCGGCTCGACAAGGTCGACGGTGGCGTGGATCGGGCCGCCGAGGGTGAGGTGTTCGGGGCGGATGCCGGCGATGAGGCGGCGGCCGGGTTCGAGCGGCATGGGGAGGGGGAGGGCGAAGGATGGGAACTGCAGGGAGGAGCCCGCGACGGTGCCGGTGAGGAGGTTCATCGGCGGGGTGCCGATGAACTGCGCCACGAACGCGTTGGCGGGATGCTCGTACACCTCGCGCGGGGTGCCGACCTGCTGGATCCTGCCGTCGCGCATGACGGTGATGCGATGGCCCATGGTCATCGCCTCGACCTGGTCGTGCGTGACGTAGACCGACGTGGTGCCGAGCGATTGCTGGAGCTTGGTGATCTCGGCGCGGGTCTGTACGCGGAGCTTGGCGTCGAGGTTGGAGAGCGGCTCGTCGAAGAGGAAGACGGCGGGCTGGCGGACGATGGCGCGGCCGACGGCGACGCGCTGGCGCTGTCCGCCGGAGAGCTCCTTTGGTTTGCGCTCCAGCAGTTGCGAGAGGCCGAGGATCTCGGCGGCGGAGTCGATGCGGCGATTCGATTCCTCGCGTGGGACGCCGCGCATCTTCAGGCCGAACTCGAGATTTTCGCGGACGCTCATGTGCGGGTAGAGCGCGTAGCTCTGGAAGACCATGGCGATGTCGCGGTCTTTCGGCGCGAGGTTGTTCACCACGCGGCCGCCGATCGAGACGTTGCCCGCGGTGACCTCTTCGAGCCCGGCGATCATCCGCAGCGCGGTCGACTTGCCGCAACCCGACGGCCCGACCAGGACCATCAGCTCGTGATCGTTGATGTGCAGGTCGAGATGCTCGATGACGGAGACATCTCCGTAACGCTTCGCGACATCGTCGAACGTGACGTCGGCCATGACGCTAGATTAGCGCAACCCGAACCGGGCAATTCCGTAAACCGGCGCATGAGCCTCTTTCTCATGCTCCTCCTGAGTCTGCAGCCCGACATCGTTCGCGAGCCGCAGGTCCAGACGCTGATGCGCGAACTGGTCCGCGACGCGCGCGCCGGCTTCGAGCATCGCGAGGGCGCAGCGTTCATCGTCCGCAGCGCCACCGGGAACTTCTACTCGATCGAATGGCCCTCGAACGGCGCGCTCGATTCCGCGCGCTGGACCGGCGCGATTCCTCCCGGCACGGTCGCCATCGCCCACACGCATCCGACGCACCTGCCGATGCCGTCGAAGATCGACATCGCCACCGCGCGCGGTGTACACGTTCCGGTGTACGTCGTGACGCCGGCGAAGATCACGAAGACGGATGGGGGCGAGCCGGTCGTGGTTGCGGAGTGGTGACGGAGATCCCCCTCATCCGCCTCCGGCACCTTCTCCCCGTGCGCGGGGGAGAAGGACTATTAACGCGCGTCGACTTTCTTGACGAACTCGATGAAGCGCGGATCGTCCCTCAACGGATCGAACGGCGGCGAGATGTGCAGTTCGGAGAGCCAGAAATCGCGCTCCTGCAGCGCTTTTTCGAGTGAGGCGAACGCCGCGTCGCGTTCGCCGAGGGCGGCGAGGGTGCCGGCGCGGAGGGCGGGGGTGCGGGCGGCGTCGCTCTTCGACTGATCGATCTCGGTGAGCGTGCGCCGCGCGGCGGCGGCATCGCCGGAACGGGCGTAGGTGTACGCGAGGAACGGCAGCGACACCATCAGCTTCCTGTCGATGGCCATTTGCAGATAGCGGATCGCGGTGGGGTAGTCGCCCGCGGCGAGGGCGATGTAGCCGCGCATGTGGAACGGGTAGGGCGCGTTGCGATCGAGCTCGATGGCGTCGTTCGCCAGCTTCACCGCTTCATCCCGCTGGCCGGCGTACCAGGTGGCATACGCGAGATTCGCGGCGATCTGCGTGGAGAACGGATCGAGCCGCGCGGCCTCGCGCACGTGCGGCAAGCCTTCGTTCGCCCGTCCGAGGTTGGTCAGGTAGAGACCGTACCAATGCTGCGCCTGCGCGTAATTCGGACTGAGCTCCAGCGCGCGGCGCAGCTCGCGATCGGCGGCCTTCAGATCGAGCTCGCACGACAGGTCGAGATAGCCGAGCGACGTATGGGCCTCGGCGATCGACTCGTCGAGCTCCAGCGCACGCCTCGCCGCCGCCTCGCCGCGCGTGCACGACTGCTGGCGCGTACCGCCGAGCTGATTGAGGGCGATGTAGCAGTCGGCCACGCCGCTGTACGCGCGTGCATACGTCGGATCGGCGTCGATGGCCTGTTGAAACAGGTCGAGCGCCTTCGTCACGCTCTCCGCCGTCCGCTTGTTCCAGAAGTAGCGGCCCTTGAGATAGAGGTCGTACGCGACGCGATTCTCCGTCGCCGGGACGGTGCGCTTTCCGCCGAGGACGCCGGCCAGCTCGCCCAGCATCTCGCGCTCCACCGCCAGCATGTCGGTCGCATTGCGCTCGTAGTGTCGTCCCCAGAGCCGCGTGCCGTCCTTCGCGTCGACCAGCTCCGCGTCGACGAGCAGCTGTTCCCCGATCCGCCGCACCTGGCCGGCGACGATGCCGTCGACGCCGAGCTCGCGTCCGATGACGGGAAGCTCCTTCGACGTGTTGCGATAGCGGAACGCGGTGGTGCGGGCGATCACGCGGATGCTCGTGGCGCGCGAGACGTCGTTGAGCAGCGCGTCGGTGATGCCGTCGCTGAGATATTCGACACTCGGATCGCGTGACACGTTGGAGAAGGGGAGGATGACGATGGCGTGCATCGGAGCGACAGGCGAGGGCGCCTGTCGCCACACGAGCAGCGCGATGACGACCGCAATCACGATCAAACCCAAAATCCAAAGAGGGGAGCGGACGTCTCGTCCGCTCGTCGTCGCGATCTGTGCGGACGAGACGTCCGCACTCCTCCGGAGATCGATGGCCAGATCGCGCGCGGACTGATAGCGCTCATCGGGCGACTTATCGAGGCAGCGCATCACCAGCCGCGTCAGTTCCTGCGGCGCGCCGGTGATCGGCGGCGGCTCGTCGTAGACGATCTTCGACAGCACGTCGAACTGCGAGTCGGCTTCGAACGCGCGCTTGCCGGTGACCGCTTCGTAGAGGATGCAGCCGAGGGCGAAGATGTCGCTGCGCGTGTCGGCGGCGCGGCCGCGCACCTGCTCCGGCGCGATGTAGCCGACGGTGCCGATCATCGCGCCGCTCTGCGAGCGCAGCTTCTCCGTCGCCTCGTCGTGGGAGCTCGCCGGTTTCTCGTGCAGCTTGGCCAGGCCGAAGTCGAGGATCTTCGCGTAGCCGTCGGGCGTGACCATGATGTTGTCGGGCTTGAGATCGCGATGAACGATCCCCGCCGCGTGGGCCTTGCTCAATCCCTCGGCGGCCTGCGCGCAGTAGCGGAGCAGCTCGCGTCGCGGCACGGCGCGATCGTTGAGGAGCTCGCGCAGCGTGCGGCCTTCGATCAGCTCCACGACCATGTAAGTGGCGCGCGTGCCGTCGGGCAGCGCGGCCTCGCCGAAGCCGTGCACGGTGACGATGTTCGGATGATTGAGAGCCGACGCGGCCTCGGCTTCGCGGCGGAATCGCGCCACGGCGTCTGTGTCGCCGGAGAGCGAGAGCTTGATGACCTTGACCGCGACGTCGCGCTTGAGGCGCAGGTCGCGGGCGCGATAGACCTCGCCCATCCCGCCGCTGCCGATGAGCGCGAGGACTTCGTATTCGCCGAGCGTGGTCCCGGCCGGGATGCGCATGGTGTGTGCGGCAATTATCGCCCGCGTGACGCCGCTCACGGCGACTCGGCGGATTCATACTTATTCTTCGCCGCATGTCCATCATGACGACCGAGGCGGAGCTTTCGCGGCTCCTGCGCTGGCTCGACCCTGACGTGGAGCGCGCGGCGGCGACGTACGAACAGACGCGGTGGAGCCTCATCCGCTACTTCCTGAGCCACGGCTGCCACACGCCGGAAGATCAGACCGACCGCACGTTCGACCGCGTGGCGCGGCGGCTGGGCGAAGGGGTGATCGCGCCGCAGCCGGCGCATTACATCTTCGGCGTGGCGCGGCTGATCCTGCTCGAGTACTACCGCAGGCACAGCGCGTCGGCCGGTCCGCCGCATCCGTGGAACGACGACGCGTCGCTGCACGATCGCTACGAGTGCATGGGACGCTGCCTGGAGCGGCTGCCGCCCGACAGCCGGACGATGCTGGTGGAGTATTCGACCGCCGGCGGTCCGAATCGGGACGAGGCCCGGCGCGACCTCGCGGCGCGGATGGGCATCTCGCTCAACACGCTCCGCATCCGCGTCCATCGGCTGCGCGAGAACCTCGCGCAATCACTGCGCAGCTGTCCCGAGCACGACGGGCACTGAAAAACTTTTTTCGACGAGCAATGAAATTTCTCCTGACCTGCGGCATCCCGCAGCAGGAGGCATTGCATGATTCGCAGACTCGCAGTGGCCAGCGTGCTGCTGGCCGTCGCTTTACCGCTGTTCGCGCAACCCGCCGCGCCGACGTGCGCGAAGACTCTCGGCATCACCTGGGCCGACATCAAGCAGTGCATGCAGGAGCTCACGGTCCGCTATCCGGAGCAGTTCAGCGATGCCGTGTTCGGCTATCTGCCGGCCGGAACGGCCACTCCGATCGTCGGCTTCGCCGGCTCGGCGTTCGGCAATGAAACCGACTACAACAGCGATCCATCGAAGGACAGGATTCTGTGGCAGGGATCGATCAGCAAGGTCTTCACGCATGCGATGACCCTGCTGGCGATGGAGCGCGCCGGCCGTTCGCTCGACGAACCGTTCGGTGATTTCAACGCCGCGGCGCACGCGAATTTCATCGATGGCGACGCCTACACCGCATCGAGGCAGCGCAAGGCGCCGTTGACCGTGCGGCAGATCCTGACGATGACGGCGGGCTTCAAGGAGATGACGTACGACGGGCTCGAGAATCATCATCTGCGCGGCTCCGATCCGAGCTTCTTTTCGCATTTCCCTTCGGCGGCTTCGTGCTTTCAACAGGCCACCGGTCGCACCGATCCGAATCAATGGTTTCTGCTCGAACCGGGTCTCTACAACGAGTGCATGTGGGTGCCGTCGGTGATCGGCGATCCGAATTCGGCGAAGACGTGGAAGGCGGGGCGCAATGTGCCGCTGTGGAACGTGGCGCAGTACATGATGCGGTATCCCGTCACGTTCGATCCGGTCGATCCCAATGTGTCGAACGTCTATCCGTTCAAATACTCGAACACCGCCTCGATCTTCGGCGCGTTCATCACCGAGAGCCTGACCGGCCAGACGTTCAACAGCTACGCGAAGACGAACTTCTTTCAGCCCCTCGGCATGAACGACACGTTCTACAACCCGACGACGTTCGTCACGTCGCCGCTGGACAAGGAGAATGAAGGGGTGACGACGGAGCAGGAGATCCGGATCGCGCACATGCTGAACAAGGCGAACGGCGTGCGCGACACGAACATCCCGCCGCTCGGTCTCGCGCCCTGCCACGGCAATTACTGGTGCGATGTGCGCGACTGGGCCTTCACGTGGCCGGAGGGCGGTCTCTATACGTCGCCGCGCAACATCTTCCGTTTCCTGCGCGCGCTCCGCGACCGGACGCTGCCGAACTTCAGCCCCGCGATGTACGACCTCGCGCTGAACGATCAGCTGGCGGAGAACCAGACGTGGGGCGGGAGCCGCACGGCGGTGTTCTCTTACGCGCGCAACGGGCAAGGCGGTCTGACGGAGAAGTCGGTGGAGCATGGCGGATATCCCGGCACGCAGGCGGTCTATGACCCGAACCGCCAGCTGGTCTGGTATTTCGGAGTGCAGCGCGTGATGCGCCATCACCCCTATTTCCAGGCGGGAGGAGAGACGTTTGCCGAGGCGCGGCAGTTTTCGTCGATGCTGACGTCGATGCTGGAGAACCAGAAGTCGGACAACATCAACTTCTTTCTCGACGCGGCGCGCGCGGCCAGGCGGAATCAAAACGTGCTTCGCTATCAATCACGCGTGCCGCCGAACACGATCTGGTCCGACGCCTACACCGCCTGCGTCAATCAAGGCGACAACGGTCACTGCGAGTACAACACCCAGTTCGATTACAACAGCTGCGGCACGTCGAACGAGGAGTCGTGGTACGACCTCGGGCCGTATCAGCGGACCTTGACGGTCAGCGGAAGCGGCGCGTGCAACTGGTGGCCCGGCACAGGCAGCTACACCGAAAACGGCGACGGCCGCCAGCAGAACGGTCCCTTCCGTCTGCGACTCGCGGGCGGCGTCACGGGCAACGTGAAGTCGAACCTCTATCCGAATTCGTATTCCGTGGCCCTCTGGGTGCGCCCGAATTCGACGGCCAACGCCAGCATCATCTCGCGCGCCGGAGCCGCGGCGTACAACTACAAGACGACCTGTCAGATCGGAATCGAGAACGGACATTTCGTCCACTCCAGCCGCGACCTTGCCGGCGCGAAGCACACGGTCGTCGGGACGGCGGTGGTCCCCGGCCAGTGGTACTACGTCGTCGGACGAGCGACGAAGAACGGCGTGATGTCGCTCTTCGTGAATGACGTGAAGGTCGGCGGCGACGTGCCGATCGGCGATTTCGTCGGCATCGCCGGTTACGATTACAACCTCGGCAGCGCCGCCGACGGCCTCGGCGCATTCGGCGGCGACGTCGCGGTCGCCGCGGTCTACACGCAGGAGCTCACGCCGGCGGAGATTCAGCGCAATTGCAACGGGATGAAGTACCGCTTCCCGGGGGCGAGCTGTCAGTGAGCTCGTAGCACGGGTTGGCGAACGCAATCGACCGGGAGCGTGATCATGAATGTCGATCCCGCTCCCGGTTGCGACTCCACGACGATCGTGCCGCCGTGAAGCTCGACGAATCCCTTCGTCAGCGACAGCCCGAGTCCCGTGCCCTGCCGCGCCGACGTGCCGTGCCGTTCGATCTGATAGAACTGATCGAAGATCCTCGGCAGCTCGTCGGGCGGCATGCCGATGCCGGCGTCCTTCACCACGAGCTGCACCGCGTGCAATTCCGGCAGATGCCTGACGTCGAGCCGCACGAAGCTGTGCGGATGCGAGAACTTCACCGCGTTGGAGATGAGGTTCAGCAGCATCTGCTTCGTCCGCCCTTCGTCGAGCACGACGGTCGGCAGCGATTCGTCGACCGACGTCAGCAGCGTGACGTCGGCGGAGGAGCAGATCCCCTTCGCCACGCGCTCGATGGAGGCGATGGTGGTGCGGAGGTCGAACGCCTGCGGCTGCAGCTCGAGCCGTCCGGCCTCGATCTTCGACAGATCGAGGATGTCGTTGATCAGGTCGAGCAGGTGGTTGCCGGCGATGTGGATGTTCTCCACGAACTTGTAGAGGCGCGCCGGCAGCATCGCCTTCGCGGCATTGAGGAGAACAGCCGAGAAGCCGATGATCGAGTTCAGCGGCGTGCGCAGCTCGTGCGACATGTTGGCCAGGAACTGGTTCTTGGTGCGGTCCGCGGCGAGGAGGCGGATGTTGGTGTCGTTGAGCTCCGTCGTCCGTTCGAGGACGCGGTGCTCGAGCTGCGTGGTCAGCCCTTCGAGGTCGCGGAAGAGCTGCGCGTTGTCGAGCGCCACCGCGGCCTGATTGGCGATCGTCGTCAGCAGGATCTCGTCGTCGGTGGAGAAAGCGTTGCGGCGATAGCTCTGCACGGAGATAGAGCCGATGACGCGGTCGCGCGCGATCATCGGCACGCCGAGCCACGACTCGGTCGGCTTGCCGTCGTCGTAGGCGACGATGCCGAACGCCGCTTCCTCTTCGCTCCCGCCGAGGTTCAGCAGGCGGCCGTTGCGGACGACCCAGGAGTTGAGGCCGTCGCCGAGCTGCACGCGGAACTTCGGCAGGATCTGCTCTTCGCGGATGTCGAGCTCGCACGCCAGCTCGTTCGTGCTCTCGTCGTAGAGCGCGATGGTGAAGAAGGTGGTGTCGACCGCGCCGCGGCAGGCGTTGTAGATCGCCGTCAGCAGCTCGTCGATGGTGAAGCGGAGCGAGATCGTCTTGCCGACGTTCGACAGCGACGCGAGCTGGTCGACGAGATGATCGCGCGTGGCGCGGGTGACGGCGAGGTTGCGCGCCACCCAGTTGAGCAGCACGCCGGTGAAGGCCCAGCCGAGGACCGCGCCGGCGCCGAGCGAGGCGTAGCTCATCACCATCAGCACGGAGAAGGGGAGCGAGAGGAGGTAGATCGTGCCGTCGGCGAGCGAGACCTTGAACATCTTCTCGACGCTGTAGCCGTACGCCGCCTCGACCTGCTTCATGACGAGGTGATTGGTGAGGAGCAGCGTGATGCCGGCGAGCGCGACGCGAGCGGCTGCGGGCCAGCTCGCGACGAGCAGCGGCGTCTGGCCGCCCATCAGCTCGTACATCGTGCCGGCGAACATGGTCGGGATGCCGTAGGTGCCGAACTGGCCGAACGCGCGGAGGTAGTCGATGACCGGATCGGCGAGATCGGATTTATTCGGCCCGATCTGCTTGATGGCGAGGAGGCGCGAGGTGGCCGAGGCGGCGACGGCGATCCAGGCGGCGATGACGACGCCGAGGAGCGGAACCATGGTCGTCGCGGCGATGAGTCCGAGGGCGACGAAGATGCGGTTGGTGAGCTTGAATTTGAGGAGCGAGAGGGAGCAGGCGAAGGCGATGAAGATGACGATGAGCGGCGCGGCGGACGCGCCGAGGGTGTGGAGGATCCGGCCGGTGATCGGAGCGCGGAGGATGGTGAGCGCGATCAGCGCGAGCAGGCCGAGCGTCCCCTGCGCGACGAGCGTTACGAACAGCTTGCGCCGCGAGGCCTTCTCGCGGTCCGAGGTGAGAAGAACCATGATGGTCTGGACCTCGGAGCATGTTACGCCTGTCAGTTGGCTGTGGGCAGTTTGCCGTTGGCAGGAGGACGACCTCCTGCCAACGGCTCTGCCAACTGTCAACGGCCAACGGCCAACTGCCTCCGCACTGCCTCCGCGATGCGATCCGGCTGCGGCACGTACGCCTGCTCCAGCGGGAACGACGCGGCGGGCGGCGCGTCCGGTCCGGTGACCCGAACGACCGGCGCTTTCAATTTGTCGAACGCTTTCTCCGCGATCAATGCCGCGACCTCGGCGCCGACGCCGCACGCGCCGGCGGCTTCGTGAACGACGACCGCGCGGCCCGTCTTCAACACCGACGACAGCACGCCCGCTTCATCGAGCGGCTTGAGCGAGCGCAGATCGACGACCTCGGTGGAGATGCCTTCGGCCACAAGAGTCCCGGCGGCCTCGAGGCATTTGTGCACGGTCTTGCCGTACGAGATCAGCGTGACGTCCGAGCCCTCGCGGCGCAGCGCGGCCTTGCCGATGGGGACGACGTGGTCGCCATCCGGCACTTCGCCCGGCGAATGCAGCAGGCCGATGTCGGCGAAGAACATCACCGGGTTCTCATCGCGGATGGCGCTCTTCATCAGCCCCTTGAAATCGGCGGCGGTCGACGGCATCACGACCTTCACCCCCGGCGCGTGGACGAACCACGCCTCGATGTTGTGATTGTGCTGCGCGCCGACCGCCCAGCCCGAGCCGGTGCGGGCGATGGCGACGAGGGGGAACGAGAACTGGCCGCCGGAGATGAAGCGCAGCTTGCCGGCGCTGTTCACCAGCTCCTCCATGGCGAACGTCATGAACGGCGCGAAGAGGAGGTCGATCACGGGACGCAGTCCGGTGGCCGCGGCGCCGGCGGCGGTGCCGGCGATGATCCCTTCCGCCAGCGGCGTGTTGCGCACGCGCTTCTTCCCGAACTCCTGCGCGAGCATGTACTGCTTCGTTGCGGTTCCCTCGCCGAACGTGATGACGCGCGGATCGCGGCGCATCTCTTCGGCCAGTGCATCGGTCATGGCCTGGTCAGGTGTGATGGTGTTCATGTCGTTTTCCTTCACGCGTAAACGTCGGTGGTCAACTGATCGAAGTTCGGATACGGCGACGCCAGCGCGAACTCCGCGGCGGCTTCGACCTTCTTCCGCACGGTTTCTTTCATCGCGGCGAGCTCGATCGAGGTGAGCACGCCGTCGGTCAGCAGGCGGCGCTCGGCGATGGTGATCGGATCGCGCGACCTCCACGCCGAGAGCTCGTTCCTGTCGACGTACGCCTGGTCGTCGGGCTCCATGTGGCCGCGCAGGCGGTAGGTGTAGGTCTCGAGCAGGAACGGCTTGCGATGCTCGCGGATGTACGCCACGGCCTCGCGCGCGGCGGCGGCGACCGCTTCGACGTCGTTGCCGTCGACGGTGCGCGACGCCACGCCGAGCGCTTTGGACCAGTCGCTGATGTGATCGGCGAGCATCGTCTCCTTGCGATGCACGTACGCCTGCCACTGGTTGTTTTCGCAGACGTAGAGGATCGGCAGCTCCCACACCGCGGCGAGGTTCACCGACTCGTGGAAGATGCCTTCGGTCGCCGCGCCGTCGCCGAAGAAGACGGCGGCGATGGCGTCGCTCTCCTGCATCTGCAGCGAGAGGCCGACGCCGGTGACGAGCGAGAGCTCGCCGCCGACGATGGTGGAGGTGAGGATGACGCCGAGCTCCTTGACCGAGATGTGCAGGCTGCCGCTCTTGCCGCCGCAGTAGCCGGTGCTCTTGCCGTGGATCTCGGCCATGACGCGATTCGGATCGGCGCCGCGCGCGAGGAGATGTCCGGCGCTGCGGTGATTGGTGAGGATCAGGTCGTGCTCGCCGAGGGCGCGCATGACGCCCGCGGCCGACGCTTCCTGGCCGACGGAGGTGCACATGGTGGGGGACTTCCCGGCGGCCTGCAGCTCCGCCGATTTCTCTTCAAAGGTCCGGATCAGGAGCATCGTCTCCAGCGCCTGCGTCACGGATCGATCGACTACGGGTTCGACTGTGGTCACGTGTTTCTCCTTCCGCGAGCAATGTACGGTCGAGGAGAAAACGGGGTTGCTAAGAGATTCTTACGCGGATCGGAAAAGTTTATAAGTTGGGGTCGCATCTGGAAAACCAACTTAACGGGACGTTAAGTTGGTTTTCCAGATGCGACCCCAACTTACTTCTCGACCATCTGGATCGCGGCGCCGATCTGCAGCGCGAACTTTCCGCGCGCGGTCGGCACGATGCGCACGTCGGGA